>Ga0070674_100001885_pt1 | contig 11393 bp, 12 predicted proteins | sample KBSM33metaG_FD_65344 | JGI IMG/M metagenome (GOLD analysis project Ga0070674, IMG submission 65344) | Miscanthus rhizosphere microbial communities from Kellogg Biological Station, Michigan, USA - KBS M3-3 metaG | ecosystem: Host-associated > Plants > Roots > Rhizosphere > Soil ...
TCGGAGAACCGGACGAGGACATCGTCTGCATTTCCGCTCTGGTCGATCGGCGCGGAACCGGCCCGCTCGGCCAGCCGCCGAGGGTGCCTTTCAAGACTATGGATTGTGGTCTCGTAGATGAACTTGACCCCGCGCTCCTGCATGCCCGCCTCGAGGCCTACGCGCAGATCATCATCAAAGCCGCGCAGGATCTTGTCGCCGCGATAGATGACCGTCGTGTCGACGCCGAGGCCAGAGAAGATCGTCGCGAACTCGAGCGAAATATAGCCGCCCCCTTCGATCAGAATCGAGTGTGGAAGCTTTTCGAGGTGGAAGGCCTCGTTGGAGGTGAAGCCCAACTCCTGGCCTGGAATGCCGGGCAGGTGCGGGTGGCCGCCGGTCGCGACGAGGATGTAGCGGGCGCTGAGCTCGCGGCCGCTCCTGAGCTTGACGCTGTTGGGACCAGTGAGCCCGGCGCGGTCGCGAATGATTTCGACCTTGGCGCCTTTGAGCCCGGAGACATAGGCCGCTTCGAGGCGCGCGATTTCCTTGTCCTTGTTGCGGACCAGGGTCGGCCAGTCGAATTCGGCGGTGGTCGTCCAGCCGTAGGAGCTGGCGATCTCGAACATGTCGGAGAAGCGGCTGGCATAGACGAAGAGCTTCTTGGGCACACAGCCGCGGATCACGCAGGTGCCGCCGATGCGGTCCTCTTCGACGATGGCGACCTTGGCGCCGTAGTTACCCGCGACGCGTGCAGCGCGGACGCCGCCGGACCCCGCGCCGATGACGATCAGATCGTAGTCGTGAGCCATGAGGCCCCTCGCCTACGCAAAAAAAGAACCCCGCACAAGGCGGGGTTCGGAAAGTCTGAACTGCGCGTGCGCCTAGAGCTTGTAGCCTTCAGCCTTGAGCTCGGCGCGCACCTTGGAGACGAACTCGGTCCCGAAATTGTAGGTGAAGACCTTCATGACGCCCTGGATGCCCTTGTTGATGTCAAGGGCTGAGCTTGCGAGCTTCTGGCCGGTCGGGGTCGAATAGAAGTCGACGATCTGCTTGAGTTCGTCTGGAGTGAAGGTGGTGGCATAGACGCGGGCGAACTGGTTGTAGAGGTCGTCGCTCTTGGTCTTGTACTGATCGAGAATCTTGCCGATAGCGGCGTCGATCTTGTCGGTGATGTCGGGGTTCGACTGGCTCAGCAGCTTGCTGGTCTGGGCCGCGGTCTGAGCGAGAACCGCCTCGTAGATCTGTGCCTTGTTGGTAAGGTCGACATATTTGCGGGCGAGCGCGAGCGTCTCAGGCGCGATCTCCTGCGACAGGGCCGGCGCAGCAGCGCCGAAGGCCATCGCCAGGGCCAGCACAGCCATTGCTGCCCACTTGGTCAGGCGCGACAGGTTCATAGTCATGGTCTCCAATAACCCCCGGTTGGTGACGTTCCTCGTCACGCGTCGATCGTTTCCACGCCGTCTGGTCCGGCGACGTAGGCCCGCTGGCAAAGCCTCAAGAAAAGCCCGTGCTCGACCACTCCCGGCACTTGGTGCAGGTCGGCCGAGAGCGCTTCTGGAGTGGAAATGCGGCCAAAAAAAGCATCCAGAATGAGGTGACCGCCATCGGTCACGACCGGATTGCCGGAAGGCGTCAGGCGCAGCTTTACCCCGCCCTCGGCGAGATGACGGGAGGCAACCTGCTCGACTTCGTGGGTGGTCGCGCGTAACCCGAAACGATTGACTTCGATGGACAGCGGAAACCGGCCGAGCGCGGGCACGAGCTTGCTGCGGTCGGCGATGACCACCATCCGAACACTGGCGGCGGCGACGATCTTCTCGCGCAGGAGGGCGCCGCCGGCGCCCTTGATCAGCGCCAGGGCCGGCCCGATCTCGTCGGCGCCGTCGATGGTCAGGTCGAGCTCGGGCGTTTCATCCAGCGTCGTCAATTGGATACCGAGCGATCTTGCCTGGGCGGCGGTGGCCTCGGAAGTCGGGACACAGACGATGTCGAGACCGTCGCGGACGCGTTCGCCGACCAGGTCGACCAGGTGTTTGGCCGTCGATCCCGTGCCCAAGCCGACCCGCATCCCAGGGCGAATCTCGGCGAGCGCCGCGGCCGCCGCTTTGCGTTTGAGATCGTCGTCCACTCGATTCCCCCCGGTCGCGGCGGTGCTAGAAGCCGCCCCGCAGCCTGTCAACCGTCGTCCCGTGCCTCGTCGATGAACAAGAAATGTCGCTTTGCCGCAACACCAAAGGGACTTGCGCAATCCAGTTGGCTCAAATCCAGCGGAGCAACACTTCCGGGAAATACGCAATTTGGCTAAGCAATTCGTACGATCTGCTGGGAGTTCCTCGCTCCTGCATCGCTCAGAGGCAAGATATGAATCGTCGTCAATTGCTCCTCACCGCGCTCGGCGCGGCTGTTGTCACCGTCACCGGATCGGCCCCGGCGATGGCCAAGCTCTACTACAATACCGATACCAACATGTGGGAGGAGCAGACCGCTCCGGCCCCGCGTGGCCATGGCCGCTACACGCCGATCCCACGGGCGGTGGTGCCGTACCAGGGCAAGTACAAGGCCGGCACCATCGTGGTCGAGACCGAAGAACGCCGCCTGTATTTCGTGCTGCCCGGCGGCCAGGCGCTGAAATATGGCATCGGCGTGGGCCGCGACGGCTTCCGCTGGTCCGGCCAGCACACGATCACCCGCAAGGCTGAGTGGCCCGGCTGGACGCCACCCGCGGAAATGCGAAAGCGCGTCCCCGACCTGCCGGCTTACATGCCCGGCGGTCCCGACAATCCGCTCGGCGCCCGGGCGCTCTATATCGGTGCGACGCTGTACCGCCTGCACGGTACGTCGGAGCCCTGGACTATCGGCCAGGCGGTCTCGTCGGGCTGTATTCGCCTCACCAATGAGGACATCATCGATCTCTACGATCGCGTGAGGGTCGGCTCGATGGTGGTGGTGCACCAATAACGGCACGGCCGAGGGGGCTCGGTCCGAAAGGGCCGGTTCTTCGGAACCGGCCTTTTTGTTTGCCCAAGTGACGGTTATCCTGGCGCGATGACTTTGCTCTTCTCGCAGCGCGACATCACCCCGACCGGGCCCGCCCGGCCGCTTATCGACCGCTATGGCCGCCAGATTAGCTACCTACGCATCAGCGTCACCGATCGCTGCGACTTCCGCTGCGTCTACTGCATGTCGGAACATATGGAATTTCTGCCCAAGTCGGAGGTGCTGAGTTTCGAGGAGATCGTCGAGATTGCTTCGGCCTTCATCGCCCGCGGTACGCGCAAGATTCGACTGACCGGCGGCGAGCCGCTGGTGCGACGCGACATTATGGAACTGGTGGAGCGGCTGGGCTCATTCATCGGACAGGGGCTCGATGAACTGACGCTCACCACCAATGGCAGCCAGTTGCGGCGCTTTGCCGATCGGCTGGCCAAGGCGGGCGTGCGGCGCATCAATGTTTCGCTCGACACCCTCGATGAAACGCGGTTCAGCGAGATCACACGACGCGGCCGCATCGCCGACGTGCTGGATGGCATAGACGCAGCCGCCGACGCTGGGCTCAAGGTCAAGCTCAACATGGTGGCGATGCGCGGCGTCAACGACGACGAGATCGAAGCGATGATGGCCTTCGCCCATCGCCGCGGCTTCGGGCTGACGCTGATCGAGGGCATGCCGCTGGGTGAGGTTGGCATCGACCGCGTCGAGAGCTATCTGCCCCTCAGGGAAATGCGCGAGCGGCTCGCCGCTAAATACACGCTGGAGCCTACGGAGCATCGCACCGGCGGACCGGCTCGGTACGATTGGGTGAAGGAAACCAACGGCTTGTTGGGCTTTATTACGCCGATGAGTCACAACTTCTGCGAGAGCTGCAACCGAGTCCGGCTCACCGCCACCGGCCAATTGTTCATGTGCCTTGGCCAGGAGGACATGGTCGACCTGCGCGAAGTACTGCGCAGCGAGGGGGCGACCGCTCTCGACGCAGCGCTCGATCGCGCCATGGTGCTCAAACCCAAGGGGCACGACTTCATGCTCGACCGTGACCACAAGGGCCCGGCCCTGAGCCGGCACATGAGCGTCACGGGCGGCTGATCCTGACAACGGAACAGGACTCCGACGACAGCCTCGCTGAGGCGGTCCGTCTATGGACGTTGTCGAACATCGAAGCCGTCGCGGACACGCCAACTAGTGTCGTTCGCCGTGCCCGGCGGGTAGATGGCTCGCTGGTCGCCCTCAAAATCCTCAAACCTTACGGTGCCGACGAGATCGCCGGAGCGCGGCTGATGCAATGGTGGGGCGGAGACGGCGCCGCTAGGATCATTGGCATCACTGGCCGGACGATCCTGATGGAATGGCTAGATGGCCCGCCGCTTGGCGACCTGGTTCGCAAGGAGGCGCGGGACGATGATGCGACCGCCATCCTGTGTGAGGTTGCCGCAAAGCTCCATCGTCCGCGCCCGGTCGCGCTGGAGCGCCTCGATCCCCTCGCCCGTTCGTTCAGTCCCTTGCTGGATCGGGGTCCGGGGGCCTGGGAGCCGGAACATCGCCTCCTCGTCTCACAGGCCATTTCGCTGGCGCGTGAACTGCTCGCCACGACGACCGACGTCGTGCCGCTCCACGGCGACTTCCACCATGACAATATCGTAGGCTGCCGCCGCGGCTGGCTGGCCATTGATCCCAAGGGACTGATCGGCGACCGGCACTACGAGTTCGCCAACGTCTTTCGCAATCCCTACGGTGGCGGCGAGATCGCCCGTGACCCCAAGCGCATCGACGCGCGTGCCGCCATGATCGCGTGCTGCCTCGGGCTCAACCACCGGCGATTGCTGCTCTGGGCAGCAGCCCATTGCGCACTGTCGGAATGCTGGAACCGCGCTGCCGGAACCAAGAGCGACTGGAACTTCCTAATGATGCCGCTGCTGCTCGAGGCCGCGGATCGGGTGCAGGAATAGTCGGCTCCGGCAGAATACAACGAGTTGGATAGCGTCGAGCCATCAATGGTGACTCATCGACACCATTTGTTGGTCCCAACTAGCTCAGAGCCTTCCTGAAGAACTCGAGCATCGCCGTCCGCATCCGCGGCGTCTCCTGATGGCCAGCGCCAGGCTCGCGCAGCAACGTGACGCGATCGGGATGGCGAGCATACGCGGCTTGTACTTCCGGCCAAGCGCGATCGACCGCGAGCTTGGGCGTAAGATTGTCGGCATCGCCGACGCAGATCAATTGCGGACGCGGCGCGATCAGGCCAGCGATGGCGCCGGCATCGGCTTCGTTCAACAGACCCGGCACGATGAGATAGATACCGTGGCCATCGTGAAAGCCCAGCTCGATGACCGTTCGGAGATCGGCGAAGCAAGAGAAGTGCGCGACGGCGGCGACACGCTCGTCGACGGCACCGAGCCAGTAGCTCAGTGTGCAGCCCATCGACATGCCGAAGGCGCCGACACGCCTGAGGTCGACGTCGTCGCGGGCCAGCAGGTAGGTAAGCGCCGCGGCATGGTCATTGAGCATGTCGCCGATGAGCGAGCCGCCGAACCAGAGCTTCGCCTTGCTGGCGAAGCCTTCTTTCTCGGCCGCGCGGGCGCCAAAAGTTGGCATGTCGATCGCGAGGGTGACGTAGCCGGCGCGCGCGAAGACCGGCCCGAGCGGCTCGAGCAGATATTCGCGACCAACCAGAAGCTCATCGGCGCCAAGGTGATAGAGCCCGCCATGCGAGTGACCATAGAGGATGGCTGGGTGGCGACCCGGCGCTGTCGGGCGGGTCAGCACGCCGCGCACCGTCACGCCGGCAATGTCTAGCGTGAGACGCTCGAGGACGTAGCCCTCGCGTTGCTCCATCGCACTGGCGGCGAGTGCAACCGGCCGCATCTCAAAGCGCAGCAACTCGCGCAGACGGTCGCGGCTCAGTGTCACTTGTCGTCGTCTGCGACGCTGACGAATTCGAGCGGCAGCGCCGTGGTGTATTTGATCTGGCCCATGGCGAAGGAGGAGCTGACGTCGGTCAGGTTAATCTTGCTGATGAGCTTCTTGTAGAAGGCATCGTAGGCGCCAATGTCGGGGACGACGACGCGCAGCAGATAGTCGACCTCACCGCTCATGCGGTAGAATTCCACCACTTCGGTGAAGTCGTCGACGACGGCCGAGAACTTCCGCATCCAGGCGTCGTTGTGCTCGTTGGTCCTGATCGAGACGAAGACGGTGACGCCGGCGTTGATCTTACTGGGTTCGAGAATGGCGACGCGGCCTTTGATAACGCCGTCCTCCTCCATCTTCTGAATTCGGCGCCAGCACGGCGTGGTCGAGAGGCCAACTTTGCGGCCGATCTCGGCGACCGGGGTGGTCGCATCTTTCTGCAGCAACGCCAGAATCTTGCGGTCGATCTTGTCCAACGCCATGGAGCCCCTCACCCGTCATTTTTGAAATCACTTTGCGGAAATACCGCAAACAGCCGAGCCATGCGCAATAGCAAGGGCACAATTGCCCCGTCAACGCAAATTCGTTGCGCAATCGATATAGGTGTACTGCGCGCATGGTATAGGCCGCCAGGTCATTGGAACCAGCTTCTGATCCACTCCCAGGGGCCGGGTTGATCGGCACCGTGACGGCGACGCCAGTCGATGGGATGATCGAAGCGACCGGACCATATGCCGAGCTGTTGAGCGCGGGCGGCGGCGGACTCGTACAGGTAGTCGTCGTCGCTCACCGCCCAGCCGGCGCGGACCATGTCCGCGGCCAGGTCGGCACCACCGGCGGAGCATTTGGCCAGGGTCCGGCCGTAGATGTCCCGGCCATAGCGGGCACAGTCGATGGCCCCTGCCCTGAGGCGCACCGCGAGGGCCGCCTTCGCCTCGCTGCCGCAGGACCATTCGCTGCCGTCCGCGCGGGTGCAGGTCTGATCGAGTTCGGGGGCGTCGAGCCCCATCAGGCGGACGCGCACGGAACCCATGCGCAGGGTATCGCCATCGATCGCCTCGGCGCGGCCGGTGAGCGGTGCGACAGGCAGCTGCAGCCGGGTGAGCCCAAAGGCGAGTGCGCCAAGCACGACCAGGCCCAACAGGACCGCTCCCGGCGTGGGCCGAAATCGTTGCTTTCGTCCCCAGACCGAGGGGGCCATTTCACTCCCTCTTAACCATGATCCGGCTAGGGTTGCGGCGAGCGTAGCGAAAGCGTTTCACCTTCGCATCGAGTTAGTCGAGTACCCGCGTAATGCCGTTCGAGCCAGCGCATCAGGTCGATGTGCGCTCCCAAATGGGGCGCGAGCTGCGCCGCAACGCGCAGCGGACCGTATTCGACGCGCGCCAGAGGCTGACCTCATCGTCGGGCACCCGCGCCTCCTTCGATTTCGAACTGCTCGACGAATATGCCGACGCGCGCAACTGGGGCGCGCTGGTGCTCCCCGTCGTTTTCGCCATCCTGGCCGTCTTCTCAAGCCTGTGGGTGCCGGTCTACGTGGCGGCCGGCTGGGCCGGGCTCGTCGCAGCGGCCAACGTTGCCGTGGTGCTCGCGGCGCGGCGGTTCAAAGCCGTGCCACCGGAAAAATTCAACGCGGCGCAATGGACCGCGACGTTCATCACGGTCGAGACCGTCTACGGTGTCTCGTGGGCGCTGCTGGCGTTGTTCTCATTGTTTGGACGCGACCACGCGAGCCTAGTGGTCGTGATGTTCGCGCTGGCGCTGGTCGGTATTGCGACCAACGCGGTGTCGACCCGCACCCTGCCCGGCGCGACGTTGATGTCGACGCTTCCCGTCGCCCTCACCGTGGCCATCGACCTGGTGTTCGTGAGCGGCATCAATACGCTCAACTGGTCGCTGGCGGCGGTGTTGATCGGCGGCGAAGTGTTCTTCGTCTATCTCGCCCGACAGCTGCATGCCTCCAAGCTCGAGGAGATCATCCACCAGGCCGAAAAGGACCAGCTGATCAACGAGCTGGAGGAGGCGCGTGAGATGTCGGACGAAGCCCGGCGGCACGCCGAGCAGGCCAACATCGCCAAATCGCAGTTCCTGGCAACGATGAGCCACGAACTCAGGACGCCGCTCAATGCCATCATCGGCTTTTCGGAAGTGCTACAGTCCGAGCTGCTGGGGCCGCATCATGTGCCGCAGTACAAGGAATATGCCGGCGATATCCATCGATCCGGCCAGCACCTGCTCAACCTCATCAACGAGCTGCTCGATCTGAGCCGCATCGAGGCGGGCAAATACGAGCTCAACGAAGAAGCGGTGTCCCTGGTCGACATCGCCGAGGACTGCCGGCGCATGATGGAGATCCGCGCCAAGGCCAAGAGCATCGAGCTGACCTTCAACTATGGCGGCAACCTGCCCAAGCTGTGGGGCGACGAGCGCGCCATCCGGCAGGTGCTGCTGAATCTGTTGAGCAACGCCATCAAGTTCACGCCGCAATCGGGCAAGATCCAATGCGTCGTCAATCGATCAGCGGATGGCGGGCAAATGATCTCGGTGCGCGACAACGGCCCAGGCATCCCCGAGGACGAGATCGAGACCGTATTGAGCTCGTTCGGCCAGGGCAGTCTCGCACAAAAGACCGCCGAACAGGGCGCCGGCCTTGGGCTGCCGATCGTGCAAAAGATCATGGAGTTGCACCAGGGGCGGTTCGACCTGTTCAGCAAGCTGCGCTTCGGCACCGAAGTCATCGCGACCTTCCCGCGGGCCCGCGTCATGGATGCCCTCGCTCCGGTGGTCGAGAAGCGCGAGAAGCTGCAGATCTACTCGGAAGCCGACGGCACACGGGGATGATCGAGGAGCCTGCGGAGTTCATGCGGCGCTATGCCGAGAACACCGACGCGCATCGGCTCGGGGCCACGCTCGCGATGATCGCCGACGATGCAGTCTATCTCTTCAGCGACGGGTCGTCGCATATCGGTAAGGTAGCGATCGCCGATGTGCTGGCGAAGAACTTTGCCGCCATCGCCGAAGAGACCTATCGCATTCGCGACATCAGGTGGCTGCTCGATGGCGGCGGGGCAGCGACATGCGTCTACCTGTTCGAGTGGTCGGGCATCGTCGACGGCAAGCCGGCTTCGGGGAGCGGTCGCGGCACCAGCGTCCTGCGGCGCGACGGCGAGAGCTGGCTGGTGGTGCATGAGCATCTGAGCCGCGGTGGCCTGGACTAGGACTGTGCTTGCCTTCCAGAAGAGCGATGGCTTATGGGCGTGCAAAGGAGCCACGCATGCCGTCGAAGTGGATCACCGAAGCCAGCCGCATAGTCGTCGAGGATCGCTGGATCACGTTGCGCGCAGACACGTGCCGGCGCGCGGATGGGCGGCTGATCGATCCTTACTACGTGCGCGAGTATGGCGAATGGACGTCGATGCTTGCGCTCACGGCAGACGGCCGCGTGATCACCGTGCGCGAGTATAGGCACGGCGCGGGGATAAGCGTCCCGGCACTACCAAGCGGCAGCGTCGAAGCGATCGATGCCGATCCCCGTGCCGCCGCGTCCCGCGAACTTGTCGAGGAAACCGGCTATCGGGCAGACCGCGTCGTGCCGCTCGGTGCAGCCTGGGCCAACTGGGCGAACCAGAACAACCGGGTGCACTATTTTCTTGGCTTGGGCTGCGAGCGCGTCGGTGCGCCGGCGCTCGATGAGAACGAGGAGATCGAGGTCGGCCTATTCGAACTCACTGCGGTGATGGCGCCCGGCTTTCTGCAGCAGAGCTTTCATCTCGCCAATCTTTACCTCGCGCTGCCTCACCTGAGCCGCGATGGTGGGCTCGACTAGTCCTTGTTGCTCACTCCGGCGCTCGAGAACGTCGCCATGTGCTGGTGCAGATGCAGCGCGGTCTTGGCGAGAACCATCGCCAGGGCGGCGCCGCTCCCCTCCCCTAGCCGCATGTCGAGATCGAGCAGCGGGCGGACGCCGAGTTTGTCGAGCACCTTGCGATGGGCGCTCTCGGCCGAGGCGTGAGCAAACAGGCAGTGATCGATGGCCTGTGGGTTGACCGCGTGCGCGATAGCGGCGGCAGAGGTGGCGACGAAACCATCGACGATCACCGGCGTGTGCTGTTGTCTGCCCGCAATGATGGCACCGAGCATGGCGGCGATTTCGCGGCCGCCAAGGCGGGCGAGAATGGCCAGAGGATCGGTAAGCGTAGACTTGTGCCGCTCCAGGGCACGATCGACTGCGTCGGCCTTGCGCTTCAGGCCGCTGTCATCGACGCCGGTGCCGCGGCCAACCCAGTCGGCGCCGCTGCCACCATAGAGCGCAGCATACAGCGCCGCCGCGACGGTGGTGTTGCCGATCCCCATCTCGCCGATGCCGAGAACGTCGGGCTTTCCCGCGATCGCCTCCATCCCATAGGCGATAGTGGCGGCACACATCTTGTCGTCCATGGCGACGGTACGGGTGATGTCGCCGGTCGGTAGCTCGAGGGCGAGCTCGAAGACGCGCAGGTTCAGTTCGTGCTGGGCGCAGATCTGGCTGATCGCTGCGCCGCCTTCGGTGAAATTGGCAACCATCTGCGCCGTCACCTCGCGCGGAAAGGCGCTCACCCCCTGATCCGTAACGCCGTGGTTGCCGGCAAAGATCGCGACCATCGGATTGTCGAAACTTGGCTTCGACTTGCCCTGCCACCGCGCCAGCCACTCGACCAGCTCTTCGAGCCGGCCCAGCGATCCGGGCGGCTTGGTGAGCTGCGCGTCATGCATGCGGACCGCGTCGACTGCCTCCTCGTTGCCGTCGGGCATGACGGTCAGGAGATCGAGGATTTCGGCGAAGGGATGGGTGGTCATAGGAGGCGCTTCCGGGTGGGCGGCCTTCTTGGGCCGAGTCTCACGATCCTCATAGCCCTGGCGCGCACAAGATCACGGCCGGTTGCTAAGCCGGGTGTCACACCACCGTCGCGGCTTGCGCTGCGCCGTTCCTTGGTGGGAAAAGCAGAAGACTCAGCCTGTCTGTGGACCTCACTTGACCGACGACCAGCCGGCTCCCCCGAGCCCGCAACCTACCAATGACAACCGGCCGCTCGCTGGCGACGTGCGGCTCGGCGACGATTTGCTGATGGGGATCCGCTTCTTCTCGCGGCTGCCAACGGGCAGCGCGCCGCACCGGCGGCCCAATCTGTCGCGAATCGCGCTCGCCCTGCCCCTCAGCAGCCTTGTCATCGGCATTGGACCAGCCCTGCTCCTGCTTGGGCTGGAATGGCTCAACATCCCGCACTTTTTCGCTGCGGCGCTGGCGGTTGCCGCGATGATCGCCGTTACTGGCGCCATGACCGAGGATGCAATCGCAGATTCGCTCGACGGACTGTTTGGCGGACAAGACGTCGAAGCGCGGCTGGCGATCATGAAGGACAGCCGGCACGGCACCTATGGCGTGTGCTCGATCGTGATGCTGCTTACTCTGCGCGTTGCGGCCATCGGTTCGATCGGCAACGCGCTCGAGGCGACCGGCGTATGGCTTG
>Ga0070674_100001886_pt1 | contig 11391 bp, 11 predicted proteins | sample KBSM33metaG_FD_65344 | JGI IMG/M metagenome (GOLD analysis project Ga0070674, IMG submission 65344) | Miscanthus rhizosphere microbial communities from Kellogg Biological Station, Michigan, USA - KBS M3-3 metaG | ecosystem: Host-associated > Plants > Roots > Rhizosphere > Soil ...
ACCGATGGTGGGCGGGCCGATGTGCACGAGGTGCTGCGGGAGGCGGCAGCGGCACTACTCGCCTTCGCGAGCAGTGCCTAGGAAACGCCTCCCGCCGCTATAGTCGCCTCAGCAGTTGCCATCCGCATGCATGGCATCGCCAAGCGTGCAGAAATTGCCGCCGACGGTCTGGGGGCCGGGGGAAATCGAGGGGGTGACGCCGTGGCCACGGTCGGGGGCGTCGGAATCGATACCGGCATTGGCGGTATTGCCGAAGAACCAGCCTGAAATAGCCCCGCCCAGGTTTGTCACCTCACCGCCGGGCGTTGGTGACCCCGTCGACTCGGCTTGAGCGACTCCGATGAGGAGGGCTTTGTTCTGCCCAGGTGCGTTGGCGCTGTTGCCCCCTCCGGCAAGAGCCGGCATCGTCACTCCGGCAACCAGCGCGAGTACAATCGCGCCCGCAACAAGCTTCGTGGTCGTCATGGTCTTCTCCTCATAGGCACCGTCGAGCGGCGCTCTGCTTCTGCCCTCGCGCCGCACCGTGACGAAGATTAAGGCTTCGCGAAGGCGCCTCAGTGCGCCTCGTCCCAGTTGTGTGCCGCGTGCGCGTCGACCTTCAGCGGCACGCTGAGGTTCACCGCCGGCATGGCGGCGTTTTCCATCACCGCCTGGATCACCGGCATGGCCTCGGCTTCGGTGCCGGTGTCGACCTCGAAGATCAGCTCGTCATGCACCTGCAGCAGCATGTCGGCGGCGATCCTGGCGCGCTTGAGCGCCGGCTCCATGCGGATCATGGCGCGGCGGATGATGTCGGCGGCCGAGCCCTGGATCGGCGCGTTGATGGAAGCCCGTTCCACAAAGCTGCGTTCCGCCGGATGGCTGGAATTGGCATTGGGGAAGGCGATCTTGCGGCCGAACACCGTGGTCACGTAGCCATCGAGCTTTACCTTGCGGCGCTGCTCGGCCATGTAGTCCTGGATGCCGGGGAAGCGCGCGAAATAGGTCTTGATGTACTCGCCCGCCTCCGAGCGCTCGATGCCCAGCTGGTTGGCGAGGCCGAACGCCGAGATGCCGTAGATGATGCCGAAATTGATCGCCTTGGCGCGCCGCCGCACATCGGCCGGCATGCCCTCGACCGGTACGCCGAACATCTCCGATGCCGTCATCGCATGGATGTCGAGCCCTTCCTCGAACGCATCCTTCAGCGCCTGGATGTCGGCGATGTGGGCGAGGATACGCAACTCGATCTGGCTGTAGTCGGCCGAGATCAGGATGCGGCCGGGTGACGCCACGAACGCCGTTCTGATCTTGCGGCCGTCTTCGGTGCGCACCGGAATGTTCTGCAAATTCGGATCGTTCGAGCTGAGGCGCCCCGTCAGCACCGAGTGCTGGCTGTAGGTGGTGTGCACCCGCCCGGTACGCGCATTCATGTAGTCGGGCAGGGCGGCGGTGTAGGTGCCGATCAGCTTGGTCAGCTGCCGCCAGTCGACGATCACCTTGGCGAGCGGCACACCCTCCTTCTCGGCCAGGTCCTCGAGCGCCCCGGCGGTGGTCGACCACTGCCCGGTCTTGGTCTTGGTGCCGCCAGGCAGCCCCATCTTGCCGAACAGGATATCCCCCAGCTGCTTGGGCGAGCCGATGTTGAACCGCTCCCCGGCCAGCTCATAGGCCATCTCTTCGAGCGCCGCGGCGCGCTGCGTGAAATCGCCGGTGAGGCGGCTGAGGATGTTGCGGTCGACCGAGATGCCACGGCCCTCCATGCGGGCCAGCACCGGCGCCAGCGGCCGCTCCTCGGTCTCGTAGAGCGCCGTCATGTTCTCGGCCGGCAGCCGCGGCTTCAGGATCATCCACAGCCGGATCGTGAGGTCGGTGTCCTCGGCGGCGTAGCGCGCCGCGTCGGCGATCGGCACCTCGGCGAAGGTCTTCTGCGCCTTGCCCTTGCCGATGAGCTCGGTGATCTCGATGCCGGTGTGCCCGAACCAGTGGGCGCTGAGTTCGCTCAGCGTATTGTACTGCACGCCGTCGAGCACGTAGCTCATCAGCAGCGTGTCGTCGAACGGGTGCATGGCGATGCCGTAGCGCAGCAGCAGCCCGAGATCGTACTTGACGTTGTGGCCGATCTTGAGGATAGAGCGCGATTCCAGCATCGGCTTCAGCAGGTCGAGCGCGGTGCGGAGGTCGATCTGCCCGTCGACCTTGTCGCCGAACATGCCGTTGCCGGCGCTGTGCCCGAGCGGCAGATAGGCGGCCTTGCCCGGCGCCAGCGCCAGCGACACGCCGACGAGGTCCGCCGTCTGGTTGTCGAGCCCGGTGCTCTCGACGTCGATCGCCACGTAGCCCTGCGCCTCGATCGCCTGGAGCCAGCGCGTCAGCCCCGCCGCATCGGTGATCGTCTCGTAGCCGGACGGCTCGATCGGCAGGGCCTTCACCTTCGCCAGCCGTTCGGCCGCGAACTTCACCGCCGCGTTCTCGGCCTTGCCCTCGGCCTCGAGTCGCAGCACGCGCGCCGCTTCCTTGGCCTCGTTGTTGAAGCCGATCGGCGTCACCTTCGCCGGCGCCAGCTCGGGGTCCGGCTCCCAGTCGTCCGGGTTCACCTCGAGCACCTTGGACTGGTAGGCAATGGCCTTGGTGAACTCCATCGCCTTGAGGAACGGGAAGAGCTTGCCCGGATCGATCGGCTCGCGCACCAGCGCATCGAGCGGCAGCGTCACCGGCACCTCGCGGCTCAGCGTGACAAGCCTCTTGGAGATTCGCGCCAGCTCGGCATTGTCCTCGAGCGCCTGCCGCCGCTTCGGCTGCTTGATCTCGCCGGTGCGGCTGAGCAGCGTCTCGACGTCGCCATAGGTATTGATCAGCTCGGCCGCGGTCTTGACGCCGATGCCGGGCACACCCGGAACATTGTCCACGGAGTCGCCGCACAGCGCCTGCACGTCGATCACCTTGTCGGGCGTCACGCCGAACTTGTCGAACACCTCGTCCACCCCGATCCAGCGCAGCGGCGGTTGGCCCGGGCGGGGGATGGTGTCGAGCAGCCGGATCGAGCCGTTCGGTTCGACCAGCTGCATCAGGTCCTTGTCGGACGACACGATGGTGACCTTGCCGCCCGCGTCGCGCGCCATGCAGGCATAGGTGGCGATGATGTCGTCGGCCTCCCAGTCCTCCATCTCGATCGAGGGCAGGCCGTAGGCAGCCGTCGCCGTGCGGGTCAGGGGAAACTGCGGCACCATCTCTTCGGGCGGCGGTGGCCGGTGTGCCTTGTATTCGGCGTAGATCTGATCGCGGAAGGTGCGCCCCGAATAGTCAAACACCACTGCAATATGCGTCGGCGCGTCGTCCCCCTGCAGGTCCTGCTCCAGCTTGAAGATCATGTTGCAGAAGCCCAGCACGCAGCCGACCGGCAGTTTGTCGGATCGGGTAAACTGGGGCAGGGCATGGAACGCCCGGAAGATATAGCCCGAGCCGTCGACGAGAAGCAGATGCATAGTGATTCCGCATGGTGGAAGCGGCGCACCTTAGTGCATCATTTGTTCACGCTAAAGCCTGACAGGCTCGTTCCTGGGCACGCGACCATTTGTGGATAGGCGGCCACCCGAGGCGGTCCAGTTCTCACCCCACCCGGATCCACGGCATGAAGTGCGGGGCCGAGAAGATCTGGTGGCGGACGATCTTCGTCCCGAAATCCGGGATGCGCTGAATATGGTAGAGCGCATGGCCGGCCGGTCCGGCGCGGCGCTCATCGTCGTGGGTCGATTGTTCGAGCCGCCGCCGGTCGGGGCCGAAATAGTTGGCCGTCTCCACATAGAGTTGCTCGGACCACAATTGCCCCGCCAGGCGCTGCACCAGCACGTCGCGCTTTTCCGGCAGGCTGATGACATCGTCGACGCCCATCTCCACCAGATGCAGGATCAGCTCGAAGTCGCAGTCATCGGCGATGACGATGATCGGCGAGAAGCGGGTGTTCCGGTCGCCGCCACGGATGGCGCGGATGACCGAGTCCAGCACTGCGTCGCCGACGCGATAATGCACCAGCATGTAGGTGACCGGCATCTTGGGTTGCGGAAGTCCGGCGCCTGGATCTTCGATCAGCGTGAAGCCGCATTTGCGCGCCATCGCCGTCAGGGAGCGAACCTGGCCGGTGGTGGTGCCGATAACGATCGCCTTGCATGCTGACAGCATTGCTGGGATCCCAAATGGTAACAGCGTGCAACCTGTCGGCCGAAGAGCGCGTGCTACACCGAGGTCGGGCGTCCCAGTCGGGCCTGAGCTGGAGCGCCGATCCGGTGTTTACACCGGTCGAAAGTCAGGCGTGCCAAGTCAATAGAAAATACATCAGTAGTTTCCCAGAGACTGCGACCATAGTCCTAAAAGACTAGGGCAGAGCAACCAGCAGAACTCGATAGAATTGTATTCACTCCTCTGTGATGCCGGCCAGCCGGGTGCTCGACGATCTCCGCGACAATTGCTGAGCCACCAAAACTTTCCGGTTACCGTGGCGCTGATCTTGTTGCCTGCGCTTTGACCGTGGGGCTGCCGACAAGTCAGTTGTATTATGACTAGGCGCGGCGTTAGGCTGCCTCTTCCAGATGAACTGTGGAGGCGGCCATGAAACTTGGGCTCATAGTTCTTTCGGTTGCTCTGCTGACGATGACCGTTTCGGACGCGCTCGCCGCGCCCAAGTCCTCGACCGGAGTGGCCTGCAACAAGAGCGGCAGCGCGCGCCATGTGGGCACCGGCAGTGACGGCAAGAAGTACGACTGCATGATGGACTTCTGCACCTTTTGCGGCACCACCAGCGGCACGATCGACTGCAGCAAGCAGGTCACCGAATGGTCAAATGCCACCGACTGCAAGCCGGTGGCCAAGATCAGCGGCGGCAACAAGAGCATCTTCAACAATGGCGTCACCGGCAACGTCATGCGCGCCCCCTGAGGCGTGCCTAGTCGAAGCTCGGCCGGTTTTGTCGTAGCGACTTGACGCCGCCGCGCTGTTTTTTGCCCTCGAGCCGGCGCTGTTTGCTGGCCAGCGTCGGTCGCGTCGCCCGCCGCGGCTTGGGGGGCACCGCCGCCGCCCGCAGCAACTCGACCAGCCGCGCGATGGCGTCGTTCCGATTGAGCGCCTGTGTACGGAAACGGTCGGCGGTGATCACGATCACGCCCTCGGTCGTCAGCCGCGATCCGGCGGCACGCGCCGCCCGTGCCTTGATCCCGTCGGGAAGCGACGGCGAGCCGCGTAGGTCGAAATGCAGCTGCGCCGCCGTCGACACCTTGTTGACGTTCTGCCCGCCCGGCCCCGACGATCGGATGAAGGCGATCTCGATCTCGGCCGGATCGAGCGACACCGTTGTGGTAATGGACAAGCCTTCGGACATGCGCGCACCATAGCCGAGCCCATGCCGTTCGCCACCGGCTTGCGTGGACTGCTCCCTGTTCCTACATCGGCCAACCAAGCACGGGAGGCAACGCTGCGATTCTATGTCGTCCACGCGCCGGTGCGCCTGCGCCACTATGCCGAACGGAGCGGCCGCGTCATCCTGCGCCAGTGGCAGGGCATGCTGCTCCTGGGCCTTTTGGTCATCGGCCAGGCGACCACCATCCTGATGTTCCCGGCCATGCTGCTGGCGCACCTGGCTGCTGGCGGCAACTTCGGTGGCATCCTCGGTCTCGCGCTGCTCGCCGCCCTCTATGTGCTGCCGCAGCGCCAGACGCTGCGCGGCGGCCCGCTCGCCCCCTTCGCCGGAACCCTGCCAATCTCAGGCGCCACGCGCGTCCTTCTCGATCTCACGGTCCTGCTGGTTGCCGACGCCGTGTTGCTGCTCGAGCTCGCTCTCGCCGCCGCCGTCGGCGGCCCACCGGCTTGGCCCGGCCTGCTGGGGCTGCTCGCATTGGTTCTCGCCGTTCAGCTTGCCGCGCTGCACCTCCCGCTACCCGATCCGCGAACGCTCGTCCGCCGCCTGCCGCTTCCGATGCTGCTTAAGCCAAACCTGCAGGCGCTGGCCGAGTTTCCTGCCAGCATTGGTACGCGCGTCCTCGTCACGATCGGTCTCGCTGCGCTCGCCGCCATGGCTGCAACGGCGTTCCATTTCGACGCACGCGCCATGTCGGTCGCTGTCGGTGTGCTGGCCTTGATCGGTTTCGTCCTCGCCGACCTCTATCGCGTGCTGTTTGCCGCACATGCGCCGATCCGCACGTTCCTCGCCACCCTGCCACTGTCACCGCACCATCTGCTGTTGCGCGATCTGCTGACGGTGCTGCTGTTGGGTAGCGTGCCCTTCCTCATGCTCGCGGTCTGGTTCGGCGTGTTCGATCCGGGCGGCCTTGCCGCCTTCGCACTGCTTGCCGTCGCCTATGCCGGGCTGCTTGCTGCACTGCGCTGGCCGGTGCTGCGTGGCGGCAGCCTCGGCGCCATGCTCGCGGCAATTCTCGCTGCCGGCTGGGCCGGCTCCGCCATTGCCATGGTGCTCAAATGACGCTGCTCGCTGCCCACGATCTTGCCGCCGCCTACGATGGGCGCCGCATCTTCTCCGGCGTATCGTTCGACCTCGGCCCGGGCATCTATGCGCTGACCGGACGCAATGGCAGCGGCAAGTCCACGCTGCTGCGCCTCCTGGCTGGCGCCCAGCGCCCGGCGAAGGGCCATATCAGCGTCGCCGGGCGCGATCTGGCGCGCGATCCCATCGCGGCGCGGCTGTTGCTGTCCTACGCTCCCGACGAAAGCCCAGCCTACCCCTTCATGACCGGCGGCGAGTTTCTGCACATGGTGGCAGCGGCCAAATCGACGACAGCCGGTCCCATAGTCGACAGTCTCATCGCCGCCTTCGCCCTCGCGTCGTCTCTCGGCGAGCGCGTCGACATGCTGTCGCTCGGCACGCGCAAGAAGCTGCTGCTCGCCGCCGCCTGGATCGGCACGCCTGAAGTGATCCTGCTCGATGAGCCGTCCAACGCGCTGGACGGCGCGTCGCGCGACGCCCTCGTTGCGCGGATCGGCGTCGACAGCGCTCGCGCCGTCATCCTTTTCGCCTCGCACGAGGCAGACTTCGTCGCGGACACCGGCGCGACCGTGATTGCCTTCGACGATCTCGCCTCGGCCGCCTGAGCCTGCGGCCTCAATACGGCCGGTAGTAGCGTTCGCCGCGGCGCAGCAGGCCGAGATCGCGTTCGAGCCGTTCGTCGGAGAGCCGGGCGAGATAGGCAAAGTCTGCCCCAGCTTCCGGCCGGCGCTGCGGCGTCAGCACGGCCACCACTGCCCGCAGCAAGGTTCCCAGTCGCGACCGGCGTATCGGACCGAACAGCATGGCGAGTACTCCATCATGGCGGATGGCCGCACGGACCCTTGTCGTCGGGAGATGGGATATCCGTGCGGCCTACCGGCGGAGTCGGGACCCGCCGGGTCTCAGCGCTCGCGCGTCGGATCGAGGATCGTCACCACCGGGGTGATCACGTTCGCCGGGAACCCGGCGATCCGTGCATGCTCGCGCACCACCTGCTCGTCTTCCGCCAGATAGATACAGAAGATCTTGTTGCCGGTGACGTACGAATGCTCCCACTGGATGCGTTTGCCGAGCCGGCGCAGGGCGTCGTTGCTGATCTTTGACAGGGCGCAGTATCCCGCCTCGTCGTTCAGCCCGACGCCGGGCACCTCTCGCTCGATCACGAAGCGCTTGAGCGTCATTTCATCTCCATCGGAGCTCCGGCACACGACACGTTCGGATTCATGTCGGAGAATACACCCGTCGGGTTGTCGCGCCACGCCCACACATGCAGCTCGTAGAAGGCCGGCAGGCCGTAACGGTTGGGTGCATTGGTGAAGCTGAACAACTGGCCCCCGAGTCCCGCTGGGCCCTTCTCGGTGATGTACTCGACCGCCACCAGGGTCAGCTTGCCATCGGGGCTGGGCTCGTAGAGCACGGCCTCGGGCTTGGCGATATCGATTGCCGGGTCGTCGAGGAGCTTCTGGTTGACGAAGTGGACGCCCATGGCACCACCGTCGATACCCGAGACGCAAGGGATTGCCGCATAGCCTTCCGATTTGGCCACGGCGACATCGGCGAAGCGCTGGTTGGCGCTGCGCACCTGGTCGGCGAGCGGGCTTTCGGCGGCCAGCGCAGCAGTCGCCGTCAGCATCGGCAGGGCCAAAATCGCAGCCAGGGCCTTTCTCCGGCCAGTGGTATGATGTATGACGACACGGCCGCCTGACGGTGTAACGTCCTTGGCGGTGGGTTTATTCCAGGCATTGATAAACTTTTGCATGGGTAACTCGCATTGACGGTTGAAGGGTCACACGGCATCTAAGCCGTGCGGTGGGGGGCACCATGATTGGGACCACCTGTAATGACCATGATCGAAACACCGGGCCTCGTGATCGAAACACCGTCTGTCGGTGTCACACCCGGATATAGCGATACGCTGATTACCGACCTGCTCTCGCACATCCGCCTGAGTGGAGCGTTATTCTTGCGCGGCCACTATTCGGCGCCGTGGGCTCTCGATTCGCCGGGCAATTGCGACCTTGCCGAGCTGCTGGCGCCCAAGGCCGAGCGGCTCCTTGTCTTTCACACCGTCCGTAGCGGTCACATCAAGGTCACCGCGCGCGGCATGACCGTCGAAGGCGGCCCTGGTGACATGATTATGCTGCCGCACGCCGATCGTCACATCATGGCTGCACGCAGCGGCGGACAACCCATGTTGATTGCCGACATGCTGCCACCGCCGCCCTGGAAGGAGATTCCAGTGGTCGAGATCGGCGGTGGCGGTGAGACAGCCGATGTCGTTTGCGGTTACTTCCGTTGCGACGAGCTGCTGTTCAACGCTGTGCTACGCCGCCTGCCGCCGCTGATCGTCGTCCGTCCCGAAGGCAGTGTCGCGACGCTCCTCAACGCCGCCATCGACTACGCACTCGAAGACGGCTCGCGCTCGGGCGGCATCACCGCCATGGACCACGTCACCGAGATGCTGCTGCGCGAGACGCTGCGCATTCATGCCGGCGAGGCCGACGAGGCCGGTGGCTGGCTCGCCGCCGTCAGCGATCCGGTGGTCGGTCGTGCGCTGAAGCTCATCCACGACGATCCCGAACGCGACTGGAGCGCCGACGGCCTGGCTCGCGCCGCCAACACCTCGCGCTCCGTGCTGGGCGACCGGTTCCGCGCGCTGCTCGGCCAGTCGCCGATCCGCTATCTGGTGGAGTGGCGCATGCAGATCGCCGCCGACCTGCTGCGCACCACCGAGCTCAAGCTGGCGGCCGTGGCGGAACGCGTCGGCTACGGCTCGGAGGCCGCCTTCAGCCGCGCGTTCCGCCGACACGTCGGGCGAGCCCCCGCCGAGTGGCGCGGTCGTCTCCCGGCGGGGAACTGATCCATGAGGCTGGCGGCGCGACCGCCAGCCACCTCCCTCAGAACGAACCGCCGAGCGTGAACTTGGCAGCCGCGGCGATCACCCCATCGCTGCGCCAGCTGCCATCGAGATGGGCACCGAGGTGCAGCGTCTCGGTGATGTCGCCTTCAGCTCCGAAGCCCGCATAGACGCCATAGGCGGTGCTGCCGGGGGTGCTCAGGTGCGTCGTCTGCCGGAACACCGTCACCGGCACGCCGGAGCTGCCGAAGTTGCCGGTGGTGAACACCCCGGCCTTGCCGGTGACCGCATAGGTGGCACCGCCCGTGGTGCGGATCAACGTCTTGGCACTGAGACCGAAGCGAGCATCGAGCACCGCAATGGTCTGTGCCCCGACCACTAGGTTCATCGACGACCCTGTCTCGCTGTAGCCTGAGACCAGACCGCCGGCATAGCCGCCGCTGGCTTCGAGGCTGATCGAGCCGTCGTCGGCGCTGAGCACCGGAATGCTGACCGCCAGCATCGGCGAGAGCACGCCACTGGTGAAGTTGCCCACCGCCGTCTCGGTGGTGCCCCCGGCCACCAGCTTGCGGCTCGACTGGTTCAGCCCCAGCCCCGCCAGCAGCGAGAAATCGACATCGGCCACCCCGAATTGCGCCGAGCCGTAGAGCCCGAGGCTACCGGTGGTGGTGTTGAGCACCTCGTCGCCGTTGAGTGTGGAGGTGGTCGATTGCACCACCCCACCCATGCCCCCCAGTGTCAGCATCTGGGTGAGCCGCGCATGCGTACCGGCAACCAGTCCTGCATAGGCTCCATTGCGGTCGATCGGGCTCTGCACTCCGCTGCCGCCGCCGATGACGCTGGCCCAGCCATGCAACCCCAGATGCTGCGTCGTGTCGAGCTCGGTCAGCACCGCCGTCTCGGTCGCCTGCTGCGCTGAGGTCGTGTGCGGGGCAGGGGCGTAGTTGCTCGGCCCGGTTGACTCCTCGGGGTTCAGCCCAGACCAGTCTTGCGTCTCGTTGCGCGCCGCCTCGAACATCGCCTGCCCGATCTGGTTCCAATCGTCGCCGATCGCGGTATTGCCCAGCCCACTCAGATCGAAGATCGCGATCTTGTCGTTGGGCCTGTCCCACACATAGCCGCGCGTGCCCGGCACCACGATATTGAGCCCCGGCACGTCCAGCACCGTGTTGCCTGTAAAGCCGGAGAAGTCGAGGCTGTCGCTGGTATCGCCGCTCACATCGCCGAAGTTCACCGCGCCGAAGATCTTCGAGCCCGTCAGGATCGTCAGCGTGTCGTCGCGCGGAACCTGAAAGCCGCAGCCACAGCTTGGATCATAGGCAAAGTCGATCGCCGTTCCAGACACACCGCGGATCGTACCTGCGTTGATCACGCGTCCATTGCCAGCATACGTTCCAACGAAAAGGATGCCCGAGGCGCCTTCGATCGTGCCGGTGTTGAAGATCGAAACTGAGCTGTCCGAGACGCCAATGCCCGCCAGGCCCGGACCTGCAATGGTTCCAGAGTTGGCAAACTGTTCCACGGTGCTGCCGGACAACTCGACGCCCACCCCGGAATTCGGGTCGGTGCCCTCGATCCGCCCACTGTTCGAAAAGCTCGCCACGACTGAGTCAAAAACGCCCAGGCCGAAGCTCGCTCCGGCAATGTCACCCGAATTGTTGATGGTTTCGACGCTGCGTCGCGCAGGCCCGCCAAAGAAACCAGCAAACATGACTCCACCGAAGCTGGGACCGTCGTTGTGGATCGCACCCGCATTGTCGAAACTGTCGACGTCTCCGGCGAAGTACAGAGCAGCATACCCAGTCGCGGAAATGTCGGCGGCAGCGCCATTCGTGAAGCTGTCGACATGACCTTCGAAGACACCCGCAAAGTCTGTCCCGGAGATCGTTCCATAGTTGGTGAAGTCACCCGCCGTGCCCTGCACCACGACGCCGTAGGCGGTGCCGTGGATTGTGCCGCCCGCGAAATTGCTGAACGAGTCGATGTCGCTCTGGGGCCAGACAGCGCCCCCGCCCCCAATGTCGCCGCTGTTAGTGAATGAGGTGACAACGTCGCCAAACGTAAT
>Ga0070674_100001891_pt1 | contig 11369 bp, 11 predicted proteins | sample KBSM33metaG_FD_65344 | JGI IMG/M metagenome (GOLD analysis project Ga0070674, IMG submission 65344) | Miscanthus rhizosphere microbial communities from Kellogg Biological Station, Michigan, USA - KBS M3-3 metaG | ecosystem: Host-associated > Plants > Roots > Rhizosphere > Soil ...
GGGATCGAGATGGGGGTGCGCGGTGAAGCTACCCAACAATGTGTCGTCGAACGGATTGTAGGTCTGCTCGTCGAGCGTGTCGGACAGTTCGACCGGATAGCTGCCCGCCTCGACCAAAGCCCAGGTGCGGCCGGCAATACCCAGGACATTGGTGTTGACGGTGTCGAAGCTCGCGTGGCGCGGCCCGGGTGCCGCCGGCATCCCCGTCTCTGCCGCGACCTGTTTCGATCGGATCCAGCGATTGCGATACCACAAGGCCTTGCCCTGTTTGAGCGCGATGCCATGGACCATGCCGTCGCCGACGAACCAGTGATAGCCCTTGGCCTCCGGCTTGGCGGGGTTGGGACCGATCCGCAGATAGCGGCCATCGAGCTCTGTCGGGATCGTGCCGGTGACCGGCAGATCCTCCAGCGTGACTTCGCGATCCATCGGCTTGTGGATGCCGGTCAGGAACGGATGGTCCTGGTTGGGCATGCGCTTGCGGTTGAATTCGGCGACCACGCCGATGCCCTTGGTGACGGTGCCCCGGATTGCATTTTCGATCACGCTCGCCATGACTGGTCTCCGACTCGATGTTTATGGCGTCAACATATCGAACATGGTAACAGTGTCAACATGGATTTGGTCTTGAACAGAAGAAGCACGGGTTAGTGGCGAAATCCTCCTATCATCATGGCGACTTGCACGCGGCGTTGATCGCCGAGGGGTTGCGCCTGCTCGCGGCGCGCGATGCCGAGGATCTGTCGCTGCGCGAGGTCGCGCGCGGTGTCGGGGTCAGCGCCACCGCGGTCTATCGCCATTTCCCCGACAAGGCGGCGCTGATGGCCGCGCTTGCCGCGCAAGGCCTCGATATGTTGAGCCAGGTGCAGCACGCGGCCTATGATGCCGCGGGCGGCGGGGTTGCGGGATTCAACGCGACCGGCGCGGCCTATGTCCGTTTCGCGCTGCTCCACACCGCCTTGTTCCGCCTGATCTTCGCCAATCCGCCGACCGGCAAAATTGTCGAACTCGCCGACTCCCACGACAATGCGATGCGCTTCCTGATGGAAAACGCCGCTAGGCTCGCCCCGCCGGGGATGGAGCCACGCATTTTCGCGCTGCAATCCTGGTCGGTGGCGCACGGTCTCGCCATGCTGATCATCGATGGGCAACTGCATGTCGACGACAAGACCATCGACGCAGTGATCGATGCGCATATGATGGCGGTGAGCGACGAGAGGAAATCCGGATGAAGGCCCAGGCGAACGGCATAGAGATCGAATACGAGACCTTCGGCGAACCGACTGATCCGGCGGTGCTGCTGATCATGGGTCTGGGCGCGCAGCTGACGCGCTGGCCGTTACCGTTCGTCGAGGACCTGGTCGCGCGCGGTTATTTCGCGATCCGCTATGACAATCGCGATATCGGCTTGTCGACCAAGTTCGACGATGCTCCGGTGCCCGAACTGCCCGCGCTGATCGGCGCGATGATGACCGGACGGAAGCCCGACGTGCCCTATTCGCTCAACGACATGGCCGCCGATGCGGTAGGCCTGCTCGACGCACTCGACATCCGGCGGGCGCATGTCATGGGTGCGTCGATGGGCGGGATGATCGCGCAACTGGTCGCGGCGGAATATCCCGACCGGGTGTTGTCGCTGACATCGATCATGTCGTCGACCGGCAATCCCGGCCTGCCGCCGTCCAAGCCCGAGGCGATGGCGGTGCTGACCTCACGCCCGACCGGCAACGACCGCGAGACGATGATCGCCCACGGCCTGCGCGCCGAAAAGATCATTGGCAGCCCGGGCTATCCGGTCTCGGAGGACGTGATGCGGGCACGCGTCGAACGCGACTTCGATCGCATGCACTATCCCGCAGGACCGGGGCGCCAGCTCGCCGCTGTGGTGGCGAATGGCGATCGCCGCGCGGCGATCGCGACGATCACGGCGCCGACAATGGTGATCCACGGCGCCGACGATCCGCTCGTACCCGTCGAGGCCGGGCGCGACACCGCCGCGACAATCGCGGGCGCGCAGATCACCGAAGTGCCGGGCATGGGCCACAATCTGCCCGAAGCGCTGATCCCGACCATCCTCGACGCGTTCGAGAAGGTGGCGAAGCAGACCGCGCCGGCCTGAGCGGGGGAGGGCAGGCAGGCTCGCTCCAGCCGCTCGTCAGCATAACAGCCGCTGCCGATCGGCTTCCACACCCAGCGATTGGCGAGATACCAGTCAATCGTCTATGCCAGCGTGCCGGTGAAATCGTGCTGGGCGGCAACCGAGCCCGCGTTTGGTTTTGTCGAGGCGAGGGTTGTAGATATGAGCGCGCCCAACCGGCCGCGCCGGCGCAGTCGCGACGCGACGCGACGTTGCGTGTGAAACCGATTGCCTCTACCGATTCCGGAATGACTGACGAAGCCGACCCGCCGGAAACGCATCGCCAGCACGGCCCCCGGCTCGTCGCGCCCAGGCTGGTGAGAGGTTCGCGGCTGACCTTCCGTCCAGCTAACCCTGATGATGCCGCGTTCATCTTGTCGCTGCGATTGGACGAAGCGAAGAACAAGCATCTGTCCACGACGTCTCCCGACGTCGAACGTCAGCGACAATGGCTGGCAGCCCTGCCGTCGGACCAAGTCTATTTCATCATCGAAGCGGAGGGTCGGCCGGTCGGAACTGTGCGTCTCTACGATCAGCGCGGATCGTCTTTCTGCTGGGGATCGTGGATCCTGTCCGATGACGCTCCCAAGTCGTCGGCGGTCGAAAGCACGTTGATGGTCTATGCGACCGGCTTGGCGCTCGGTTTTACCGCCGCGCACTTTGAAGTCCGCAAGGAAAATGTCAAAGTCTGGCAATATCACGAGCGGTGCGGCGCCGAGAGGGTCGGCGAGACGGAGGAGGAATATCTGTACACCATCTCCGAGCCGGCGATCGAGGCGCTGTTCGCCCGTTACCGGGGCCGGCTGAACGGCCCCGTGACTGTCGATTGGTGAATCCACCGCCCGGCGTTCGTTCCGGAATTCGCATTTCTCGCAAAGCCAGGTAGCATGTCACAGGATAAAGGCGATGTCGGCGCGCCCGGCCTGCAATTGCGAAAGGCCGATATCTGGCAAGTCGTCCGCTTCCTGGCGGTCGGCGTGCTCAATACTGCGTTCGGATACGTAATCTTCGCGGCCGGCGTCCTCGCGGGCCTGCCGAGCGGAATCGCGCTCGCGATCGCGATGGTGATCGGCGTGATCTTCAATTTTTTCACCTTGGGCCGCCTGGTATTCGACAGCCGCGATCACACGCGCTTGCCACGTTTCGTGGGGGTATATGCGCTGACCTATGTCGTGAACCTGATGCTGCTCGGGCTGTGGGAAGGGGCCGGCGTTGGCCCGTTGCTGGCGCAACTCGCGTGCCTGCCGGTGACGGTCAGCCTGACCTTCGTGCTGATGCGCTTTCTGGTGTTTCGGTGAACGGCATTCGCATCGACGCCGCGCCGGATTCCGTGCGGCAGACGTGGCTCGCGGGCGGCTGGCTGGTGCTGGCGCTGCTCGCATTGCGTGCGGTGATCTTGCTGCTTGGTCCCGGCATCCTGAACGGTGACGGTTTCCTATACGTGGGTGCTGCCCAGCATCTCCTGCAATACGGGCAGATGCCGCCGGCCACCGCGCAGTCGCGATCCTTTTCGGTGCTTCTGGCGCCGGTGATCGCGGCGCTTGGACATGACGCAATCTGGAATCCGGTGCCCTACAGACGATTGGGACAGCCCATCGCCGACGCAATGCACACCGTCCAGGTGCTGTTCGACCTCGGCCTCGTGGCGTTGCTGATGCATTTCTATCGCCAGGTCTGTCCGCCCAATCGCTGGGCTTACCTGATCGGCCTCGTGGTGATCGCGCTTCAGCCGATCACCGCGTCCTGGACCAATTTTGTCGTTCCGGACTCGCTGGCGACGTTCGGCCTGTTCTTCGGGGTCTACCTGTTGGCGATGGCGGCGGTCGACGAGGCGGTGTGGCGTCTTGCCCTGGGCGGCCTGTTGGCAGGAGTCGCCGCCTTCTTGCGGATCGATCTTCTACCGCTACTCGCGCTGCTGCTCGTGCCGTGGTGCTTGCTGCTGGTGCTTCGCCGGGGACGCAAGGCGCTCGCCGGCACCGCGCTCACGCTCGCGTTATTCGCCGCTCCGATGCTGGGAATGATGGCGCTGCAATATGCCAGCCAGGGTGACACGCACTATGTCAATTCAGGCGCGAAGGACAATCCGAACAGCGCCAAGCCCGGCTATTTCGTCTGGACCCGTGCCTGGCTGATGACCCCGCGCGAATTTCACGATTTCGCTTTCGCTGAGGCCATGCCCGGCTGGCGGGGATTCGCGATCGAGAACTATCCAGCACGCGCTTTCGTCGATGCGGCTGATCGCGCCGACGTCGCTGCTGCGCTTCATGCATGGCAAACCGATGGTTACACGCCCGCGGTCGATGCCCGGCTGTCGGCGGCCGGCGCCCGGTTGCGCGCGGCGCGACCGGGCCAGGCCTGGGTCACCGCGCCGGCCGTGCGGACGGTGCAATTATGGGTCAATCCCGATGGCGGCGCCGCGATCACCGCCCTTTTCGGCCTGTCCCCGCCGCCGATCATATCGCTGGTGGTGGCTGCCGCTGTGCTGCTGCTCAAGGTGGTCATTGGCCTTTTCGCGCTGATCGGAGCGTGGGTGCTCGTCCGCCCGGTCGTTGCGTCGCGCTTCGCGCTCGACAGCATTCTCGACTGGCCGCGGGGATTCGGCCTTCTATCGCTGGCGGCATTGCTCGGTAGGCTCGCGGAAATGTGGGGGCTCAATCTGATCTATGGTGGCGGGGTGATGGAGTCGCGTTTCGTGATCGAGATATGGCCGTGCCTGATCGTACTGGCCGCGTTCGGCTATCGCGCTCTGGCGTTGCGGTTTACCCGCACCTGCGGACCGCAACCGGAGCGGCGGGCTGAACTCGAGCCCGTTGGGCCAATGGGAACTGTTCAATGACGATCCCGATGAACGATCTGCGCCGGCGCTATGTGCGTCACCAAACGGATTTGTCGCGTATTGCGGGCGATGTGCTGGCGTCGGGCTATTGGATCAACGGGCCGTACAATAAAGCCTTTTGCCATGATTTCGCCGCCGCAACCGGCGTCGCGCATTGCGTCGGCGTCGCCAATGGCAGCGACGCACTGGAGATCGCGTTGCGGTGCCTGGTCACCGATCCGGCCCGGCGCGAGGTGGTGACGGTCGCTAATGCCGGCGGCTACACGACGACGGCGTGCCGGCTGATCGGATTGACCCCGGTCTATGTCGATATCGACGAGGCGTCGCAATTGATCGCGATCGATCATGCCGTCGCGGCGGTCGGTCCCGCGACCGGAGCCATCGTCGTCACGCATCTGTATGGCGGACTGGTCGATGTCCCGGCGTTGCGCGCCGTACTGCATGCCGCGGGATTTGGCGACCTGCCGATCATCGAGGATTGCGCGCAGGCGCACGGCCTACGCGGCTGCGGCGCCGGGGCGGGCGCGTTTGGCGATCTGGCGACGTTCAGCTTCTATCCTACCAAGAATCTCGGCGCGCTCGGCGACGGCGGCGCGATCGTGACCAATGACGCCACGCTTGCCGTCCAGGTCGCTCGCCTGCGGATGTACGGTTGGGATGGCAAATATGATGTCGTGACGACCGGCGGCCGCAACTCGCGGCTCGATGAACTGCAGGCGGCCTTCCTGTCGGCGTTGCTGCCCTATGTCGATACCGACAATGAGCGGCGCCGCGCGATTATCGATGCTTATGCCGCGGCGGCGGCCGACGGCGTTCAACTGGTGTCCAGCCCGCACGGCACTGTCGGCCATCTCGCCGTCGTTCTCACCGATGATCGCGATCGCCTGGCCAGGCACCTGAACGAGCGGGGGGTAGCGACTGACATTCATTTCCCGATTCTCGATTGCGACCAGACGGGATGGGCGAGCGCGGAGCAGCGCGTCGGGCCAGCGGGGCTCGATGTCAGCCGCAGGTCGGTGAAACGCATCCTCAGCGTGCCGTGTTTTCCGGAAATGACCGACAACGAGATCGCGCAGGTGTGCGACGCATTGGGATCCTATTCGTCATGAGCACGCAGCCGCAACCAGGAGCGCTCGTCACCGCGCCATCGCGCTCGCTGGTGATCCCGGTCTATCTCAACGAGGGCAACATTCCGCCGCTGCTGGCGGCGCTGACCGACTTGCACCGCGCGCTCGATGGCGATCTCGAAGTCGTCTTCGTCGTCGATGGCTCGCCTGACGCGTCGGGCGAAGTGCTCGCCCGGGCACAGGCGAGCATGCCCTTTCCCGCGCGCATCATCTTCCATAGCCGCAATTTCGGATCGTTCACTGCGGTCCGCACCGGGCTTGAGCACGCGTCGGGACGTGTGTTCGCGGTTATGGCCGCCGATCTGCAGGAGCCGCCCGAACTGATCGCGCGGTTCTTCGCCGCGCTGGACAAGGACGAATGCGACATCGTGTTTGGTCAGCGGATGAAGCGGAACGATGCGCCGGTCCGCGATGCCTTGTCGCGCACGTTCTGGTGGCTCTACCGCAAGCTGGTGATCTCGGGCGTGCCGCGCGGGGGTGTCGATATCTTCGCTTGTAACGACGCCGCGCGCCGCGAATTGCTCGCGATCGAAGAGCCGAACAGCTCGCTGATCGCCCAATTGTTCTGGATCGGGTTCCGCCGGTCCTTCGTCACCTATGAGCGCCGGCCACGTGAGATCGGCACCAGCGCCTGGGGCGTCGGCCGCCGCCTGCGCTACATGATGGACAGCATCTTCTCGTTCACCGACCTACCGATCATCCTGGTGTTGTGGGTCGGCGTGATCGGCGTGATCATCAGCCTGGTGTTCGGCATCGGCGTCGCGGTCGCGCGGCTGACCGGCCAGATCACCGAGCCGGGATATACCACGCTCGCCTTGCTGATCACGTTCTTCGGGTCGGCGATCCTGGCGGTACAGGGGATTATCGGATCCTATCTGTGGCGAACGTTCGAAAACACCAAGCGCCGGCCGTTGCGCATCGTCGCCCGGATTCTCGAACCGGTCGACCAAAAGGGGGGCAAATGATGACATCTTCGGGGGACAGAGGGCGCGGTCAAATCATCGCTGGCGACGCGCTCGGTCAGGCGGTCGGATCGCGGCTTGAGTTGCCGGTGAAGGGCTGCTTCATCGAACGGCTGCCGCGTTTCGCAGACTATCGGGGGAGTCTGATCCCGCTCGAGGCGGGCAAAGGGGTGCCATTCGCGCCAGCGCGAATATTTCTGGTCTATGGCGTACCCGGCGACCATGTCCGTGGCGAGCATGCGCATTACGAATGTGAGCAATTCCTCATTGCCGCGCATGGTGCACTATCGGCGTCCGTCGACGACGGCCAGGCGCGAGCCGACATCCGGCTGGAGGACTCGACCATCGGCTTGTATCTTGCGCCGATGACCTGGGGGACGCAATATGATTGCGGCCCGGACAGCGTATTGCTGGTCGCGGCATCGCATCGCTATGACGTCGAAGATTACATCCGCGACTACGACCAGTTCATAAGCGAAGCGGCGCGAGGCTGAACGCTCAATAGCCTAGCACCAGATCGACCACATTCTCCATCGGCCGATCGTTCACGAATGCGTCGAGGTTGCGCAGGAACAAAGCGGCGGCGCGGGGGAACATCTTGGTCTGGCTGCGGCCGGACAGATGCATCGTGACCATGCAATTGGGCGCAGACCATAAGGGGTGATCGGCGGGCAGCGGCTCGGGGTGCGTCGGATCGAGGAACGCACCGGCGATCTTGCGTCCGTTAAGTGCGGCGAGAAGCGCCTCCTCATCGATCATGTCGCCGCGCGCTATATTAATCAGCCAGGCCGAGGGCTTCATCCGTGCTAGCTCGGCGGCGCCGACCATCGCCTTGGTCTCGTCGGTCGAAGGTGCGGCGAGAACGACCCAATCAAAATCGCCGAGCCTTTCCTGCCATTGGTCGGGCGTCAGCGTGCCGTCGCGGCCCGATCGCGTGACGCCGGTAACCTCCACGCCGAACGCCTCCAGCCGCGCCGCGATCAATTTGCCGATCGCGCCCATGCCGACGACCAGCGCTCTCGTCTCGAACAACTCGGCCTTGCCCGGCGCGTCCTTTGGCCATTCGTGACGGTCATGCGCGCGAACCACTTCATCGAAACGCTTGGCGGCGACGAGCACGCCCATCACGGCATATTCGGCGACCGCGAGCGCGTTGATCCCGACGCCGTTGGTCAGCATCGTGCCGCGTTCGCGCATCAGGTCGAGAGGGAAGGCGTCGAGCCCGGCATAGATGGTCGACACCCATTTCAGCCGCTCGCCGTAGCGGATAGCTTCCGCGACCAGGCTGGTTGGCTGCATGTCGACCCAGGCGATATCGGCATCGGCGATCATCGCATTGGCCTCGGTGGGAGAGGCGAACCAGGCCACGTCCAGCCCGGCCGGCAAGTGCGGCTCGAGCAGCGGGCGTGCCAGGGCCGGCAACAAGGCCTTCACGCGATCAAAACCACGATTGATTGCCCTGGACATAGCGCCGCTGGAACTCGGCATCGTCGATCACGAGGTAAATGATGAATTCGACGAATGCGATGATCGCGATGATCAGGCCGGGCAGGACGAGCAGCCAGCCGATCGTTCCGCACAACAACATGGTCACTGCCGCGCCGGTTTTGTTGAGGTAGAATTTGTGCGCGCCGAAACAGCCGAGGAAGAAAGCCAGCAGTGCGGCCGCTACCTTGTCCTTGGACCCCACCACTGCGCCGGCGCCCGAGCCCTGCAGCACATAGATGTTGCCGGCGCGGTCGGTAGTGGCCTCGAAATCGACGACTTGGCCGCGCGCCGGCCAATAGCTTTCGCGCCAGTCGGGCCGCGCGAAGGTATAACGTTGTCCGTCCTCGCCCGAAATCTGCCCCTGGCTCGCCGAATTATCCCATCCCAGTACGCGTCCCCGCATCGCCCATCCCCGATTCTGATTGTCCGGAGCGGGAGCTTAGCCACCTGACGCGGGCTTTCAAGCGAGCGTCGGTCGCCAGTCCCAACCGAGCGGGTCGCCGTCCATCACTTCGACCCCAAGCGCAGCGAGTTCGTCGCGGATCGTGTCGGAGCGGGTGAAGTCCTTGGCCGCGCGCGCGTCCCGCCGTTCGGCGAGCCGCGCGGCGATGTCGGCCTCGGCCAAGGTCGCGGTCGCCGGGCGCAAGCGCAGATTCTCGCGCCTGAGGCGGGCAAGATCGAGCCCCAGTACGGCGTCGAAATCGGCGAGCGCAGCGAGGCGGTCGGCGGGTGCGACTTTCTTGTCACCGAGCAATTCGTCGAGCACGACCAACGCTTTGGGCGTGTTGAGGTCGTCCGACACTGCCTCGTCGAGCCGCTCGCGATAGGCCAGCGCAGATCCGGCCGAGGGCGCGGGCGGGCGGTCGCGGAGCTGGCCGACGGTGATCGCCAGCCGCTTGAGCCGAGTAAGTGCCGCGGCGAGATTCTCCTCGCTGAATTCGAGCTCTGAGCGGTAGTGCGCCGACAGGCACATCAACCGATAGGCTAGCGGATGGACGCCGGCGTCGATCAGCTTCTGCAAGGTGCGGAAGTCGCCCGACGACTTGGACATCTTGCCGGCACGCTCGACCAGGAAATTGTTGTGCATCCACCAGCGCGCGCCGGTGAAGTCGGGTTGTTCGGGGCAGTCGCAATAGGCCTGGTTCTGCGCGATCTCATTGGGATGGTGGATCTCGCGATGATCGATCCCGCCCGTATGAATGTCGAACGGCGAGCCGAGATATTTCTCGCTCATCACCGAACATTCGAGATGCCAGCCCGGCGCGCCGCGCCCCCAGGGCGAATCCCATTCCATTTGCCGGTTCTCGCCTGGCGCCGACGCGCGCCAGATCGCGAAGTCCTGCGGGTGGCGCTTGCCCTCGACCGTATCGATCCGGCCTTCACGAACATCGTCCTGCGCGCCCGCCAGGCGGCCGTAATCGGGCACCGTCGAGACGTCGAAATAGAGGCCGCTATCGAGCTGATAGCAATGTTTGGGGGCGATCTTCTCACCGAACGCGATCATCTCCCGGATATGGTCGGTGGCGACCGACCAGCGTGACGGTTCGCGGATGTTGAGGTCCTGGAGGTTCTGCTTGAACGCCGCGGTGTAATGCGCGGCGATGTCCCAGATGCTCGTCGCGTTCTTGCGTGCCGCGGCTTCCATCTTGTCGTCGCCGGCATCGGCGTCGCTGGTCAGATGGCCGACATCGGTGATGTTGATGACGTGCGTCAGGGGGAAACCCTTCCACGTCAGCACGCGGCTCAGCGTGTCGGTGAAGACATAAGCGCGCAGATTGCCGATATGCGCATAATTATAGACCGTCGGCCCGCACGAATAGACGCGCACATTGGCGGGGTCGATCGGCTCGAAACGCTCGAGCGAGCGCGACAGGCTGTTGTAGAGCATGAGCGGAGCGCCGTGGGACATGGCGCGCGGCTTAGCGGCGCGGGCAGGGGGCCGCAACCGGAGGGGTGTGGCGTGAGGGAATTCCAACGGCCGCCGAGACTTCCTTCCTCAGAAGTCAGGCAGCCACGACCTGCTCGAACCGTGCGTCACGGACAACCGACGCCGGCGGCTGTCTGGCATGCTAGCAGCGTCCGTCGAGGCGCGCCTACATCTGATGCGTCGGCGCGGGCGTGCCGTCGGACCAGGTGCAAACCCCCAGCAGGAGGACCGACAAGGGCGGTAGGGTAGCGGTTTCGGCCGCGTGATCCGGTGTCGCGAACCAGTAGTTGCCCCCGAAAATCGGCGACCCAGCCGCGTTGGCGCCCCAATTGTTGCCATCCTTGAACGGGATGAAGAACATGACATGCGGCATGTCGTGATCGCCCTCATCGGACAGGTAAGAGGATTTCGACATCATGTACGACATCGCGCCCGGCGCCAGTGGGGGGATCTCCTTGGTGCGCAGCGCGGTCTTGATGCGCTCCATGATCTCCGCATCGCTCCGGCCGGCGAGCGTCATGGCGGTGCGCAGTTTGGCGAGCGGCGCTATCGACCGTGCGGCTTGCGGATTCTGACATTCGGCGGCGCGGATCTTTGGGTTCCAGCGTTCGGGCCAATCGGGCGCGCCGCTGAAACCGCGGGACACCATGCAGACAAAGCCGTTGCTGCCCGTGACGGCGGTTTCATAGCCGGTGCGGGTGAGGACCAGGATGGTCGCGTGCCCGGAGATGGACTCGGGCGCGGCGCTTCTCGCCAGCGCGATTTCCTGGCCGCGGTCCATCATATAGGCGTCGACAGGGGCCATGCGGGGATAGGATGCGGTCTGGTCCGCGGCGGTACCGGCCGATATGGCGAACAACGCCGGCGCGGTGACCATCAGCCTGGCGGCAAG
>Ga0070674_100001893_pt1 | contig 11366 bp, 8 predicted proteins | sample KBSM33metaG_FD_65344 | JGI IMG/M metagenome (GOLD analysis project Ga0070674, IMG submission 65344) | Miscanthus rhizosphere microbial communities from Kellogg Biological Station, Michigan, USA - KBS M3-3 metaG | ecosystem: Host-associated > Plants > Roots > Rhizosphere > Soil ...
TCGCTGCCGCGGGTTGTCGGCGTCGATCTCAACACGGGCGAAGAGATCACCGCCCAGAACGGCCGCTACGGCCCATATCTCAAGCGTGGCAGCGACTCTCGCTCGTTGGCGACCGAGGAGCAGATGTTCGACATCACGCTGGACGAGGCGCTGAAGATCTACTCGGAGCCGAAACGCCGTGCCGGGCAACGCGCGTCGACGCCGCCGCTTCGTGAGCTCGGCAACGATCCGGCGTCCGGCAAGCCGATGGTGATCAAGGACGGCCGGTTCGGGCCGTACGTCACGGACGGTGAGACCAACGCCAGCCTGCGCAAGGGCGACGACGTGTTGTCGATCACCGACGAGCGCGCCGCCGAGTTGCTGGCCGATCGTCGGGCCCGCGGTCCCGCGAAGCGGACGACGAAGGCGGCCGCCAAGAAGAAGGCGCCTGCCAAGAAGGCCGCGAAGAAGAGCTAGCGCACGTCGCTCGGGACGTCGTCGATCTCGTCGGCCTCACTGACGTCGGAGGGCGACACCAGGTTCAACGGTCGGGCCAGCTGGGTGGGCGCGGTGCGGCCGCGCAGTTCCACGATCTCGCCGACGTCCCAGCACAGCGCCTCCGCGTCGAGCGCGCCGCTGACCGCGATGGCCGATGCCAGCACGTGACCGGGTTCCAGTTTCGCCAGCTCGGTAAGGCGGGCGGCTTCGTTGACCGGGTCACCGATGACGGTGTACTCGAATCGGGCTTGCGCGCCGATGTGCCCTGCGATGGCCCGGCCGGCGGAGACGCCGATCCCGAATTCCGTCTCGCCGAGGACGCTGATCAGGTCGTCGTGCAGCTCACGAGACGCGGCCAGCGCGGCACCGCAGGCGTCGGGGTGCTCGATCGGCGCGCCGAAGATGCACAACGCCGCGTCACCCTGGAACTTGTTGACGAACCCGCCGTGACGGTTGACGGTGTCGACGACAACGCGGAAGAACTCGTTGAGCAGGCTGACGACGTCGGCGGCGGGGATGGTCTCCGCGAGTTGTGTCGACCCCACCAGATCGACGAAAAGCACTGCGACGTCGCGCTCCTGGCCGCCGAGTTCGGTGCCGCGCTCCAAGGCGCGGCGGGCCACGTCCTCACCGACGTAGCGGCCGAACAAGTCACGCAGCCGTTGCCGCTCGGCGAGTTCGCGCACCATGTCGTTGAATCCGGCCTGCAGCAAACCCAATTCGCTGGCGTCGTAGATTTGCATGTGCGCGTTGTAGTTACCCCGCTGCACTTCGCCAAGGGCCCAACGCAATTGGCGCAGAGGGTCAGCGATCGACATCGCGACCAGCACGGTGCCGAACAGGCCGATCACCAGTGCGGTGACGGCCAGCAGCAGGATCGGTGTGGTGAGACGGTCGGCGGGCGCGGTGAGAATCTCGACCTTGCTGGCCACCACCGCCAGCACGATCGCCAGGATCGGCACGGCGGTGGACAGTACCCAGGTCAGCACCTGCCGCTGAATCACGCCCGGCGCCTTGAAGTTCTCCGGCACCCCGCCGCGCAAGGCGGCGACCGCCACCGGCCGCAGCACCCGTTCGGACTGCAGATAGCCGATGATCGCCGTTGCGGTCGCACCGAGCGCGGTGGCGACCGCAACGACCGGCGCGGACTTGCTGGCGACAGGCCAGCTGGCGACGATGAAGACGATGGAGCCCAGCAGCCAGTTCGTGACGTTGATCACCGAGCGGTAGAACGGCATCTTCAGAGCGCGGGTGCGGGCCATTTCGGTGGCGGTCGGGTCGGTCTCGCCCAGCAGCGTGTCGCGTCTTTGCCAGCGCATCACCGGGATGAGCATGCGCAGGGTCAGGTAAGAGCCGATGGTGAACGACAGGAACAGATAGCCGAGGAAGATCGCCAAGTTGAAGGTGGGCAGGTCCTGGAGCTGGATGCGGTCCTCGGGTGGTAGCCCGAACCGGAGAAAACCGAGCACGAGCAGCGCGCCGATGATGTCGGCCTGCAGCATGCCCAGCGTGAACACCGGCCACGGCGTGCGCGCCACCCAGCGGACGAATGCGCTGATTCGCCCGATAGGAATGGCCTCGGTGGTCACGGGTCAACCGTATCGGGCCGGGCGGACGGAAAAGGGCGCTGTGGGACGGACGTGTCGGTTCGCAGCATTACTGTTATCTCGATGGCAACTGTGTTCTCGCGTCTAGTGGGTCAAGACGCCGTGGAAGCGGAATTGGTTGCAGCGGCGCAGGCCGCACGCGGTGATTCGGCTCACACCCGCGCTGCGACAGGGACTATGACACACGCGTGGCTCATCACCGGGCCGCCGGGATCGGGCCGCTCGATCGCGGCGCTGTGCTTCGCTGCGGCGCTGCAGTGCACCTCCGACGGCGTCCCCGGCTGCGGTGAATGCCGGGCCTGCACGACGACGATGGCGGGCACTCACGCCGATGTGCGCCGGATCGTCCCGGAGGGGTTGTCGATCGGCGTGGACGAGATGCGCAACATCGTGCAGATCGCATCGCGACGGCCGGGGACCGGGCGGTGGCAGATCGTGGTGATCGAGGACGCCGACCGGCTGACCGAAGGAGCGGCGAATGCGCTGCTCAAGGTGGTCGAGGAGCCGCCGCCATCGACGGTGTTCCTGCTCTGCGCGCCGTCAGTGGACCCGGAGGACATCGCGATCACACTGCGCTCGCGGTGTCGGCATGTGGCGCTGGTCACGCCGCAGGTGGATGCGATCGCCCAGGTGCTGATCGAGACAGATGCGTTGCCGGAGGAGGACGCTCGGTGGGCCGCCTCGGTCAGCGGCGGTCACGTCGGCCGGGCGCGGCGGCTGGCGACCGACGAGCGGGCGCGGGAGCGACGGCAGCGCGCACTCGGCCTGGCGCGCGACGCGGCGACGCCATCGCGGGCGTACGCCGCGGCCGAGGAATTGGTGGCGATGGCCGAGGCCGAGGCGCGGGCGTTGACAGAAGACCGCAACGAGGCGGAGACCGAGGAGTTGCGTACGGCGTTGGGTGCGGGTGGCACCGGCAAGGGCACGGCAGGAGCGCTGCGCGGCGCGACGGGTGCGATCAAAGACCTTGAGCGACGGCAGAAGTCGCGCCAGACGCGGGCGTCGCGTGACGCGCTGGATCGGGCATTGATCGATCTGGCGACATATTTCCGCGACGCGCTGCTGGTGTCATCCGGGGCAGGGGAGATCCAGGCCAACCACCCGGATATGACGGATCGGGTGGCGGCGATGGCCGCGCACGCGTCGCCGGAAAAGCTGCTGCGCTGCATCGAGGCGGTGCTGGAGTGCCGCGAGGCGCTGGCGGTGAACGTGAAGCCGAAGTTCGCGGTGGATGCGATGGTCGCCACGGTCGGGCGGGCGCTCCGGAACTGACTTGGGCTGCCGGTGGGGCCTGTCGTAGACTCGTCCCGCCCGGCAGAGCACTTGGCTCCTCGCGCAAGCGCTCGTCGGCCCGGGTGCGCCACCTTAGCTCAGTCGGTAGAGCGATTCACTCGTAATGAATAGGTCGGGGGTTCGATTCCCCCAGGTGGCTCCATGTGATGAGTCGCGTCATGGGTTACACCTGAGTCGGCGTCATCGGTTACAGATCGCCCCGGCCATCGGCCGGGGTGTTTTTGTTGGTTGTGCCAGTAGTTGCGGTTGGGGTCGATGGTGTGGCTCCCGACCAGAACTTGATTCGGGCCGAGGGGGTGCCCATTTGGGCAGCGCGTCGGCGGGCGGGTGATCCACTTGCCGTCCGTCGTCTGCACCAGCTCATCCAGCACAACTACAAGCCTTTGCCGCGGCCTGCTCGGGCGAGTATGGCTAATTCTGCGGGCGTCGCTAGATCCCCACAAGTGGGTGTCAGAACCCCCTGGGCCGGACTGCCTTCAGGGTGGGGTGGGCCATCGGAGCCGGGATCTTGGTCGGTTCTGCCGTTGTCGTCGCCGCCGATTGAGTCACGGTTTGCGCAACAGTTTGTGACATACTTTCCATGGAGGTGCCAGTACGTTCTTGGGCTAACGCGATGGCCAATACGCCGGTGACGACGATGGCGCTGGCGGCTATCACCGCGGATGGCAACTTGACACTTTGGTACCGGTTTGGTTCCACTGGGCCCTCCCATTCGGCGCGCTGCGCCGCCCCTGATGGACGTTGCTTGAACGTGCTTGGCAAACAACGATACATCCGGCTGTGGATTAGGCGGAGCGATCGACTGGTCTCACAGCTAATTGGCAACCGATCGCACAGTTACTTCGCAGACGGCCCCCACCCAAGCAAGGATGGCGGGCCGAACGTGTACATGCCTTCAGACAGGCGGGCAGTCAGGCGTCTCGCTGCATAACTTTTAGCCGCGCCACGGTGCTCAGGTCACGAGTGGCTGTGTGAATGTCTCATCTGAATCACTCACCTGCGTGGTACTCGGTACTAGTCAGGTCAGTTGGTTCCGTGAACGAGTCAATGGCCAGCGCTGCGAGCGCCGAGGTTGGTCGACCTGACGGAACGACGCTATTTCGGAGAGCGAGGAACGATGGCTTGCCCTTCATGCGGTGGCAGTTGCTACAGGACGTGCCCGGAGCTGCGGCGGCAACGGCTACCACTATGGGAACAGCGGCAAACGCGATCAGGCGTGCGTCACATGCAATACCTGCGGCAGAGTCCCTGCCAAAACCATAGGCCCTGATCGCCGCCGGTGATCTGACCGTGGAAGTCCGGACCAATAGATCGGACGTCAAACATTGTGAGACGGTTCCCGGTCCGCCCGTCCGTAGTACGTCCGCACGAGCCTCCACTTTCCTGATGCAGACGCCCGCAATTAGCGCCGGATTGCTGCGCACGCGAGCGGACGCCTCGGCACGGAATAGGTTGCAGCACAACACGATTACGACCATCACGGACGCACGAGTGTCGGGCGGCTAAGAGAATAGGTCGGGAGTTCGATTCCCCCAGGTGGCTCCATCTGTGGCGATCACGAATCTGGGGCGAGCATCTCCCGCGCGATCCGACATGCGGTGTTGGCGGCAGGGAAGCCGGCGTAGCCGCTGGCGTGGTAGATGATTTCGGCGATCTCGTCCTCCGTCAGCCCGTTGTTGCGGGCGATCTGCACGTGAAACTTGAGCTCGTCGGTGGCGCGCAGCGCAATGAGGATGCCGAGCGTGACAAGGCTGCGGTCGCGACGGCTCAACCCGTCGCGGCCCCAGAGTCGGCCGAATACGTTGTCGATGCCGATCTCGAGCAGCTCGTCGCCGAACTTGCCGTCGCGCAAGTTGTCGTCTGGCACTGCACCCGGCAGCAGCTCGCGGAAGACTTGAAGACCTTGTTCACGCACATCTGTCATGTACCCAGATTGGCACGCGCGTCCGGTCAACCTCACTGGGCTTTTGCGGGCCAACCTGGCACCGCTTCGCCGTGTGGTGGAGGTTGGTTTTTGAAACCGGTCATCAGAGCGAGGCGTTCGGCCTTCGGCGTCGGCATGGCAGCTTCGCACCGTTGCTTGAGGTCGGGAGGCGGAAAGTCGGCCGACTTGCGGTCATTCGAAGGACCCCAATACGACGAACTCGCACCGGTGAAGAACCAGTTTCCGAACACATCCTGATCGGGTGCGGGCGCAGGTCCACGTTGGGGAGCCGTGACGGGTGCGGGCGGGTTTGGACCTAGGCGAGGATCGTGCTGAGTGAGTTCGATTTGGTACGGGAACACGCCGTTGTCACCATCACGATACGGTTGCGCAGTGTCTTCGTTGTCGCCAATAGAGACGAACTTGCCTGGCCTAGCGGTGCTTTCGACGAAGTGGGCATATACGCCGCTGCATACGATGGCACGGTAGCCGTCGCCAAGGGGCGTTAGCTCCAGGAAGTGAAGTTCCTGGAATCCGAAATGAGGCCGAGCATCCTTTGTGGTCTTGGTATATCCGCTACCTAGTGGTCGTATGTGCACGAGTTGCCACAGGAAGTCGCCCTCCGGTTTCTGGTTTTCGGGCGTGACTCTGTGGAATCCTGGGAAAACGTTGTCGGGGTTCAGCGTTAACGATGCGGTGTCGTACGCCTCCATGTAGGCACGAACGGCCATGGCGGGGCCGGTGGTGACGTCAATCCCCGGTTCGGCGCTCCAGTGGAATCGGAAGTCGTTGAGTAGCGGCGGCCAATTCGGATTCAGCTGTGCGGGCGAGGTTTCTGTCGTCGGCGGCGATTCGGTCGTCTGTGTTTGGCAGGCACTGATACCTGCCGTCGCCGCGATCACCGCAACGATCGATGAGATATTGCGCATCATGGCGTTGGAGGTGTCGCGTTGATGATCGCTTGTGTGTAAGTGTTCCAATAGTTCTGGGTCATGTCATTGATCACGCCAGGACGGCCAACGGAACCCAGATAGTTGTTGATGTCGTTCTGAAAATTCCCGTATGCCGGTCCTCCATCCTGCGACGGGATCATGAAGTGACCGTTGGAATCAAGATGGCTGCGAACTACTTCGAGAAAGTGTGGGTCACCTGCGCCTGTCTGAGCGAGCGTCTCCGCCATGTGCAGTTGCACGGGGAACATATCGCGACCGGCTACGTTCTGAACTCCCGGCATCACTGGTTCCGAACCGACGATGAAATCCTTCATGAGCCCGCCCATCCCGCCGACGGTAGAACCGCCCGGGAATTCGCCGACAACGTCCTTTCCGAGGTCGAACAACTTGGAACGCAATTCGTACGACTGCTTCTGGGCCTGGAACTGGTCATGAGTTGCATCGAAGCGCTCATCGTATGCACCCAAATCCATTGCGGCTTGCAGCTTACCGGCCGACTTCATCGCAAAGTTGTCCTCGCCGGGGGTGGTGTCCGCGACCGAATGCGAACCGATATCCAGATACTTGTTGATATGACCTTGTGAGCTCTCACTCAGTATTTGACTGGCTGTCTGGGGAGCGTTTGGATCCAGCTCTGCACCGAGCGGCGGATGATCGGAATACAGGACGCTCATCAGATGACGCGTGTTCGCCGGTTCCACCGAGGTGTCGAGGTCGAGCGGGGCAAACAATCCGTTGCTGTCACCGGTGTTCTTACCGACCATGTCGTCCATGTACGGCGACAAGGCTCGCGCCCAGTCACGCATTAGTTCCGGATTCACCTGGCCGAGCGATTGACCTTGTGCATCAGGAAGATTCAACAACTGGTTTGAGTGGCTGCTGGTGTAATCCGCCAGTGCATGCGCGGTGTCGGCAGCCCGCCCGGTCGAGTCGTGAGCCGCGGATTCACCTACCCAATCGAACAGACCACCGGCCGCCAGCCCGTCATCCTGCCATTGGTGTTGCGTGAGGTTGTTCAGGAACTTTTCCCCACCCGATCCAGTCGCCGCATCGTGGATCACCATGTCGTCGGCATTGACCGCGTTGAACATGTTCTGCAATGTCGGGTCAACCAATTGGTGATACCAGCGTGGACGATCGGACATCGGATCGGTTCCTGGCACCGGCCAGCCATTTGATTGTTCGAGCAACTGCTGGCTCTTGTCGAAGAGACAGGAATCCAGCGCGCTGCCAACCTGGAGATCCCGGTTGCCACGCTGAATGATGTCCGCCAGATCGTTGAGGCCGCTCGTCGGTTGCGACGCCGTGGTGATTTCAGGCAGGCCGATGGAGCCGTCTTCGTGATGAACCGGTTCGCCGATACCCAGTGGCGTCAGGACCGGTCCGTCGAGCACCTTCTGGATGCCATCAGGTAGCGCGTACTTTCCACCACCCGACGGGTTGGTGATGGACGGCGGCTGAGTATCCGGCAGCCCAGTCTTGACGTTCGGGTTCGATGCGAGTTGGAACACGTCTGCGGCTCGGCTGCCATCTGGGCCGGCCTGGTCCATGATGGCTTTGACCTCGGCTGGCGTCTTGTCGCCAAACGCGCGCGAGAAGCCCTGCAGGTATGACATCCGCTCAGGCGGAAGCGTGAGATTCCCGTTGTGCAGGGCAGTCTGTTGTTCGGCGGTCAGCGTCGTGTTCGCGACTAGTCGCTCGTGCTGCTCGGGCGTCAGCTGCCCGTTTTGCAGAGCCTCGGAATCTTCCTTACCGACCTCGTCCGCCGATTTCTTCTTGCCTTCTTCGTCGCTGCCGCCGTCGACTAACTGTGGTCCGTCCTTGATGCCGAACTTTTGGTTCCCCAGCGCCTGGTATTCGTCGCCGAGGCCGCGGATCTTGGCGCCGATGGAGTTCAGCTCGCCGTTGGACCGCTGGATGATCTCCTGGACCTGACCGATCCCCTTCTGCACGATCGCGAGCCGCATCTGCTCGCCGGCCTGGCCTTGCGGAGAGCTCGCAGCGGCGTCCACCACCCACTTACGCACCGAATCGAGGTCGCGCCGCCCCGCCGTGACGACCTCCGCCGACTGGTCCACGTGAGCGCTCAGCCGCTGGTCCAGCCCGGCGACCTGACCGATGACCCGACCGTGTTCGGTGTTGGCCGCGCCGTAGGCGTTGGCTGCGCCGCCCGTCCACCGCGACCCGGGCGCCGCCGACTCGACAGTGGATTGCGCCTGGCGCAGGGTGGCGCTGTTGTCGTATTGCGCGCCGGACTGTGGGGTGCCCTCACCGAATGTCTGCCGCGCGTTCGACCACGTCGCCAAGAACGCATTGAGCACACTCACCCGCCCATTATCCCAACCCTCGGACTACCTGGGCGCCACGAATCCGACGGGCCCCGCCGCGAGGCATACCGACAGCGCCGCCGTGTTCGCTCGCACGTTGATCGCATCACCAGCTCCCGGCAGGCGCACGAAGACTCGGTTGAGCCCGGGGTGCACCGGCACCTTAGTCTCCGTGCCCTCCGAAAGCGACATCGTCATCGAGCCATCGCTGTTGGCGAGGTAATTGATCTCCGCTGTCCAGTCCGCAGGCAGCAGCGGGCCATCCAGCCGCATCGTCACCGGGAAGTCCGGCTGCACCAGGTAGCCGCAGTTCGGCGCCGGCCCGGGAACGATCGACCGGACCCAGGTGACCTTTGCGTCAACCAAGCGACCACTCACGTCGAGCATGCGCAAATCGGTTGTTGCACCGGCGAACTCCGGCCGGTCGCGCAGCAGCGCGAACATGTGGCTGGCCAGATTCTCCGGTCCGACTACCCGCTGCAACACGAGCGGGTCGACCTCCTGATCGAGAAGTGGGGCGCTCGAGGCCGCGTGCGCCGCCGCCAGCCCCGCCCTGGCGTTCTGCAGATACGGCTGCGCCGGGTTCTCCCGCCAAATCGTCATGAACGTCGCCGTCGAGTACAGGCTGCTCACCACGAAAACGGCTGTAAGGCCGGCAATTACCGCCGTCCGCACCCGCGACGCACTCAACCACGTGGATCCCTCGCGATCGGGCGCGCACAGGCCGACCGCCAGCAGCAGCGCCAACACGACCACAAGGTCCGGCAGGTAGCGCAGCGTCTGTGCCAACTCGAGCGCGGTGAACCGCGACGAGCGCATCAGGTAGATCGGGATCTGGCACGCGACCGCATACCCGACAGCCGCCAGCCACAGCGGGCCGACCCGCTGCTTGCGGATGAACGAGATCGCCACCACGGCCGCGAGCGCCACCCAGCCCAGCACCATCACCGAAACCGGCGGCGTCGCCCACGGTGACGCTGGCGCCCAGCGCTGCCAATCCCACGGTCCGCCAACCAGACCCGGCACGATGCCGTGAGTCACCGAGCGGCTCAACAGGTCCCACGTCATTCCCACGTCGAGGCTCCACCGCTTCTGGTCGACCACAACCAGATAGACCACGATCCATGCCGCGGTCGCCACCAGCGCCGACACCCACAACCGCAACCCCCGCCGCCACACGGTCGCCACCGAGCCCGACGATGTGACATGGGCGTACAGCGCCGCTATGGCGAACGCCACGAACGGAATGACGGCCGCCTTTTCGAAGAACAGCAAGCCGCCGAAGTACACCAGTAAGCCCGTCACCGCATACCGCCGGTTGCCGGTGCGCACCAACAGCACCGCGTCACCGCACACCCACGCCATCGCCGCCAGCATCGGCAGCGAGTTCAGAGCCGCCGCCCACCATGCGAATGCCGGCACCGAAAGCGGGGTGAACAACGCGAACGTGAACGGCAGCAGCAACACCGGCCGCCAGCCGAGGATGACGTGCAGCGCGCGCAACAGTGCCAGCGACGCCAACAACTGCAGCACCACCAGGCTGATCGCCGGCCCGATCCAGTTCAACGGCGCCAGCCTGGTGATGCCACCCGCCACCAGGAACGCCCCGGGCATCACGTGGCCGTCGTGGTCGTCGAACAGGTACCCCGGTGACAGCAGGCTCTGCGTGCCCGCTCGGCCAATCAGGATCAGGTCGTCCCAGTAGAAATAGCCGCGAAGCGCGAGCACCGCCCGAACCACCAACTGCACCGCGATCAGCGCGGCGGCGGTGCGGGCGACCCAGTTCATCGCTCGCCGAGCCTACGGTCCGAGCGTTCGCACAGCGGCCCTCGGTATGGTGGGCCGATGCGCACACTGGTGACGGGGGCAGCCGGTTTCATCGGATCAACGCTGGTAGACCGCTTGCTGGCGGAGGGCCACAGCGTCGTCGGGGTCGACGACCTGAGTTCCGGCCGTAGCGAGAACATCGTGGCGGCCGAACGCTCGGACGACTTCGAATTCGCGAAGGCCGACATCGTCAGCGCCGACCTGGTCGGACTGCTCGCCGACACCCGGCCCGAGGTGGTGTTCCACCTGGCTGCTCAGATCGACGTGCGCCACTCCGTGGCGGATCCCCAGTTCGACTCGATGGTCAATGTCGTCGGCACGGTGCGACTCGCCGAGGCGGCCCGGCAGGCAGGCGTCCGCAAGGTGCTGCACACGTCGTCGGGCGGGTCCATTTACGGGACGCCCAGCACCTTTCCGACCAGTGAGGATGAGCCGGTCGACCCGGCCTCCCCGTACGCGGCAGGCAAGTACGCGGGTGAGGTGTACCTCAACATGTTCCGCAACCTGTACGGGCTCCAGTGTTCACATATCGCGCCGGCCAACGTGTACGGGCCCCGCCAGGACCCCCACGGCGAGGCAGGCGTGGTGGCCATTTTCTCGCAGGCGCTGCTGGCGGGCCGGCCGACCAAGATCTTCGGCGACGGCACCGACACCCGCGACTACGTGTTCGTCGACGACGTCGTCGACGCGTTCGTGAAGGCTGCAGGCGAGGCGGGCGGAGGCCAGCGGTTCAACATCGGCACCGGAGTGGAAACCTCGGTGCGGCAACTGCATTCGGAGATCGCGGCGGCTGCCGACGGTCGCGACGAACCCGAGTTCTACCCACCGCGGCTCGGCGATCTGCGGCGCTCCAGTCTCGACAACAGCCGCGCGAAGCAGGTGCTCGGGTGGGCACCGAAGGTCGATCTCACCGACGGCGTCGCCCGAACGGTGGACTACTTCCGGCAGTCGCTCTAGC
>Ga0070674_100001894_pt1 | contig 11366 bp, 17 predicted proteins | sample KBSM33metaG_FD_65344 | JGI IMG/M metagenome (GOLD analysis project Ga0070674, IMG submission 65344) | Miscanthus rhizosphere microbial communities from Kellogg Biological Station, Michigan, USA - KBS M3-3 metaG | ecosystem: Host-associated > Plants > Roots > Rhizosphere > Soil ...
TGGTCGCAAGGATTGACCCCCGCTCAACGCGACCACGTCACGACCATGGACCCCTCCCGCCTGCCGCCGCATTTCCTGATGCTGCCTGGCGAAGGCGGCGCTGATACAGCGTCCGAAGAGATCGAACAGATCAAGCGCCGCGCGCTGCGCCGCGCCGAACAACTGTCGAACATCTATTTGGACGAGGCGGAAAGCGCTACCGACCAAAGCAGCATGGAGCTCGCGCAAAAACTTGCCGCTCAATCCATTATGCGGCTCGCTGCTCTGCGTAACATTGCCTCTGCATCCGCCTCGCGATGAGCGGTTAGTAACGCTGCTACATCCTTTGTTGGTCTGTGACCGCCGTTCCGGTGGCTGCTTAGGACTTTTCGACGTAATCGCTCCTTGCGCAGTCAGATCGTGCGCGATTCGAAGTTCGTTCTTTCCGGCTGCGCGAAAGCATCATCGGGCCTCAGCACCCGGACATTCGGGACTTTCGATTGCGACTGGCGGAACGCTCGAACGCTGCGATTGGGATCCCGGCATGCTGCCTTTTCTCAAAACAGGTGGGAGCGCGAACCTTTCAGTCACCGGTGAAAGCGGATCCGGAACGGTGACAGAGCTAGCATGCTCTTCCGGTTCCCGAAGCACTGGTCAATATTGCTCACATTCAGAAAATTAATGATTGGCAAACTTTGCCGGCCACGTCTGTTCCGGGTGTGCGCCGTGCAAAGGCGGCGCTTTCCAGTGGTGCAAGGCCCACCCGGCAATCGCTCCAGCCGGAAGCGTTAGAAAGCCGTGCATCTGGTCACTCATGTGCACCACGGAAAAGGCATATGAGCACCTTCACGACAATAGACGGTACCGAAATTTACTAAGCCTAGGCGGAGACAGGAATGTGCTGCTGGACGTTCCTCAAGCGGCTGATCTGGACGCCGCGCTCCTGCATGTCTCGCAGCTGCACGAACATCATTGCCGTCATCAACGCGTCGTTGAAGGCGTCGTGCTGGTGCAAAGCTGGGAGCCCCAAGTCCGACAGCATCGACGCGAAGCGCAGGTCGTGCACGGTCCCCGGTGGGGCGTTCCGGTACTTCAGCGCATAGTAAATCGCCGAAACATCAATACGCGGGTTGGGTAGCTTTGCTTGAATGTAGGGTAGCACGTACTTATCGAGCATAGTGACGTCGAAGTCGACGTAGTAGCCCACGATCGGACGTCCTCCGATGAAGTGTAGCAGTTCAGGCAGAACTTTATGCATCTGCCTTCCCAGCGCAACTTCCTGGGCTCTGAGATGATGCACCTTGATCGACTCCGCCGTGGGTGGCTTGTCAGCACGAATGACGACCCTGAATGCGTCGCTGGTAAGGATCCGCCGACCCCGGACCTTGATAGCAGCCGCTGCGATCATCTCGTCGCGCCGCGGATTGAGGCCCGTAGTTTCGCAGTCGATTACGACGACCTCATCGGGTGGTCCCGGTTGGAACAGAAATTGGTAAGCGGGGTTGCCGAGAGACACGCGGTAAAAAAGATTGCGCAGGAAGCGGGCCATCTCAAAATGCCACAAGATTGTAATGAACCCGAATGAACTCGCGGAACTGCCGCACGATCCGCAGCGCATCACGCAGGATGTCTCGGTCTGCGGCAGTAATCTCGTCCAAGCGCACGAACGCCTCTTGCTCGGGCCTACCGCGGTGGATCGCGCGGAGCTGGGAACGTAATCGGAACTCCATGAATACTCGAAGCGCGCTCACCAGCTCTAGGCCAAACTTCGAGTCAAGCGTGTGTGTCTCCACGAGGCTGGCAATCCTCCCGGCGGTCGAGGAGGCTAACACGGCCTTCTCTATCGCCAGCGTTCGCACCCCATGCACGATCGGGAACGTGCCGGCCTTCTTAAGGTCGACCTCGTCAACTCCGACACCAACGGACGCCATGATCACACTGAGTACTCCTAGGTTTGGCGTGCTGAAGGTTTCAATGAGACGCGCAAATTGAGCTAGAAGAGCATTCTCGCCGCGTAGAAGCTCAACGAGGGATCGCTTGGCGCGGGCGAGATGCTCTGGATCACCTGCGACCGCGACCGCGTCGGAGAAGATCGCGATGTTCATCGCTGCGCCCGGGTCCCGACTGAGCAGCCAGGATTTGAGCTGGCGGATGAAGCTTGCCACCGACTGCGACCAGACCGGGTTGCTCACGACTACATTGCCTGGACAGGGAGGGAACCCGAAGCTTTCGAGCGCACCCGAGAAGTCGGCGCGGAAGGCCGCGAGATCCTCGGGAGGAACATCCGCGCCCAAGAGAAGTCCATTATCCTGATCGGTGCGAGCGGTCTGTTCACCACGCCCCTCGGAGCCCATGAGCAGGAGGCAGCCGTGCTGCCGGATCGAGGGTGGCGCGGTCAGGTCAAATAGCTTACGCAACAGTCGGCGGTTCAAGTCGGAAGTAATGTCAGCGACGAGGTCGACCTTGAGACCTTGCTTGTGCAATCGCTCGACTTGTACCTGGATTTCCCGCGCCGGCGCCGCAAGATCGTCGAGGCTGCGAGCGCGCTCGATCCGGCCCGGAATCAGTTGCGAGTTGCCAGCAAAGAGCCCAAGTAGGTCGATGTCCTCGAGAAAGCCCACGTAGACGCCATCGCGGCGAACCGCTAGTCTGCGCTTGTCTTGCTTCGTCATTAGGAGCAGCGCATCAAAAATGAAGTCGTCGGCGTCGATGGCGACTACGTCGAAGTGGCACACCTCCCTTAATGGCGTGTCAAGCGCCAGCCGACGCAGCACGACGGCTTTCGACAGGTTCATGCCGGTGACGACGCCGATGCGCTCGCCGTCGCGAACAAAGAGTGCATTGATATTATTGTCGCGCATGGTTCGACCGGCCTGCTCGATCGTCGCCTTTGCCTCGATGAACACTGCCGCACCGAAACGTGCGTCGCGAATACGCGAGCGCAGAACGCTCTCTACGCCCTCAGCCTGACGTGCTTCGGCGAAGGCGGCGAGCTTTCGTGACACGTCAGCGTAGAAGAAGGCGGCGAAGGCTGGATTGCGGCGTATCAGGCCGAGCAGGAGATCGCGGGGAATAAGGTGGCATAGCGTTTCTTCAGTGGCCACAAAGTCTTCTCCCGCCGCGCCGTGAACGACGGCGCGAGAGTCGAAGCTGTCCTTCGGACCAAGCACAAGCTGCAGGCTGCCACTCTCTCGGACCTCAACGGAGCCCTTGATAACCACATGCAGCTGTTCAGACGCGTGCGCCTGCTGGACGACGACCTCCCCCGGACGATAGTAGCCAACGTCGAGCGATGCAATCAGCTCATCGAGTTCGTGCTGCAAAAGCCGATCGAACGGCGGATTAGTTGCATCAAAGCCTTGCATCAGATCGCCATAGCACGACGGAGCCGGAGCCGCACGCCCAGCCGTTCGGGCACCTTTAGTGGACGTGCGCCGTCGCGGCCCCGATACCCGTTTCCGATCGGACATACTGTGCCTCGAATGCGGCCTGCTCCGCGCGAGCGCGCGGGCTTGTGTCGAGCTTTGAGAACACCCAGATGCCGAGGAACGCGAGGCTCATCGAGAAGAGCGCCGGATTGTCGTACGGGAACAGCGCATCCTTGAAGCCGAACGTGGTCACCCACACGGCCTTGCTGAGCACAACCATGACGACGGCGCTTACAAGGCCGAGGAGGCCGCCATTTACAGCGCCACGGGTCGTGGTACCCTTCCAGAGTATCGACATCAGAAGGACCGGGAAGTTGCAGCTTGCGGCAACCGCAAACGCGAGTCCCACCATGAAAGCGACGTTCTGGTTCTCGAAAATGTATCCGAGCACGATTGCAATAATGCCTATCCCGATCGCCGCCATCTTCGAGATGTTGACCTCTTTCTGCTCTGCGACGCGACCCCTTGCAATGACTGAGGCGTAGAGGTCGTGGCTCACCGCCGACGCACCCGACAAGGTCAACCCCGCGACAACAGCGAGAATTGTCGCGAAAGCCACCGCTGAGATAAAGCCGTAGAACAAGGACCCTCCGGTCGCGGCGGCGAGATGGACGGCCGCCATATTCGTACCCCCGAGCAGGTCGTTGAGCTTGTTATGGGCGCCGTCAGCGCCGAGCTTGTAATAGCTCGGATCATTCATGAGGTAGGTGATTGCCCCAAAACCGATGATGAAGGTGAGAATATAAAAGTACGCGATGAAGCCGGTCGCGTAGAAAACGGACTTCCGAGCCGCCTGCGCGTCCGACACGGTAAAGAAGCGCATTAAGATATGCGGTAGGCCCGCGGTACCGAACATCAGCGCCATGCCAAGCGAGATCGCAGAGATCGGGTCTGAGACGAGTCCGCCCGGCGCCATGATGGCGTCGCCCTTAGGGTGCGTTTTGACCGCCTCGGCGAACATAGCTTCAGGACTGAAGCCGAACCGGTAGAGCACGATGAGCGACATGAAGGTGGCGCCGGCGAGCAAAAGGCACGCCTTGATGATCTGCACCCAGGTGGTCGCTTTCATCCCGCCAAAGGCGACATAGACAATCATGAGCACACCTACGATCACTACGGCGTAGAGATAATTCAGTCCGAACAGCAACTCGATCAGCTTCCCTGCACCGACCATCTGCGCGATCAGATAGAACGCAACGACGACCAATGTACCGGTTGCCGACAGGATGCGTATCTGGGTCTGGTCGAGGCGGAATGAGGCAACATCCGCAAAGGTGAAGCTGCCGAGGTTGCGCAAGCGCTCGGCAATCAGGAACAGTACTACCGGCCAGCCAACCAGGAACCCGATCGAGTAGATCAGGCCGTCAAAGCCGGACGCGAACACGAGGGCGGAGATTCCGAGGAACGAAGCAGCCGACATGTAGTCGCCGGCGATCGCGAGACCATTCTGAAACCCGGTAATGCCGCCACCAGCGGCGTAAAAGTCGGCTGCGGTTTTCGTCTGCATCGCCGCACGATAGGTGATCCCGAGAGTGCCAAGCACGAACAAGGCGAAAATGCCTATCGCAGCCCAGTTCAGCGACTGCATCTGAACAGGCCCTAAATCGGGGCCGGCGGCCACCGCTACCATGGAAAGAGCGGCCGCACCGATTAGGCCAAACAACGCCGACGTGAAATTGCGGCTCATCGCGTAAGGTCCCTAATAAGTGTGCGGGTCAGTTCATCAAAACGACTGTTTGCGCGCTGGACGTAAAGTCCAGTCAGCACGCACGCAGACACAATCACGGCAAGGCCGAGCACGATTCCAACGGAGGTGACTCCGCCCCCCACCTTTGCCGCCAGAAGCGGCTTGGCGAACGCGACAAGCATGATGAAGCCGTAGTAGATGATGAGCATCGCTGCCAACAGAGACCAGGCAAAACCAGACCTTTCCCGGACAAGGTTTTGGAAGGCGGGGTCGTCGAGTGCGCGACGGTAATCGTTCGTGGGCATACTGTTAGCTCCGTTGAGACCTACCGGACTTCCGGTTGGCAAATGAGGTCCTCAACGACAGTGGGATCAGCTGTCGCCGATCGGGCCAAACTCATCTTCGGCAATCTTCCGCAGGATGCGGCGCACGATTTTGCCGGAGCACGTTTTCGGCAGGCCTAGAAGGAATTCGGAGGTCCGCATTGCTGTCGGCCCAATCTCCTTGCGCACCCCAGACCACGATTACTTTGTGCAGCTCCACCGATGGTGGTTCGCCCGACACCAGCGTCACGTAGGCGTAGATGCCTTCCCCTTGATGTCGTGCCGGTAGCCGACGATCGCCGCCTCTGATACCTTCGGATGTCCTCGCTTATGGGCGCGACCGAAGGGAAGCCATAGGCAGTGTCGCGACAGAACGAGTTTGCACCTCCGGCTCCGAACGTCGTGGTCAATATTGCTCATAACCCTCGGAATATTTGTCGCAGTCGCGATCGGAACCTTCGTACAGTAGGGCGGCTACGCCGAATGTTCTGACTGACGGCTCGTATGAGTCGGAAATGTACAAGATCTGGCAACAATCAATGACGGAATGGCTAAAGACGGAAACGCGAGGCATGTTGCCAGCGTCCTGGCTCGAACGTCCGGTTCTGGCGGCGCAAAGCGGATATTGAGCTAACGGCTGGTCAAAGGATATCTGCGGCGAGTACAAAGGAAACTGAGGATCCGTGACGCGACCTGACGTACAGCGACGTATTGCGGCAGTAAGCGGGTTGCTTCGCCGCGACCCATGAGCAGGTCAAGCCGACCATCTGTCCTGCTCTTTACGGTAATCGTCTTCGTTGAGACGGTCCGCGATCTCCTCTGCGATGGCTGGCGTTTTCGCCCTGGCGATTGGCTTGCCGTCCGCAGGCGGCCGTTGTCTTGTGGCCACCGAGTGCACGCAGCTGGGCGTCGCTCAATCCGGAGTCGCCGCCGTCTGTGTGGCCTCCGTGCCGGAAGCTTGTGAATGTGATGTCAGCTGGCAGACCTGCGATCCCGCAAATCCGGCGCACTTCGGCCTGGACGTAACGCATGGAGTTTCGCCCCCCGGTGGCTCAGGGCATGTGGATCTTCTTCCGAGGGTCCAGCCCATCCCTCATCACGATCAGCGTTCCGGTACGAGGAGCCTGCTCAAGCCTTGCAACCATCTCCGGCCAAAGCGGCGTTCCATCGGTATCGAACAAAGGCACCGGCACTTTCTCGGATTTCCGGTTTTTATGGTGCCAAATCAGAACGTGATCCGGTTTGTCTGTCGGCCTGTAGTCCGACCAGGATTGCCGCAAAAAAATATCTTCCTCGCGCGGCATCCAGTAGAAGGCCAACATTGCTGCGGTGCCGAGCGAAGCCGAGCCATCCGCATCGGCGGCGGCAACGAAAGTTTCAAGCTGCTGCAATGTCGCCGGGCGGTTTTTCTTGGGCTCGTATTCAATCTCCAATCCAGAGAACGGATTCACGGACGGCATGACCGTTGGGTGTGCCTTCAGTGCGATTTTCCACGCCGTCTTACAGACGGTCATGGAGAGCAGGGCGCTCCGATGTCGGGTCTTGCCGTCCTTGTCTGTTTTCAATTTCTCATAAATAAGATCGACTGCGCTCGGAGTGACGCTCTTCACCGACAATGAGCCAAATCGTCGGCCGTCAGTCAGTCGGTAGTCCGCGACAGATCTAATCGCGCGATCATAACTGGCCCGAGTCCGCTGCGGCCTTTTCGTATACTTCGGCATTGTTTTGTAAACGGAAATAGCCCAATCAAAAGAACCAACTACAGATCGTTGCTCGACATTGAGATCAGTTGCGCCTTCGGTCCTCCAGCTGTCGAAGAGGGGATTCAAGAACGTGTCGCATCTCGCCTTGGCTACGGCATAGTCCGAACCCAGAGCCTCGCTTTTAATCGGACACCCGCGCTTACGCGCCCAGCTCGGAGCATTCCAGTAATATCGGACGACACCCTTCGATGGTTTGGGCTCCATGTAGTCAGGCCAACCGAGGGGTTTGCGCTTTTTCATCAGATCAACGCCGTTACGTCTTCGGCCGTCGGTGCGCCGAGTTGCAGGCCGTGACGCTGAGCTATTGCGGCATCAAGCTTCGACCGATGCCATTTTAGCAGCGCGCCCTTGATCCGTGTAGGGGGCGGGTAGATCCCCCTTGCTACCTTCGAAAGGAATGCTTCGACGCTTGGCTCGTCACAATATGCAGCAGCGGTCTCCGCCCTCATTTCAAGGGGCCAAGATCCATACGGAATTGCGACGGCTCGGGACATCAGCCCACCGCGTTCCGCTGTTCTGCGTCCATCCTGGCCCGAATACACCGGATGATTTCACTGTTCTGGGATGCCGCGTTGCGCGCCGCCTCGCGTTCGAGCCAGATTTTTACATCCTTGGGCATGCGAAACAGAACGCGAGAGGCGACGTCATCTTTTCTAAGCCCGCAGTTCGCCATTGTCGTTTTTTCCTATGTGCGCGAGAACAAACTCTCCGCTATTTGTGAGAATACCATGTGGACGCCACGCATCCAGCTACACTCACCACGCTTTTTCCTATTTGGCAGGCAAAAGAACAAATCTTGAACACATGGATGAGAAGTAGAAAAAACCCGCCGGCGTGAACCGGCGGGCTCCTGACGCAATCCGGCATCCGCGCCATCACGCAAAGGCGGGTAGTCCCTATTTGCTCGCTTAAGCTGGGGGCTAAACACTTCCCAAGGTTCTGCCCGGGGGCCGAATAATGCACGGGCGGGGCGTCCGCGCCAGCCCGTGGTGGCACCCCCGGACAGTCCGCAGACGGCGGGAGGAGACGTGTGTCGTCGATGAGCCATGGGCATCAACTCGGCGTGATAGTGAAGCAGTTCACGTTTGAAAATTGCGAACAGACTTAAACGCCATCGCAACCCGATTTCGGGAGGCGAGGTGATGAAATTAGCAGATAGCGGTGCAGGCGTCGCCACAGTCGTCGTCGGTCTTCTCACGATTTTCGCAGTTGCGGTTGCGGTTGATGGGTATGTCGAATGGTCATCGGACGTTGCTTTGGCCAAATTTATGAGCGCAGCCAATGTGTCAGCGTCTGATACGAATAATCCTTCTTCTTCAACTGCGAATCAGTCTGACACGGGGTCAACGGGATGTCCTGTAGGTAAGCGAAAGCTGCCAACCCAAGTCCGACCCTTACCGTAATCGCGATCAACTGGTAGTGCTGGCTTTCAACCGGACGCGCTAGTTCCTCTCAGGCGAACAGGTCCGCACGCTTTGCGTGAAACGCACGAAGGTGCCGCTGTCGTGGAGTTCAAGCCAGCCGCGTTCAATAGCGAGCGCGAGGCCAGCCGCATACTCTGCCGGTGTGCCCCTATCGACGTAGAGGAACGGGCCATTAATCTTCTCGATATAGATGCGGCCGTCCTGCACGACCTCGAAGGCGTGCGCGTGCTGCATCAGCCGGCGCGCGGCCTTCTCCGGATCGCTATAGGGGCGGTCGGCGGCGTATTTCATCAGGTGCGGTCTCTCTTTTCGTGAGTCTTCTTGTCGCTACACATATCATCCGTCCTATCGTCGCGTGCAGCATACGTTCTGACCGAATATCGCCGGCACCCACAGCTTTTCACGCTTCCGTTGCGCAGCAACTTGGCCTTGGTAATTTTGACCGTGCCGCAGTCGCACTTAACCTCGTACTGCGGCACCCGCAGCGGCGCACGCCGTTTTCGCCACTGGTATAGCTGGGGCTCGACCTGGCTTGTCACGGTGAGGTAGCCGAACCGCTGACCGACAAGATTGATGCGCGTGGCCATACAGCTATCCCTCTGCCGGTCGCAATTCACCAACCCGCCAGTCCGGCGGCACCCGCTGGCCTCGATCATGGGCCGCGTATTTCCGGGCGAAAAGTCGCGTTGTGGATGCCATGCCTGATAGTCGGCTTCGGTGCGCTTGCTGACGAAGATGCGCCAAGTCGCTTCGAAGTCGGCGCGGGCGGCGTCGAAACTGTCGGCGGTGCCGTGGGTTTGCTCGCCGGGATTTGAGCCAGGATAAAAGCCGCAGAACCATGCCCAGCGTTGAGCCGCGCCGGGAAGGCCAACCGCTCGCGAGATGCTGCCGCAATGGATGTCGGCGCAATCGATCAGCCAGCTCTCAGCGCGATCAGGATCAGGTCGGCGGGTCAGGTGCGGCTCGGGCGTCATGGAGCCATCAAAGCCGACCGCATGGCCCCAAGCAAATCACCCATTACTGGGGTCACTCCCCGGTACCAATGTGCAGGCTGTTGGGTCTGTTGGAAACGTCTCTACTCCAACTTACGTTTTTTCGCCGCGCGGGTTGATGAAGCCAGCGCGTCGCGGCCCTTTGGCGTGAGCACCATCCGGTGTCGACAGTACTGTCTACCTTCGCGGGGATCGGCAATCAGGTCGCCCGCGCCAGCGCCCACAGGGGTACGCTGCCGCATGGTCCGGTGAGAGTATAAGTTATGCTGTTGTGAGTTCGATAAACCTCACCACGCGCCGTGGCTTGCAAGGCTCGATGTTGGGCAACAGTCAGCCTAAGTGGCATATCAGCCTCATTGACCTGCGGCGTATTGGCCATCGTTTCCCTTTCCCGCGACAGCATATCACTGCAAAAACGAAAAGCTTGGTCAGTCCGTTAGCTGTTGGCGCAACAGCTTCTCCTACGGCCCGCAGCGGTAAGCCAAGATCAGCGGCATGGTGCCATCGCTCCAGATTACGTCCAGCACCTTGGTATTGCGGTCACCGTGCTGCCAAACGTCAAGACCATTTGGCCGTTCCTCCTTGGCAGGAGTGAACGCAATTGAGAACAGCTCGGCCTCGTGGACCAACGTTTCCACGCCGTCGCGGTTCTGACTGGCGATGCCTTGGGCCTTCACCAGACCGAGCGCCAGCTTAAATGCCGCAAGTGATCCTTTGTCCGCCATAGCCGATCCAGTGCCGGAAAAACGGCAGATTCAAGGTTTGATTTGGGTCAAGGCCTCCTTCACTCGACCGGACGTAGGCTATCGACCATATACGAAGCGTCTTGCTTGCTTGAGGTGTCCCATGGGGAAACCAGAAGAGCCCGAAGAAGGCGAGGCAACAGCTAGTACTGACAAATCGGCTCCGTCGCGGGGCATAAGCGAGCGTCGAGATGTGATCCAACAGTATATCAATGATCTTAGAAGAATGCTGAAGCGCCTCCGGGACAAGCTGCATTAAACCGCGTCGGGTCGATCATCAAGCCAGCGCTCTTACAGCCGCTGCGGCCATCTTTTCCCAAATGCGACGCCGATCTTCACTGCTCCCTTTATGACCTGAGTGAACGCGATCTCGGTGAGGCGAGTGCCGAGCTCAGTTTGGTCGGATCTTTGTCGATTAACTGACTAAGCTCATCAACGTCGAGCGCGACGGTCAGGTCCAGTGTGACCGTCTCGCCGTCTTTAAGCTCGCGAGGATGTCTTCCGCCGTCAGCCTGACCGCTTTGAACACGATAACCGTCTTGCCTTCGCGCTGCGCGCTGATGTCCGAATGTTGCATTGAGGCTGCCCCTGCGTTCAACTTCACTAGAGCAGGAAATGCGCTATCAATGTCGAGCGTTCCAATTTCCGCTGTCTCGCGTCGCACTGGCTCGCTCAGCGGATTTTTGATGTCAACCATACCTTCGAGGGTCCGCTGCGATACGGCGCGTCGATCCGCTCGAGACAATGCCTTCGAGCCCCATCGAACACGCGTGCCGCAACACGGAGTCGCCATCGTCGGGGAAATGGTCGACGAACTGGATGCCGGTCATCGTTTTGCCGAGCAGCCTGAGGAGTTTCCTTTTGCGGTGGAGCAGCGGCACGTCGCGCAGATCTTTGCCCTTGCACTCTACCAGATCGAACGCGAGCAGCACGGCGGCATCGTTGCGGCGCTTACCTCGAAGTGCGTTGAAGTCTGACCGTCCGTCCTCGCGCAACACGACGACCTCGCCGTCGATCACAAAGCTCT
>Ga0070674_100001898_pt1 | contig 11362 bp, 17 predicted proteins | sample KBSM33metaG_FD_65344 | JGI IMG/M metagenome (GOLD analysis project Ga0070674, IMG submission 65344) | Miscanthus rhizosphere microbial communities from Kellogg Biological Station, Michigan, USA - KBS M3-3 metaG | ecosystem: Host-associated > Plants > Roots > Rhizosphere > Soil ...
CTGCACGGCGGCCGCGCCAGTCACCCGCGGGGCACGCGGCGCATCCTTCGGCCCGTCGCGCAGGCGCATCAGCTGTTTCGCGTACCAGCGCAGGCGATGCCGCTTCACCGGGTCGGGCTCGCCGTCCGCGGTGGCGCGCGCCGTTTGCGCGAGGACGTCGACCACGTTTTCGAGTTCGTCCTCGACGATGACCGACTGCAGCAGTTCGCCGAGCGCCAGGATCTGCTCGCGCATCAGGCGTCCCCCTTGTCCGACTCGTAGGTTTTCCGTACGACCAACGTATTCGCCGGGCGGTCCCAGTCGACGGTGCGATCCCGCCTGGTCTGCAGCGCGAAGCCGCCGCCAAGGATAAGCGTTTCGGCACCGCACACCAGGCACGTCCCACGCGCGGGTAGCACGTTCGGATCCGGCGTGATGCAGCGCTCGCCGCAGATACTGCAGTCAAACTTGTACCAGACGCGGGCGACATCAGGACCGCCGCTGTCGGCGATGGCCCGCCTCGCGCGCTTCTCCAGCTCGGGACGTGGGAGGTTCGAGGGCCGCTTCAGCACCAGCAGTCCCGTTCACAGATCAAGCACCGGCCGCCTTCGCGGTGGTACCAGTCGGGATGCCCGCACGCCTCGTCGCGACACGTGCAGCCGACCACGAGGTTGTCTTCCACGAGGACGCACGTCGGTTCGTGCCGCGTCCAGCCCGCGAAGAGCGGGACGCCGCAGCTGAAACAGTGGGTCGGCAAGTCGAGCAGCGGCATGGTGCACCTCTGGTCGGGGGAACGACGCCGGCAACAGCCGGGTTAACTACCAACGATCAACGACGGTCACAACCAACGAGCCCTTGCGGGCACCAACAACCAACGACCAACAAGCACACCGTGCAAGGGTGGGTTTGGATTGGGTTACAAGCCCAGTGCTGCCTACGCAGCGGTCCGACTGGTTTCTCGTGGCGCCGGGTCCACTAGGCCGTTCTCTCCGTCGTCGTCCCCCGTCACGGGCGGCTACGTCAGCTCGCCCAAGACTGCTTCGTCCTTCTCGTACCCGACGATCGTGGTCGTCGCATTCGTGACTTTAATCGCCTGCTCCAACTTCTGGATCTCGCGCGCCACGCGCGTGACCATCTTGTCGAGGGCCTTCACATCGTAGACCGGCTTGCGCTCGGTCTCCTTGTCGCCCCCGACGCCGTAGTGTCGCTTGACGACGGCGCTGTTCTCGTTGCGGAGCGCCACCAGCTCGGTGTGCCGCTCGCGCAGGGTCTTCACCCACGTCAGGCCTTCGTTGATCGTAATCGTCGCCATCGTCCCGTCCTCTCTCAGAAACTCCAAATCCAAGGCATACGACACCGTGACCACCAGCTCCGCGATCTCGTTCATCGTGGCCGTCGACACGGCGGCGAGCGCCCGAGCCTTCTGCTGGGCAGCCGGCCCGCGCAGCCGGCGCTCGACCGCCGTGACGATGTCGACGACGAGTCCCGCCGCGTGGAGGTTGGGATGCGCGCGTTCGCTCACATCGCTTCCTCGTACCGCACGGGCTCCCACCCGTGCTCGACGGCGAGCTGCGGTAGATCCGCGGCCCGCAGGCCGTGGAGTGCGATGTAGTGCCGCGGGACGCGCCAGGCGCCCCGCGGGGTGGTAATGGTCACGGTCGGCCCACACGCCTGCACCAGTTGCTCGACGAGCGCCTGGGTGGTCGGGTCGCTGTAGTGCAGCAGCGCCCGGCCGCACGCGCAGCGCTCGCTAGGCATCGGATTGCACGGGCTGGCAGATCGGCACGTTGTCATCGGTGGGCACCAGTTCCACGTCGCGCCACGCCGCCGGCGCGAACGCCCGCACGATCACGGGTCGGTCGTCGCCGGAGTACTGATGGGTAGTGAACGAGAGGGTGCCGCCGAAGTTGTCGAGGTCATGGGCGGTGACCGTTTGGTCGGCCCCGTTTGCCATGATCACGTGCCACGCCCGCATGAGGGGGAGGGCCTTGAGGAGGGAGCTATCGTTACGACGAGCCGACTTCTTACTCACCGGCATGTGCCACCCAAAACGTCTTTCTTTCGCCTCTGATGTAGATGAGGCTGGCGAATGCCCCCTGGTGCGGATGTGCACCCCGTCGCTCGTCGCAGGGCGAGCGTCCCTAACTCCGATCTTTAATGCACCCGGTCGGTCGGAGCGCGCGCGAGGTCGATCGTCACCTTCACGTCTGGCGGGATGGCGCCCCGTGCCATCGCCCGCCAGTTGTCCGGCACTTGCGGATCGTTCGCCAGCGTGGCGCAGACAGCCACCGCCGGCATCAACGACTCGATCCGATCGTAGGCGGCGTGTAGTGCGGTCGCCTCGCGTTTCGCGCGGCGATACGCCCGTATCGCCTGCGCGATGTTAAACAGGCCCGTCGCGAGGTTGAAGCCGATCGAGCACCACACCCATACGTTCACGATCCCTCCACGCGAAACGCCTCGATGATGATCGCGGCCACCCGCTTGGCGATGCCGGGGTTCGTCCGCTCGCGGTTGCCCGCGACATTCAAGACGCCGAACTGGTTCACGAGGGTCCACCGCCGCAGCTCGTGAGCCGAGGGGTTCTCCGTGTACGGCTTGCCGTACTGGACACAGAGCGCGATCGTCAACGTGCAGCCCGGCGACGTGGTGTCGCCGAACAGCACCGTCGCGTCACTGTCGCGCACGTTGCAGGCCGTGCGAGGCGGGTACGCGGTGAGCCGGTGCTCCGTGAGGCCGAAGCCGCGAAGCACTGTGGGTTGAGGTCCCGCATCGGTGCGGTACCCCTTCGGCGCTGTGCCGCCGGTGTCGAGTCCGACCCGTCGTGCGCCGACGAGCGCGCCGAGATCCGCGCCCGTCTGCCCACCCGAAATAATCTTCCGCAGTCGCCGCTGCATCACACGACAAAGTTTGATCCAGATCGTATTTGCCGTGTATTACGTTTTCTACAACAAAGTGCTGTCTGATTCAAGTACGAGCACTGTAATAAATCGCCTCTCGTGTGAAGAAATTGTGACACGTCGGTCACGGTCCTACAGCGCGCGTTAGGGCAACTCGCCGATGCGCCGCTGCTCGTACGCCCGCACGCGTCCGTACCATCGCTCAGCCCGACGTCGTTCGCGCGGGCGCATCGGCTGCCACCGTTTCTTGATCGCCTTCTTCAGCTGGCGCGGCGGATCCCCGAAGCGCTCGATCAGCTCGCGCACGATCTGATGGCCGCGCAGCGCATCGAGCTTCGAGCGGTAGCGCCACTGCCAGCGATCGAAGACCGAGTGGCCGAAGACCATCGTCTCCCACAGCAGCGGCTTCGCGGTCTTGTCGAACATCCGCCCGATGCCCATGTCGACGGCAAGAAAGATCGTGGAGATCCGCACGCGGCTGATCGTCTCGTCGAGCACGACGCGCTCGCGGGTCTCCATCCACATGGCCCACTTCAGGAGATGCGGCTCCTCAACCGGCTCGTCGTGCTCGTCGAGGACGTACTTGCCGGTGACGTTCTCGGGATCGAAGTCGAACGGGTCCTTGTCGGGCATATTCATAGGATTTTCGGCGCGACGATCAGCTAGACGCCGACCGAGCACTGGTATATATAGTCCGTCGAGAGGATCCTGACAACCGCATGACGATGATCCGCGCGCCGTTCACGCCCGAGCAAGTCGCGGTGCTGAACCGCTACCAGACGATCGGCGTGATGCACCCGTTCACGTGCCGCAACAACAGCGCGCACGTCCTGATCGCGACCCGCGACGGGTGGCGGTGCCCTGACTCGCACTGCACCTACGCGCAGGACTGGGCGCACGACTTCATGGCGAACGAGACGTTCGTCGACGCGGCGCTCGCGCAGATGCAGCAGCTCCAGCAACGAAAGGCGCGTGACTAATGGGCGGCGACTGGAACGAGAACATCCGCAAGGTCGTGGACAAGCACCCGAGCTGCGTCGAGGTCGGCGAGTGCCGGCCCCCGCACCGCGGCGGCAAGCACACGCGCCACTGGTGTAAGGGCCGCGTCGGCATCCCGCATACGTGGGAATGGCAGCGGACCCGCGACAACATCAGCCTCGAAGATCGCTTCGGCGTGCTCAACCGCGTCACCGAGCACCCGATCTGCTTCGGCTGCGAGAAGATCGACGGCCGCTATCGGTCCTACTGCCGCCAGTGCGGCGAGCCGTGGCCCGAGCTGCACCACGAAGGGCGCGGCGGCACGTGGCGCACCCTGCCGTGCGTGCGCTGCGGGGCCGAGTGGCTGGTGCGCCATCGCCCAGGCCAATGGGCCGCGGCGGGCTCGGTGGTCCGGTGAGAGCCGAGATCATCCTCTTCCATCTCACGTGTCATCGGGTCCCTGTGGACGAGGACCCGCCGCAGATGGTTCCCGAGGACGACCACTCGCACGGGGAAGTGATGAAGTTCGTCTGCCCGATGTGCAACCACAAGGTGACGCTGGATCTGCTGGTGAAGGCGTGAGAGACCCCGAACGTCTGCCAAAGGTGCCGCGGCGCATGAAGCAAGTCTCGAAGAAGTTCATCCACAGCAAGCGCCTCACGCGGAAGGAACGCCGGCGGCTGCTGCGCTGGACCCACGCACGACGGGCGGAGATCGGCGCGCCGCCCATGCGCCAGCTCCCAGGCAACCACTTCCTGTTGCTTGACCTCTGGTGAAGATGCCCGCGGTGCCTCTGCTATGAATGTTTGGTTCGGCACCGACTGGGGCGCGCCCGTCTGTCACTCGACGCCGAAGGTCGGCGTGCCCGTCGGCGAGGCCTGCATCTGGTGCGACGAGTCGATCGCGAAAGACGACAGCGGTGTCGGGATGCCGTTGGCTGAACCGATCGGCAAGACCGGGTTGCGCGTGTCGATGACCTACTACCACGTCGAGTGCTGGGTGCGAATGCTCGTCGGCTCGACCGGGCATCAGCTCCGCCTCTGCCCGTGCTTCGGCGGCGACTACGAAGGGGAACCCGAGGGGATGAGTCGACGAGACGCGGCGCGCGCCGCGTGGGATCTCGCGCGACGACGCGCAGGGGATACGGGTGGTCACCAAACAGACTGAGTACAACCGACTCCGCGAACTCCAACGGCTCCAGCGGCTGATCCCGCACGACTGCCCGCTGCTCGTCAGTCGCGACGCCAACGGCTACGAGCTGGTCACGCGATCCCTTGACGGCATCGAGCTGTTTCGCGGCCGCTACTTCGTCATCGTCGCCCACATTACCGGCTTCGTCCAGGGCTGGCGCCGTGTAGGACAGACCCCGACAGCGCCTTGACCCTGTCGGCCGACCCCGCTACAATTAACGGCTCACACGCAAAACACGGCAACCACGGCAACTCGGGAGTTCGCGATGTTCTCAGTACGTACGTGTCGGCGACAGCTGCGTCGGCTCGGGGTTCTTAGTCTCTTTCTTCTAGCGGGTTGCGGCGGCGGATCGTCGCCGTCGTCGCCCACGTCCACCACCGCGCAGATCGGGGGCGTCTGGCGGGTCACCTCGCGCGTCACCGCGTCCTCGTCGACCGAGAATTGCATCGGACCCGCGCTCGCCGCGGGCGGCATCGTCGGCACGACGGCCAACGGCGTGGCGCAGATCACACAGAACGGCGCGACGATCAACGCGACGATCACGGATAACGACACGGGCGCGGCGACGACCTACACCGGGACGGTCGGCGCCAACACGCTCGGGCTCACGTACCAGAGCTGCAACCTCTGTGCGATCCGCAATCTGCAGTGCGCGCCTGGCATCTTCCGCGACCTCACGCCGCAAGCCGACAGCGTTAACGCGACGGTGACCGGGAACTCGATGTCGGGATCTGAGGCCACGACCTACAACGTCACGTCCTCCGTCACCGGCGCGTCGGCGGGCTTACTCACCATCAATTCCAGCTTCTCCGCGACCAAGCAGTAAGGGGTACCCATGAAACAGATCGTCGCCACGCTCGTGCTCGTCAGTCTCGTGTCGGTCTCGGTGTTCGCGGTGGACGGGAAGAAGGCCATGTACGTCGGCGGCACGCGCACCGACATCAAGGAAGCGGCGGAAGGCCGGCTCGACGTCAGCAGCGAGACGGAGATGACCTTCACGCCCGACAAAACCAAGACGCGCCATGCGCTGGCCTACAGCCAAGTGACGGAGCTGGAGTACGGGCAGAAGGCGGGACGACGCGTCGCCGTCGCCCTGCTCGTCTCGCCGATCGCCATCTTCTCGAAGAAGCGTAAGCACTACTTGACGATCAACTACAAGGACGTCGAGGGGAAGGACCAGGCGATCGTGTTTGAACTCGGGAAGGACATCGTCCGCACCACGCTGGCGGTCGTCGAGGCGCGCACTGGCAAGAAGATCGCATACCAAGACGAGGAGGCGCGGAAGTCCGGCAAGGGCGGACTCTGAACCTCCGTCTGACGTCACCCGCGCGCTCCACTTTCCCTCAGCGGGGACTGAGGGTCCCAGCAAGCCTGCGGGTGGTGTCAGAAGGGTTTACGTTTTGATGATGAAGTTCACGACCAAGTAGGGCGGGTTCGCTGTGCCGGTGGCCGCCGTGCCGCCGGCATCCGTCGTCAGCGCCGTCGACCCCGTGTCCGTCGCGCTGCTCGTGCCGGTCGTGCTATTCCCATTCGCTTGCGTCGCGCTCGCTTCCGAGCCCACGCCGGTCCCACCCGCCTGCAGGATGCCCGCGAGTGGCGGGGTGTTGTTCTGCGTCCCCCAGCCGTTGTAGGGCACGGTGTGCGTGTGCGCGGCGATCGAGTGCGTATGCACGGCGATCGTGTGCGTGTGACTCGGGCCGGTATGCGTGTGATCGATCAGGCCTGCGGTGGACCCGAGCGTCGCGCCGGTCCCGGCGGCCGCCTTGCCGAGCGGGAAGCGCTGCTGCAGATCGGGCACGTTGAACGTCCCGCCGGCCCCGCCGAAGCGATGCGCAATAATCGCGAAGAGACCGGGGTACGTGCCGGTCGACACCGACGCGCCGTCGCATAGCAGCCAGCCGCTCGGCGCCGTCGTGCCGCCGTAGGCGACGATACCGCCCGGTGGGACGGCCGAGGGGACCGGGGCCGCGGCGATCTGCGGGACTTGGACGTCGTCCACCGTCCACTGCACGTTGCCGAGCGCATCGGTCAGCGTGAACTTGTAGCCGACCCCGTCCTCGATCCAAATCTGCGCGCGGCCCGAGGCGTCGAGGATCGTGGGGTTGAGGTTCTCGCTCCCCGGCGTCAACGCCTGGGTCGAGTACGTCGCCAGCGGCGTGCTCGTGCCGGCGGCGTAGCTCCACAGCTTCCCGCCGGCGAGCGGAAAGCCGTTGGCGTCGTCCTCGCGGAACTTGATGAACGGAGCGGGAAATCCCGGCATCGGCGCACACCACTCCCCGCGCGCAACGGCGCGGTGCGTGGGCTGCGCCCCGCTCGGCTTAGGCGGGAAGAGCCGTGGTCAGAAACCGGCTGGCGTCGGGCCGAGGACGAACGAGCGGCCAGCGTGAGGTCTCAGCGTAGCGGCGCACGGGGCGCCGCTCAAATCAGTGAATCGTGGCGGGTTTCCGCCGCATCTGCTTGTGCACGTCGATCAGGATCTGCGGCGAAATCACCTTCTGGCGCACCGCCGCCTGGAGCCAGTCCTCGAACTGCTTCGGCGTGAAGGTCGGCTGCGCGTCCATGATGATGGCGATCTTGGCTTCCTTCGTGTCGGCCGCGATCACCGGATCCGCCAGCGCATCGTCGCTCCCGTGCGCGACCGAGAGGGCCATCCGCCGTTGCAGCCGGCGCTCGTTGGCCGCCTTCTTCTTCATGTCCTTCTCGTCGGGATACAACGTCTTCGAGAGCTTTGACGCCAGCCGCTGTTGCGTCCGCACGTTCTGCTCGCCCGGTGGCAGCGCGAAGTACGCCTTCAGCTCGGTATTGATGGCGGACTGTTCGTTGATGCGCCGGGCCGCGGCGCGGCCTTCCGCCGGCTCGCCGGCGCGGCGGGCGCGCTCGACGTCGCCGTACTTCGTGATCTTGACGAACCGACCGACCGTGTCGGAGATGACCGGGAAGTCGAGGATCTGCTGCCCTGTCGTCTGCAGCTTCGGCCGTTCGTCGCCCGGATAGAACTTCCAGACGATGCCGCCGCCGACTTGCTGGAACTCCCAGCCGACGAACTTGCGGAACGGTTGCCACGTGTAGCCGCGCGCCTTCTGCTCGTCGGGTGTGAGGAGCGACTTCTGCCGGAACGCATCGAACGGGTTGCGGCCGAGCGCGTAGTCCGCCGCGGACCAGACGGTCGAGATCGCGGGCGACACGCTCGGCGTCTGCGACACGCCGTAGCCGATCGCGTCGGTCACGGACTGCCACAGGCTCCGGTCGCCCGTCGCAAAGCCCGCGAGCTTCCAGAAGATGCCGGCCAAGATGCGACCGTTGTCGTCCTGCGGCACCGTGAAGACGACGGCGTTGCCCTCCTGATCGAGCCACAGCGGCATGACGAGGAGTTGCGTCAGCGCATACGTGGGGACCTTGCGCAGGATCTTCCCAGCCCACACGAGCGGCGGGACGTGCGCGAGCATCCGCTGGATCGCCTTGATGGCGTCGGGCGTGTCGTCGTCATCATCCCCACCGCCCCCGCCGGCCGCGGCGCCGGCCGCCGCCATCAGCGCCGCCATCTGCAGCAGCTTGGGCACGAAATTGCCCTGCACGGTGCGCCACCAGAACCCGCTCGCCGTCGTCGGGTCGGTGGCGATGTCCCAGTCGGCCATCATCGCCTGCGCCTGCGCGTTCGAGAACAGCAGCAAGTTATTGGTGACCGGCTTGAGCGTGCCGCCGGCGAGGTAGTCCGGGCTCCCCACCTTCGCGCGAATGAACTGCCGCACGTCCGGGGGAATGTCGGCGATGCTGCCCGCGCCCTTGTACTCGTAGATGGCCGCCGCTTTGGGCAACGTCTCGATGAAGTCGCCGGCGTTTTTGAGGGCCTGGAACACGGAGACGAACGGCCGCAGGACGACATGCCGGGGCTTCCGCACGTACTTGCTGACCCCAGCTTCGCGCAGGATGTTCTCCAGATGCGTCGGCGCGGCGTCGTGCGCGCCGTGCTCGCGGAACGACGGCCCAAGGATGCCGGCGCGCTCGGCGTCGATGAGATCCTGCCACGCTTGCGTCTCGGCCGCGGTCGGCTCGGATGCCGGACGACCGGTGAGCGCGCGATACAGCTTCCGCCCGGTCGACGAGTCCTTCGACGCCAGCCCGCGCGCGCGCACGCTGGCGAGATGCCGCCCCTGCCAGTAGCGCTTGACCATCCGGCGCTGGGTGCCCGTCGGCATGTTGCGGTAGTAGCGCGACGCGTCGCGAATGATGTTGAACGCCTGGAAGCCGGGGCGGATGCCGGTCAGGACGTGGCGGAAATAGTTGTTCAGCCACATCGCCCCCTGCACCGTCATCGCGGTCGCGTAGGGGTTCTGCGTGTTGATCGACGCCGCGATGTAGGGATCGACATAGACCCCGACCAGCTTGCCTTTCTTGAAGTACTCGATCAGCTGGAGGTTCTTGTCGTTCTTCGGCGGCGGCAACGGCCGCTGGGTGCGGTGGTCGATCTTGGCGTCCGGCGCGTCGGCCGGGAAGTTCCGCTTCAGATACGTGATGGCGACCACCTTCGCGCGCTGGTACTCGATCGCGCGCAGGGTGGTGAGCGTCTTGATGATCGTCGCGTCGGCCGGGTTGACGATGTCCTTCAGCGTGCCGATCTGGTGGTAGATGCGCGAGCTGACACCGTCGGCGAGATGCTCGATCGTTAGGAACGTCGAGTAGGCCGGGTTCTTGTCGATGCCCTCCCACTGCTCCTTGGTGTAGAGCCCGACGTCGTAGGCTTCCTGCGCCACGGCCTTCACCGCCGCGCGGAACGCGTCGATGCGCTCCTGCAAGACGGTGCGTTGCTCGGGCGTCAGCTTCCGCAGCAGATCGACATACAGCTCCGGCGCGACGTGGACTTGAATGCCCCGCGGGTTGGCGATGGTCGACCGATCTCCACCGATGATGCGCTGATACATCAGCGCTTCGCCGAAGGCGTTGTCCCAGTGCAGCCCGTGCTCGGCGAGCAGCGCGCGGAGCGGATCGACGTGCTCGTGCAGCCACGCCTTGGGGGCGCCGGCGAGCCGGTGGGGGCGCTCGGACAACGCAAAGAATGGGTTGGCCTCGGCCGGGATCCGGTAGCCCGCCTGGCGCGTCTGGCGCAGCCGCTGGACAAACGGCGCGTGCTTCTCGCCCAGCTCCCCGAGTAGATGCCACAGATGCTGCTCGTAGTTCTTGAACCGCGCACGGCGCTCGTTGACTTTGGTCTGGACGAGGTCCTCAGACTTCGTGTTGGCCTCGGCGAACATGCCCTGCACGCCCGCGCGCCGGCGCTCGACCAGTTCCTCGCGCGTGCCCGACAGCGTCTCCATTAGGCCGAAGTAGGCCGCCTTCACCGCCGGCTTGGCGTCCAGTTCCTCAAAGAAGGACTTGTAGAAGATCGGCGCTTCCTGCTGCGCGAAGCCGGGGTTATTGAGGAGCACCGAGATCGCGTCGGCGTAGAGTTCCTTCGCGCTGTTGCGGTACTTCTTGAACGTGTCCGAGGCCTTGTCCTCGTCCCACGGACGCCACACCGCAGAGAGCTTCTGCAGCTCCGCGCGCACGGCGGCGTTCTTCACGATCGTCCCGTCAGGCGCCGAATACTGGCCCTTGAGGAAACTCGACAGCGAGCGCAGCCGGCCGAGGATGTTGCCGCGCTTGAGCGTCTGATCGGGCAGCCAGTCGGCGAGATGGCCGATCTCGTGCGCGAGCACGGCGGCCAGTTCCCGCAAGTTCTCGGGCTTGAAGAGGTCCGCGCGCAGTCGAATGCCGCCGCTGGTGAACATGCCGCGCGTGTCCGGCTTGCGGAACCGCTTCACGACATGGGGCGTGCCCTGCAGGATGCGGCCGAGATCCACCATCTCGGGGAACTCGATCGGGTTGAGGACGATCGTCGTCGGCTTGCCGTTGGCGTCAAGGATCGTGACCGTCCCCGGCGTCGGCGACAGATCGACGGCGCTGCCGCCACCAGACGACGACCCTTCGCTGTAGTCCTCGGCGCGATCGTCGCCGTCGTCCTCGATGGCCTGGTCGACCACTTGCTCGTCGCCGAGCCCCAGCTCGCGATTGAGATCGTCCAGCCGCTCGCGCGCCTTGTCGTACTCGGCTTGCTGCGCGAAGCCTTGGCTCAGGCGTTCGTCGTAGGCGGCGAGGCGGGCTTTGTAGCGGATCAGCTCCGCTTCATACGTCGAGAGCATCCGTGAAATGTTCTCGATGTCGCGCCCGATCTCCTGCGCCATGCCCTGCGGGTCGCGCCAATCCAGCCCGCCGCGCGCCTCCTCCTTCGTGCTCGGCACGAAGAGGGTGATCAGGCGCTGCGCGCGCTGGCCTTCCTT
>Ga0070674_100001902_pt1 | contig 11345 bp, 7 predicted proteins | sample KBSM33metaG_FD_65344 | JGI IMG/M metagenome (GOLD analysis project Ga0070674, IMG submission 65344) | Miscanthus rhizosphere microbial communities from Kellogg Biological Station, Michigan, USA - KBS M3-3 metaG | ecosystem: Host-associated > Plants > Roots > Rhizosphere > Soil ...
GCGACGGGTCCGGGTGACAGGGTACTGATGACATCGCTTGGGAGAACTTCGACGGCTTTGCTGCTGCTGGCGGCTGCGACGGTCGGTGTCTCGCGCCCCGCACGCGGGTACGTCCGTTACGAGTCAGCGACCGGTGTCCCTTTCGCCTGGAAGAACAGCTGCGTCTGGTTGACGGCCTTCCCCGCCGAGTTGCCTCTGCTCACGCGCGATCAGACCAGCGAGGCGATGGCCGCCGCGGTCGCGACGTGGAGCAAGCAGAACCCGACGGTGGGCGCGTGCTCGTATCTCGACCTGCGCCTCACGGTCGCCGACGCCTCGGCGCCCGTGCCGGCCGCCGCCAACGACGGAATGAACATCATCCGCGTTCGCACAGACACGTGGTGCCCGAAGCCTCCGAACTGCTACGACCTGGCGGCGCTCGCAATGACGACGGTCTCGGCGCGCACCTCCACCGGCGAGATCATCGACGCGGACACCGAGATCAACGCGGTCACCTTCTCGTGGGCCGACGTCACGCGCGGCGCGCCGACGGGCAACGAACAGGACCTGCAAAACGCGCTGACGCACGAGATGGGACACCTGATCGGCCTCGACCACACCTGCTCCCTCAGCGGGATCCGGCCCACGGATCAGAACGGAAATCCGATCCCCGACTGCGCAAACGCGTCCGCCGCCGTCGTGGCCACGACGATGTTCCCGTCCGCGAACCCGCTCGACACGAACAAGCGCACGCTCGCCGACGACGACGTCATGGGGGTTTGCGGGATCTATCCGGTGCTCCTGGACCCGATGGCCTGCCCGCCTCCGGGGCCCCGGGACGCGGGCACCGACGCGGAACCACCCGACGCAAGCGCCGATACGCCGCCCGACGACGCGACCGGCGATTCAGAATCGACGTCGCCGCCGAAGGACAGCGGCTGCGGTTGCGCCGTGCCCGGTCTCGGCGCGCCTGCACCTGCGGCGCTGCTCGCCGCCGCCCTGCTGTTCGTCGTTCGCCGGCGGCGCCGTCGCTAGCGGCGAGAGCGAGTCCCAGGGACAGAGTCGAACTGTCTACACACGGATTTTCAGTCTGAACACGGCCGCGAACAGCCGCGCGGGTCGAGCAAAACACGAATACCAGTCCGAAAGCGACCGAGACGCCCAGCTTGCGCATTTGTCATCACGGCTGGGGTAGACATCTGGGACCTGCGTTCATAGTGTTTCGTGATGAGCAATCAGGGAACGCCTGCATCGGCGACGGGTGTATCCGGCCTGGACGATATTCTCCGCGGTGGATTCCCAACCGGTCGCCTGCTCCTGATTGAAGGGGATCCGGGGGTCGGAAAGACCACCTTGGCCTTGCAGTTCCTGCTCGAGGGCCACCGGCGAGGCGAGCGCGGCGTCTATGTCACGCTGTCGGAGACCAAGGAAGAGCTGGAGATGGTCGCGAAGTCACATGGGTGGTCGCTCGATGGGATCGAGATTTTTGAGCTGACACCCCCGGACGCCCTGCAGAGCGACGACCAAAACACGCTTTTTCATCCCTCCGAGGTCGAACTTGCTGAGACGACCAAGGCGGTGGTCAATTTGTGCGCGCGCGTCAAGCCGCAGCGGCTCGTGTTCGATTCGCTCTCAGAGATTCGCCTGCTCGCCCAGAGCCCACTCCGGTATCGACGTGAGGTGCTGGCGCTCAAGCAGCACTTCGCGGGCCGGGGCTGCACCGTGCTGTTGCTCGACGACCTCACCGGAACGCAGGCTGACGGTCACCTGCAGAGCCTGGCGCACGGTGTTGTGACGTTGGAGAAGTTGGTTCCCCTCTACGGGGCGCAGCGCCGGCGCTTGCGGATCGCGAAGCTGCGCGGCGTAGACTTCCGCGGCGGCTACCACGACTTCGTGATCGACCGCGGTGGGCTCGTGATTTTTCCGCGCCTGGTGGCATCGGAGCACAAGCACGAATTCGAGCGTGGCGTCGCCTCCAGCGGCCTGGCGGAGCTGGACGCGATGCTGGGCGGCGGGCTCGATCGCGGCACCAGCGCATTGCTGCTCGGCCCGCCGGGTACGGGGAAATCGGCGCTGGCTTCGCAGTGGGCTTCCGCCGCCGCGGTCCGCGGCGAGAAGGTGTTCGTGTACGCGTTCGACGAGAGCGTCGCGACCATGGAGGCGCGGTCGAAGTCGCTTGGCATCGATTTGCCTGCGCACGAGAAAGCGGGGCGAATCGTGGTTCGGCAGATCGATCCGGCGGAAGTTCCTCCCGGGCAGCTCACCCATCAGGTGCGACAGGCGGTCGAAAACGAGGGCGCCCGGATGGTCATCATCGACAGTCTCAACGGCTATCTGCAGGCCATGCCCGACGAATCATTTCTGATCTTGCAGCTGCACGAGTTGCTCACATACCTCGGGCGCCAGGGCGTCGTGAGTATCCTCGTTGTCGCCCAACACGGGCTCGTGGGCGCCTCGATGGTGAGCCCGACCGACGTCACCTACCTGGCGGATACCGTGCTCCTGCTCCGCCACTTCGAGGCGGGCGGGACGTTGCGCAAAGCGATCTCAATCCTCAAGAAGCGGACCGGCAAACACGAAAGCGCGATTCGTGAACTGCGCCTAAGCGAGAAGGGGATCAGCGCGGGCGAGCCGCTGACGAAATTCCGGGGCGTCCTCACCGGCGTACCTACCTACGAGGGATCCGCGGAAGCTCTCATGCCAGGTGGGTCCCGTGGCGGCCATGGCTGACGTCTCCTTTCGGGAGCAGCAGCTGCTCGTGTTCGCGCCCTCGGGCCGCGACGCGGCGCTGGCGACACAGGTCCTCGAGCAGGGAGGGATCAGCTCCGCGATCTGCAGCAGCGGCGACGAGCTGGTGGCGGCGATCGGCGCGGGCGCGGGCGGCGCGCTCATTGCTCAGGAAGCGCTCAGCCTCCCGATCATATCGGCGCTCGCCGAAGCCCTTCGCAACCAGCCGCCCTGGTCGGACTTTCCGCTCATCATCTTCATGCCGCGGTCGGCGTCTGCGCTCGAGAACCGAAAGGTGCTGGAGGCGTTCGCCGATCTCGGCAACGTGACCGCGCTCGAGAAGCCGATCCATCCGTTGACGATGGTGAGCGCCGCGCGTGCCGCGCTCCGGGCGCGCAACCGTCAATACGCGGCGCGCGCCGCGTTGGAACAGCGGGAGCAAGACGTCAGGCAGCGCGATCAATTCCTCGCCCTGCTCGGTCACGAACTGCGTAATCCGCTCGGGGCGTTGCAAAACGCCTCCAAGCTGCTGGAGCGCAATTCGGCCAGCCTTCCACAGCTCTCGAACCCGCTCAGGATCATCGATCGGCAGATTGATACGCTGACATTGCTCGTCGACGATCTCCTCGACGTGGCCCGGGTTACGTCGGGCAAGATTTCGCTCAAACTGTCCCCCGTCGATCTCGCCGCACTGGTGCGGAATCTCGTCGACGAAGCGGGTCGCAGCAGCCGTGAGCGCCGCCTGCGACTGACCCTCGATGCGCCGGCTTCACCGGTCGTCGTCATGGGTGACCGGCTTCGACTCGAACAGATCGTCAACAACCTCCTCACCAACGCCCTCAAGTACACCCCGCCTGGCGGCCGCATCGACGTGGCGGTCGCGGGCAGCGACCCCGCCATCTTGCGCGTCGTCGATACGGGCGTCGGCATCAGCGCCGAGGTTCTCCCCACGATCTTCGAACCATTCACGCAGGCCTCGCAGACCCTCGACCGGGCGCAGGGCGGCATGGGCCTTGGGCTCAGCGTGGTACGAGCGCTCGTCCGGCTGCACGGCGGCGAGGTCGTCGCCACGAGTGCCGGCGCCGGCCGCGGCACGGAGTTCACGGTTCGCGTTCCGGGCGTGCTCGACGCGGTCGGGCTGATCGCCGAGGCAGATACGACCTCGCTGATGGCACCGTCCTCCCCTCGCCACATTCTTATCGTCGAGGACAGCGAGGACAACCGCGAATCGCTCCAGGAGCTGCTCGAGTCGCAGGGACACCGGGTCGACACGGCCATGGACGGCGAGCAGGGGGTGGAGCGCGCCATCGCCGCGCACCCGGAGGTCGCGCTGGTGGACATCGGCCTTCCGCGCCTCGACGGTTACGAGGTGGCGCGTCGAATTCGCGCGGCCGGCGGCTCGGACATTCTTCTTGTGGCGCTTACCGGGTACGGACAACCCGAAGATCGCAGGCGCGCCGCCGCGGCGGGCTTCGACGCCCACATCACAAAGCCAATCAACTTCACGCGCCTGGGCGAGATTCTGTCGACCGCCACGAGAGACAGCCCGGCGACTGCCGCGGTCGCGGCCTCGCGATGAAGCTCAGCGTGGGGCGACTGGATCGCGGCAAAAACCGCTAAAAAAAAGCGAACTGCGGTGCCCAGGGACAGAGTCGAACTGTCTACACACGGATTTTCAGTCCGTTGCTCTACCAGTTGAGCTACCTGGGCGTTTTAGCTGGGCAGTGTCTATCAGAAAAAACGCCGTCGGTCAGCAGAAGCGCGGGCGGTCCACGGCGGTCGATTTCAGCCCCCCGCCCTGCCCTGACACGGAGGGCTGCCTTGCTGACGCCTTGAGCGTGGAGTAGCCTTCGAGCGTTTTTCGCCCCTCCCAGGGCGGCCCCCGAATGCTCAACCTTCTCGCGACCCTGGTCGTCTCCGCGCTCCCGGCCTCGCCCGGTGCGGTTTCAACGTGCCCTGACCCCGTGCCGCCGATGGCGGACGTGGCGGTCGGTGAATGCGGCGAGGTCGCGCCGCTGGATCTCTGGTACCGCATGTCCCGGTTCGCCGAGAGCGAGCCTGGGGGCGCCGGGGGCGCGCCGGCGCGCCGCCCGCAGGGCAACCGCGGCCTGGCGTCGTGCGACGCGCGGCCCACGCCCGCGCAGATCTCGGCGCCGCAGACGCCGCCGGTGGCGCTGATCGCGCTGCCCACGCTGCTTCCCCTTCACGTTCCCAGGCATTTTGACGGCGACGCGCGCGATCTACCTGCGCGCGCGATCGCGCCGCCGGACCGTCCGCCCCGGGCGTAGCCCGCAGCAGAGACGGTTTCGCGCGCGTGCGGGTGGGCCGCGTCACCCGCGCGCGTTGGTTTTCAGGGCATTTCGCGCGGTCGTGTAGTGCATCGAAACGGAGACAGTCATGAATAAAGGAACAGTTCTAGCTCTACTGGTGGTGGTGCTGGGAGGCGGGATCGGCATCGGCAAGTTGCTGACCAAGGACAAGGACGGCGCCTCGGCCTCGACGAAGTCGGCCGCCGCCCAGAAGGACTTCGGACCGCAGGGCGCCAGCGACGGCGTCGATCGTGTCCGGGTTCCGGCTGAAGGCGCCCGCAAGGGATCGGCGAACGCGAAGGTGACGATCGTCGAGTTCAGCGACTTCCAGTGCCCGTTCTGCAGCCGCGTCGTCCCGACCATGGCGCAGATCGAGAAGGAGTACGGTGACAAGGTCGCCGTCGTCTTCCGGCACAACCCGCTGCCGTTCCACTCGGACGCGCCGCTGGCCGCCGAGGCCGCCGTCGCGGCCCAGGCGCAGGGGAAGTTCTGGGAGATGCACGACAAGATGTTCGCCAACCAGCAGAACCTCAAGCGCCCCGACCTGGAGAAGTACGCCCAGGAGATCGGGCTCGACGTCGGCAAGTTCAAGTCCGCGCTGGATAGCGGCGCCGGCAAGAAGCAGATCGCCGAGGACATGAACGTCGCCAAGCAGATCGGCGCGAACGGAACGCCGAACTTCTACATCGACGGCCGCAACGTGGTCGGCGCGCAGCCGTTCGACGAGTTCAAGAAGGTGATCGACGACGAGATCTCGCGCGCGGACAAGCTGATCAAGAAGGGCACGGCGCCCGGACAGGTCTACGCCGCATTCATGAAGGGCGCGAAGGCCTCGCCGGCCGCGGCCGCGCCCGACAAGCCGGCGCAGCCGCAGAAGGGCCCGGGCGCCGGTCCCGAGGTCTACAAGGTCGCCGTCGGCGACGCGCCGACCAAGGGCGGCAAGCAGCCCAAGGTGACGATCGTCGAGTTCAGCGACTTCCAGTGCCCGTTCTGCAGCCGCGTGAACGGCACGCTCGAGCAGCTGACGAAGGACTACGGTGACGACGTCAGCATCTCGTTCCGCCACAACCCGCTGCCCTTCCACAACAACGCGATGCCGGCGGCCCTCGCGGCCGAGGCGGCGCGCGAGCAGGGCAAGTTCTGGCAGATGCACGACAAGCTGTTCGCCAGCCAGCAGAACCTGGACCGGCCCGGCCTGGAGAAGCTCGCGCAGGAGATCGGCCTGGACATGAACAAGTTCAAGGCCGCGCTGGACAAGGAGAAGAACAAGGAGCGCATCAAGAAGGACATGGACGACGCGGCCAAGTTCGGCGCGCGCGGCACGCCCAACTTCTTCATCAACGGGCGTAACTTCCGCGGCGCGCAGCCGCTGGAATCGTTCAAGGAGGTCATCAACGACGAGCTCAAGAAGGCGGACGCGAAGATCGCGTCGGGCACGCCGCGCGGAAAGCTCTACGCCGCGATGACCGAGAAGGGCCTGGACAAGGCCGCGGCGCCGCCGCCCCCGCCCGGACAGCCGGACGACAAGACCCGCTTCAAGGCCGAGGTGAAGGGCGCGCCGATCAAGGGCGCCAAGGACGCGCTGGTGACGATCGTGCAGTTCTCCGACTACCAGTGCCCGTTCTGCAGCCGCGTCGAACCGACCATCAACCAGGTGATGAAGGAGTACAACGGCAAGGTGCGCGTCGCGTGGCGCGATCTTCCGCTGCCATTCCACCCCAACGCGATGCCGGCCGCCATCGCCGCGCGCGCGGCGGGTGACCAGGGCAAGTACTGGGAGATGCACGACAAGATCTTCGCGGACCAGCAGCACATGGATCGCGAGACCTACGAGAAGTACGCGGGTGAGCTGGGCCTCAACATGGGCAAGTTCAAGGCCGCCCTCGACGCGCAGAAGGGCAAGGAGTCCATCGAGGCCGACGCCGCCGCAGGTGGAAAGATCGGCGCGCGCGGTACGCCGGCGTTCTTCATCAACGGCAAGTTCCTGTCGGGCGCCCAGCCGTTCGAGGCGTTCAAAGCGAAGATCGACGAGGAGCTGAAGACGGCCGAGGGCCTGGTCGCCAAGGGCACGCCCAAGGCGAAGGTGTACGAGGCGCTGCTGAAGGAAGCGAAGTCCGACGTGCCGGCCGCGCCCGCGGCCCCCGCCGGCGGTGAGGACAAGGGACCGGAAGCGGACACGAAGGTGTACGCGGTCGCCGCGGGTGAGTCCGCGTCGAAGGGGCCGAAGGGCGCGCCTCTCCAGGTCATCATCTTCTCCGACTTCCAGTGCCCGTTCTGCAGCCGTGTGGAGCCGACGCTGAATCAGATGGAGAAGGAGTACGCGGGCAAGGTCCGCTTCGTGTGGAAGAACTACCCGCTGCCCTTCCACAACAACGCCGAGCCGGCCGCCGAGGCCGCGATGGCGGCCCACGCGCAGGGCAAGTTCTGGCAGATGCACGACAAGCTGTTCCAGAACCAGACGGCGCTGGACAAGGCGAACCTCGAGAAGTACGCGCAGGACGTCGGCCTGAACATGGCCAAGTACAAGGCGGACACCGAAGCCTCGAAGTTCAAGTCGACGATCGAGGCCGAGACCAAGGAAGGTCAGGCGGTGGGCGTGAACGGCACGCCGGCGGTGTTCATCAACGGACGTAAGATCTCGGGCGCCTACCCGTTCGAGACGTTCAAGAAGATCGCCGACGAAGAGCTGGCCAAGAAGACGGGCAAGAAGAAGGGCTAGTCCGTCCCGCGAAACGCGGGGAGGGAACGCCCTCCCCGCGTTGTACACTCGGCTCCCAGATGTTGATCGTCATGAAGGCCGGCGCCTCGCGCGCCGACGTCGCCGGGGTCGAGGACAAGATCCGCGCGCTCGGGTTCACGCCCAACGAGATCCCGGGCTCCACGCGCCTGGCCATCGGCATCACCGGCAACCAGGGGCCGCTGGATCCGGGGATGTTCACCGTGATGTCCGGCGTGGCCGACGCGGTCGCGGTGTCGAAGCCGTGGAAGCTGGTGTCGCGCGAGGTGAAACCGGACGACAGCTTCATCGACATCGGCGGCGCGTGCATCGGGGGCGGCCGCTTCGGCGTCATCGCCGGACCGTGCGCCGTCGAGAGCCGCGAGCAGGTCGACCAGGCCGCCACGGCGGTGAAGGCCGCGGGCGCACACTTCCTCCGGGGCGGCGCGTTCAAGCCGCGCACGTCGCCGTACGCGTTCCAGGGCATGAAGGAGGACGGCCTCAAGATCCTCGCCGACGCGCGCGAGAAGACCGGGCTGCCCATCGTCACCGAGGTGATGGACACGCGCGACGTCGAGCTGGTCGCGCGCTACGCGGACGTGCTGCAGATCGGCGCGCGCAACATGCAGAACTTCTCGTTGCTGGAAGCGGTCGGCGCGCAACCGAAGGCGGTCATGCTGAAGCGCGGCCTGTCCGCGACCATCCAGGAATTCTTGATGGCGGCGGAATACATCGTCAAACAGGGCAATTACAAGGTCGTGCTGTGCGAGCGCGGCATCCGCACGTTCGAGACGATGACCCGCAACACCCTGGATCTCGGGTCGATCCCGCTGATCAAGCGGCTGACCCACCTGCCGATCATCGTCGACCCGTCGCACGGGACCGGTGATCGCGCGTCGGTGCCGGCGATGGCGCGCGCGGCGGTGGCGCTGGGCGCCGACGGCTTGATGATCGAGGTCCACCCGCAGCCCGAGAAGGCGCTGTCGGACGGGCCGCAGTCGCTGACGCCGGCCGGCTTCGCGACGCTGATGGAATCGGTGCGCGCCATCGCGCCGCTGGTGGGATTGAGATTGTGACGGTGTGAAATGAAGGGCGCAGGCAACAAGACGACGGCGACCGAATCGAAGGGCGGCGGAGACGTCGAGATGCTCCGGCGCGTCGGCCCGATCGCGCTGACCGTGCTGGCGATGGCGTTCGTCGCGATCCGCTTCATCGGCGGCGCCCGCGAGACGCTGGCCCGCACGCGCGACGGCGCCTGCGTCGCGCTGCAGCCCGATCCGCTGCCGGATTTCCTGCGCAACGGCCCGACGCCCGACTTCCAGCTGCCCGACGCCGCCGGGCGGACGGTCTCGCTCAGCCAGCAGCGCGGCCACCCCGTGTTCCTCAACTTCTGGGCGACGTGGTGTCCGCCGTGCGTCGACGAGGTGCCGGCGATCGAGGACCTGGCGCGCCGCCTGAAGGGCACCGATATGCGCATGCTCGCCGTCAGCGTCGACGACGACTGGGACAAGGTCCGGCGTTTCTTCGCGAAGGGCAGCGACATCGGCGTGCTGCTGGACGTCTCGCACGACATCCCGAAGAAATTCGGAACCGAGAAGTACCCCGAGACCTTCCTGGTCGATGCCGCGGGCCGCATTCGCTACTACTTCATAAACAAGCGCGACTGGGGCCGGCCCGAAGCCATCGCCTGTTTGGAATCGCTGCGCTAGCCATCGGGTCCCCTCGCCCCGCGAAGCGGGGAGAGGGTCAGGGTGAGGGGTCTGCCGGCTACGGCCCGTCGACTTCGTCGAATGGCTCGTCGGGTTCGCCGGGGGTCGGGCCGCGGGGGCCGCTGATGTCGGGGCCGCCCTCGGCGGGGATGACGGGCGGGATGTTGGCGGCGACGGCGCGGTTCGTGACGACCTTCCAGCCGCGGTCGCAACGGACGACGCCGTAATGTGGGTGCACGCCGCGGCAGCCGGAGCGAACCGCTGAGACCGGTGCGCCGCCCAGGACGTCGCCGTCGGTCGGAATCAGCTGGACGGGAAGCGCGTGCCACCGATCGGGCGTCAGACGAAACACCGCGATCCGCCTCCAGAGCCGAGCCTTGTAAGGGGCGGGACACAGGGCGGTGTCTCCCCACGAATAGCAGGCAGACCGGTTGGCGGGCGTCGGATCGACGACGGCGGCGAAATGCGTTCCGCCGCTGTTGGCCGCGCGCATCGCGAACCCATCCCTGGCCTCGTGCCAGCCGATCAGCGTCGCACCGGCGCGGTTGATGACGTCGATGTCCGAGGTGGTCTTCAGCAAGAACGCGGCGGCGAGGATAGGCGGATGCGGCGCCGCCCCCTTCTCTTCGGGCCTCCACGACTTCTCCGACGGCGGTCCGTGCATGCCGTGCATGCACGACGCCGACAGAACGAGACCGGTCAGCAACACCCCCGTCACCAGCGCTCTCATCGCCGCGAGAATAAGACAGTTCCTTTCTACGCGGCGATCTGGACCCGCCTGTGGCGCAACACGGATGTTGCGCAACAACGCCCGGAAAATGCGGCATTTACGGGTGTTTTTTTTACGTCGCTGCTCGACCAGGGGCGTACAGTTAACGAACTTAACTGAGCCGGTTTTCGAACCTGGTGTTTTGTTTCGACGGGGCTCGTGGGTGGCGGTCACAAATTGTTGCACCCGCCGTTTGAAGGAGGCCGCGCAATGACACTGACTATCGGCCGAAAGCGTTCCCTGCTGCTGGCACTCGTCCTCGCCGGCGCGGCGTGCGACGGAGCGATCAGCAACCACGGCCCCGGAATGGTCACCGGCGGCGGTGGGATGGGCGGCAACGATGGCCCGACGAACGTCGACCCCGGCAAGGTCACCGCGCCGACCACGCCCTTCGACGCGAAGACGGCGTTCTACGCCACGTCGAAGGTGAAGAACCTGCTCACGGGTTTGCCGGTCACCGACGACGATCTCTCCAAGGTCACGACCAAGGGCGCCGCCGCGCTGCAAGAGCTGGTGTCGACCTGGATGACGGACCCGAACATCCAGCCCGCGGTGCAGGCGAAGATGGTCGGCTTCTTCCGCAACATGTTCCAGCAGTCGGGCTTCATCCCGACCGAGGACTTCAAGCTGCAGCTGCTGCAGAACGGCGGCTTCGACTTCGGCAACACCCGCAACGTCGGCGACGACGCGTTCCCGCGCCTCGTCCAGAACCTGCAGGACAGCTTCGCGCTGACCGCCTGGCAGCTGGTGAAGGAAGGCCGGCCGTTCACGGAGACGCTGACCACCAACCGCTTCCGGATGACGACGGCGCTGAAGAGCCTCTACATCCAGATCGAGATGCCGGCCGACACCAACCAGCGCTCGACGTCGACGACGGTGCTCAACTGGAATATCGACTTCTCGGGCACCGCGATCCCGATCGAGCAGGCCCTGACCAACATGACGTTCAGCGACGAGGCCCCGGTCCTGACGTCGGCGACGAACACCGGCATGTGCCGCGGCACCGGCACGGTCGCGACCGGCGCGTACAAGGGGACGTCGGTGCTGTTCCAGCGCCTGCTCGGGTTCACGCCGCAGCTGCGCGACTCCGCCAACACCACGATCTGCAACGACCACTCGTCGAAGCCGTACTTCAC
>Ga0070674_100001903_pt1 | contig 11343 bp, 10 predicted proteins | sample KBSM33metaG_FD_65344 | JGI IMG/M metagenome (GOLD analysis project Ga0070674, IMG submission 65344) | Miscanthus rhizosphere microbial communities from Kellogg Biological Station, Michigan, USA - KBS M3-3 metaG | ecosystem: Host-associated > Plants > Roots > Rhizosphere > Soil ...
CGACCACCCTGACAGGATAGCCCATCCATTCCATGAGAAACGCATCGTCCGTCGCGGCCAGACCTTCGGCCTGCGCCTTCCGATGCGCCTCCTCGAGCCAATCTCGACGGAAGGCTTGCGGCGTCTGGGCGAGCCATAACGGAGTGCGGTCGATCGTTCGTTCAATGACGCGATCTCCGCCGACTTGCTTGACGGTATCCCGCATGGGCAGGGCAATAATGGCCGCCCCGTCGGCGGCTGCGGCTTCGACGACCTGTCTTACCATCGTTTCCGTCACAAAGGGCCGTACGGCATCATGAATCACAACGAGGTGGACTCCCTCCCCGACAACGGCCAACGCCTGGCGGACCGAATCCTGCCGTTCTTTTCCGCCCGCCACCACCTGTGTGACCTTGGTAAAGCCGTGTGATTCGACGATCTCCATTCGACAATAGTGCAGATCCGCTTCGGGGACCGCGAGGATCACTGCATCGATGACCGGAGAAGATTGAAAGACACGAAGGGAATGGACGAGGAGCGGCAGCCCTCCCAGCGGACGAAACTGTTTGCGGACAGCCCCTCCCAGGCGAAGGCCCAACCCGGCGGCAGGGATGAGTGCGACAGTGCGACGAGGTTCCGGTGCCATGGGAGGCCTGCGCGCCATGGCTACCGGTACGGCCGCATGCCTGACACGAAGCGGCAGCTAGCCACGCGCGACCTGCATCTCCTCTCGCTCTGTTTCTTCCTTCAGCCGGGTGAAAATCATGCGTCCGGCGGTCGTCTGCAACACGCTGGTGACGATCACGTCCACATTCTTTCCGATGTAGCGGCGGGCATTGTCGACCACGATCATTGTGCCGTCGTCGAGATAGGCGACCCCCTGCCCCGCTTCCTTGCCTTCTTTGAGCACGAACACCCGAATGGCCTCGCCCGGCAGCACAACCGGCCGCAACGCGTTGCATAGCTCGTTGATGTTGAGCACGCGGATGCCCTGCAACTCGGCGACCTTGTTGAGGTTCAGATCGTTCGTCACGATCTTCGCGTTCATCTTCTTGGCCAGCACAATCAGTTTGGCATCCACTTCTTTGACGTGCGGAAAATCTTCGTCGATGATCCGGACGTCCACGTCACCCATCTTCTGGATCTTGTTCAGGATATCGAGGCCGCGCCGTCCACGCGCCCGCTTTAACGAGTCCGAGGAGTCGGCAATGTGCTGCAACTCGTCCAAGATGAAATGGGGCACGAGAAACGTCCCTTCGAGAAATCTCGTTTCGCAGAGATCGGCGACCCGTCCGTCAATGATGACGCTCGTGTCGAGGACCTTGGGACAGACGGTGTTGCCGTCCAACTCGAACAATTTCTGCTCGGAGCTTGGCAGCTTCTCCTTGCCGAACCTGGCGCCCAGCACAAGGCCGAGGTAAGGAAATCCGAGAAGAAAGACGAGGCCGCCGATGTGGAAGAGGAAAGTCTGGACGTCGAAAATCTCGCCGCCCACCCATTCGACGAGCCCCGTCAACACCAGGCCCGCCGCCAATCCTGCCGTACCTCCGACAATGATGCCGAATGAGAGGTTGTGTAGGGCATATTCTCCGGCGACGATCAATCCGCCGGTCACCGCTCCGATCCCGAACCCGTACATCCAATACGAGGCGCTGGCTCCGTCCGCTTTGATGAACAGCGCCATTCCCGCTAATGCACTGAGAAGGACAAATATGGCTCGCGATACCATACCTTCACCTCCTCTCACTAAGGACGTAACGTTAAATAAATCGTCTGGCCTTTCCGTTTCAAGAGTAGCAGGACCGCCTGATCTTTGGCCAGACCGGACACGGCCCGCTCATAGGACTTGATCGAATTAATGGGTTTGCGGTTCACTTCCAGCACAATATCGCCTTCTCTAACGCCCATTTCCTCTGCCGTACTCCCGGGCTTGACCCGCACGATGACCACGCCCCGCTCGCTGGGTTTGATGCCGTACCGAGCAGCCAGTTCCTCGTTCAACTCGCGAACGTCGATATCGGACAGTACACCGGTCGGGGCGGTGGACTCGCCGTTGTCCTCGGGGCCCGCCTGACCGAGGGATTTCGGCTGCTCCACGATCGTCACGTCGATGGTCTTGACCTTCTTGTCTCTGATCACCTTGATCGGCACCTTGCGTCCGATCGGCGTCTGCGCCACCGCGTTTCGCAAATGCGTCGGTGAATCCATTGGTTTGCCGTCGTATTCCGTGATCACGTCGGCCCGCTCAAACCCCGCCTTTTTGGCGGGACTGTCGTCCATCACGTCGCTCACTAACACGCCCTTCGTATCCGTCAGTCCGAATTGGGAGGCGAGTTCTGGGGTCAGTTCTTGAATCGCGACGCCGAGCCAGCCGCGCACCACTTTTCCGGTCTTGACCAGCTGATCCATGATCGAGCGGGCCAGATTACTGGGCACGGCAAAACCGATTCCCATGTTGCCGCCGCTCTGGCTGAAAATCGCCGTATTGATCCCGACCAGTTCGCCGCGCACGTTCACCAACGCGCCGCCGGAATTGCCGGGATTGATCGCGGCATCGGTTTGGATGAAGTCCTCGTACTCCGCGATGCCCATGCTGGCGCGTCCCACGGCGCTGACAATGCCCATCGTCACGCTCTGCGTCAGCCCAAAGGGGCTGCCGACCGCAAGGACGAATTCACCCACTTCAAGTTGATCTGAATCGGCAAATGGAATAGTCGACAATCCCGTCGCCTCGATTTTCACGATGGCCACGTCGGTCTTAGTATCGGTGCCGATCAATTTGCCTTTGAACTCACGCTTGTCCGAGAGAATCACCCGGATATCGTCGGCCTTGTTGACGACATGGTTGTTGGTAATGATCAGGCCGCTTGCGTCGACGATCACACCGGAACCCTGCCCCCGCTCTTTTCGCTCACGATGCGGCTGCTCGCGCTTGAAGAATTCATCACCGAAGAATTTGCGGAAAAAGGGGTCATCGAAAGGAGAGCTTTGCGGCCCGTCTCCCGACTTGCCCGACCGGCTGGCGGCGATGTTAACCACGGCAGGCTTGACGGTTTTGGCGATCTCGACAAAGCTCTTGGCCGTGCCGCCGGTCACAGGTTGCTGAGGAACGGTGGCTACGGGACGAACCACTCCCTCCATCGGCGAATCATGTCCGGCCGTGCCGCGCGAGATCCAGCCGAGATCAGACGCCGCAACGACGCCGATGACGGCGCCCAGTACAAGGAGCAGATAGGGAAGCGCCCGTGAACGGCCGAGTGTCATCATGAATTATGAGAGGACCGCTCTCTCCTGTATGTACGATTCGGCGTCCCGCACATCGTCGGCGCTGCCGATGATGAGCGGGACCCGTTGATGAAGCTTTATCGGCTCAATCTCTAGGATGCGGGTCACGCCGGTGCTCGCTCTGCCGCCGGCCTGCTCGACGACCATCGCCATGGGATTGGCCTCGTACAGCAGTCGCAATTTCCCTTCCGGTTTGTTGATTTCGCCTGGATACAAATAGATTCCCCCCCCAAGCAGCAACCGGTGCACATCGGCCACGAGACAACCCGAATAGCGGCCGGTGTAGGGGCGGCCTGCCGCCTTGTCGGGCTTCTTGAGCGAATCAACGTAGCGCTTGGTTCCGGCCGGCCACTTTTCGTAATTGCCTTCATTCACGGCGTATACTTTTCCGCGCGAAGGCATCTTGATGCCGGGATGAGACAATTGATACTCCCCGACGTTGGGATCGAGCGTAAATCCAAAGACGCCCTTGCCGGTCGTAAAGACGAGCATGGTGCTCGGCCCGAACAGAAAATAGCCGGCCGCCAGCTGATGGATGCCTTTCCTGAGCAAATCACTGTCTTCCGGCGGCTGATCCTGGTGCTGGTGCTCGACGATAGAAAAGATCGATCCCAGCGGCATATTCACGTCCGTGTTCGACGAGCCGTCCAATGGATCAAAGAGCACCATGTAAGGTGCGGGCCTGCCCGGCGAGGCGACAAAGACCGGCTTTTCCATCTCTTCCGAGGCCAAGGCGCCGGCTACGCCGTCGCGCTGCAAGACTTCAATAAACGTATCATTAGCAATCTGATCCAGTTTTTTGACGGATTCCCCTTGGACGTTCGTTTCGCCGGTCATCCCCAGCATATTGAGCAGTCCGGCAATCCGCAAGTCGCGGGCGAGAGTCTTTCCTACCAGCCCAATGGCGGAGAGGAGCGCGGTCAAAGATCCGGCCCCGCCGAGCGAGGCGGGTGGATTGGCCATGAGAAATTGTTCGACGGTGAGCGGCTGCTGAGACATGGAGGGGCAAAAATATTATAAGGCCAAAGGGATGTTCCCTCGCGCCCACGCGAGGGGGAAATCCGAATATGGGGATAATTGTGTGCGATTATAGCCCGTCTTGACTGGACGGGCAATGAATCTCCAGTCCTCCTCTAAGGAGGTCCCTTGCCGGGTGGGAAGCCATTGACCAGGTCGGCAGTGATGGCGCCAATGATGACCTTGGCCTTCATCCGAACCGGGATGCGTCGCTCGTCGGTCGTGAACCAAACCCGTATGTTGCCCTTGTTGATAAACAGACCCTTAAACGGCATGATCACAACCACTTGGGCGGTTTCCAGCCGTCCCCACGTCCCCTCCAACGTCTCAATATTTTCAACCCGCACCTCCACTTGTCGGTTCTTTTTATCGTGGTAGACGTTGAGCATGAGCGAGGCCCCAGGAGTCATCGGCAGCTGGTGACGGACATAATAGAGGCAGGAAATCAAATCCTGAGTTCCCGCCGGAATGGCCACGGTTTCTGTCGTGCCCTGTCGTACCGCCGTGACGGTTCCCTCAGCATGGTGAAATGTGTACTCGATGTCTTCCCTATTTTTTCCCTCGCGGCGATGAAACACCATATGCTGCGGAAGCTGGGTCCGGAGATCGAACTCCGACTCCACCCGGTTGTCCACCGGAAAAAACTTGCTGATTGCAGGTCGGGATTGCGCTGTCGTGATCAGCTTCGCCCGTGACCTGTCTCCGGCAGTACCGTCAGGCAGGACTTCCATGACCGCCGTGCCCGCAAGGATGTTCAACCAGGAGATGTCATAAGTCAGCCGCTCGCCGGTTTGGATCGCCTGGACTGACGCGTCGGCGGCAACTGCCAAGACCTCAGCAGTGCCGCCCAAGAGCAGGCAGGTCAATACATACCAACAGAGGCGAATCATGATGGTAGGCGTGTGTGTGCGCAGAAAGGCTACGAGTGCATCGTGCGTTTGACCGCGGCCAATTCACCCTCCACAGCAGCCCTGATGGCCGTGAGGCGTTCAGCGGATGCGGCTTCGAATCGCAGGACCAATGCCGGTTGGGTGTTGGAGGCCCGGATGAGGCCCCAGCCGTCCTGAAAGATGGCTCGCACCCCGTCGATCGTCACCACCTCGCGGACGACGTCCTTGCCTGGGCCGATGGGCTGGCGGGTGCGCGCATAGCCGGCCAAGCGCTCCTGGACCTGCTTGACCAATTCGAATTTGATCGCGTCCGGGGTATCCACGCGAATCTCAGGCGTCACCGCCGTGGCAGGCAGGTCGGCGACCAACGACGAGAGCGGCTTTCCGGTTTTAGCGAGAATTTCAACCAGACGGCAGGAGGCATAAATCGCATCGTCGTAGCCGAAATACCTGTCGGCAAAAAACATGTGTCCGGACATTTCTCCTGCCAGCACCGCGTGTTCGCTCTTCATCTTAGCTTTGATCAGGGAATGACCGGTTTTCCACATGATCGGCCGACCACCCTGTTTCGCGATGTCGTCATAGAGACACTGAGAGGCCTTCACCTCGGAAATAATGGTACTGCCCGGCTTGGTTGAGAGAATATCGCGGGAATACACGACCATCAGACGGTCGCCCCACAAGATCTGGCCCTGCTCATCGATGGCGCCAATGCGGTCACCATCGCCGTCGTAGCCGATGCCAACGTCCGCCTTGTGATGTGCGACGGCTTTGACGAGGTCGTCGAGATTCTCGACCACCGTTGGATCGGGATGATGGTTCGGAAACCGTCCATCCAACTCACAGTACAAGCCGGTCACACGGCAGCCCAATAGTTCTAAGGCATCCTTCGCCACCAAGGATGCGGCGCCGTTGCCGCAATCAATGACGACATGCAGATGCTTTGCATCCACACCATTGAAGCTCTTCTTAAGGTAGGCCAGATAGTCGGGAATGACGGGATGTTCCGATCGTGCCCCCCGACCAGAGGTGAACACACCGGATTCCATGACGCGGCGCAACTCCTGAATGGCCTCTCCGTGAATGGCTTCCTTCCCGACGCACACCTTGAATCCGTTGTACTCTGACGCGTTATGACTGCCGGTAATCATAATCCCGCCGTCGACCGGCAACTGAAAGAGGGAGAAATAGACCAGAGGGGACGGACAGATCCCGACGTCGATCACGTGCATGCCGCCCGCCATCAATCCCTTGACTAGGGCATCGAACAAGCCCGGCGAGCTGAGTCGGCCATCTCGGCCGACCGAAATGGTCTGCACACCTCGATCTTTGACGTAGGTGCAGTACGCCCGCCCGAACTGCTCTGCGATCGATTCCGTCAATTCCTTGCCGACGATGCCGCGGAGGTCATATTCGCGAAAGAGTCCCATGTCGTGCCTCAGTCTATGTTCCCGCTGTGCGCCCGTAATCGTCTTTGAAACGGACGATGTCGTCCTCACCGAGATACGGACCATTCTGAACTTCGATGATGTGCAGGATGTCCTGACCAGGATTTTCCAACCGGTGCTTCGTCTCGATCGGAACGGCCGTGCTTTGCCCGACCTGCAAGTCAAAGACTTCCTCTCCTCTGGTGACGCGAGCGGTGCCGGCGATGACGACCCAATGTTCGCTGCGTTTGTGGTGGAGTTGTAATGACAGCCGGCCGCCGGCGTTGACCGTGACCCGCTTTACCTTGTAGCCCGATCCTTCTTCGAGGACCGTGTAAGAGCCCCAGGGCCGATGGACGGTCAGATGCTCCAGATGCTCCGGAGCGCCCTGCTGTTTGAGAATGTCGACGATCCGTTTCACGTCCTGGGCGCGTGACTTCGGACAGACCAGCGTGGCATCCGGCGTATCGACCACGACCATGTCGGTCAACCCGATCGTCGCCACGACGCGCCGGTCTCCATAGACCACCGACCGCTGGCTCCCGATATCGATGACCCGACCACCAACGACGTTCCCAGCCTTGTCCTTGGCGGCCACTTCGTCCAAGCTGCCCCAACTCCCAACGTCGGACCACTTGAAGGCGACCGGAACCATGGCCGCCTTGTCGGACCGTTCCATGACGCCGTTGTCTATTGAGATGGACGGCAACCCGCGATACGTGTCATCGATGATGCTCCGCGGAGCCTTCTGCTCCATCAAGCGGCCAATGTGATCAATCCCCCGCGCAAGCGCGGGCTGATGGCGGCGGATCTCTTCAAGAATCGTCGCGGCGCGCCAGACGAACATCCCGCTGTTCCAACAATAATCGCCTGACTTGAGATATTGCGCCGCTTTGACGGCATCGGGCTTTTCGACGAAGCGGCCTACGCGATAGCCCTTGAGCGTTCCTCGTTTACCCAGCACCCTTTTGTGGTCCGGCTTGATGTAGCCATAGCCGGTTTCTGGCCTGATCGGCTTGATCCCGAAGGTGACCAATAGACCCTGCTGAGCCAGCTCGGCTGCCAAGGCTACCGCGGCATCAAACTCCTTCTGCCCTTTGACAATGTGGTCGGCCGGCACCACCAACATCACCGCATCGGGGTCCCGTCGCACCAGTTCCAGAGCCACCAGCGCAATAGCCGGCGCCGTATTCCGCCCTTCCGGCTCGAGTACAAAGTTATCTTTCAATGCATCCTTCCATCCACTGAGCTGCACCCGGATGGATTCGGCTTGAGGCGGATTCGTGGAGATCATGACGCGCTCCGGGGGGGCTCCGGTCACGACCCGTCGCATGGTCTGTTGAATCAAGGTTTCGTCGCCGATGATCTTCAACAATTGCTTCGGAAACAGCTGCCGGCTCAGCGGCCAGAACCGCGTGCCGCTGCCCCCCGCCATAATCACCGGAAACACGGTTGGCCTGTTCATTGGGTTTTGCCCCCGATCGCACTGACCGATTTGTGCTGCGCCTCAAGAATCATTTCGATGATTTCGCGCACGGCTCCCTCGCCGCCTTTCTTTGCACAGACATAGTCGACGACCGCGGCCACCTGAGGCATGCCATCCGCGGGCGTGGCGGAGAACCCGACCGCCTCCAAGGTGGTGACATCGTTCACGTCGTCTCCAATGTAGGCCACTTCTTCCATGGAAAGCCCAAGACGTTCCACCATCTCACGGACCAGGGCCAGCTTGTCCATGACGCCCTGGTGCACCTCCGGAATCATGAGCTTTTCCCCCCTCCGCGCCACCAGCTTCGTTCGCTCCTGTGTCACGATGGCGGTGACAATGCCTGCCCGCTGCAGGAGCTTGATGCCCATGCCGTCGCGGGTATTGAATTTCTTCAGCTCCTCCCCGGATTCCGAATAGTACATGCCGGCATCCGTCAACACGCCGTCCACATCGGTGGCAAAAAGACGGATCCGTTTCAGAGTCGATGCCAAAGCGTTTCCCGGGCGCTTTCTCTTAGCCATAGGGCCCTTGATCCCCTCTGTTGGGTCTGCTCTAAAGCCATCTTACTGGCTCAGGAGCGCAGTTCAAAACAAAAAATGAGGGTGCTCAATCAGGCGGGCGAGAGGGGATGGGAGACGCGCTTCATGAATCTGGAGAGGGCATCCTGCCAATGGGGCAGAGGGGAGTACTGCATCGCAAAACGGTCGTGAGAGAGCACCGAATAGGCGGGCCGTTTCGCCGGCCTCCCGGCCTGGGCCGTCGTGATCGGTCGAACCACCGGCTTCACCGCCGTCTGACTGGCAATTGCTTGAGCAAATTCATGCCAGGAGCAGTCGCCGCTGTTGGTTACGTGACAGATCCCCCGAAGATCACTCGTGGCGAGCTGCTTGAGCGCATGAGCCAGATCTTCGACATAGGTCGGACAGCCTCGCTGGTCGGCGACAATGTCAAGCACCGGCCGCTCCTCTGCCAGCCGCATGATCGTCTTGACAAAATTGTTGCCGTCATGACCGAACAACCAGGCAGTCCGCACCACGAGACCATCCGGACAGAGCCTCAACACCGTCTGCTCGCCATCGTACTTTGAGAGGCCATACTGATTGAGCGGATGAGGCTGGTCCTGCTCATGGTACGGGCTCGTCTTCATCCCATCAAAGACATAGTCGGTGGACAGATAGACGAGGCGAGCCTTGACGGCTTTCGCCGCCTGCGCCACCCACCTTGTCCCTTTCGCATTGACAGCATGAGCTTGCTCGGGATCACGTTCAGCCTGATCCACATTGGTATAGGCCCCGACATGCAGGATGATGTCGGGGTTCGCCCCTCTGATCTCGTCTTCGCAGGCGGGTTTCGTGAGATCAAACTCAGGCAGGTCTTTTAGAACGAGGTCTTCATTTGCCAAGATCCGCTTTAATGCGCTCCCCAACTGCCCCTCTGATCCTGTGATCACGATCCGCATGACGGCTACGCCGAAGACCCTTCCCTCAGACGTTTCCCGTACATCGCTTCGTAGTAGGCACGGAACTCCCCCGACTTGATCGGGCGCCACCACGACTCATGCTTTCGATACCACTCCACCGTGGTCTTGAGCCCGTCATCGAAGGGGACCGTGGGCTGCCAGCCTATCTTGGTCAGTTTCCGTGAATCGACGGCATAGCGCCGGTCATGACCTGGCCGGTCTTCGACAAATCGGATCAGAGACTTCGGTTTTCCCAACAACGACAAGAGCTGTTCGGCCACAGCGAGGTTTTCCCGCTCATTGCCTCCGCCGATGTTATAGATCTGTCCAGGCTCGCCGTCGCTGAGGACTCGCTCAATCGCGGCGCAATGATCCTCAACCGCCAACCAGTCTCGCCGCTGGCAACCGTCGCCGTACAGTGGCAAGGGCTGATCGTCTATCGCGTTCGTCACGAACAGCGGGATGAATTTTTCAGGATACTGGTTGGGCCCATAGGTGTTGCTGCCCCGCGTCACCATCACAGGGAACCGATAAGTGGTCCAAAAACTTAGAGTCAGCAGGTCACCCCCCGCTTTGCTGGCCGAATACGGGCTCCTTGGAACGAGCCGGTCCTCCTCGGTGGACGTCCCGGTTTCCACCGATCCATACACCTCGTCCGTGCTCACCTGGACGAATCGTTTTACACCGGCCCTCCGCGCTTCTTCGAGCAGAACCCCGGTTCCTACGACATCGGTGTTGGCAAAACTGCCCGGGTCTAGAATGGATCGATCGACGTGCGTTTCGGCCGCAGCATTGATCACACCTTCGATGCGGTGCTCTTCCAACAATCGTTTGACGAGGGCCTGATCCGCGATGTCGCCATGGACAAATCGGTATCGAGCATGACTATTGAGATCCTGCGTATTCGCGGGATTACCGGAATATTTGAGCGCGTCCAGGTTGACGACCTGATGGCCGCTCTTCATAACCAGTCGACGGACTAGATGTGAGCCGATGAATCCGGCCCCGCCTGTAACGAGAATTTTCATGTCTGCATTCCCATGCGACCGACCCACCGTTTGGTCATTCATTCATCCAACGGATGATGATAGTGCATCTGGTTCACTTTGGGCTCATTCAGCATAATGAGAATCCGGAACAACAGAGCTTCCTCCAGGACATCATCGATGAATGGGCTCTCGGCATAGACATTCTATACGAATTGAGCGGCGTCTTCATCAGGACGACGAGAAGGAACTCTAGTCGCACATAAGTTAAAAGAAGGTCCATTAGGATGATCCATACTTTCAAAACTGATCTTAATCTCAGTGAAGCCCATGAATTGCAAATAGCCAATAATGGATTCTCTTGTAAGCCAGATGGAGGTCGGTAATGGACCCCCACAAAAGCCCGTCCAGCCTATCTTCAGCCGCCGCAACAGTGATGGAAATATGTGGGAGAGCAGCGTAACAAGTAAACGCCCTTCGTTGTAATGCTGTTGAGCAGCGTGGTAAGAAAAGTTCTTATACTGCAGGATTTTTAAGGGGCTAAACTTTTTAGCTATTTTACGTTTTTTGCCGATGTGGTTTGCATCATAGTAATGAGTCCACATGACAATTCGATCGGTTGTTTTCCCTATTAACTCCAAAAGCTCTATTGGATTTTGCATGTGATACAAGATGCCGTTGGCTTGAATATCTCAAACTGAATAAGCAGAAATACGATGTGATTTTCTGCAATCACCAAGATGAAACCTCACATTATCTAACTTAAAAATTTCTTTTATACACAGGCATTTAAGGAAAGCTAGAGAGTTCGCCT
>Ga0070674_100001906_pt1 | contig 11341 bp, 10 predicted proteins | sample KBSM33metaG_FD_65344 | JGI IMG/M metagenome (GOLD analysis project Ga0070674, IMG submission 65344) | Miscanthus rhizosphere microbial communities from Kellogg Biological Station, Michigan, USA - KBS M3-3 metaG | ecosystem: Host-associated > Plants > Roots > Rhizosphere > Soil ...
ATGGCCTGCACGAAAACGACGACGATCAAAAGCCACAGCGCCGCCTTCACGAGCGCAATCGCGGCGGCCACCAGCAGATATAGCGCCCCCGCGCCCAGCAAGTCGAAGCCCTTGCCGAATACGAGGTAGTACGCGAGGAGCCACAGCACCTGGAACAGGTAGGTCGCGAAAAGGGACGCCCAGTCGATGCCTTTGAAGCCGGGGAAGATCTTGCGCAGCGGCTTGACGATCCAGTCGGTCAGCGCCATCACGGCCTGGCCGGCCGGATTGCGGAACGGTGCGCGCAGGAGCTGCATGACGAAGCGAAGCAGGAGCGCGTACGTGAAGAGACCGAAGACGACGTCGATCAGGAACCTGAGCGCCGATTCGATCATCATGGCTCCCGCCCGAATTCGTCGCCCAGCTCACCCGCCCGCGCGGCCGCGTCCCGCACGGCGGCGATCAACGCATCCTTGACACCGTGCGCATCGAGCGTCGCGATCGCGCGCTCGGTGGTGCCCCCCTTGGACGTCACCTGTGCGCGCAGCGTCGCGGGATCGGCCTCGCTTTTCTGCGCCAGCGCCATCGCCCCCGCAACGGTGGCATACGCGAGCCGACGGCCATCGCCATCCGAGAAGCCCAGCGCCCGGGCCCCCTGCGCCAGCCCTTCGAGCACATAGAAAACGTACGCCGGACCACTCCCCGATACGCCGGTGATGCCGTCGAGCGCCTCTTCGCGCTCGCACCAGACGATGTCGCCGGCGGCACGAAGGATCGTTGCAGCCGCCTCACGCGCATCGCCTCCGGCCGAGGGCGCGGCATAGATTCCGCTGATGCCGGCGCCGACCAGCGCGGGCGTGTTGGGCATGGCGCGCACGATGCGCGCGTAGCCGCCGAGCCAGCGCGAGAGATCGCCGGTGCGGATGCCCGCGGCAATCGACAGCACCGCGCCCACGCCCTCGACGTGCGGCGCCAGCGCGCGCGCAACGTTGCGGATCTGCTGCGGCTTCACCGCGAGCACGACGAGGTCTGCACCGCCAACCGCCTCCGCGGAGAGCGCCTCGAACAGACCGAGTCCCGCGAAGCGTGCCGAAAGCGACTCGCGCTGGGCGGCGAGGGGCTCGACGACGCGAATGTCCTGTGCGCGGGCGCCCGCGGCGATCCTGCCGCCGATGAGCGCGCTCGCCATGTTGCCGCCGCCGATGAAGGTGGTTGTCAGTGTCATGTGGGATTGCGGGAATCAGGAACGCGTGGTCGCGCAGTATGCGGAAGTATTCACGGAGTCGCACGTCGCGTTCCGAAGATCGCCGTGCCGACGCGAACTTGCGTCGCGCCCTCGGCGATCGCCGTCTCGAGATCGGCGGACATGCCCATCGACAGCGTGTCGACCGGCCAGCCGGCCTGCCGGCAGGCGTCGAAGCAATCGCGAAGGACACGAAACTGCCGTCGCTGGACCTCGATCTCGGCTGTCGGCTCCGGGATGCCCATGATGCCGCGCAACGTCAGCCCGGAGAGGCGCTGCACATCCCGCGCCAGCCCGATCGCCGCCGCGGGCGGCACGCCGCTTTTGGACGCTTCGCCGCTCGCGTTGACCTGGACCAGGACATTGAGCGGCTCCCGGTCCGCCGGACGCGCCGCCGCCAGCCGTTCGGCGATAGCGAGACGGTCGATGGTCTCGACCCAGTCGAAACTCATGGCGGCGAGTCGCGCCTTGTTGGACTGGAGGGGGCCGATCAGGTGCCATTCGATCCCCGGACACGCCTCTAGCAGGGCACGCTTGGCGATCGCCTCCTGCACGTAGTTCTCGCCGAACGCCCGTTGGCCCAGCGCATGCACCGACGCGATGGCGGGCGCCGCAAACGTCTTGGATACCGCCAGCAGGCGCACGCTGCCGGGTGGCCGCCCCGCCGCCTGCGTCGCCACCGCGATGCGAGCCTTCGCGGCTTGCCACGCATTCTCGTACTGGCTCATAATCGCCCGGCGATCTCCGGCGCTCGATTCTGGCACGCGATTTGCGTCCCATGACCTGCTACGGTGCGGCTGCCGGCACCGAACTGCGGGAATTATAGATGGACATCACAGAGCTCCTCGCCTTCGCGGTCAAGAACAAGGCCTCCGACCTGCATCTGTCGGCGGGCCTGCCGCCGCTGATCCGCGTTCACGGCGACATCCGCCGCATCAACCTGCCCCCGATGGAGCACGAGGACGTGCACGCCATGGTCTACGACATCATGAGCGACAGCCAGCGGAAGATGTACGAGGAACACCTCGAGTGCGACTTCAGCTTCGCGGTGCCGAACCTCGCGCGCTTCCGCGTCAACGCCTTCAACCAGCAGCGCGGCGCCGCTGCCGCATTCCGGACGATTCCGTCGAAGGTCCTCTCGCTCGAAGATCTGAACACGCCGAAAGTTTTTGCGGAGCTCACCAATCGTCCGCGCGGTCTCATCCTGGTCACGGGTCCCACCGGTTCCGGCAAGTCGACGACGCTCGCCGCGATGGTCAACCACGTCAACGAAAACGAGTACGGGCACATCCTCACGATCGAGGACCCGATCGAGTTCCTGCACGACTCCAAGAAATGCCTGATCAACCAGCGTGAGCTGGGACCGCACACGCTGTCGTTCCCGAATGCGCTGCGTGCGGCGCTGCGCGAGGACCCCGACTACATCCTGGTCGGCGAAATGCGCGACCTCGAAACGATCCGCCTGGCGCTGACCGCCGCGGAAACGGGCCACCTCGTGTTCGCCACGCTGCACACGAGCTCGGCTGCCAAGACGATCGACCGCGTGATCGACGTGTTTCCCGCCGCCGAGAAGGACATGGTGCGCTCGATGCTTTCCGAGTCGCTCGTCGCGGTCATCTCGCAGACGCTCCTGAAGACCAAGGACGGGCAGGGCCGCATGGCCGCGCACGAGATCATGATCGGCACGCCGGCCATCCGCAACCTGATCCGCGAGAACAAGGTCGCGCAGATGTATTCGTCGATCCAGACGAGCCAGAACGTCGGCATGCAGACGCTCGACCAGTGCCTGGTGGAGCTCGTCCGCCGCAATCTCGTACCCGCCTCCGAAGCGCGCCATCGCGCAGTCAACAAGGACTTGTTCGGCGGCCCCTGAATCGCACGGCCGCGAAGAACGCGCCGATCGACCACAGGTTTTCCGGAGACGCCCAGATGGAACGCGAAAAAGCCACCAAATTCATCCACGACCTTTTGGAGCTCCTGGTCAAGCAGAAGGGCTCCGACCTCTTCATCACCGCGTCCTTTCCGCCGGCGATCAAGGTCGACGGCAAGATCGCGCCCGTGTCGAAGTCCGCGCTTACCCCGCAGCACACGATCGAGCTGGTGCGAAGCGTGATGAACGACAAGCAGGCGGCCGAGTTCGAAGGCACCAAGGAGTGCAACTTCGCGATCAGCCCGCCGGGCATCGGCCGCTTCCGCGTGAACGCCTTCGTCCAGCAGGGCCGGATCGGCATGGTGCTGCGCACGATCACGACCGACATCCCGGGGTTCGAGGACCTCGGGCTGCCGCCGGTGCTGAAGGACGTCATCATGTCCAAGCGCGGCATCATGCTGTTCATCGGAGCCACCGGCGCGGGCAAGTCGACGTCGATGGCGTCCCTGCTCGGCTATCGCAACGAGAACAGCTACGGCCACATCATCACGATCGAAGACCCGATCGAGTTCGTCCACGACCACCGGAACTGCATCGTCACGCAGCGCGAAGTGGGCGTCGACACCGACGACTGGCATATCGCCCTCAAGAATTCGCTGCGCCAAGCGCCGGACGTGATCCTGATCGGCGAGGTGCGCGAGCGCGAGACGATGGACTACGCAATCTCGTTCGCCGAGACGGGACACCTGTGCCTCGCCACGCTGCACGCGAACAGCACCAACCAGGCGCTCGACCGCATCATCAATTTCTTCCCGGAAGAACGGCGCGCGCAGCTCCTGATGGACCTGTCCCTCAACGTGCGCGCGTTCGTGGCGCAGCGGCTGATCCCGCGGCGCGACGGCCGCGGCCGCGTGCCGGCGGTGGAGGTCATGCTGAATTCGCCGCTCATCTCCGACCTGATCTTCAAGGGCGACGTCTCCGGCATCAAGGAGATCATGAAGAAGTCGCGCGAGCTCGGCATGCAGACGTTCGACCAGTCGCTGTTCGACCTGTACGAGTCGAACCTGATCAGCTACGAGGACGCGCTCCGCAACGCGGATTCGCTGAACGACCTGCGCCTCGAGATCAAGCTGCACGGCAAGGAAGCGAAGGGCCGCAACGTGTTCTCCGGCATCGGCAACCTCGACATCGTTCCGGACGCGGCCTCGCAGAATCAGTTCTAGTCGTTTGATCTTTCCGGCGTCGGAGCGCTTGACGCCACTGGATTCCCGCTTTTCGCGGGGATGACGATGATGGGCTGGTGCGGCACCCGCAGCTGCGCAGCCTTTGAACCATCGCCTGCTGGTTGATGCCACTGAATTCCCGCGTTCGCGGGAATGACGATGACGGGAAGGTTCGCAGCCTGCAGCCACGCAGCCCCCTGCGCCGTCGGCCCCTCGTCACGCCTGTTTCCTCACCCATGTGCTACCCTCGACTTTTGCAGGCGGATTGCCATGGGCGGACTCGACGCCAACACGCCGATGCCGACGGAGATCAAGCTGCATCAGGCATCGCGAATCCTCGAACTCGTTTTCTCGGATGGCCGCGCATTCAGGCTGCCGTACGAATTCCTGCGGGTCCACTCGCCCTCAGCGGAAGTGCGCGGACATGGTCCGGGCCAGGAAACGCTGCAGACCGGCAAGCGCGACGTGACCATCGACGATATCGAGCCGGTCGGGCACTACGCGTTGCGACCGAAGTTCTCTGACGGTCACGATTCCGGCCTCTATTCGTGGGACTACCTCTACGACCTCGGCGAGCGTCAGGACGAGCTGTGGCGTCGTTACCTCGAGCGGCTCGAGGCCGCCGGCGAGCAGAGGTGAGCAGCGCATGAACGCCGAAACGACAGCCGACGGCTCCGCGATGCCGCATGACGCTGCCGCCGCGGGTGCGCCGCCCGCATCGGACAAGACCACGTTCGGCTTCGAGCGCGTCTCGCCGGACGAAAAGACGAGACGTGTACGGGGCGTGTTCGATTCGGTCGCCGGCAAGTACGACCTGATGAACGACCTGATGTCGGGCGGGCTGCATCGGGTGTGGAAGCGCTTCACGGTCGAGACTTCGGGAATTCGTCCGGGTGCGAAGGTGCTGGACCTGGCCGGCGGCACCGGTGATCTCGCACGCCTTTTCGCGGCCCGCGCCGGCGCGGCAGGCAACGTCGTTCACACCGACATCAATGGCGCGATGCTCGCGGCGGGGCGTGACAAGCTGCTCGACGCCGGCGTGGTGCTGCCGACGGTGCAATGCGACGCGGAAAAGCTGCCGTTCGCGAGCGGCCGCTTCGATGCGGTCTCGATCGCCTTCGGGCTGCGCAACGTCACCCGCAAGGAGCCCGCGCTCGCCGAGATGCGCCGTGTGCTGAAGCCCGGCGGCGTCGCGCTGGTGCTGGAATTTTCCCGGGTATGGTCGCCGCTGGCGCCCGCCTACGACTGGTACAGCTTCAACGTGCTTCCCCGACTCGGCCGCTTCATCGCCGGCGACGAAGCGAGCTACCGTTACCTGGCAGAGTCGATCCGCATGCATCCCGACCAGCCGGCGCTGCGGCAGATGATGCTCGACGCAGGCTTCGATCATGTCGATTTCCACAACCTGAGCGCCGGCATCGTCGCGCTCCATGTCGGCCGCGTGTACTGACGCAGTCCCGATCGCGTGCGCGACGATTGAACTTTGTCGCCGCAGCACCTATCTTGATGTTCTTGGAGTGGCATTGAAGCCGGCGCTATCTGCGTCGGACTCGGTCCACCCCCGTTCTGGAGGAACTGCTTGATGAAACCCCTGATCGTGTTCGCCGTCGCATTCACCGCCGCGCTGTCGATGCTCGGCGCCGACCTTGCCGATGCCAAGCGGTTGGGCGGCGGGCGCAGCCTCGGCACGCAGCGGCAGAGCATCGCCCCGCCGGCGCCGGCTGCGCCGTCCGCCACGACGCCCTCGGGCGCGGCCGCGAATCCCGTGATGCCCGCGCAACCGGGCGCTGCCGCCGCGCGCGCCGCCGCACCGGCAGCGGCTCCCGCCTCCGGCATGTCCCGCTGGCTGGGCCCGATCGCAGGCATCGCCGCCGGTCTGGGCCTCGCCGCGCTGATGTCGCATCTCGGCCTGTCGGAGTCTTTTGGCAGCCTCCTCCTGATCGGTCTCCTCGTGTTCGGCGCAATCTTCCTGTTCCGCATGCTCGCGGCGCGCCGAGCCGGGCCGCAGCCCGCCGTCGGTCCGCGCGATGCGCTCCTGCGCTCGTCGTCCGGCGCCCAGGTGTCGCGATCGTCCTCCGAGCCGGTCTGGGGCGGCATGAACCCCGCCGCACCGGCCGCGGCGTCGACCGTTTCGCTGCCGCCAGGCTTCAATCCCGGGCCGTTCCTGCAACAGGCAAAAACCCAGTTCGTCCGACTTCAGGCGGCCTACGACAGCGGCGACATCGCGGCGCTTCGCGATGTGATGACGCCCGCACTGCGTGCCGAGGTCGAGCGCGAGCTCGCCGTGCGCGGCGCCCATGTACCGACGGAAGTATCCGCACTCGACGCCGACATCCTGCAGGTCGCGACCGAAGGCAATCGGCATATCGCCAGCATCCGCTTCAACGGCCGCATTAAGGAAGACGGTGCCAGGGAGGCGGTGCCATTCGTCGAAATCTGGCATCTGGAGAAGCCGGTCGATGATTCGTCGGGATGGCTCCTGGCGGGCATCCAGCAACCGGACGAGGCGCTCACGCTGCAATGAAGCTCGACCCGTCCGGGCTGCCGAGCGACGTCGTCAATCGGACGCTCGGACGTGAAGCGTGGGCGCGCGACAAGCTCGCCGCCCACGCGGGACGCATGTTCACCGTCTCGATCGGACCCGCGACCGCGGGCTTCCGGATCGCCGACGACGGCATGCTCGAGAACGCGCCGCTGGCCGGCGGCGTGCCGGATCTGCGTCTCACCGTTTCGCCCCTCAAGCTGGCCGCGTTCCTGGCCGATCCGCGGCAGTGGAACGAGCATGTCGAGGAAGAAGGCGACGTAGCGCTGGGCGGCACCCTGAAAGAGCTCGCGCAAACCCTGCCGTGGTTCGTCGAGCAGGCGGCGGCCCGCGTATTCGGGCCGATCGCCGGGCAGCGCGTGGCCGATGCCGGTCGCAATGTCCTGAGCCTTCCCGGCTACGCAGCCGAGCGCATCGCCGAAAGCATCGGACGCTATGCGCGCGACGAGGTGCGCTACCTCGCCCGGGGTGACGAGATGCGCCGGTTCGCGGCCGAGACGATCGAGGTCTCGGCCCGCGCCGAAGCGCTCGGTGCCCGCATCGACTCGCTCGGGAGACGCATGGCGGACATGCGTTCCGTCGAGTAGCGTCACCGCTTCGAAGATGCCGAGGGCGCGCGCGCGGCCTGCGGAACCGGCGTTGCTCGCCAAGTTCAGCCGTCCGCGGCTGTACAACGTCGTCAAGCGCGAGCGCCTGTTCGCGCGGATCGACGACGCCCGCGACCATCCCCTGGTGTGGATCGCCGGCCCGCCGGGCGCGGGCAAGACCACGCTCGTCGGCAGCTACGTCGTGTCGCGCAAGCTCACCGGCATCTGGTTCCAGGCCGACGGCGGCGATGCCGATCCCGGCACGCTGTTCCACTACCTGACGCTCGCCGCGGCCGAACTGGCCGGCCCCAGGTCGAAGACGCTCGCGGCGCTGCCGCGCTTCGCGCCCGAATACGCGGCCGATCTCGCCGTGTTCACGCGCCGGTTCCTGCGGGCATTCTTCGCACTGTTTCCGCCGCAGTCGGTGCTCGTGATCGACAATTTCCACGAGGCGCCCGCCGATGCCGCCTGGCGTTACGCGTTCAGCGAGGGCCTGCGCGAGTTGCCCGTGGGACTCAACCTGATCGTGCTTTCGCGGATGCCGCCGCCACCGGAAATGGTCCGCCTCGAAGCCGACCAATCGATCACCCACATCGACTGGGAAGCGCTTCGCTTCACCGAAGAAGAGGCCGCGGCGATCACGGGCGCGGCCAATCTGCCGGCGCCCCTGCAACAGGCGATCCATCGCGCAAGCGAAGGCTGGGCGGCCGGCATCGTCCTGATGCGCGAGCATCTCTCCCGTGCCGCCAATGCGCATCAAGACGCCGCGCTGCCGGAAGGCAAGGACGCCGTCTTCGCCTATTTCACCGGGGAGATCTTCGCCCGCGCCAAGCCCGCCAACCAGCGCACGCTGATGCTGTGCGCGGTCCTGCCGACGGTCAGCGCGGCCGATGCGGCCGCGATCACCGGCGACCCCGAGGCGCCGCGCGTGCTCGAATACCTCTACCGTCGGCACCTCTTCACCGATCGCCGGCGCACGGATGCGGAGCCCGTCTACCAGTTTCACGCGCTGTTCCGCGAGTTCCTGCTGACCGAGGGCCGCGCACGCTTGAGCGCGGGCGAGCGACGCGAGGCGCTGGACCGCGCGGCGCGCCAGCTCACCTCCCGCGGCGACTTCGATGCAGCGGCGGCGCTCTACCGGGAAGCCCAGGCGTGGGCGGCGCTGACCGATCTCGCGCTGCAGCGGGGCGCGGCACTCCTGGCCGAAGGCCGCGGCAGTCGGCTCGCGGAGTGGATCAACATATTGCCCGACGAGTTTCGCCGTCGCGAGCCGCGTCTCTCCCTCTATCTCGGCGTTGCGGTGCTCTACACCGATCCGAAGGAAGCGAAGCGGCTGCTCGACATCGCCTACGAGGGCTTCGCGGCCAGCGGCGATCTGCGGCGCCTCCTGATGACCGCCGCGCACGCCGTCGACTGCCACTACTTCGAATGGGCGGACTTCGCGCCCATCGACCGATGGATCGCGGTGTTCGAGCGCCATCTCGTGGGCAAGCCGCCTTTGAACGCGCCCTACGATGCGCTCCGGGTGTACTCGGCGTTCCTGATCGCGCTCCTGTTCCGCCAGCCCGAGCACGCCCGGATCGGCGAGATCGCCGCGGAGGTCGAGCGCCTGATCGCGGATGAATCGGTGCTCGAGGTGCCGCTCAACTTCCGCCTCAACGCCGCGTCGATCCTGTTCAACTACTACAACTGGAAGACGAAGGGCGATACGGCGGATGCACTGATCGCCCGTGCAACGCCCTGGCTGTCGCATCCGCAGGCAAGTCCGCTGAATCAGGTCTGGTGGCGCGTTCATCTCGCGTTCAACCACCAGATCCTCGGCCGCTACCAGCGCTCGAAGCGCACGATGGACGAAGCCGAGGCGATCGCACGCGACAACGGGCTCCGTTCGGTGCTGTTCGAAATCTACTACGCGGAAGTGACACCCGCCGTGTCGTCGCGGGACGTCGAAGGCGCGGCCGCCGCGCTCGAAAAGCTCCGCACGGTCCTGAATCCCGCGCGGCGGATGGATCTCGCCTATTTCCGCTTCCAGGAATCGAACGTGCGCGCGCTCCAGGGCCGCGTGCGCGAGGCCGTCGAAGCGGCGACCGAGGCGCTCGCGGTCGGCCGCGCGTCGGGGCTCCCCTCGATGCAGATTCCGCATTTCCTCGTGCGCGAGGCGATCACGCATCTGGACGCGGACGAGATCGCGCTCGCGCTCGCGCGCTACGACGAGGCGGTCGCGCTGGCGGATGGCGTCGACCGGCGCAACTTCGAAACGCAGCGGAATTTTGCGCTCGCGCACGCTGCGCTTCGCGAGGGCCGCGAGGAGGACGCGGTGGCCAGGCTCCGCGAAGCGCTCGCTGCGGCACGCGAGCATCGCTACCACGGCTTCCTGCGACCCGTGCCGCGCATCACCGCGCCGCTGTTCGCGCTGGCGCTCGCGCATGGCGTCGAGCGGGAGTTCGTCCGCACGCTTATCCAGGAACGCCATCTGCAGCCGCCGACGCCGGACGTGTCCGACTGGCCGTGGCCGCTCGCGCTGTCGTCCCTTGGCGAGTTCGTCATTCGCCGCGACGGCGAACCGATGGTGTCGAAGGGAAAGGCGCCCAAGAAGCCGCTCGAGCTCGTGAAGGCGCTGATCGCGCATGGCGGCCGCAACGTGGATGCCGCGATGCTGACGTCGCTCCTGTGGCCGGAAGCCGAGGGCGACGTGGCCAAGACGTCGTTCGACAGCACGCTCTATCGCCTGCGCAAGCTGCTCGCGATCGACGAAGCGCTGGTGCTGGCCGAAGGCAAGCTGTCGTTCAACCCGCTGATCGTGTGGCTCGACACCTGGGCGTTCGAAACGGCGCTCGACGCCGACCCGCCGCGCGTCGCCGCGGCGCTCGCGCTCTATCGCGGTCATTTTCTTGCGCTCGAAGCCACGGCGCCGTGGGCATTGCCGCTGCGCGACCGCCTGCAGGCGCGCCTCGCGCGAAGCGTGCTCGCCTTCGGCCAGGAGCTCGAGGCCGACGGCGACTACGCGGGTGCGCGCACGCTCTACGAACGGGCGCTCGAGCTCGACAATCTTGCCGAGGCGATCTATCGCCGGCTGATGGTGTGCCAGCGCGAACAGGGCGACCCTGCGGGCGCCCTCACGACCTATCGCCGCTGTCGCGAGCTGCTGTCGATCGTGCTCGGCCGCAAGCCGGCGGCGGAGACCGAGGCGGTGAAGGCGAGCGTCAGCGGCGCCTGACCGCGCCTACCCGAGCCTCGGTCGGGCCTCCGCTTTTCTCGTTTTCCGCTTTTTATCAAGTGCTTGCGAACTCGGACGCCAGCGGCTGCCCGTGGCGTGCGAACGGTGTTGGCGATCCGTCAGCGATCGGTCAGCAGGTGCCCTTCAACATCCGTTTCGTACCGTGATGATTTCGGATCACGGACGGCCCCACGCGGGGCCACGACGATACCGCCTACTCGAAACGGAACCGCCATGCGCCTCGCCCGGATCTTTCTCCGCACTGCCGTGACGATCACCCTCGCGGTGCTGGTCCTGGCGGGGCTCGCCGCCGAGATCGTGCCGGTGATGAGGCTCACCGCATCCGCTCCGGGCGCCCGCCCGAATGGCGGTGCGCACGCGGAATCGCCACGGCCTCACGATGCGCGGGCAGAGACTTGTTCGCCGAGTCGCGGGTCGAGCCCGTTCGTGGCCGCGTGATCGTCGATCGTCAAATGCAAAGCATTGGACTCGCAAAGGAGCACATGAAATGAGCGCCAGATTTCTGAAGATCGCGGTTGTTTATCTCGCCATCGGCGTATCGATGGGACTGTACATGGGCATCACGCACCAGTTCGCGCTGCATCCGGTGCACGCGCACATCAACCTGCTCGGATGGGCGTCGCTTGCGCTCGTCGGCATCATCTACCACCTCTATCCCG
>Ga0070674_100001908_pt1 | contig 11335 bp, 15 predicted proteins | sample KBSM33metaG_FD_65344 | JGI IMG/M metagenome (GOLD analysis project Ga0070674, IMG submission 65344) | Miscanthus rhizosphere microbial communities from Kellogg Biological Station, Michigan, USA - KBS M3-3 metaG | ecosystem: Host-associated > Plants > Roots > Rhizosphere > Soil ...
CGCAGGATGATGTCGAGCGCCTGATCCCAGGGCACGTCGCGGAGCGCGACGTCTACCGATCCCTGCACGCTCGGGTCGATCACGATGTTGAGGCCGCTGATCTCGGCAAAGGTCCGCAGGACGGCGCGGAGATCCGCTCCCTGGAAGTCGAGGCTCACCGGATGCCCGCTGAAGGCCTTGTTGCCGCCGCTGCGGGTCATCGACTGCGAGGTGTCGACGGCCGGTGCCGACGGTTGACCGGACGGCGTCTGCGCGCGTGCGCCGGCGCCCACGACCACCGCAGGATCCTGAGAGACCGTCGCCTGCGGCGCATCTGCGTTCAGTGTCAGCGCCGACATCGGATCTGGCGTCGCACCCGCCGTGGCGCGCACGCGGACGATCGCGGACGGCCGCGTGTCGCGCGTGGACGCCGACGGCGGCGTCACGACTTCGACGGCGGCGGCGGTCGATGGAGCTGCCGCCACTGCTGCCGCTGCCGGCGCAGACTGACCGTCGACTTCGACGAAGATCAGATTCCGCTGGCTGCGCACACGAGGCTGCACGGTGCCCGTCAACGCGACGCGCACCCGAGCGACCTGCTCGCCGGCGGCGCTGTTGCCGTGCTCGACTGCGACGGCGCGGATGGGACTGCCCGGGGCGGCGGTGAAGCCGTTGGCGTAGTCGCCCGCGACGACGTTCCGGAGCTCGACGACGAGCGTCGAGGGATCCGGCTGTGAGGTCTGATAGGCAACCGGCTCAGAGGCCTCGATAAGCAACGAGGACCGGTGGCCGTCTGCGGTGGACGAGATGGCCGTCAGCCGCGCGGCCGGTACGGTCGACGCGGCAGAGAGGCCTCGGTCACGCGCCAGCACGAGAGCGGCCAGCGCGAACGCGATCATTGGAATGGCGGAACGGCGGCGCATGAGTGGCTACTTCCCTTCGTCAGATGCACGCAGTCCCTTGCGCACTTCTTTCTGCTTCACGGGGGACAGCGGGTCGGTGACTTCCTGCAGGATGACCAGCCCCTGCGCATTGATGGTGCGGATGGTGCCGTCTTGCAGGTGGTCACTCGGGCGCGCGAGATAGGTCTTGTTGTCTGTTCCCTGGACGATGGCGACATAGCCGCCGCGGCTCTGCATGACGCCGCGGACAGAGACTTCGTCGACGCTGATGCCGGCGAGGCCCGCCCGGACATTCTTCGGCTGGCCCTTCTCCTGGCCGCGGGCCAGGAGGTTCTGGAACGGATCGCGCCGACCGTCGGCGCTGTAGGTGTAGTTGTCCACCGGCTTCAGCGCCGGCGCCGTTCCCGGCTTCGCGGGATCCGCAGGCGGCGCTGGAACGGCCGTCGCGGGAGCTGCCGCCGCGGGCGCTGCCGGCTTCACTGCCGTCGTTGCAGCAGCCGCGGTGCTGGTCACGGGTGTGGCCAGCGCGAGCATCAGAATCGCGAGCGCGTATCGGGCCATCATCGTCAGTCCGCCTTGTTGTTCTTTGGAGCCTGACGCACCACGCGCGGCCGAGCGGACGGCTTGGTGGGCGTTTCCATCAACACGAACGTCGTCGCGACGCAATCGGCGGCGATCGTCGAGCCATCGCCAGGCTTGTCTTTCCCCTTGATGTGCATCGCACTGATGTTGATGATGCGGGGGAACTTCGCCACCTGATCGAAGAAGCGACCCAGGTTGTGATACGTGCCGTCGATCTCGAGATTGATCGGCCACTCGGCGTGCATCTGCTTGGTGACGATCGCCGCGGGCTTGAAGCCCTTGATCTGCAGATTCGACTGGGTGGCGAGCGTCTGAAGCCGACGGAGCAGATCGCCCACGTCTTTTTCCTCGGGGAGGACCGTGCGCAGGCTGTCGAGACGCGCCTGCAGATCGGCGACCTCCGCGCGGAACTCGGGCAGGCGGCGTGCGGTCGCCGCGCCCTTGTCGATGTCGGCCTGCAGAGCGGCGAGCTTCTTCTCCCGCAGCGCCATCTCGTCCTGCAGCGGCATCACGTAGAAGTAGACGAACGCGCCGACAGCGGCCAGCGAGATCGCGAGGAAGACACTGACCTGCGCCTTCCACGACATCTTGCTGAGTGTCATCTGCATAGACCTAAACTCCCTATCGGGGCCATTCCACCTGGGCTTTACGCGTGCGCACTATCGCGCGCGTGGTGGTGGCGGGCCTTTCTGCGCAGACGGCGTCTTCGACGTCGGCAACGCATACGTGGCTTTCACGGAGAACTTGATCAAGTCGGCAACGTTGGGTGCCGTCACGACCTGGCTGTCGATGATCTCGACGGGCTTCACGAAGTAGCCCGAGCGCTCGAGGTTCCCGATGAAGTCGGAGAGCGACGTGAGATTCGCGCAGCGGCCTTCGACCGTCAGCGCGCCGCTGTCGTCCTGCTTCATTTCCGTGAGCCACAGCATGTCGGGCAGTGCGCGACTCAGTTCGTCGAGGATGTGCACCGGCGCGCTCTGGCCGCGGCGGAGCTCCTCGATCAGCGCCACGCGCTGCTGCAGCTGCTGCTTCTGTTTGTCGAACGTGTCGACCTGCGTGAGGATCGTCCGCAGCCGTGTCACTTCGCGCTGCTTGGCGAGCACTTCGCCGCTCAGACGCGCCGAGGCCTGGTCGAGCGTGAACCAGCCCCAGCCCAATCCGAGGGCGGTCACGATGAGGATCAGGCTGCACGCCAGCGTGACCTTCTGTTCCGGCTGCAGGCCGGTCGGCTTCCGCGACTCGCGCGGCTTCTCGGTCGGAAGGAGATTGATGCGGATCATCGGTCGCCCACCCGTCGTAACGCGAGTCCTACTGCCACGGCTGCCGTCGGCGCGATGTCCTCAGGCGCTTCCACGCCGAGGCGCTTGCTGTCGAAGGCAATGGAACGGAACGGGTCTAGCTGTTCAATCGGCGCGCCGAAGCGTTCGTGCAGTGCTTCGGCGAAGCCGTCGACGCGCGACGCGCCGCCGCACAGCATCACGCGGTCGATGCGGTCGAGGCCCGTCGTGTTCTTGAAGAAGTCGAAGGTCTTCTGGATCTCGAGCAGCGCGTTCTCGGTCGTCGCACGCAGCACCGGGCGCACGTCTTCGAAGCTGACGGCATCGACGGGGATGCCCTTCTTCGCCTGCTCCGCCGCCTCGAACGGCAGGTTCAACTCACGCTGGACCGCCTCGGTGTAGGCGTTGCCGCCAAGCGAGATGTCGCGCGTGAAGACCGACTGGTCGCCCGCGACGATGTTCACGTTGATCGCGCTCGCGCCGGCGTTCAACAGCACGCTGACCGCGCCGGTCTCGACGCCGTAGTTGGCTTCGAACGCGTTCTGAAGCGCGAACGCATCGACATCGACCAGCACGGCGTTCTTGCCCGCCTGGGCGATGACGCTCGTGTAGTCGGCGATCTTTTCCTTCTTCGCCGCCACGAGCAGCACGTCCATGCTGCCCTTGCCGTCGGTGCCGGCATCGAGGACCTGGTAGTCGAGATTCACGTCCTGGATGTCGAACGGGATGTACTGCTCGGCCTCCCAGTGGATGGACTCGTCGAGCTCCTGTCCGGTCATCACCGGGAGCGAAATCTTTTTGACGATGACGGCGTTGCCCGACAGCGATGCCGCGACGTCTTTGGCTTTGAAGCCGTGGTCCTCGAACAGGCGCTTGATGGCTTCGGCGACGGCGGTGCCATCGATGATGGCGCCGTCGACGATGGCATCAGGGGGGACCGCCGCACTGGCGAACGCCGCGACCTTATAGCCGCGACCGGCGGGGCGGAGTTCCACGGCCTTGACGGCACTCGATCCGATGTCGAGGCCAACGAGTGGCCGCTGCTTACGGAAGAGATTTGTGAATGGCAGACCCATCGTGCCTGTTGGACCGCCTGACGCCACGTGGCGCGCACGGCCGTGAAAGAGTGCGCCGGGAGTCAGGGTTCATTCCCTGCTCCGGTTGTCTTATCGGTCGCGACTAAGCGCGGATTAACGTAAGTGCTAGTAAACGCAGGGCTGTGCAAGGATTTGCAGCGTGTCGCAAACACTGCAGCACGCGACCATGTGCGACCGTGCGAAAGCTGCGAAGTGGTGTGTCACACGTACTGGGAGGTGCGGGCGGAGGGTGCGGGAGAAAGGTGCGGAAGATAGGTGCGTCACGAGGCGCGGTCACGAGGTGCGGTCACGGGGTGCGGTCACCGGACGAGCCACGGGGTGCGAAGTACGATGTACGAGGTGCGTGGCTGCGCCGTGCGAGCCGGGAGTGCCAAGGGCCTGTGCCGTGTGCCCTGCGCCTTGAGCCCTGAGCCGTGATCTACCTGCCCCTGGACCGTGCGGCTAAAGCCTAGAGCCGAAAGCCCAAAGCCGACGGCGCGCGTCTTGACACTCTCCGGAAGAGGCCGTATCATTTGGGTTTGCCGTCGTCCGGTTTATCCCCGAAGGGAAGTCTCCGTATGCGCACGTTCATCGCCACCGCGGGCAAGGCGAATACCCGGTGGCATGTGATTGACGCCGAGGCCCAGGTACTCGGCCGCATCGCCAGCACGGCCGCCCGGCTGCTCCAGGGCAAGCACAAGGCCATCTACACGCCGTTCATCGACACCGGCGATCACGTCGTGGTCGTCAACGCTGCGAAGGTCCGGCTGACCGGTCGCAAGGATGAGCAGAAAATTTACCGCGCCCACAGCGGCTACGAAGGTGGCCTGCGTGAAGAGCGCGCGAAGATCGTGCGGGGCCGCCGTCCAGCCCGCCTCGTCGAGGAAGCCGTGCGTGGCATGCTGCCCAAGACGACCCTGGGCGATGCGATGTACCGCAAATTGAAGGTGTACGCCGGTGCGGATCATCCACACGCGGCGCAGAAGCCCTCCAAGATCGAGGTAGCGTAAGTGGCAGTCACCGAGTTTTACGGCACTGGTCGTCGCAAGTCGTCCACCGCCCGCGTGTTCCTTCGCCCCGGCGCCGGGGCCATCACCGTCAACCACCGCACCTTCGAGGCCGCGTTTCCGACGCAGGTGCTCCGGACCGCCGTCCGGCTGCCGCTCGTGCTGACGGAGACCGCCGATAAGTTCGACGTGCTGGTGACGGTGGATGGTGGCGGCGTCGCCGGACAAGCCGGTGCCGTGCGCCTCGGCATCGCACGCGCGCTCGTCGCGTTCAACGCGGAGCTGCGCAAGACACTCAAGAAAGACGGGCTCCTCACACGCGACGCACGCGCCAAGGAGCGGAAGAAGTACGGGCTGGCGGGAGCGCGCAAGCGGTTCCAGTTCAGCAAGCGCTAAACAACGAAGAGCAGGAGCCAACGCTTGACCGCAATCGCCATGAAAGATCTGCTGGAGGCCGGCGTCCATTTCGGCCACCAGACGAAGCGCTGGAATCCGAAGATGAAGGAATTCATCTTCGGCGAGCGCAACGGCATCTACATCATCGACCTCGGCAAGACCGTAAAGCTGTTCCGCCAGGCCGAGGAGTTCGTCGCGTCGCTCGCCAGCGAAGGCAAGACCGTACTGTTCGTCGGCACCAAGCGGCAGGCGCAGGATGTGATTGCGGAAGAAGCCGTGCGCTGCGGGATGTACTACGTCAACCAGCGCTGGCTCGGCGGGCTGCTCACCAACTTCTCGACGATTCAGCGCAGTCTCGGCCGCCTTCGCGACCTCGAGGCGATGGTCACCGACGGGCGCTACGACACGCTGTCGAAGAAAGAGATCGCGCGGAACGAGAAAGAGAAGCGCAAGCTGCAGAAGAACCTCGAAGGCATCCGTCTGATGGGCCGGCTGCCGGATGCGGTCTTCATCGTCGACACCAAGAAAGAAAAGATTGCGGTCGACGAAGCGCGCAAGCTGAAGATTCCCGTCATCGGGATCGTCGACACCAACTGCGACCCTGACGAAGTCGACTTCGTGATCCCCGGGAACGATGACGCGCTGCGTTCGATCCGGCTGTTTGCCGCGCACGTCGCCGACACGATTCTGTCCGGGCGCGCCATCCGCGAATCGGCACAGGCCGAAGCGTCCGAAGGCGCAGACGGTGACGACGACCGCCGCGGACGTGCGCCGCGCCGGCCGCGCAGCGAGACACCGGTCGCGTCACCAGCGTCGGCCTGACGGCGTTCAGCGCGCCACACTGCAGCGCCGGCCAGGAGTTCACGGGCCGGCGCTTCTTCTGTACCCCAGGAACACCAGGACGGCCGGTGAGAGCGGCCGCTCCGCACGCGGGCGACCAGCGTCCGCCGTTATTCGATGTGAAGGATCGACCGATGGAGATCACAGCTGCGCAAGTGAAGTCCCTCCGCGAGAAGACCGGCGCGGGCATGATGGAGTGCAAGGCCGCGCTGCAGGAGGCTGGAGGCAACGAGGAGAAGGCGATCGAGCTTCTGCGGAAGAAGGGCCTCGCCTCCGCCGCCAAGCGCGCCGGCCGCTCGACCAGCAACGGCGTCGTCGGCAGCTACATCCACATGGGCGGCAAGGTCGGCGTCCTCGTGGAGGTGAACTGCGAGACCGACTTCGTCGCGCGGACCGACGACTTCCAGACGCTGGTCAAGGAATTGGCTCTTCACATCGCCGCAGCCGACCCGCGGTGGGTACGGCGCGAGGACGTGCCGGCCGAGGTGCTCGAGAAGGAGCGCGAGATCTACCGCGCCCAGTTCGACGGATCCGGCAAGCCCGCACCGGTCGTCGAAAGGATCGTCGAGGGCAAGCTTGGCGCCTTCTATGGGCAGGTCGTACTGCTCGATCAGCCCAGCGTGCGCGATCCTGCGGTCACCGTCTCGCAGCTCGTGGCGCAGGCGTCGGCCAAGACCGGCGAAAACATCACCGTGGGCCGCTTCGCGCGGTTCAAGGTCGGCGAGCTCTCAGCCGACTGACGTCCAGTGCTCAACCAACTCCCCCGCCTGCGCGCGCTCATCTTTGAGCGCGCTTCGGCGGGTGGAGCGTGGGAGTTGATCACGACGGGCATCACTACCTTGTGGCGCCGAAGCCCCTGATATAATCCGCTACCGATGTCCGCTGCCCCGCAGGATTCCAGCCCCGTCCCCACGTATCGACGCGTTCTGTTGAAGTTGTCCGGCGAAGCCCTCATGGGCGAGAAGTCGTACGGCATCGATCCCGCCATCACGACACAGATCGCGTACGACGTGAAAGAGATTCAAGCGCTGGGTGTCGAGACCGCGATCGTCATCGGCGGGGGCAACATCTTCCGGGGACTCGCGGCAAGCGCGCGCGGGATGGATCGGGCGACCGGCGACTACATGGGCATGCTCGCCACGGTCATCAATGCCCTGGCGCTCCAAGACGCCCTGGAGCAACAGAACGTGGTGACACGTGTGCTCTCGGCGATCGAGATGCGTGCGGTCGCGGAGCCGTTCATCCGGCGACGCGCGATCCGCCACCTCGAGAAGGGCCGCGCGGTAATCTTCGGGGCGGGCACGGGCAATCCCTACTTCACGACAGACACGGCCGCGGCCTTGCGCGCGCTCGAGATCAAGGCCGACGTCATCATGAAAGCGACGAAGGTGGACGGCATCTACACGGCCGACCCCATGAAGGACACGTCGGCCGTCCGCTACGACCGCATTTCGTACCTCGAGGTGCTCGAGCGCCGTCTGCAGGTCATGGACGCCACGGCCATCTCGCTGTGCATGGACAACCGGCTGCCAATCCTCGTCTTCAACCTCCGTACACCGGGCAACCTGCGCCGCGCCGTCCTCGGTGATGCCGTGGGCTCGGTCGTCACCGCGTAGACCGCCATCCGCGCGGTTCCCAGGAGTTGCGTCATGGATGTGAACGATCTCAAGGGCCTGTACGCCGAAGCAAAGAAGCGGATGGACGCCGCGCTCGAGCGCGTGCGCCACGACCTGGCCAACGTGCGCACGGGACGCGCGTCGGTCGGCATCCTCGAGAGCGTCCACGTCGAGGCCTATGGCGCAAAGATGCCGCTCAATCAGGTGGCGGGGCTGTCGATCCCCGAACCGAGCCTCATCGTCGCGCAGCCGTTCGACCCGTCGCTGATGGGTGCGATCGAGAAGGCGATTCGCGCATCCGACCTGGGGTTGAACCCGGCAAATGACGGCAAGGTCGTGCGGATCCCGATCCCCCCGCTCACCGAAGAGCGGCGGAAAGAGCTGTCACGCCACGTCCACAAGCTCGCCGAGGAAGGCCGGAACTCGATGCGCATGGTCCGGCGCGATGCGAACGAGCGCCTCAAGAAACTGCTCAAGGACCATCAGGTGTCGGAAGACGACGAGCGCCGCGGCCTCGAGGAGATCCAGAAGATCACCGACGGCCACATCAAACTGGTGGATGAGCAGCAGAAGAAAAAAGACCAGGAGCTGCTGGGACACTAGACGGTGAAGACCGAAGACTGTAGACCGAAGACCGAAAGACCGCCTGCGGTCCACAGTCTACCGTCCGCGTCAGTCTCCGAACGAGATTCCCATCGCGCGCGCGGTACGCACGATATCGATGTCTGGCGGTACCAGGCGGGTCTTGCCGACGATGTCGGTGATCGGCACGGCGCCGATGTTGGGCGGCTGAAAAGCGACCATCTTGTCTGAGTCGCCGGCCAGGAGCAGCTCCACGGCCTTACCGCCGAATCTCGTGGCGAGCACGCGATCGAAGCTCGTGGGCGAGCCGCCGCGCTGCAAGTGTCCCAGCACGACCGTCCGCGTTTCCTTTCCGGTCAGGAGTTCGAGCGCGTGCGCCACGCGATGGCCTGCGCCGCCCAGGCGTTCCGCGCGTCCGACTCCCCTCTCCTGAATGACCGACACATCGCCATCCTTCGGCCTGGCGCCTTCGGCCACTACGATGATGCTGAAGTGCGCGCCGAACTCGTCGCGCGAGTTGATCGACTTGGCGACGATGTTGACGTCGTACGGAATCTCGGGGATCAGAATGGCGTCCGCTCCCCCGCCGAGACCCGCGTACAGCGCAATCCATCCGGCATAGCGGCCCATCACTTCGACGACCATCACGCGGCGATGCGCCTCCGCCGTCGTGTGCAGGCGATCGATCGCGTCAGTCGCGAACGCCACGGCAGTGTCGAACCCGAAGCAGTTCGTCGTGCCGACGATGTCGTTGTCGATCGTCTTCGGGACGCCGATGATGGGGATGCCCAGCTCGATGAAGCGGTGCGCCAGACCAAGCGTTCCATCGCCGCCGATCACCACGAGGCCGCCGAGCCCCATCTTGTGGAACATCTCGACGACGCGGTCCGCGTAGCGCTGCTGAGTGCCGTCGGACGCGACGACAGATTTGACGAACGGGTCGCCCGTGTTGACGGTGCCGAGAATGGTTCCGCCGCGGCGCAGGATGCCGGTGACGTCCCGCGTCGTCAGCACGCGCATCCGATTGAATTCGAGGAGGCCGTCGAAGCTGTCTTCGATGCCGATGACTTCGAGGCCGGCGTTGCAGCCGGCCTTGACGACGGCGCGGATGACCGCGTTCAGGCCGGGGGCATCGCCTCCGCCGGTGAGGACGCCGATTTTCTTGATCGCTGTGGACATGGACGACGAAACGGTCGCACCGAGCCGCGGACGTGTGCAGCTGAAGCGCTCACGCGGAGTCGGTGCCGGGAGGCAACGCGCGAGCAAGCCGAACGAAAAACGCGGTCAGTATAACATCGGGACTCGGCGGATCCTGGGACGTCCGACCACTTGGCGCATGGGCACGAGATTGCCCGAAAGCCAAAGCGCGTGTTACACTTGCCGGTCTGTCGCGCGTCGAACGTGACGTGCTGATGGTGCCGGAATCGGCCACAGAGTGGGCGGCTAGCTCAGCTGGGAGAGCGCTGCGTTCGCAATGCAGAGGCCGGGGGTTCGATCCCCCCGCCGTCCACCAAATTCCCTCCCTCGACAACTTCGATTTCTTGGGCCTACGGCTTCAATCACTTCGCTTTCGCGCCGAGCACAATCGGATCGGTCTCGACGAGCACGAGTGATTTCACCATTCCTCGAGTGCCGGTCTTGTACTTCTTGAAATGAGACGTCTGCAGATGCGATTCGTACGCGGCGGCATCCGCATACACCTCGAAGATTCTGACCTGCGCCGGATCACCTTTGACGGACACGGCATAGAGCGTCAACACGCCAGGCTCCAGGCGAATGGAAGCCTCGATTTCCTCGCGCAGCGCGGCTCTGTACAGCTCCAACTGACTGGGGTCGATCCGCAGTTCCGCAAGTCTGACGACCGGCTGCGTGGGCGCCGGTTGGGCGGGATTGTCCGCCCCAGCACGCGCCGGGCCAGCAATTCCACAGAGCGCGACCGAGACGACCAGCGACGTGAACGTCATGCGCCCTCCCAGTACTACCAGCCGAAGGCCCGTGCCAAACCTGCCGCAATCACGACCGCCAAAACGGCCACTCCATACGCGACAAGATCAAACCCGATCGCCCACGTCGGACGCGTCCAGTTCATAGAGTCACTCCTTAATGTCCCTGCGTCGGCGGCTGGATCGTGAGCGACGGCAGCTGCTGCTTGAACACCTCCAACTGCGAACGCCAGCTCTCGATGCCGGCGCGGAGCCGCGCTCCGTCATCGCCGGACATAGAGACGCCAGCCTCGAGCGCCTGCTGCAGCTTCTCCGTCAGGCTCAGAAGTCCTTCCGCGAACGTCGTCACTTGATGAAGTGCGGTGATCAGCTCGCCGCGTGCGTCCCCGTCGTGCTCATTGGTCATGTGATGCTCTCAGCGTCCCCTACCGTAACGCACCACGATCTCAGCGACAATCGCGACGACGTCGTCGCGCATTTCACGGTTTCCCGCCGGGAGCGAATCCCATCGTCCCAGCTGTGCTATAGTCTCGCGCAAATACCAGCCTGGGGCTGCGCGTGGACTCCCTCGATCGCCCGTCCGACAAGCTCGGTTTCAGTTCTCACGACATCCAATGCCCCGTGTGCTTCGGCACCGGCACAACGATCGGAGCCAGCGATCGCGAGGTCGATCTGGCTTGTAAGATGTGCGGGCACGAGTGGACCGTCGAGCGCCAACAGCCGCTTACCCCCTACAATCCGCCTGAATAGTCGGATGACGTCTGGTCGTCCTATTGCAGGCGCCCCGCCACACGTGCCCGACAATCTGCCCGAGCTGTGCGAGGTCATCCCCGTCTGTCCGCTGTGTGGCGGCAAGATGGAGCTGGTGTACGACCGTCCGACCACGAAGGTCTGCGTCTGCGCGGATTGCCACCTGTCCATCACGGTCCCCGCGCGCTCGTGGGAAGTGGCGATCGCCCGCGGCATGATCGCTTCGAACGAACCGTAGCGGCCAGGCCGGCGCTGATCGCCATTTTTCTCGGGCACGAAGAAATGAATGGTTCAGCTGTGGCGGGCGCGAGACGCTCGCACCCTGACGTGCACCTGCGTCCGGAACTTCATTCCGCATTCCGCGTTCCGCATTCCGCATTCCGCA
>Ga0070674_100001913_pt1 | contig 11330 bp, 12 predicted proteins | sample KBSM33metaG_FD_65344 | JGI IMG/M metagenome (GOLD analysis project Ga0070674, IMG submission 65344) | Miscanthus rhizosphere microbial communities from Kellogg Biological Station, Michigan, USA - KBS M3-3 metaG | ecosystem: Host-associated > Plants > Roots > Rhizosphere > Soil ...
AGCCGCACGCCTTCGTCATCCTGGAGCCGGGCGCGCCGGCGAGCGAGGATGCGATTGCCACGATGACCCAATTCATCCGCGCGCGGGCCATGAACGCCTGACGCGATCGGTTCCGCGCCTTGCGCCGCTTCGGAGCGGCCGATAACGTTGGGTGAGCTCGGCCCGATCAAGAAGGCTTGAGCCAACAAGGCGCATCAGCGCCATACGGGAGGACTGCATGCAGCTCCGAGCTTTCGGAACGCCGTGGCTTGTCGCCGCCATCGCGATCGTTGCGGAGGCAAGTCTGCCTGCCGCCGCGCAGCCGATCACGCTTTCGATCATCGATGTCGGCGGCGACCTCTCCTCGGTGCAGGCGATCGTCGAGAACTATCGCAAAGCCAATCCGAACAAGGTCAAGGACATCCGCATCCAGCGTGCGCCGCAGCCGGAGCTGCCGGCGAAGATCAAGGCGCAGCAGGACGCCGGCCGCCTCGACATCAACCTCATCATGACCGGCCAGGCCGCGGCTTCGGCGCTGATCGCCAACGGCCAGCTCGTGCGGCTGCTGCCCGATCACGAGAAGCTGTTTCCGCTCGCCGACTTCACCGATGCCGCCACCGCGCATCTCAAGGAAGGCGAGGGCTACGTCGTCCCGTCGGTGGTGAGCAATGGCGGCCCGGTGTTCATCTTCAATCCGAAGCGGGTGCCGAACCCGCCGAAGACCGCGCAGGAGCTGCTGGCCTGGGCGAAGGCCAATCCAGGCAAGTTCTTTTATGCGCGGCCGTCCAACAGCGGCCCGGGCATGTCCGTCATCGTCGGCCTGCCCTACATCCTCGGCGACAAGGATCCCAAGGACCCGGAGAACGGTTGGGACAAGACCTGGGCATTCCTGAAGGAGCTCGGGCAATACATCGAATACTATCCGACCGGCACGCTGTTCACCTTGCGCGAGTTCGCGCAGGAGCAACGCTGGATGATCGCCGGCATCATGGAATGGGACATGAAGCCGCGTGCCGAAGCGGTCGTGCCGCCGGAGTCGAAGATCACCATCCTGGAGAACACGACGTTCTCGATCGACGGGCACTATTGGGCGATCCCCAAAGGCGTGCCGCAAAACGAGATCGACGTCATCCTCGACCTGATGAAGTTCATGCTGCAGCCCGAGCAGCAGGCACTGACCTGGAAAGCGTTCATCGGACCGGTCAACAAAAAGGCGACGCTCGATAGCGCGCCGCCGGATATCCGGGATTACGTGAAAGAGTTCTGGCGACCCGAATACGTCGACATGGACAAGAAATACAAGATCGTGCCGATGCTCGAAGTGCGCAAGCTCAACTACGCATTCGACCGCTGGGACCGGGAAGTGGGTGCGCAGAAGATCAAGCGTCAGTGAGCCAAACTCTCAATTCTCTGCGCTTTCGCATTACCAAGCGTTTCGGAGCGAAGACGGTCCTTGACGACTTCGCCCTCGAGGTGCGGGGCCGCCAGTTCGTGACGCTGCTGGGCCCGAGCGGCTGCGGCAAGTCCACCGCGCTCAACATCGTGGCCGGCCTCATCCCGGCGAGCGAGGGCGAGCTGTGGATCGACGGCGCGCGCATGGACCAGCTGCCGGCGGAGCAGCGCGGCTTCGGCATGGTGTTCCAGAACTACGCGCTGTTTCCGCACATGACCGTGTTCGGCAACATCGCCTTCGGCCTGGAAATCCAGCGCCGCCCGGCCGCCGAGATCGAGCAGCGCGTGCGCGCGATGCTGGCGCTGGTGCAGTTGCCGGAACTCGGTGACCGCTATCCCTCGCAGCTCTCCGGTGGCCAGCAGCAGCGCGTCGCGATCGCCCGCGCGCTGGTGCTGGAGCCGCGGCTCCTCCTGCTCGACGAGCCGCTCTCGAACCTCGACGCCAAGCTGCGCATCGAAATGCGCGCCGAGATCAAGCGCATCCACGCGAGCCTCGGCCTCACCTGCATCTATGTCACGCACGACCAGACCGAGGCGCTCTCGCTCTCCGACTGGATCGTGGTGATGCGCGACGGCATCGTGATGCAGGCGGGCCCGCCGAGCGAAATCTACAATCACCCGAAGAATGTGTTCGTCGCCGACTTCATGGGCTTCCGCAATTTCTTCTCCGGCCGCATCGGTGCCGACGGCGCGCTCGAAGGCGCGGGCGGCGCGTGGCGCATCCGCGGCCGCGCGCATGACGCGCTCGCGCCCGGCGCGCCCGCGACGGCGGCGATCCGGCCGGAGGACGTGCAGGTCGGCACTGAGGCAGGCGTCAACCGGTTCCGCGGAAAGGTCGAGATCGTCGAGTATCTCGGACGCGAGAACGAGGGCGTGCTGCGGCTCGAGGATCAATCCTCGCTGTGGGTGCATACACCGGCGCGCCTCGCGCCGGGCGAGACGGTGGCGGTGACGTTCCCGCCCGACAAGGTGATCTTCCTGCCCGGCGCACCGGAGACGCAGTCGTGATCGGATCGCGCCGCGGAGAGCCACGCGAGCTCGATCTCACCGCACTGCTGTGTCTCGCGCCGTCGGTGCTCTACGTCGTGGTGTTGTTCGTCTATCCGTTCCTGCACGGCATTTACCTCAGCCTGCGTCCCGTCAAGCAGCCCGGCCTCAGCCTCGCCAATTATGTCGCCTTCTTCAGCGACGAGTGGCAGTACGGCACCATCTGGATCACCTTTACGCTCGCGGTGCCGACCACGGTCATCGTGGTGTCGACCGCACTGTTCCTCGCCTACGGCATGCGCCGCGGCATCCGGATGGAGCGCACCATCACGACCATCCTGGTGCTTCCCGTGTCGCTCGGCGTGATTCTGCTCTCGATCGGCATCCAGGGATTCTATGGATCGCGCGGCTGGTTCAACCAGATGCTGATCGGCGCCGGGCTGCTGAGCGAGCCGCTGCAGCTCACCAACAATCACACCGGCGTCATGCTGTCGCTGTTCATGCAGCAATTCCCGTTCTGCTTCCTGATGCTGCTCGGCTATATCTCCGGCATCGATCCGACCCTGGAGAAATCCGCCCGCACGCTCGGGGCGAACTCGTGGATCGTGTTCCGTCGCGTGATGCTCCCCCTGATGGCGCCGGGCATCGCGATCGCGGTCGCGCTGGTGTTCGTGATGAGCTTCGCGGTGTTTCCCTCCGCCATCCTACTCGGGCAGCCGGCCGGCTCGACCCGCACGATCGCGATTGCGGCCTATCATCAGGCGTTCGAGCACTACGACATGTCCTATGCGTCGGCGATCGCGGTGATCATGGGTCTGTGCCAGCTCGCAGGTCTCGTGCTCATCGTGCTGGTGCGCCAGCGCATGGTCATGGCGCCCACGATGGGCGTGGGGAAACGGTAGAGCATGATCCCGAAAAGTGGACACCGGTTTTCGGATAAGATCATGCTCACAACAAACGAGTGATCATGCGCGGAAAGCTCTGGAGCCTTGCGCTTTATCTCTTCGTCCTCGGGTTCATCCTGAACCTGCTCGGGATCGTGACCCACGTGACGGTGAGCGCGTTTGCCAAGCGCTGGTTCGGCACGCCGCTGCCGCCGAGCTTCACCACCGACTGGTTCGTCTATGCCTGGACCAATTTCGACCTCGGGCGCGTGCTCGGCGTCACCGTGATCGTGGCGCTCTCGGTCGTCGTGCTCGCGCTGCTGCTCGCGTATCCCGCGGCCTACATTTTGGCGCGGCGGAATTTCCGCGGCAAGACGCTGCTCCTGCTGTTGTACTTCTTGCCGCTGGTCATTCCGCAAATGACCTACGGCATCTCGCTCGCCACCACGCTGTACGGCTGGCCGATCGGCGGCACCGTCGTGGCGGTGATCTTGGCCAACCTCGTGCCGATGGTGCCGCTCGCGATCTTCGTGCTGATTCCGTTTTTCGAGCAGATCAGCCTCAACCTCGAATGGGGCGCGCAGACGCTCGGCGCCAGCCGCCTCCAGATCTTCCGCCGCATCCTGCTGCCGCTGACCGTGCCCGGCATGCTGACTGCGGGTGTGCTGATTCTGGTCAACACCGTGTCCAACTTCGAGCTGACGTTCCTGGTCTCCGGCTCCGGCTCGCAGACGCTGGTGGTCGCGCTGTTCTACAACGTGTTCGCCGGCGGTGTGCGGCCGGTCTACTCGGTCGACGCCATGGCGCTGATGTACATGGCGACCGTGCTGGTGATCCTGCTCGTCGCGCTGCACTTCGTGCGGCCCACCCAGATGGTGTTCCGGCTGGATCAGCCGATGCGGTAGCGCCCGGCTGCCGCGCATGGCACGCGCAGCTCGGCTCGCGGCAACCGTTTGACAGCCTCGCGTTCCGCGCTAGCCTCGCGGCAGCAGCAATCCGGGAGGAGATCATGGCAGCCCAGGCATCCGCGCAAACCAGGCGCCCGACCATGGAGGAGATTCTCAGCAGCCCGCGATCGACCTTCGTCGACGTCGAACACATGGCGTGGACGGCGTCGAAGTTTCCCGGCGTCGATGTGAAGATCCTCTACCAGGACGAAAACACCGGAATGCTCACCGTGCTCACCCGCATGGCGCCGGGCTCGTTCATTCCGCTGCACATCCATACCGATATCGAGCAGACCTACGTGCTCGAAGGCAGCCTCGATGACGAGCAAGGCTCGGCCACCGCCGGCAATTTCGTGTGGCGTCCCGGCGGCAACACGCATCTGGCGCGCGCGCCGAACGGATGCGTCTCGATCTCGTTCTTCACCAAGCCGAACAAGTTCTTCGACGACGTGCCCTGGTTCACCGAGCTCGCCAAAGAGAAGAACAAGAGTCCGGCCTGACCTGCCGCAAGCGACACCCGCGACTTTCGCCGCGGGTGCCGTCAGTTCCGATTACTGCTTCTTATTGCTTCGCACCGGCAGTTCCGGGCAGCCCGCCGCCTGCTCCGCCACCGGTGGGCGCGGTGTTCATGCTGCCGCCTTGCGTGCCGCGCGCGCCGCTTTGGGTTCCCGGCATGCCGCCTTGAGTGCCGCCGCCGATCGTCGCGCCGCCGCGCACGCCGCTTTGGGTGCCCGTCACGCCGCCTTGAGTGCCGCGCACGGTCGCACCGCCACTGCGTCCGTCACCGCGGATCGTCACGCCGGTGCGAGTATCGCCGCGAAAGCCGTCGCGAACGCCGATGCGCGACCGAACGCCGTAGCGTTCATGAACGCCAATCCGGGTGCGAACCCGCACGCCTTCGTCGATGTAAACGCGATTGCAGCCGCGTGAATATCCCCAGCGATGCCAATGCCGGAACGACCGGCAATGAACGCTTTCGGTCACGTTCAGTTGCTCCGCCGCTTCGCCGATCGCGGCGGCGTTGATCGGCGCTGCCACGGAAGCGCCGGTCCCTGCCAGCCAAATCGCTCCCATTGTCGCGAAAAGTCCTGTCCTCATCGCCTCTCTCCCATCGCATGGTTGCGCGTCGTCCGCTCCGGACAGAATTTAAAGCCGGGCAAATCAAACGGTTCCGCGCGTCCGGGAATAAGGCGCGACATCAACCGGCGAGATCGAGGGGGCGCATCGGCACGCAAGGCAAAATCCCGAACGTCCCGACCTTGCGACCGGGACATTCTCCATGCTGCATCGAACGCGACGCGCTCAGAAGCCGAAGCGTAAACCGAAGCCCGGACCACCGAACGCGACACCGGGCCCGCCGTAATAGCCGTAGGGCCGTCCGTAATAGCCGTATCGGGGGCCGTAATACCGGCGCGGTCCGTAGTAGCCGTACCGGTAGTATCGCGGGCCGGTGCGCCAGCAGCGGCCCCACTCGTTGCAGACAAGCCTGACCTGTTCGACCGGTGAAGCCGCTTGTCCGATCGGGGCGACCGGAAACGCGGATGCGACGCCGGTCCCGAACGCCAGGACGGAAGCGGACGCCGCCACACCTAGGATCGTCTTGCGCATGATAAACCCTCCGGGTTTCTGTGGTGACGTCAGCAAACGCACGCGCCCGCTAAGCCGTTCCACAGGAAGGGAAAATCAGCGTTGTTGATGACCAGCCGTTCAGATTTCGTGGAACCGGGTCGTTGTTCCAGACCGGAACAGCGGAGGGTGAAGACGGGCCGCCCTCATCATCCGCGCAAACGCGCGCTGGAGCATGATCCCGAAAAGCATATCCTCAACCACGATCGGGGATGGGCACCGGTTTTCGGTTGAGATCTTGCTCCACCAATGAGCTAAAGCGGGATGACGATTTGGAGAGAAGTCATCTCGCTTTAGCGGCCGGCGTACTTCGATCGCTTGCCCTTCAATTTCGCGGCCTGGGCCTTGCGCCGTTTTTCGGCGGCAGCCTTTGCGATCTTCTTCTTCATTTCGAGGGCGGCCTTGTAGCGCTTGCATGCCTCCGGTTCGCTGCTCGCGAGCATGCGGCGCTCGTCCTCATCGGGCTCGCGGAAGAATTCGTGGCGTCCGGCTTCGAACACCGGGACGAACTCCTTCCTGAAGCGGCACGCGTTGCGATCCGATGTGATGGCCGGGTTCATGTAGTAGCGCGCGGCGTTGTCACCGCTCTCGCTGCGGCCGGCCAGTTCTTCGCTCGCGATCGCCATTGCGGTTTCCCAGCGGCGCCCGCCGCGCGGCGTTCGGCGCGCCAGCGGCAGACAGGCGAACGAGAACTGGCAAACGCCGGCGCGCTTGTAGAACACCACGTCGCAGAGTTCGCGGCCGCCCCATTTCGTCCGGTCGGCGCGTGCACGTTCGATCACCACGCGGGCAATGTGGTGCTGGCCTTCCAGCGTTTCGGAGGTCGACCCTTCCTCGAAATAGACCGCGAGCGCGACGCAATAAAGATCCGTCTCTGCGCTGAAGTCACGCTGCCGGTCGTCGGATTCGGCAACGTCAAGTTCGGCCAACGGAATGTAGGCGGCGTATGCGGGCGCCAGCGCGACGGCTCCGGCAAACGATACGAGGCACGCAGCAAGGCGTCCGATCAAAGCATTCATTCAAGCCCCCCGGCCTGCCAGTTTGCTTCGATGCTAGACCGCCACAGCGAACACGGCCTGCATCGTATTCATAAGCGACTCACTGACGCTCGAACACTGGCGCAAAGCGGCCGGCGTGCAAATCGGGAAAGTCCCTACGCCGTGCGCAATCCAGGCGCGCGTGTCGTTTGCGACACAGCACGGATTCCGCGTCGGCGTAGATGACCTGGCGTTCATAAACCCGTATCGCGGCGCCGCGCGCCTCGACGTAACCTGAACCATCGACCGGCGGAGGCTGCGACCATGGGGCCACGGCAAGACGCGAACGCGCTCCGGCGCGTGAGAAATTGGGCGCCGGCTTTGCTCATCGCCGGCCTGCTGCTCTGTTTCGCGTTGATCGCTCAGGAGGTGCTCGAGGGCGAGCCGATCGCGTTCGACCGCTGGGTCATGCTGGCGCTGCGCCATGCGTCGGACCCCTCGCTTCCGATCGGGCCGCGCTGGCTGCCCGAGGCAGCGCGCGATGTCACCGCGCTCGGCGGCACCGTCGTTCTCGGGATCCTGCTGCTGGTGGTGGCGGGATATCTTCTTGCCGCCGGCAAGCGCCATGCGGCCTGGTTCGTCCTCGCGACGGTTTTGGGCGGTGCCGCGCTCAACAGTCTGCTCAAGCTCGGCTTCGCCCGGCCGCGTCCCGATATCGTCACGCCGCTGACCAAGGTGCTCACCTTGAGTTTCCCGAGCGGACACGCGGCGCTGTCGGCGGTCTGCTATCTTACCCTCGGCGTGCTGCTCGCGCAGACGCAGGTCTCGCGCGCGCTGCGCATCTATTTCGTCGCGACCGCGATGGTGCTGACGTTACTGGTAGGGCTGAGCCGCATCTATCTCGGCGTCCACTATCCGACCGACGTGCTGGCGGGCTGGTGCTTCGGCGTCGCCTGGGCGCTGATCTGCTGGACGATCATGCGCTACTTCCAGCGCCGCGGAGCGGTTGAGCCGCCGGAGCGGTGAGGGAGCTATGGCGCGACCAGCACCTGCCTGCAGCCCGCCGGCAAGTCCGCCATCGTGAGCGGCGGGCGCGGCTTGGGCGGCTCCTTCGGCGGCGGCGGATTGATGATCGACGCCTGGAACCAGTAGTCGAGGTCCTTGCCGCAGCCTTCCGCCTCGGTCGCCGGGTCCTGCGCCTTGCATTCGGGGCTGCCGGCCGGGCAGCCCATGCGCACGTGGAAATGATAATTGTGCCCCCACCACGGGCGCACCTTGTGCAGGAAGCCGCGGTCCTTGCCGGCCTCGCGGCACAGCGCCTTCTTGATCGCCGCGTTGACGAAGATGCGCTCGACCTTCGGGTCTTCGGCCGCCGTCTTGATCACCGCGAAGTGGCTTGCCGTCCAGATTTTCGGATCGACGTCCTTCTTGTTCGCCGCGACCACGTCGGTCGCCGACATCTCCTCGCGCTCCTCGCGCGACAGTGGAGTCTTCGGCATCGGCGTGAGCCAGATGTCGGCGTCGAGCCCGACCTGATGGCTGGTGTGGCCGGTGAGCATTGGCCCGCCGCGCGCCTGCGCCATGTCGCCGACCAGAAGCCCCGGCCAGTTCGACACCTTCGGCACTTTTTCCGCGAGCCGCTCCATGAAAGCGACCAGATCGGGGTGGCCCCAGTTGCGCGCGCGCGACAGCCGCATCACCTGCCACGTCTTGCCGTTGATCGGCAGCGCCATGCCGCCGGCGAGGCAGCCGCGGGTGTAAAAGCCGATCGAGCGCGCCTGCATGCTGGCGGCGGTCGGCTTGCGTGCGAACAGTTCCTTGGCCGGATTCTTCGGATCGTCCGGATTGGCGAGCGGGGGCAACGGCTTCGGATTGACCGTGCCCTTGTCCTGCGCGGGCGCGAGGCTCGTGCTGGCTGAGAGGAGGGCGGCGGTGAGCAGCGCGGTCGCAAGTCGCATTGCAAGTCCTTGCAAAGCCCTGAGTCGCCCCGCGCCCATAATCATCTTTCGGCTCGGGATGCCAAGGGGGCAGGGTTAACGCGGCACCGCGCCTTTACCAAGAAATCGCAAGGCTGATGCACGCGCGCGCGGGACGCGGCACATACAACAGGTCGTCATCACCTGGCCGCTGCGAAGCAGCGAGTCCCGGTATCCCGATAGAGTGGGCACGATCGTCATGCGTTGGCTTGCTGCGTTGTTGTTTGCTCTTGTCGCGGTGTCGGACGCCCGCGCCGGAGTGCGGGTGCATATCGACAAGTCCGCGCAGCACATGTTCGTCTCGGTCGACGGGCAGCCGGCCTATCTGTGGCGCGTCTCGACCGGGCGCGGCGGCTTCGGCACGCCGACCGGGCGCTTCCGTCCGCAATGGATGGCACGCAGCTGGTTTTCGACGCGCTATTACGGCTCGCCGATGCCGCACGCGATCTTCTTCCACAAGGGCTACGCGATCCACGGTACCAATTACATCTCGCGCCTCGGCGGCCCGGCCTCGCACGGCTGCGTGCGGCTGCATCCGGCGAATGCCGCGACGCTGTTTCACCTGGTGCGCCGCTTCGGCATGGGCAACACCGCGATCGTGATCTCCGGCGGCAATTGGACCGCCAAGCGCCGTACACGTTCCGCGCGGGCGGAGTGACCAGCGCTGATCGCGATCGGTTTCGCGACAGGTCTGCCGCAGGACGACGCGCCGGAACAGCGCGGTCTCATCTCGGCGGACGCCGACGCGGCGGCGCGCGGCACTTGTGTTGCCAAAGACACATCACGCGTCTCCTTGACGGCGTCGGGGCCCTTTCAGGGTTTCCCCTGATTGACGGTAACGGCACCGGCGAATGTCCTGAGCGGACTGTTTGCGCACGCAGGGACAGCCGCAATAACGATTTCTCGCACGGTCACGGGTCTGTCGAGGGCAGTTCGGTGCAGGGAAGGGGGCGCGCGATGGCACGCAGAACGAAGGGTCGAACGAGAGGCTTGGGCGCTCTCCTCTCGACGATCGCCATCGCGGCGGCGGCCGTTGTCATCAGCGACCGGCCTTCTCAGGCCGACGAAGGTGGCGTGAGCTTCTGGCTCCCGGGACAATTCGGCAGCCTCGCAGCGGTGCCGGCGCAGCCGGGATGGTCGTTCGCCAGCGTCTTCTATTTCACCGACGTCAGTGCGTCGGGTGCGGTTGCGGCGGCGCGTCAGGCTACGGTTGGCAGGTTCAGCCCGACCGTCGCCGTCGATCTCAACGCGACCTTGCGCGCGCGTATTCCGGCCGATTTCCTCAACGCGACTTATGTATTCGCGACGCCGGTATTGGGCGGACAGCTTGCGATGGGAATGACCGGCGTGTTCGGCCGCCCGACGGTTTCTGTCGACGGCACGCTGACCACGCTGGTCGGCGGCGTCCCCACGACACGCTTGGGCAGCGTCGACGACGGCAGGATGGCCCTCGGCGATCTCTACCCGATGATGACCCTGCGCTGGAACCACGGCGTGCACAATTTCATGGTCTACGGCACCGGCGACATTCCGGTGGGGAACTACGACCCGCGCAACTTTGCCAATCTCGGCATCGGTCACGGCGCCGCCGACACCGGCGTCGGCTACACCTACTTCAACCCGGCCACGGGCCACGAATTCTCCGCCGTCACCGGCGTCACCTACAATTTCAAGAACACCGAGACGGATTATCAGAACGGCATCGATTGGCATCTCGACTGGGGCGCATCACAGTTTCTGTCGAAACAGATGTTCATCGGCATGGTCGGCTACTTCTATCAGCAGCTGACGCCGGACCGAGGCCAGTTGCCGATCTTCGGCGACATGAAGTCGCGCGTGATTGGCGTCGGCCCGCAGATCGGTTGGATATTCCCGGTCAACGACATGCAGGGCTATCTCAACCTGAAGGGCTACTACGAGTTCGCCGCGGAAAACCGGCCTTCCGGATTTAACACCTGGGTGACGTTCGCGATCTCGCCGGCGGAAAAACCGGCGCCCTCTCCGCTGGCACGCGTAGCCATTCACAAGTAACGCAGCGACCGCGGCGGCACGCGCATCCGAGCCGTGCCGTGGCAATCCTCGACGACTGACGGGGAGAATGTCAGTCTCATCCACCGGTCACGATCTCATTCACCCAATCAGATCATGATTTGGCCGCGCGGGATGGTGGATGCGCTTCTGTCTGTTTGCCTTGCTGCTGTGCTGTAGCGCGGCGCATGCCGGGTGCCCGCCGGGCGCAACCGTTGCCGACTGGGTGTTCGGCGGAAAGCTGTGCCAGGCGGTCGTGACCTTCGGTGCCGAGACGGCCGGACCGTCGCCGCTGCTGATCGTGGTGGTGCACGGCGACATTTCCGACGGCGGCCGCGCCACCTATCACGTGGTGTTCGCGAAGACGCTGGCGGGGCCGGGCAGGGTGGTCGTCGCGCTGACGCGGCCCGGCTATACCGACGATCGCGGCCGCACCAGCCAAGGCAACACCTATCGCCGCCGCGACAACTACAC
>Ga0070674_100001915_pt1 | contig 11328 bp, 5 predicted proteins | sample KBSM33metaG_FD_65344 | JGI IMG/M metagenome (GOLD analysis project Ga0070674, IMG submission 65344) | Miscanthus rhizosphere microbial communities from Kellogg Biological Station, Michigan, USA - KBS M3-3 metaG | ecosystem: Host-associated > Plants > Roots > Rhizosphere > Soil ...
AGCAGCGAGATGATGAGATCGAGCGTCCACCGGGCGACGAGCAGTCCGCCGATGCCACCGATGAGCGCCAGCAGCAGCGATTCGATCAGCAATTGTCCGATCAGGTGCCTTCGACCCGCCCCGATCGACACGCGGACCGCCATCTCGCCGGAGCGAGCCGCTGCCCGCGCGAGCAAAAGATTCGCGATGTTCGCGCACGCAATGAGCAGCACGAGTGTCGTCACCCCAATGAGCATGGTCATCGGCGCCTTTGCTTCGGTCATGACCGAGCTCTGACCGCGTGCGCCGGGCGTCACCACCACCTGCTTCGCCCGGAACCGCGCCAGCGTCGGCTTGCTCATGCCTTTCTGAAGTGGGGCTTCGACGTCGTTCACGATCGCGTGGTAGTTCACGTTGAGCGCGTTGTGCGCCTGTTCCATGGCCACGCCAGGACGAAGCCGGGCAAACAGGTACGCCCAGTAACTCCTGCGGTTGCCGAAGTCGTGAAAGTTGGGCTCGAGCGCCGAGCGGAGCGTGATCGGGACGAAGATCTCGGGCCTCGAGCCAATCGTCGTGCTGGCGAAGCCGCGGGGCGCTACACCGACAATGGTGAGCCCCTGGCCGTTCACGATGAGCGTGTCATTCAGGACGGACGGATTGTGGCCGAACCGCCGCTCCCAGTACTCGTAGCTCAGCACGACGACCCTCGACTCGCCGACGGCGCGATCGTCGCCCGAATTGATCAACCGTCCGACGGCCGGGACGAGGCCGAGCACCTGGAAGTAGCTTCCCGAGACCAGCATGCCTTCCGCACTGAGCGTTTGGCCTTTGTAGGCGAGATTGGCGCCGAACCCCCGATGCGCCGCGATATTGGTGAACACGCGCTGCTGGTTCTGAAGATCACGAAACATCGGATAGCTGAAGACGTCTTCGCAGTTCCCAGCCTGGCTGCACGACTGCGATCCAGGCTTCGGCCCTGGTGCCGACAGGTTCACCAGCCGATCGGGTGCTGGCACCGGCATCGGACGCAGCAGCAGTTGATCGAACAGCGAAAAGATGGCTGCGTTGGCGCCGATACCGAGCGCGAGGGACAGCACCGCGACGCTCGTAACGAATGGGGTCTTGATGAGTGTGCGCAGGGCAAGCTTCAGGTTGAGCATGCAGACGAGCTCCGCCGAGATGAGGATCCTCGGCTTGGACGATGAAACGCCTATGAAAGTTTAGCGGTCCTGTCGCAGTTTTGCCGCATCGTGCTGGTAATCAGGTGTGACGGGCGCCCACGCTGCAGGGGCGGCCGAGACCCATGGGGCGCGATATCTGGGGGACTGCCGTATCGGCCGTCCTGGCCGTCACGCTGATTGCTCCTGCCGCGGCGCACCACCTGGCTGGCTTCGCACAGCCGCCGCCTGCCTCCGACACCCGGTCTGATTTCGTCGGCAACGACGCATGTCGCCCGTGTCATTCGGCGATCGTCACATCGTACGAGCGCACGGCAATGGCCCAGACGAGCGGGCCGGCGCGCGGCCACGTCGTCGCCGGGACCTTTACTCACCCGTCGTCGGGCATCCGCTACACCATCTCTGAAGACCAGGACGGAGCGGCCCTCACGTACCAGAGCGTGCACGACAAGGATGGGTCTGGCCGTGTCGCGCTGGACTACTACGTGGGTTCCAACACGCGAGGCCGAACGTACCTGTTCGCCATCGACGGATTCCTGTTCCAGTCGCCGGTCAACTACTACGCCCTGCGCAGCACGTGGGACATGTCACCGGGTTACGAACGCGTCACGACCCTCCCGCTGAACCATCCCGTCGATGCCACCTGTCTTTTCTGTCACGCGAGCGCGGTCCAGCCCGTGTCCGCAGGCACTGCCAATCGCTTCGTCGGTGCACCGTTCCTGCAGTCCGGTGTTGGATGTGAACGGTGTCATGGCGCCGGAGGTTCGCACATCCGCGATCCGCGTCCAGAGACGATCATCAACCCCGCCAGGCTGTCGCCGGAGGCCCGGGACAGTGTCTGCATGCAGTGCCACCTTGAAGGCCTCTCGCGGATCGCCCGCTCCGGTCATCGAGTGGACGATTTTCGTCCAGGCCAGCGGCTCGGCGACATCCTGACAGTGTTCATATCCGCGACGCGCGACAAACAGACGCCTGGCGCAGTCAGCCACGTCGAGTCGCTGGCCGCAAGCCGGTGCAAGCAGGCCAGCGGCGACCGGATGACGTGCTCCACCTGCCACGATCCACATCGCACCCCTGCCGCCGCCGAACGCGCGGAGTACTACCGCCAGCGATGCCTGTCGTGCCACGCGCCGCTCGCGAACGATCACCATCCCGCCGAGCGTCGATGCACCGTCTGTCACATGCCGCGCCTCGAGAGTCCGGACGTCTCCCACACGGCAGTGACCGACCACCGCATCCTGCGGAAGCCGCGCGTTGACCACGACGCGCCGGCGCCGGCAGAGATACGACTGGCACCATTCGGCCCGGCGCAGGCCGACCCGCGGGATCTTGGTCTCGCGTATGCGGAAATTGCGCCGAGAGGCGGCGCATACGGGCAAGCGCGCGCGATGGAGCTGCTCCAACGCTCCGCCGAATCATCGCCTGCCGACGCAGAAGTGCTGACGCGGCTCGGCTTTCTTCGCCATCAGCGTGGAGAGGTCAACGAAGCGGAGGATTTGTACCGGCGCGCGCTGAACACCGGCGCCTCGCAGCCGGTGGCCGCTGCGAATCTGGCGGTGATTCGGGCAGGGCAGGGCGCCCTTGGTGAAGCGCTCAGCCTGTGGCAGGCAAGCTTCGACGTCCAGCCATATGTCGAGGAGATTGGTTTGAATCTCGCGCTCGCCCAATGTCTCGCCGGGCAGGAGGCCAAGGCCGCCGTGACCGTCGATCGATTGCTGCGATTTCACCCGGATTCGAGCGCGGCACGTGCGCTGCGCGAGGAGATTGCTCAGAAGAACCGCTGCGCCCGCCACAAGTCCTGATCGGCACGTGCTCCGGCACCGCACACCACACCGCGGAGGATGCCGTATACTCCGCGCCAACCGTGGCGCAGCACAGCATCCCTCGAGAACTCAGCCGGCGCGATGCCTTGAAGCTCGCGACCGCCGCCATGACGCTCCCCGTCGTGCGCCTCCAGGCGCGCACGCCGAAGCGCGTCGTCATTGCCGGAGGCGGGATCGGAGGATTGTGCTGCGGCTACGAGCTCATGAAGCGCGGCCACGACGTCGTCGTTCTCGAGGCGTCCGAGCGGACAGGCGGGCACGTGTTCACGGTCCGCGACAATCTGGACGATGGTCTCTATGCGGACGGCGGCGCCGAACACTTCACGCAGCCTGGCTACGAGCGCTACTGGGGCTACGTCCGCGAGTTCAACCTGTCGTACGAGTACTATCCGCGCCGCGAGCACATCACGCGCTGGCTCGGCGGTCGGATGTACACGCAGGAGATGCTGGCGGATCCCAAGGTCCTCGCCAGCCTGGGTCTGAACGCGCGCGAGCTGAGGTTCCTGAAGGATCACTCGTTTCCCGAGCTCGCCGGCCTGTATTACGCGCCCTACTACAGCGCGTTCCACGACGAGTACCGTCCCTTCGACGCCGGGCTCGATGCCCTCGATGCGATGAGCACGACCGAGCTCTTCCGACGGGACGGCGCGTCACCGGCCGCGCTGAAACTCATTGGCGGTTCCGGCTCGGCGCTTCAGTCCGTCTGGCATGCGGCCATTCGCCACATGCGGGGAATCCCGCTGCTGGCCATAAACGTGTTCCGCCTCACCGGCGGCAACCAGACGCTGCCCGACACGTTCGCGAAGCATCTCGGTGATCGCGTGAAGCTGAAGACGCCGGTTACGAAGATCGAGCACGCATCATCCGGCGTGAAAATCACGGCTGGCGTCGGCAGCGCGGCGGCCACGTACGAAGCCGACTATCTCGTGTGCGCCATGTCGGCGTTCATGCTGCGCAACATTCCCGTGGAGCCTGCCTTTCCGCCGGGGAAGGTGTATGCGATCCAGAACGTGCCGTACTACCACGACACGCGCGTCATCTTTCAAACGCGTTCGCGGTTCTGGGAACAGGACCATCTCACCTCCACGATGGAATTCAATCTGCCGGAGCTCAATGCGGTGTGGAGGATGGCTGAAGACGTCCGGACGGCGCGCGGGGTGCTCATTGGCACGTCGACGGGGCCGCAGACGGCTGACGGGGCAGCGGCGGCGTACCGCAAGATGTATCCCGGACGATCCGAGGACATCGAGAAGGCGCAGGCGGTGGTCTGGGCGACGAATCCGTGGGCCTCGGCGTGCGAAACGACCGCCTATCCGGTCGGCACGCTGAAGAAATTCTTTCCGGCGCTGCTGCAACCTCACGGACGTGTGCATTTCGTGGGCGCGTACGCCGACCATCTCAATCGCGGCCAGGAAGCCGCGACACAATCAGCGAATCGAGCGGCCGAGGCCATCGATAAGGACTGAGCATATACTTCGTGCCACGTCATTCTTCTTCGGAGGCGATCATGAGCTCGCGGGACGACCGCCCGGCATCCGGCACTGAACCGACTACCTCTCGAGACCTGTCTCGCCGCGACGCGCTGAAGCTCGCCGCCGCCGCTGTGACTCTGCCGATAGCACGGCTGCAGGCACGCGCGCCCAAGCGCGTCATCATCGCAGGCGGCGGCATCGGTGGACTCTGCTGCGGCTACGAGCTCATGAAACGCGGCCACGACGTCGTCGTGCTCGAGGCCTCCGAGCGGACGGGCGGACACGTCTTCACTGTCCGGGAGGGTCTGGACGACGGTCTGTATGCGGATGGCGGTGCGGAGCAGTTTACGCAGCCCGGGTACGAGCGGTACTGGGGTTACGTGCGCGAGTTCAACCTGTCGTACGAGTACTACCCGCGTCGCGAGCAGATCACGCGCTGGATAGACGGCAAGATGTACACGCAGGAAATGCTGGCCGATCCCAAGGTGCTCGCCGCCTTCGGTCTGAACCAGCGCGAGCTCAAGTTTCTGAAGGACCATCCGTTTCCGGAGCTGGCGGGGCTCTACTACAAGCCGTACTACAGCGCGTTCCAGGACGAGTATCGTCCCTTCGGCGCGGGCCTTGACGCGCTCGATGCGATGAGCACGACGGAGCTGTTCCGCCGCGACGGCGCGTCACCCGGCGCGTTGAAACACATTGGTGGCTCAGGGTCGGCGCTCCAGTCGGTCTGGCACGCGGCGATTCTCAACATGCGAGGCGTTGCGCTGTTCCCGCTGAAGGTGTTCCGGCTGACCGGGGGCAATCAGACGCTGCCCGATACTTTCGCGAAGCACCTCGGCGATCGCGTCAAGCTGAAATCCCCAGTCACCAAGATCGAGCACTCGGACACCGGGGTGAAGGTCACCGCGGGTGCTGGCGGCGCAGGAACGACGTACGAGGGTGACTATTTGGTGTGCGCCATGTCGGCGTTCATGCTGCGGAACATTCCGGTCGAGCCCGCGTTTCCCGCCGGCAAGGTGTTCGCGCTCCAGAACGTGCCCTACTACCACGACACGCGCGTCATCTTTCAGACCAAGTCCCGCTTCTGGGAAAAAGACAATCTCACGTCCACGATGGAGTTCAACGTCCCCGCGCTCAATCACGTCTGGCGCACGGGCGAGGACGTCAAGACGACACGAGGACTGCTGGTGGGCACGTCGACGGGTCCCCAGTCGGGCGACGGGGCGGCGGCGGCGTATCGGAAGCTCTATCCGGGCAAGTCGGAGGACATCGAGAAGACCAACGCCGTGGTCTGGTCCGCGAATCCGTGGGCGTCGGCCTGCGAGACGACCGCGTATCCGGTCGGGACGCTGAAGAAGTTCTGGCCGGCGCTCATCGAGCCGCAGGGGCGCGTACACTTCGTTGGCGCCTACGCGGACAACCTCAATTGGGGACAGGAAGCGGCGACGCGTTCCGCCAACCGGGTCATGGACGCCATCGATAAAGCGTAGACACGCACAGTGCCGATTGCGGATTGACGCACGACGGTAAGACTCCGCCCGCGCCGTGCGCGTGTCGGGTCAATCGTCAATCTGCAATCTGCATTCGTCATTGCCCCGTACCAGCACTGTCAGGTTTGGAGCCCGTGTCCACTTGAAGGCCCGGCAATCCGGCGTGCAGTCTCTCGACTCCCGCCGGTGTCACGGCCGTCTGCCAGACATACAGGCGCTTCAGCTTTCGCAATCCTGCGAGGTGCTGGAGTCCCGCGTCGGTGACGCGAGTGCCGTAGAGATTCAGGTATTCCAACTGCTGCAGTGAGCCCAATCGGGCCAGCCCGGCGTCGCCCATTCGCGTCCGATTCAGGTGCAGCCGCGTCAGGTTCGACAAGCCTGCGATCGCTCCCGCTGCCTCGTCTGTCGTTGCCGTGCCTGACAGATCGAGCCACACGACGTGCGGCGCAATGCCGCGCAGCGCCGCCAGCGATTGATCGCTGAACGACGCACCGGCGTTTGCCGCGTTGACTTCGACGAACGACGATTTGTCATCCAGGCGGATGACGGAGAGTCCCGCGCGTTCGACGGCTCTCACGGCCGCGGGATCGAGCGGGCCCAGTGTGGCGGTCGGCATCCTCGGTCCTCCGCGGCGAAGCGGGCCGACGGCTCCCTCGAGCATGGGACGCATTTCGTCAGGGACGTCCAGGTCTGCGATCCGCTTGTCGAATGGTGCGCCCTGATCGATCCACCAGCGCAGGATCGTCGCGTCGGACGGGCGCATCGCCGGACGGCCGCGTGGAGGCATTGCGCGCTTGTCATCCGCGGCGAGCCAGATGCGGCGGATGATCTCGCTCGAGAGCGCCCGGCCTGGTACGACCGCGGCACCGTGATCGCCGCCTTTGCGGATGCCGGCGGGTGTATCCAGCGTGAGTCCGCCGCTGCCGACCTCGCCGCGATGACATTGAATGCAGTCGGCGCGAAGGATCGGCTCGACTACCGCGGTATACACGACCGCCTGATCGCCTAGCCGCGCGGTGGCCGATGCCGACGCGTCGAGGATGCCCGCCCTGGTCAGCGCCGAGCGGACGAACCCGGGCGCATGGTCGCTCAAGTACCCTTCGCCGTGAGTCAACGTGCCTCCGAGGTGCCCCGTCACTCCGACGAGCAACATCAGGATGGCAAGACAGACCCGATAGATCGCCATCTGCGGCCGGTTGGCAGGCGCGCGAAGCATCGCGATCGTCCTGACGAGCGTCGTCGCCACTGCCGCCGCCGCCGTGACGATGCCGAAGAACTGGTGGCGGTCGAACGTTGCGCCCCCATAACCGCCTGCGTGACCGAGGAGATACCCCGTCGCAACGGCCGCCACCGCGCAGGCGGTGCCTGCGACGAGCGCCGCGGCGGCCGCTTCACGCCAGGGCGTTCCTGGCGCCGACCCGTTGTCGGCAGAGCGGGCGGAGGATTGCCGCCACGAGGAAACGACCTCGAAGAGCGCGGCGAGGACCAGAAAGCCGATCGGGAGGTGGACGAGGAGTGGGTGGAACCGTCCAACGAAGAGTGTCCACTCGTTCACGCGAGCAGGTCCTTCACCACCTTGCCTTCGACATCAGTCAGACGATAGCGCCGGCCCTGATGCTTGAAGATGAGCCGCTCGTGGTCGATTCCGAGCAGATACATCAGCGTGGCCTGGAAGTCGTGCACGTGCACGCCGTCGCGAACGATGTTGTAGCCGAAGTCATCGGTCTCGCCGAAGCTGAAGCCCTTCTTGACGCCACCGCCGGCCATCCAGATGCTGAAGCAGCGCGGGTGGTGATCGCGGCCGTAGTTGTCTTTGGTGAGCTTGCCCTGTGAGTAGTTCGTCCGTCCGAACTCGCCGCCCCAGATGACGAGCGTGTCTTCCAGCAGTCCTCGCTGTTTCAAGTCGAGCACCAGCGCCGCGGACGCCTGGTCCACCGACTTCGTCATCGTCTGGATGTCCTGCGGCAGGTTGCCATGCTGGTCCCATCCCTGGTGATAGAGCTGGATGAATCGCACGTTGCGCTCGGCGAGGCGCCGCGCGAGGAGACAGTTGGCGGCATACGTGCCTGGCTTCCGGGCGTCGGGTCCATACAGTTCGAAGGTGGCGTCAGGCTCCTCGCTGAGATCCATGACTTGCGGCACCGCCGTCTGCATGCGGTACGCCATCTCGTACTGGGCGACTCGGGCGTTGATCTCGGGATCCATGACGCGCGCGTGTTCGTGATCCTCGAGCTCGCGGAGCGTATCGAGCATGCGGCGGCGTGTCGTGCGCGTCACGCCGTCGGGATCCGTCAGATACAGCACGGGATCCTTCCCGCCGCGGAACTGGACGCCCTGATGCTGAGAGGGCAGGAAGCCGCTACCCCAGAGCCACGAGTACAGCGGCTGGTCGCCTTCGCGCGCTCGCGAGAGCAGCACGATGAACGACGGCAGGTTGTGGTTCTCTGAACCAATTCCGTACGAGAGCCAGGCACCGATGGCGGGGCGTCCGGCCTGTTGAGAGCCGGTCTGGAAGAACGTGACCGCGGGATCGTGATTGATCGCCTCGGTATGCATGGCCTTCACGATGCACAGCTCGTCGACGATCTTCGCGGTGTGCGGAAGCAGCTCGCTGACGTACGCGCCGCTCTTGCCGTGGCGCGCGAACTCGAACTGAGCTCCCGCGAGCGGAAACGACCGCTGAAACGCCGTCATGCCGGTCAGGCGCTGGCCCATGCGCACCGACTCCGGCAGCTGCTGGCCGTTCATCGTCCGCAGCAGCGGCTTGTAGTCGAACAGCTCGAGCTGCGACGGCCCGCCGCTCTGGAACAGGTAGATCACGCGCCGTACGCGCGGCACGAAATGAGGCGATGAGAGCAGGGGACCGTCGGCCGTGGGCAGTGTCGCCGTTCCGGTCGCAGACACCAGCCCGGGATCGAGGAGTGACGCCAGTCCGAAGGCGCCGATCCCCAGACTCGCCGACGACAGGAAGTGCCGCCGCGAGCAGTTGAACTTGAGATCGTCCAGGTCGCTCATGACTCGATGCCTCGCGTCCAAAGCCTGAAGCCTAAGGCCAGTGCTGAGACGCTACCTCTTGAATGCCGCCTCGTCGAAATTCATGATCGTCGTGGCGACGATCGCGCAGGTCGCGGTATCGATCGGATCGAGAGCCGCATTTCGACGATGCTCGCCGACAGTGAGCAACGAGAGGGCGGCCTTTCGGTCGTGGACGAACTCGGCGCGTTGCTCCGCATAGAGCCGCTCCAGACTCGCCAATTCCCCGGCGTCGGGCCGGCGGCTCGTGAGCAGTCGAAACGCAAGCACGATGCGGTCGGCCGGCGTGCTCCCGCCCTCGAGCATCATGCGCTCGGCCAAGACGCGCGACGCTTCGACGTACTGCGGGTCGTTCATCAGGACGAGCGACTGCAGCGGCGTGTTGGTCCGCTGCCGGTTCACCGTGCAAAACAAGCGTTCGGCCGCATCGAAATTGATGGCAGCCGGCGGCGGGGATGATCGCTTCCACACCGTGTACAGACTGCGCCGGTAGAGCGCGTCGCCGTGGCCCTGCTCGTATTTGGTCGCGTTTCGAGTCGCCAGCGCCTCCCACAGTCCGGCAGGCTGATAGGGGTAGACACTTGGCCCGCCAACTGTGCGGACGAGCAGTCCGCTGGCCGCGAGTGCGCTATCGCGAATCTGTTCGGCGGCGAGCCGGTACGAAGGGCCTCGGCTGAGCAGATCGTTGGCAGGATCGATCTCGAGCGACCTCGCCTCGCCGACCGACGATTGCCGGTAGGCGGCAGACGTCACCATCTGCTTCTGGAGCGCCTTCAGATTCCACCCTGACTCGACAAACGTCGTCGCCAACCAGTCGAGCAGCTGCGGGTGCGTCGGCAGCTTGCCCTGATTGCCGAAATCCGCGGGCGTCGCGACGATGCCGCGTCCGAAAATCATGGCCCAGTAGCGGTTCACGATCACCCGCGCGGTAAGTGGGTGCGTCGGCGCGATCAACCACTTCGCCAGCCCCAGGCGGTTCTGCGGCAGCGACGCGGGCATATCGCCGAGCACATGCGGCGTCCCTGGCGTCACCTGCGTGGTCGGTGCGTCGTATGCGCCGCGGGACAGGATGAACGTCGGCCGCGGAGCCGGAAGCTCGCGCATCGCCATCACTTCGGGCAGCCCCGTCAGAATCGTGTTCTCCTGCCCGCGAAGTGTGGAAAGCGTGCGGAGCGCCGCCGGCACCGTGGTCGCGACCCGAAGCCGGAATTGCTCTTCGAGCCATCCTCGCTGCTCACTGGTGCGGCGGTCCGCGGGGACCGACAGGACGGCCCCGATTGGATCGGGATCGCCGGCGAGCGCTGCAACCTCGAACGATGTCAGCTGCGCGGCGTACGCGCGGAACTCATCGACCGTCACGCCCTCGAGCGTTTCGTCTTGTCTCCGGCCGATGCGAAGCCCCGGGTAGTCGACCCAGGATTTGTTCTTCGGGTCGCCGCTGACAATGATGCTCTGCTGCAGGTGATCGATGACGACCGTTGTGGGCGCGACCCGGCCGTTGAGGAACAGGTGGAGCCCCGCCGCGCGGCTGGATCCGTCGTACGTGAGCGCGAGGTGATACCACGAGCCGGGCTTGAGCGGCTGGGTGGCGATCTCGATCGAGTTGTCCGGGAAGACGTGATGCAGGCCGGCGGTGAGCGTTCCGTCCTTGTGAATGAAGATCTCGTAGCCGCGATTCCCGTTGAACAGATCCGCGCCACGCGTGACCAGCGGGCCCATGACGCCCGCGCGTTCGATCCGGAACCAGAGCGACAGTGAAAACGGATCGTTCCGCTCGAAGAGCCCGGTCTTGCTGCCCAGATCGATGTGACTGTCGCCGACCAGCAGTTGGGCGTTCCCGGTGTGGCCGGGAACCGTCTTCGGCACTCGATCCTTGTCTCCTTCGAGGGTCGCGGGCTTCTTCCCCGGCACGAGGTTGACGAATGTCACTTTGACATCCGGCTTGCTCAGTTCGTGCGTCTTGGGATCCCGCTTCGGCGCGATGGGCGTCGAGCTCCAGCCGTCGAGCGGCAGATACGCGAAGAGAGCGGGCGGTACGACCTTCGACGTTCGAGCCGAACCCGTGAGCCACCCGGAGAAGGCGCCGCACTCACGCGCCTTCCAGTCAGGAGCGGCGGGATCGACGCCGTCGCAGAGGCCCACGCGACTGACCGACGCTTCGAGCGGCGCGATCTCGGCGTCCAGCCGATCGAGCTGCTGGCGTGCGGTACTACTGACGAGCAGCACGCTCGGGCTCGGCACGCCGGAGTACGGAATCTGTCCCGTCTCGTTGACGCTGTTGAAGAAGCTGAAGAGCCGGTAGAACTCTTTCTGCGTCACCGGATCGTACTTGTGGTCGTGACAGCGCGCGCAC
>Ga0070674_100001922_pt1 | contig 11314 bp, 11 predicted proteins | sample KBSM33metaG_FD_65344 | JGI IMG/M metagenome (GOLD analysis project Ga0070674, IMG submission 65344) | Miscanthus rhizosphere microbial communities from Kellogg Biological Station, Michigan, USA - KBS M3-3 metaG | ecosystem: Host-associated > Plants > Roots > Rhizosphere > Soil ...
GGAGACCCCTACGGCGAGAAGCTGCGCGTACCAAGGGGTGTGCCGGACTACACCCTGCCGAGGGAACTGCGCGACGCCGCTTACGAAGCGCAGACATTGGTGTCGGGTACACTCATCATGCCGGAGCCGAAGCGGGCTGCGACCAAACCGGTGCGGCTCTCACTGGAGTACAATTACCCCCGGCCGGACCTGCCGTGGAAGAGCGTGCGCAAGCACGCCACCGGTGCCGTCCATGACGGTACTCCCGTCACCAAGCCCAACGCAATGTGACGAACCATGAGCGCAAAAGGAAAGCGGCACGACGGGAGCCAATCCGCCGTGCCGCCAACTTCTCACCCCGAGAAGGTCACCACCAGACTCCGCTAGGAGGCCATGCGACATGAGCCATATACGGCCTCCGGGCGGGGATGTCCAGCCCTCCAGCAATACCCCAGAAGGTGATCTATGGCTATAGTGACCATCGACTATGAAACTTACTACGACAAGGAGTATTCACTAAAGAAACTCTCTCCCGTAGAGTATATCCTCGACCCCCGTTGGGAAATGCTGGGCTGTGCCGTGCTTGACGAAGCGCCGGCGCGTTTCCTCGAACACGATGATTTCGTCTCGTATGTCCAGGACCTCAAGGAGCGCCAAGCCCAGGGCGAGAAGATAAAGATGATCTGCCACAATGGTCTCTTCGACTATTGTATCCTCTCCTGGCGCTACGGCTTCGTGCCGGACTTGATGATCGACACGCTGGGCATGAGCCGCGCGCTCTTGTTCGCCTTCACCGGCAGCGCCGCCCTGGAACGGATCGCCGAGCATCTTGGCCTCCCTGCCAAGGGTAAGACCATCCTTAAAGTCTCCGGCATGCGCAAGGCCGACATCAAGGCCAGCGGGCTCTGGGAAGAATTTGCTTCCTATGCGTGCCACGACGCAGAACTCTGCCGCATGATCTTCAACGTCCTCTCCAATGATTTCCCGCCCGAGGAGTTCCTGATCAACGACATGGTCTTGCGTTGTGCGGTGGTGCCGAGGTTCCGCCTCGACACGACGTTGCTGGCAGAGGACAAAGCGGAACTAGCACGACAGAAGGAAAACCTCTTAGGGAAGACCGGGTTCACCGTCGTCGACCTGATGTCCAACACGAGATTTGCGGACTGCCTGCACCAACTTGGGATAGACCCACCCCGTAAGGTTTCACCAACCACGGGTGAGATGACCTACGCCTTCGCCAAGAGCGACCCGGCCATGCGCGATCTCGCCGAGCACCCGCGCCCCGAGGTGCAGGCGCTGGTGGCGGCGCGCGTCGGCCATAAGTCGACCCTCGCCGAGACGCGCGCCCAGCGGCTCTTAAACATTTCCATGTTGCAGTGGCCGGGGCAGTGGAACGTCGGCAGCACGAACTCGTGGGGGCCGATACCGCTCAGGTATGCCGGCGCGCATACGGGAAGGCTCTCTGGGGATTGGCAGCTCAACTGCCAGAACTGGCCAAGGTTTTCGTTCGATGAGGTCGGCAACAAGGAGCCCGGCAAGATCCGCCGGGCGCATCGTGCCCCGCCGGGATACTTGGTGGTCAAGCGCGACGCCTCACAGATCGAGGCGCGCATCGTGGCATGGCTTGCCGGGCAGGATGACCTAACACAGGCTTTCAGGGAGGGACGCGATGTCTACTGCGAGTTCGGACCATCCATCTACAAGCGCACCATCACGAAGGCGGACGTTGATGAGCGCTTCGTCGCCAAGGGCGCTGTCCTCGGCCTCGGATTTGGATTGGGGTCAGACAAGTTCCAGCGCGACATCGCCGCTAAATCCTACGTCAACCTCGGCCGTACTATCCGTCTTGATCAAGTCTTTGCAGCAGAGATCGTCCGTGCCTACCGGCAGAAGTACACAAAAGTCCCTGCCGCGTGGTCCGTCCTGGCGGGATTGATCCCGGCAATGGCGCGCCCCGACTGCCGTGAACTATTTGGCCCGGTCGAGTTCCAGTATCAGAAGATCATTCTGCCTAACGGTCTGCCTTTGTTCTATCATGACCTGCAGTACGACCAATCGGAAGGCGAGTGGTGGTGCTCTTATGGCAAGTCCAAGAAGAAGATCTACCACGCCAAGGTGTTCGAGAACATCGTGCAGGCTCTTGCCAGAATACTCACCATGGGTGCTGCGCTTAAACTTCAAATGGAGTACCCCCACCTTCCGAGGTTAGCACACCAAGTCCATGACGACTTGGTATACGTCGTGCCGGACTACATGGTCGAGCACTTCGACCAATGCCTGGAGTGGTGCATCCAGGACACACCCGACTGGGCCAAGGGCCTGCCCCTCGCCAGCGAGGCCGGCATCGGTCCCTCTTATGGAGACGCACACTGATGAACCCCGAGATCAATGACCCCGAGATGACCCCGCAAGAGCGCGAGCTTGCCAGTGCGGCCATGCAGAACATGGCGCGTGTTATCGACTACACCCTCAACGGCAAGGACACGCCGAAAGACCAGAAACACTACGGCTTCGCGCTGCTGGTTTACCCATTCGGCGAGATCGACCGCTCGCACATCAACTACGTCGGCACCGGCGAGCGCGGCGACGTGCTCACCGCCCTCAAGGAGCTGGTGGCGCGCTGGGAAGGGCGCATGCCGCAGACGACGGAGACACGGCAATGAGGACGCGCCTCGTGCCGAGCCCGTGTCCGTACTGCTACAGGGTCTCGAACAGTGCGACAGAGCCGGCCGGCGAGGATGTCCGCCCTGAGCCAGGCGACGCTTCGCTGTGCTTCTACTGCGGCGAGTTCAACGTCTTCGACGAGCACCTGATCCTACGCAAGCCGACCGACGACGAGATGATTGAGATCGGCATGGATAAAGGCGCGCAGTTCGTCCGGCAGGCGTGGGTCGCTTTCAAAGAAGAGAAGGAGCAAGACGCCTCATGAACGTCGTCTACGACCTGTCATGGCGGGACGACACGCCCGGCTTCTACGAGTGCAACGAGCCTAGGCTCGTGGCACCGCACCGGCGCCGCCCTTACGTGCCGAGACCCCGCTCGATCCGCCTGCCGTGCCCGGTGCCGGTTGACCTCAAAAGGTTTCCGGTGCCGTCGCGGCAGACCACTATACAAAAGAGGTTATTAGGTGCACTCTTATGGAGGAATAGCCGGAGATGACTATGCTTCCATCAGTCACGACTGTACGCCGTGGTCCGCCACCAAACAAACCCTTCTCGTGGAGCTGGTCTAAAGTCAAGAACTACGAGCAATGCCCGCGCCGGCACTATAACGTCGACGTGCTGAAAGCCTACCAGGATGACAGCGACAACCTCCGGCGCGGTAACGCTGTGCATGAGTACCTCGCCAAGAGACTGACCGGGTCGGCGCTGCCGCCTGCCGAGAAGGAAGCCCTGGAGCCGTGGGCCAAGTGGGTCGAGGATGGTGCCGGCACGATCCGCGTCGAGTGCGATCTCGCCATCACCAAGGATTTTACGCCTTGCGAATGGTTCGACTCGAACAATCGCGACGGCAAGAAAGCATGGCTGCGCGCCAAGATCGACGTGATCAAGATCCACGGGCCGGGGGCGATCATCGTCGACTGGAAGACCGGCAAGTACCCCAAGTACGACGGCCCCGACAACATGCAGCTGATGATCAACGCCGCCGTGGCATTCATTCATCATCCTGAGCTGCGCATAATTAGGAGCCACTTTGCGTGGCTGCAGGACAACCTGGAGAGCCCGCTGACGATGCGCCGTGAACAGCTCCCGGAGATGTGGAGTGAGCTGTTCCCGCGCATCAATGCCGTGCGCGATGCCTACGAGAAACAACAATTCCCGCCGGTGCCATGTTACTTGTGCGAGAAATGGTGCCCGGTGAAGTCGTGCGAATACAATGGAAAGAAAGTACTACGCCAGGAATAGGAGCCTATTGACAATGGCCACCGAGGAGTCTAAAGTAAAGGCGAAGGTCAAGCAAGTACTCAAGCGTTACAACTGTTGGACCGACTGGCCGGTGCCCGGGGGCTACGGCAAGAGTTCCCTCGACTGCATCGGCTGCGTCGGCGGGTATTTTTTCAGCATCGAGACCAAGAAGGAAGGAGGTAAACCTACCGATCTGCAGCGGCTGACCATGCTGCAGATGCAGGATGCCGGCGGCGCCGTATTCGTCATCGACACCACCGATGAGAAAGCTGAATGCTTCCAAGCCCTTATTAGCTTTCTCGACGCCTTCAACATGCACCCCGAACACTTCAAGTGAGAGCCATGACCATCCACGTCAGTCCTGCCCGCAAGCTCATGACGGTGCCGGTCAGCCCCGAGCTACAGGGGCTCTGGCCCGCCGCCAAGATCATCACCTACGATGGAGAGCCGCTAATGGTTCTACCTCACGGGGTGATCGAGACCATCATGCTTCGCAACCTTGGGCTCGACGCGCCGGCGCCGATCCTGTCGCAGTACAGCTTTCCACACCCGGCAGGACAACCACCGTTCCACGTGCAGAAAGCCACGGCGGCGCTGCTCTCGATGCAACAGCGGGCGTACTGCCTGAACGGGCTTGGAACCGGCAAGACGCGAAGCACCCTCTGGGCCTTCGACTACCTGCGCGACATTGGCGCTGCCCATCGGGCGCTGGTGGTGGCTCCCTTGAGCACGCTCGACAATGTCTGGCGCAAGGAAACTTTTATTATTACGCCGCACCTGAAGGTCCAGGTGCTGCATCACGCGAGCAAAGCCAAGCGCCTTGAAGCCCTGCGAAAAGACGCCGACCTCTACGTGGTCAACACCGACGGCATCAAGGTTCTCTCGGAAGAACTCTATGCCATGTTCGAGAGCGGCGAGTTGGACGTGCTGATCTTGGATGAGCTGGCCCTCATGCGCAACGCCAAAGCCGAGCGTTCCAAAGTGGCGCGGTCGTTCGCCCGCAAGTCGGTCTGGGTCTGGGGTCTCACGGGAAGTCCGACGCCGAACGAGCCAACCGACGCTTGGGGCCAGTGCCGGATCATCACTCCCAACACCGTGCCTAAATACTTTGGTCAGTTCCGGGATCTGACCATGCTGAAAGTGGGGCAATTCAGGTTCGTGCCGAAGCGAGACGCCAATGACCACGTATTTCGTGCCATGCAGCCCAGCGTCCGATTTACCCTCGACGATATTATGGAGCTGCCACCCGTTATCGAGCGAACGCAGGATATCAACCTCGGCAAACGACAACTCGAAATTTACGAGGAGATCCGAAAACGTGGATTGGCCCTCCTCCGGGGGAAAACGATCACGGCTGTCAACGCGGGCGTTGTCCTTAGTAAGCTCCTGCAGATCTCACTTGGGTATGTCTACACCTCGGACGGTACAACCGTACCTCTCGACAACGATCATCGACTCGACGCTCTTAGCGATGCTATCGCCGACACAGACCGGAAGGTACTGGTGTTCGTACCGTTCACTCACGCCCTCGATGGAGTGGTAGCGCGCCTGCGCAAGGATGGCGTCGATGTGGTTAAAGTGGATGGCTCGACGCCCAAGTCCGAGCGCGATCACGTCTTCAACTTCTTCCAGAATACCAACAAGTACAAGGTCATCGCCGCGCACCCTGGCTGCATGGCGCACGGGCTCACGCTGACTGCGGCCAACACCATCATCTGGTTCGGACCAACGACATCGAACGAAACTTTCGAGCAAGCCAACGCGCGTATCCGCCGCGTCGGCCAGCACCATAAGCAGCTGGTCCTGATGTTCCAGGCCACGGCTGCGGAGAAGCGGATGTGGGCGCGTCTGCGCTCGAAGCAGCAAGTGCAGGACAACCTTCTGGAGCTATTCGCCGATGCCAGTAACTAGGGATAACTACGAAGAACTACTTGATGCCGGTAAACTCTACTATGACAGCGGCGCAGTCTTAGCGAGAGGACTATGGCAGCTGGAGCGGCGCGGCAAGACCCGGACATGGGAGCGCCTACCAGGAGCGTTCGTCACGCCGGTGCACCTTGGACCGAAGGGTGTGCACGGTGCCGGTAGCATCACAGAGTTGTGCTTCTGGGCTGATGGCCATGCCCGGAGCATGCTAGTCGAAGGTATAACTCAAGAGGAGGAAATCTATACAACACACAGTTACGCCGCTTGACGTAAGTTACAGAGTTCACCCCCGAAGCACAACCATAACCCCGAAAGGTCAAGCCATGGATTTCGAGACGCGCATCCGGCAATACCGGTTTGTGCGCGATGAGATCAAGAAGCTCGATGAGGAACACGAGAGCTTCATGAAAGAACGTCGCGCTCTTCTGAGTTGGCTAGGCAGCGATCTGCTCAACATGCTCAATGCAACAGGGCAGGACAGCGCCAAGACCCAGTCCGGCACTGCCTACATCACCACCCAAGTCTCAGCTACTCTACGGGACGCGGAAGAGTTCCGGCGCTTTGTCATTGATGGTCAGCGCTGGGAGATGATCGATTGGCGCGCCAACAAGAGTGCCGTCAAAGACTGGGTTGCCGAGCACCGGGAAGAGCCGCCCGGTGTCGCCTTTAACCCCATCCGCACGGTCGGCGTCCGTGCCCCCACCAAGAAGCAGAAGGAAGACCCCACCGATGTCTAATCAGCTCGAAACCATGAAGCAGCTGCAGGCGCTCTTGCCGGCAGCAGCTCGCGCCAAGGCAGCGCAGGGTAATATCAACGAGGCTTTCTCGGGGGGTATCACCTCCGGGTTTGGCGTGTTGTCCATCCGAGGCAAAGTGTGGCGGCAGAAGTACCAAGGGGAAGAGCGCATCGTCATGGACGACGACCAGCGCACCCCGCGCTACAAGATCGAGGTGGTGCTGGTGAAGGCTTCACCGGTGATCTCGAAGACTTGGTACGAGCACGGTTACACCGACGGCGCCAGTGCCCCGCCGGATTGCTTCTCCATGAACGGGATCACCCCCGAGCCCACCTCGCCCAAGCTGCAGAGCAAGTTCTGCAAGACCTGCAAGTGGAACCAGTGGGGCAGCTCTCGGGCACAAGGAGGTTCCGGCAAGGGCAAGGACTGCTCTGACACTAAGCGCATCGCGGTCGTGCCCGCAGGGGACCTTCGCAACGAGCGCTTTGGCGGGCCGATGCTCCTGAGGATCCCGCCTGCGTCGCTTGCCGAGGTGGATACCTACGCCAGACACTTGGGGAGTATGGCGATGCCGCTGGATAGCGTGGTTACTGAGATGGACTTCGACCCTGCCGCGCAGTACCCGAAGATCCGGCTCAAGGCGGCAAGGGTCCTCACCGACGAGGAGTACGCCATCATCGAGGAGGTGGCGCAAGCTCCGGTCGTGAGCCGCATTCTCGACACGCAAGCCGAGCTGGCGGCGACCACCGACGGCATCGACCCAACCCGCACCGAGGACCCCGGTATCCCGCCGATCCAGCAGGTGCAGCAGCCCCCCGCCGGGTTCACGCCGCAACCACGGGCAGCACAGCCCGCACCCCAAGTGCCGGACCCGAAGCCGGCACCGATCCCGACGCCGCCGCCCATACCGGCGCCAATCCCGCAGCCCATCCCGCCGCAGCCTGACGAGGGAGACGACGACGCGGCGAAGCTGGCCAGCACGCCATGGCCCGACGAAGACGGCGTGATCATGGAGGAAGTGCCGGACGAGAACCGGGAGAAGCTCCGTGGCATGAAGCTCACCGAGGCGCAGATCAACGCCGCGCTGGGACCGCCGAAGATGCGTCCCGTACCGGCCAAGGAAGCGCCAAAGGTCGAGCTTCCCGACACGGCTGTGGTTCAAGCGATGCGTGCCGCCGGAACAAGCGACGAGCAAATCGCTCTCGTGCTCAAGACCTTGGGACCAGAACCGGGACGGTGGCCGGTGCCGGAACCAACCAAGGAGCCAGCCAAGCCGGCAGTGCGGCGTGGGCGCCCGCCGAAGGCCGAGGCCAAGGTGGAAGCCAAGCCGGAACCAGCACCCGAGCCAGCACCAGAGCCCCAACCGGAGCCAGCCAAAGCTGCCAACGGTAACGGCGAGGCGGGTAACGGCGAGCTGAAAAGCTCAGGTGCGTCAGAGGGATCGGCAATGCCGGCCGATCTCGAAAACCTTCTCGACGAGATGCTGGGAGCGCATCCAAAATAAGGAGCTGAGCACCCTGGGACAGGTAGCCGAACCGAGAGCCATCGGTTAACCTGTGATAATTCGTCGGGCCGGGGGTGACCCCGGCCCTATCCTCCTCACCCCGAGGATCAACTCCCATGATGGAACAAGCACAGATATTCTTGTATCGCGTGCTGCCATGGCATCCTGTTGGTGACCCGACCGCCTTCGTCAATGTGCACTGGAACTTCCAGGGTGCCGGATACAAGAAGCCGGCCTGGAGCGGGCGTGCTTGCACGTCTATTCCTCAGTGCATCAGCGCCCTGCAGTGGGCTCAGAGCAGGCCGGACACCAAGGATTGCTATGTCTGCATGTCGACCCAACGCGAGTTCGAGGAACGCCAGACGGTGGGTGGCCGCCCGATGCGCGTTGCTCTCCGCTCTCAAGAAAACGCCGTGCAATTACGGGCTTTTTGGTACGACCTCGACGTAAAGGACGGCCACCATAAGGGCGCCACTTATACTTCTACCAAGGAAGCTCTTGCTGCGCTCCTGGACTTCGTCAAGCGCAGCGGCATCCCGCGTCCGACCCTCTTCGTAGAAACTGGTTCTGGAGGTCTTCACTGCTACTGGGTTCTGGACCAAGCTCTTTCCGTAGAGGAATGGCAGCCGCTGGCGCAGGGCTTCGCCAACGCCGCGCATCGGTTCAACCTTTACGCGGATACCGGCTGCACGGTGGACTCGGCGCGCATCATGCGCATGCCGGACACCAAGCACTCGAAGCACGGGCGCTTGGCTACGCTCGATACCAAGCACATGCTCGCCTACGACTACTCGGTCGATGAGATTAAGACAGCATTGCTGCCCTACTTAGGCGCGCAATTGATCTCGCTTACCCCGAAAGGTAGCAGAGACCCGGAAGCCGTCAACGTCAACCAAGCTTTCTCGGCCGGCATCGAGAAGCCGCCCTCCGAGCCGGTCGACCTCAGGCTTGTCGCTGACGCCGGCTGCGGCTTCATCAAGGAAGCACTCGACACGGGCGGGCGCGACTACGCCAACCCGTTGTGGAACCTGACGACGCTGTGTGCCGTGTTCAGCACCGGGAAACGTCTCGACGCCCACAGCATGGCGATGGGGCACCCTGAGTACGACATCGACGAGACCGATGAACTCTACGACCGCAAGGTGCGTGAGCATGAGAGCAAGAACCTCGGCTGGCCGAGCTGTCAGGCGGTCGCCAATGCCGGCTGCAGTCACTGTGCGACGTGCACGCTGCGCGGCCCCAACACCAAGCCGCTGCAGTTTGGCTGGGCACCGACGCCCCCACAACCACCGCCAAACCCATCCGGCACGACGACCGGCGGCACCGATGAGCGGCCTTTGTTGGCGCTGCCGGGGGGTTACTACTACAAGGATGGCGGTCAGGTCTGGAAGGGCAAGAAGGGCGAGGCTGGCGGCCGTCACGACTTCTGCGTCTCGCCGTACTGGATCGGCGATCCCTGGCTCCAGGATGATCCCTGGACCCTGCACACGATGGTCAAGGTCCACCCTGACGGGCGCATCGACAAGCTCTCGGTCCGCACCGGGCAGTTTCACACCACCGACTTCGGCAAGATCGTCGGCGATGCCGGCTTGTCCCTCGAACCAAAGCAACTGAAGGAACTGCGCATGCTGTTCACCTCATGGCAACAACAGTTGCGCAACGACAAGGAAGCCGTCGCCAGTGCGCAGCCCTTCGGCTGGAGCACCAACTCCCTGAACGTCAACGATGGCTTCTGCTATGGCGGCATCCGCTTCACCGCCCACGGACAAAAACCCACTGGGCGGGCACCGTCTGCTATTGCCTCCGACTACATGCCGCGCGGGGAGCTAGGACCATGGATCGAGGCCGCCAAGCTGATCACCGACCTGCAGCAGCCGCAGCGCGACGTGTTCCTTGCCGCAAGCTTCGCCGCGCCCTTGGTCAAGTGGCTCGGTCAATCTGGCTGCATCCTCGCCGGCTATGGCAGTGGCTCCGGTTTCGGAAAGACTACAACGCTGCGCATCGGCTTGTCCGTCTGGGCTCACCCCAAGCGCGCCCTGAATGGCACCACCGACACGATAAATGGCGCCATCGGTAAGATGGGCGTGCTGCAAGCTCTCCCCATTTTCTGGGACGAGATCAAGACGGCGGAGCAGGGCCAGAAGTTCAACGCCCTGGTGTTCGACGTGACTAAGGGCAACGAGAAAGCCCGCATGACCTCGGACGCCAAGCTCGCGCCGATGGGGTCCTGGGACACGCTGCTTGTGAGTGCGAACAACACCTCGATGGTCGAGGAAATCACCCGCCAGAACAAGACCACGACCGCCGGCATCTATCGCTTGTTCGAGTTCGTGCTGCCCAAGCTCACCACCACGGTGAGCGGCACCATGGCCGACCAGATGGTCCTCCGCTTGGAGAATAATTACGGGCAGGCTGGTTTGATTTATGCGAAGTTCCTCGGCGAGAACGTTGACAAGGTGCACGAAGAGATCGTCGCGCTCCGGGCTGAGCTGGAGGACGAGCTGCACGTGCAGAACGACGAGCGGCTATGGCTCTGCACCATGGCGACGCTGGTGCTGGGGGCGAGTTATGCCAACGACCTCGGGCTGACCACCTTCAACGTCAGCCAGCTCAGGAGCTTCCTGAAAGACTGCTTCATGACGCTGCGTCGCGAAGCCCAGAAGTCGCCGGTCGACATGGAGAACACCGAGAGCCTTGCCAACACGCTCTCATCCTACACTTCGGCGATGCGGGCCTACAACACGCTTAAGACGGATCGCATGCACATTGGCCGGGGCCGGCCGCCGCTCAATAACCCCATTCAGATCCTGTCGAAGATGGACGACCATCGCGACATTCGCATTCACATCGCCAGCGCCACGCAGGTCATGCGGATCGACGCCACGCACTTCCGCGACTGGATGCACAAGAACGGCTACTCGACGCACAACGTCGTCAATGCGATGAAATCGAAGTGGTTCGTCAAGGACGTGAGCGCCGTGCTAGGGGGCGGCACCGACTATAAGTCCGGCGTCATGGCGGCGCTGTTCGAGTTTGACCTCACGCATCCCGACCTGCAGCAATTCGTCGATCTCTGAGGGTGCATCGCTTCGGGTTGTTCTGGCTTCTCATGCTGTGCGTGCTGGTGGTGCTGATGGCGTACTTAGCCTTTGGCAAATTTGGAACGGCGCCACACCCGCCAGTGCCGGCGATGATAAAACCGCAGTAAGTAGTTTCTCGGTATCATGCGGCGACGCCGGACGCACCACGTGAACGCGCCGCCG
>Ga0070674_100001936_pt1 | contig 11304 bp, 12 predicted proteins | sample KBSM33metaG_FD_65344 | JGI IMG/M metagenome (GOLD analysis project Ga0070674, IMG submission 65344) | Miscanthus rhizosphere microbial communities from Kellogg Biological Station, Michigan, USA - KBS M3-3 metaG | ecosystem: Host-associated > Plants > Roots > Rhizosphere > Soil ...
CCCGAGGACAGCAATCCCGACGACAGCGGAAGCCTGGAGTTTGAGAGTACGCAGCCCGTCGTAGGAGTCATGTTTCAAGCGACGCCGGCGATCGGTCTCTTTGCCTCCATCGGTGAGGGGTTCGAAACGCCGACGTTTTCGGAGCTCGCCTATCGGCCGGATGGCTTACCGGGTATGAACTTCGCCCTCGAGCCCGCGGACAGCACCAATATGGAGGCAGGGGTGAAGATACGTCTCGGCGAGCACTCGCACGTGAATGCCACGCTGTTTCGCTCGGACACCAAGGATGACATCGTAACGGGCCCCGCGGCCTTCCCGGGCCGCAACACCTTCGTCAATGCCGAGCGCACCCGTCGCGAGGGTGCCGAGTTTGCCGCATCCACAGCGGTGCTCGATTCGGCAGTGACGCTCGACATTGCGTACACCTACACGCGCGCGAGATTCGAAGAGTTCGTGAACTTCGCGGGGCTCGACCTGTCCGGGAATCAGGTGCCGGGTGTTCCAGAGCATTCCGCCTATGCGGAGCTCATCTATCACCACGCCGCGTCCGGCTTTTCGGGCGGTGTGGAGGGCAGATGGGCTGATCAGGTGTACGCGAACGATATCAACACCGCATCCGCTGACTCCTACGTGGTCTTCAATCTCCATGCCGGCTTCCGCCAGCGCATCGGCGCGTGGCAGCTCGAGGAGTTCTTGCGCGTCGACAATGTGGCCGACGAGGAGTACGTGGGCTCGGTCGTCGTGAATGCCGTGAATGGCCGCTTCTTCGAGCCGGCACCGACGCGCACGTTCCTCCTCGGGTTCACCGCGAGCTTTTCCCCACAATGAGTGAGAGGCCGTGGGATTAGACGACCTGAACAGCGGCGCTGACATTCCGGGTATTCCCCGCCACCAGGCGGATGCCGGCATCGACTTTGCATTCAACGAACACCTGCTGGTCGGCGCGGACATAGTGTACCGGTCCGGCGTGTACCTGCGAGGCGACGAGGTGAACCTTCTCGGCAAGACAGACGACTATGCGATCCTCAATCTGCGAGGCGAATTTCAGGTAAGCGACTGGCTCACTCTTTTCGTTCGCGTCGAGAACGTCTTCGACGAAGAGTACGAGACCTTCGGATTGGCTGGGCGAGCCCAATGAGGTATTCGAGGACTTCGAGGATGCCCGTTTCTTCGGCGCCGGCCCGCTGTTTGGTGCCTGGGTAGGTGTCAAACTGCAGTTTTAGCGAGCGCGCCCTTACCGCTCGAAGACGGCGAACTCGCGTCCCTTTGCGCTCTCTAGCCCGCGCACGGAGGAGAGGCCTTCGACCCCGGTGAAGTTTGCGTGGTCAATCTCCGCGCCGGCAAGCATCGCTCGATCAAGCTTTGCGCCCGTAAGATCCGCGCCGATGAGCTTGGTCATCTCCAGATTCGCGTCGGTCAGATCGGTCTCACGGAGATCCGCGTAGCTCAGGTCGGCGCGCGACAAGTCCGCGCGATTGAGCCTGGCGCCCTTGAGCTGAGCCCGTGCGAGGACGAGTCGGACCAACCCCATCGGCTGGTTGGTCATGTCCGCGCCACCCTTCACCTCGGACAGGTCGGCGCCTTCAAGATTCGCTCGCTCCATGTTGCCCATCAGCCGCGCGCCATGCAGGTTCGCGCCGTTCATTTTCGCGTTCGCGAGGACGCTCGCGAACAGACTCGCCTCACGCAGGTCAGCCTCGACGAGAGTAGCGTCTCGCAGAACCGCGAGATCGAGATTGCAACCGCGGAGCTTTGCCTTGGTGAGATTCGCACCCTTGAGACTCGCGCCGAAGAGCCTTGCCCCCCTGAAATCGAGACCGGAAAGATCCGCGCCTGGAGCTTCAAGATTGGTGAGGTCCGCCCCTTCAGACGCGACGCGCGCAGCAACGTCCTCGCGCGTCAGCGGCACCGCGGATGCCTGGGTCATGAGGAGCGCCGCGGCAAAACCGAAAGAAGCCGCTCTGCCTTTTGACCAAATCATGACGCCGGGCACATCATCAGGCGTTGCGAATGTGAATCCGTCTGCCTCGCAGGAATTGTACAGGACATATCGATGCAGCTCACAGACGTGTGAACTGCCAGCCCTATGATCTGTCGATATTGAAGAGAAACAGGGCGTGTTGATTTATCGCGCATTCATGCGCTGCGTTCCGAACCGGCTGATACCACTCCGGGCAGTCCTGCTCGTGGTGGCCTCCGTTGCATCGAGTGTCTCGGCGTCGCCCGGCGAGGGTGCCCGGCACAAGGTGCGAATCGAGGGTCATGGGTCGCTTACGGTCGTCCTCGAGGCAGGCGTCGGTGACACGCTGGACATCTGGGCCGACATTCAGCCACTGATCGCCGCCAGCTGCACGCGCACGATGGCCTATACCCGCGCCGGCTATCCGGGGAGCGATCCGGCGACCGGCCCGCGTGACGCGGCGACTATTGTTTCCGAGCTGCGTTCGGAGCTGAAGCGCAGAGGCATCCAGCCGCCTTATGTCCTCGTTGGGCATTCGCTCGGCGGTCTCCACATGCAGTACTTCGCGCGCCAGTATCCGGAGGAAATCGAAGGGCTCTTGCTCGTCGACTCGACCCATTGGAATCAACACCTCGATCTGCGTCCTGAGGCATCGGACACTTTTGGAAAGCGCAGCACGGTGCTCTTCGTGCCGTGGATCATGCAGCGCGAGTTGATCGACGCCACCAGCGCGGGCGAACAGGTCCACGTAAGTCCGCATGCGGGTGACGTTCCGACGATCGTGCTCTCACGGACGCGCGCCTTGCATGGCGAGACACCCGCATCCCAGGCACTCGCCGAGACACTGCAGGAAGAAATTGCGGCCGACTTCCCGGCGGCGCGGCATGTGCGCGTCGATGACAGTGGCCACTACATCCAGCGTGACCGTCCGGACGTGGTCGTCGCCGCGGCGCGTGAACTGGCAGGCTGTGCCCCTTTGGCGACGAAGGCGCAGCGCTGATGCTGGCGCCTACTGCAGCAGCACCAGCGTTTTTTCGACAGTGTTCCAGATACCCCACGCGAGGGGGATGCCAACGAGCAGCCAGAACAGCGTGGCCTTGGCGTCGAGCCCGCCCTTCCCGATGCCGAAAGAACCGGTCTGTGCCGTCGCCCCCCTTGCCCCGAGCTGTGCCTGCCCTGCCGTCACTTCGGCATCGCTCATGTGCCACTTTGGATTGACAGGCCGGACCAGAAGATTGGCGATCCAGCCCAGAACCAGCATTCCGGCCAGGATGTAGAAGATCGGACCATAGATCTGGTCGGCAGGGACCTGCTCGGCGAGCCGCTTGTCGTGAAGGTAGTTGACGACAAAGGGGCCAAGGATGCCGGCGGTCGACCACGCGGTTAAGAGCCGTCCATGGATGGCGGCGACGAATTGCGTCCCGAACATATCGGCAAGATAGGCGGGAATGGTGGCGAACCCGCCGCCGTACATGGACGCGATGATGCAGAAAGCGATGACGAAAAGCGCCAGCGCCTGCCAGGCGGCGGCGAACGACGCCGCTGCATACAGGGCCGCGCCAAGAGTGAAGAAGATGAAATACGTGAGCTTGCGCCCGAGCTTGTCCGAGGACGAGGCCCAGACGATGCGGCCGAAGATGTTGAAGAGCGAGATCAGACCCACGAAGCCCGCTCCCATCGCCGCGGCCAACTTCTTCTGCTCACCGCTGAACTGATCGAATCCGATCTGCGGCTCACCGAAGAGCGCGCCGCCGAATGTCTCCTGCAGCATGGGCGAGGCCGCGCCAATGATGCCGATTCCGGCCGACACGTTGAGACAAAGCACGAGCCACAAGCACCAGAACTGCGGCGTCTTGTGCGCATTTCTCAAGTGCACATTCCTGGCCGTGATCATGGCATTGTCGTTGGACGGAGGAGCCCAGCCCTCCGGTCGCCAGCCCGGGGGTGGCAGGCGATAGCCGAAGGCGCCAATCAGCATGAACACGAAGTAGATCGCAGCCATCGCGATGAACGTCTGCCAGACGCCGGGATCTGTCGGTGTCTTGAACGAATTCATGAGCAGAGTCGCGAGCGGCGAGCCGATCATGGCGCCGCCGCCGAAGCCCATGATGGCCATGCCGGTCGCCATGCCGCGCCGGTCCGGGAACCACTTGATGAGGGTCGAGACGGGAGAGATATAGCCCAGTCCGAGCCCGATGCCGCCGATGATCCCCGAGCCCAGCCACATCAGCCACAGTTGGTGGGTATTTGCGCCGAGCGCCGAGATCAGGAGGCCGCCGCACCAGCATATCGCCGAAACGACGCCCGCCTTGCGCGGACCCACGCGTTCGAGCCAGCCACCCCACGTCGCAGCCGAAAGACCGAGCATCACGAAGAAGAACGTGTACATCCAGCCGAGACCGAACTGGCTCCAGTTGCAATCCGTCGCAAAGAGCGCGCGCAGAGTTCCCGCTCCCTTCTCGGCAAACGTCGTCGCGCCAGCCGAGCAGCTCGCCAGGACCTGCGATCCATCCTCGCTCGTCAATGCCCCCTCGAGCGGCTTCCAGAATACGGAGAATCCATAGGCCATGCCGATGCAGAGGTGTATGCACAGCGCGGCGGGTGGGACCAGCCAGCGGTTGAACCCAGGCTTCGCGACGATGCGCTCCCGGTCGAGAAGCCGCGGGCTTTTGATCGACCCGTCCGGAACCGTCGCACTCGCATCCGTCATCGAGCGTTCCCCCTCGTCGGGCGGTAGTGTCATATGGGGCCAACAGTTGCGGCTGAGCGGCTATTCTGGCTGAGGCCACCGTCGAAAGGATAGCCGGCGCAATCCCGCGCGTCCGCAAGTCAATATCGATACGGGCATCCTTCTCACGATGGGACGACCAATTGCGCCACCGAGTTGTCTCTCAAGAGCGAAGTTCACGCGGACAGTGCTCAAGGTCCGCGGCGAGAAGGACATGCCCAACTTCGATGCGAGTAAGATGGCCAACGACAACATCGCCACGCTCTGCGCGTACCTGAAGGGACGTTCCGATGGTGCGATTCAGCCCGGCAGTTAGAGGAGTCGAAATAGGCTGTCATTGACGCTTACCAGTGGGGAATTCCGATGGCCAAGATCGTCTGTGTGCTCTATGAAGATCCCGTGACGGGGTACCCCAAGACCTATGCGCGTGATGACATTCCAAGGATCGAGCGATATCCGGACGGGCAGACCACACCGACACCCAAGTCGATTGATTTCAGGCCAGGCGAACTGCTGGGGAGCGTTTCTGGCGAGCTCGGGCTGCGCAAGTTTCTCGAGTCGCAGGGTCACACGTTTGTCGTGACGTCCGACAAGGACGGTCCGAAGAGTGTGTTCGAGAAGGAACTGGCAGACGCTGACATCGTCATCTCGCAACCGTTCTGGCCCGCCTACCTGACGGCCGAGCGGATCGGCAAGGCGCCCAAACTGAAGCTCGCGATCACGGCCGGTATCGGGTCGGATCACGTCGACCTGAAGGCGGCCATGGACCGCGGCATCACTGTGGCCGAGGTGACCTATTGCAACAGCATCAGCGTGTCCGAACACGTCGTGATGATGATCCTGGCGCTGGTCCGTAACTACCTGCCCTCGCATCAGTGGGTCGTCGAGGGTGGCTGGAATATTGCCGACAGCGTCGCACGCTCTTATGACCTGGAGGGTATGAACGTCGGCACCGTCGCAGCGGGTCGTATCGGCACGGCTGTGCTTCGGCGGCTCAAGCCATTCGACGTCAAGCTCCACTACACCGATCGGCACCGGCTACCGGACGCGGTGGAGAAGGAGCTTGCGCTGACGTTTCACCCGAACGCAGAGTCGCTGGTCAAGGTGTGCGACGTGGTCACGATCAATGCGCCACTGCATCCGGAGACGGAGGGTCTATTCAACGACGCGCTGATTGCGAAGATGAAGCGAGGCGCCTACCTCGTGAACACGGCTCGCGGCAAGATCTGTGATCGCGATGCAGTCGTTCGTGCGCTCAAGATTGGACAGCTCGCCGGCTACGCCGGTGACGTCTGGTTTCCGCAGCCCGCGCCGCGAGATCATCCGTGGCGGACCATGCCGTTCGAAGCGATGACCCCGCACACCTCCGGTTCCTCGCTCTCCGCGCAGGCACGCTATGCGGCCGGCGTGCGCGAGATCCTCGAATGCTGGTTTGCGGGTCGGCCGATCCGCAATGAATACCTCATCGTGGACGCCGGGAAGCTCGCTGGAGTGGGTGCACACTCCTACAGCGCTGGCGATGCGACCCGGGGTTCTGAGGAGGCTGCGCGATTCAAGGCAACACCAGGCACGGGCGACACTACGCGCAAGTAGCCCCGGCAAGAAGCGCTCTCAGGTCGCCGCCCCAACAGTGCGTAATTTCCCCGACGCCAGTGCGCGCTACACGAAAGTGGCCGTGACGCTCCACTGGCTGATCGCGGCGCTTGTCGTCGCGCAGTTGATTCTGGGCTGGTGGATGATCGATATTCCGAAGCAGCCGGTCGGTGCGCGTGCCTTCTGGTTCAACCTGCACAAGTCGATCGGCATGACGATCGCGTTGCTCGTTCTGCTGCGCATCGCGTGGCGCTTCCGGCATCCGGCACCGCCGCTGCCCGCGAGTGTTCCCGCCTGGCAACGGCGGTTCGCCGCGGCCAGTCACGCGTTGCTCTATGCGTGCCTGCTTGGCATGCCGATGGTCGGGTTTCTCGGGTCGACGTTCTCCGGCTATCCGATCAAATATTTCGGCATCACGTTGCCCCCGTGGGGATACAAGTCCGATCCGTTGAAGGATTTCTTCAGCGCGGTCCATCTGGGTTTTGCGTGGGTCTTCATGACATTGATCGCGCTGCATACGGGCGCGGCCCTGAAACATTTGTTGATCAATCGCGATGCGGTGTTCTGGCGCATGTGGCCGCGAATCGCGAGAGACAATGAGCGCTCGAATCCAGACACGCGAGCTATGAACCTGTGAGGCCCAATTGCCATCGTGCGGCACGAATCGTGCGTATTCTGTGCGCCGCGGGACTCCTCGCAGTCGGGGGGTCCCACACAGCCGCGCAGCAACCGCTGAAGAAACTGCTGATGCTGGAATTTGAATTGATCGACGAACAAAAGGACGTCGTGCCGTTTCCGGAAAAAGAGGCGCGCCTGGCAATGGTGTCGCAGCGGCTGCGCGAGGCGCTGATCAAGGAAGAGCTCTACAACGTGATCGACAGCGCACCGGTTGCGCAGTTGATCCGCGTCGAAGCGGCGCGCCAGAGCCTGCTCGGATGCAACGGCTGCGAAGTGGATATCGCACGCAAAGCCGGCGCCGACCGCATTTTGTTGGCGTGGGTACAGAAGGTCAGCAACCTCATTCTCAACATCAACATCGAAGTTCGTGACGCGGAAACGGGCCAGGTGGTGCTGGCGAAATCGGTGGATCTGCGCGGGAATACCGACGTGTCCTGGCAACGCGGCATCGACTTCATGGTCCGCGACATCGTGGAGAATGAGCAAGGCCATCGTTAAGAAACAAGAATAGGGGTCGACCGCGGCTTCTAGGGGGCCGCGGCCCCGCGCGCGGCACCGGATTAAGTACGTCCGCGACCGTCACGCGTTTGTTTTCGCCGCAACAGGACACGACCTGAAAGCTTACTGATGCCGGCAAGCGCCGGTAAATCGGCGGTGCAGTCCAACTGCCTCCGCACGATTGCCCCGCAAGTAACGCCGTCGGAATTACGGATTCGGGGCCTTCGACCTATCGACCGCCTTCTCGTACTCGTCGCTGCTCAACTTGCCGTTCTTGTCGCCATCCAGCTCGCCGAATCGGGAGGCCACCAACGATTGCTCGCGAGCCTCGTCTTTGCTGATGGCTCCGTCGCCGTTCTTGTCGAGAGTGGCAAAGTCCGGCAAGGCGGTGTCGGTCTTGGGATCTTCGGCGAACGCGGGCGCCGAAACCGCCAGCGCGGCGAGCGCCGCAACCTTGATAATTCCGTTCATATCTAGCTCCTTCAGATTTGCCATTCGGTCCTTGGTCAAACTCCGCGAGCGCAATAAGCCCGCGGTTGCGCAATAAGCGTAGCAGTTGCTGTACTTAAGCGGCCCGAAACTGTGTCGCCAGTCAGCAACGCCGTGCAGGCCACCTGGCATTCGGCCGCGGCCGGCGAGATGTGCGGGTCGTGGCCGAATTCGCTAACGCACCAAGTGCGCGGCGCGTGGACGCGGCCTAAAAAGGGCCGTTTTGCACGACCCTGCAGTTCGCTGTCTTGGGATACCACAGTAACCCGTGACTTCCACCACCATTACCATGCTGCACGGTTTTACTGGTCAAAAGCAATTGGATGTGGGCAGTGTTGAACTGTGGGAACCATCCTACCGAGATCAGATAGTCCGCGGCACCGCGCGATGCCGCGGCGAAGCCCCTCAGTGACCGTGACGGAAACACGTTTAGTTTCGACTCGCGCCTGCTTTGGAATATCGATCTCCAGGACGCCATTGGCGTAGCGCGCCTTGATCGCCTCAGCTTGCGCAGCGACCGGCAGAGTACTTCGGCGCAGGAACGTGCCGGAAACGCTTTTGACGTTTTCGACGCTGTCGCTACCCGCGCGCGCTCCGGTCCCGACTGACGCCTCCGATGAGTGTCTGCGCAGTCGAATCAGCCGGATCAGATCTCGTACAAAGGAACTGCGCCCGCCGAAACGTCTTCGGGGCGATAAGCAAGTCGAGCTTCGATCGACGCGCTCCCTTTGAATGGCGCCCACTCCTCGTCTGTCAACTCCGGTGAGCTGGCACAGTACAGAGGCATGTGGATACGTGCGCAAGAATCGGAGTGCACTGGAGTGCCACTGAAGCGTAGCTTCGGAGTCGCTTGAACGATCTGCGGAGATGGCGATGTCGAACCACGCATTTGACCGCGTCACACAGACGCGTGTCGTTGACAATGCCGCATCGCCGGTCGGCGCGCCACTGTTGATCGCGTGGACGGAGCTGACGGCGACGCTGGTGACACTGGGCGCGCCAGTGTTGTGGGGTGGCGCGCTTCTGCTGTCAGCCGCGCACATGCATTCGCTTGCGCAGGCGTCAGACGTGCTGGCACCACGTCTGTATGACGTCGTTACCGAAACCGGCATGCCTCATCTCGCAGAAAATCTCCGCTACACCATTACGCGCGAGCAGCGCTGTCTCTCCCAGGCGGACCTCGCGTCTGCGTTCCCGGTCCTGAGCCACGCCGCCCTCAAGGGTTGCACGCTGGGCGAGGAGACTCGGCAGGCCGACACCGTTTCCTATGCGCTTGCTTGCGAAGGCGGTCACGGGACCACCGGGCATGCGACATGGCGGATCGGTGAGCACCAGATCAGCGGTCTACTCAGCGTCAGGTTGGGCGGCAAGAACCTGACTTTCTATCAGCGCATCACTGGCAAGCCGCTGGGCGCATGCGATTGAAAACGTGCTAGCCCGGACGTTCGCCGTGTAGGCTGGCCACAGCCGCTGCCTACGGTCGAAACGACATCATGATCCCGACTTCAGGAGCAATGTCGGGGACCTTCTGCGAGAGGCCGAAGCCCGAGTTCATCTTGAGGAATGCCCAGCGACTGAAGAACCATTGTGATGAGTTGGGCGCCACCTGGAAAAGCTGGCGCAAGCCGTATTCCGTATTCGCCTATGGCAACGAGAATGAACGCCGCCGAGCCGACCTGCAGGAATCAATCCACCCAGCCCATAAGAAACCAGGACACTCTCCATAGGCGCGGTGGACGGAGACATATTGGCCACCGGCCTTCGGAAGCATTACGGCCAACTCAGCGACGCTGTTTGCGCCCAATGCCGCAACCGCCGCGCCCACGAGCCAGATGCTGATGAACAGGATGGGATTGTTGAGGTCCGCCGCCAGCTCCGACGGCACTCTTAAAATGCCGACCCCGATAACACTGCCGATTACTGCTGCGATGCCAAACCCCGTACCGAGGACGCGCAGCAGGGTGACACGCTCTTTCAGTCTTGGTGGCATGCGCCCTGCGCGATCAATGCCTTCATTTAAACAGAACAGTCGTCGCGCGGCCTCCTCGGTCTCGGCCTGACCAGGCGCCGAGCGAACTAAGCGTCACACTCGACGAGCAGAGAGTCCGGGGCGCTGCCGGACTCTTACACGTTCGCGCTCTGGTGCAAGTTCCTGCATTTAACTTATTCCTGCTGTGCACCGCTTAGGAGGTGCGGAAGGCGACTACTGCGCCTAAAATCGCCAGTGTCCCGTTTCCTTTTGGCAAAGAATCCAAACAACTCAGTGGGGGAACTTGCCATGTCAAGAATCGCCAAATTCATTCTCGTGTTGTTGTGTCTCGCCGCGCCCGGCAGCTTGCTGGCCGACGGCCAGGGTCCGAATCGCTGCGGGAACCTCCCCGGCCACGCTGCTCTTAAGCAGGCGCTGGAGGCAGCAGTGGCCGTTGAGGCCAGCGGCCTGAACTTCGAGATGTGGGCTACGCTTGTGGATCGCGACGGTGTCGTGTGCGAAGTGGCGTTTTCTGGCGCAAACCGCGGATCGCAGTGGCCCGGAAGCCGCGTGATCTCAGCTCAAAAGGCCAACGCCGCCAACGCGTTCAGTCTGAACGGCCTTGCGCTGTCCACCGCCAATCTGTTCTCGGCTGTGCAACCCGGTGGAAGCCTGTTCGGCTTGCAGGAAAGCAATCCGGTCGATACCAGCGTCGCGTATAAGGGACCGTCGCACCAGTACGGCACACCGAACGATCCGATGAGAGGCGAGAAGATCGGCGGAGTCAACGTGTTTGGCGGGGGTCTCGCGCTTTACAACGCCAACGGCAGGGTCATCGGTGCGGTGGGCGTCAGCGGAGACACGTCTTGCGCCGACCACCGCATTGGCTGGCGCGTGCGGGACAACCTCAACCTCGACAATCTTGCCGGAGTAGGGGGCGTTTCCGGAGATCCCCTGCGTCCGGACGACATGATCTTCGACATCACGCCGAATCCAGCCGGCGGCACGGGCATCAGCGCAGGCGGCTTCGGTCATCCGGAGTGCCTCAACACCGACAAGTCTGATCTTCCCGCAGTTCAGTAGCTGAACCTGGGGCGGACGCTATGGCGTCCGCCCTATTTCCGAGCCCGGAGAAGGACACGCTTCAGCGCAGGCTGGTCGCATTCTTCGCGCGATATTTGTCCATTGCGCCTGGGTTGTCGGCCAGATGCGCGCCGTTCTTCCATACCAGCGACGGCCTCGTGGTCAATTCAGCAGAGAGCCCGGCCGCGCGCCGGGCTTTTTTGTTTGTGCGGTAGTCGCCTTCGATCCTCGTCACGGGCCGCACTGACACGGCCGACGGGGGTGCGGGAACCGGCCGCGCTCGTCGCCACGAATTTGTGGTGTAGA
>Ga0070674_100001937_pt1 | contig 11300 bp, 5 predicted proteins | sample KBSM33metaG_FD_65344 | JGI IMG/M metagenome (GOLD analysis project Ga0070674, IMG submission 65344) | Miscanthus rhizosphere microbial communities from Kellogg Biological Station, Michigan, USA - KBS M3-3 metaG | ecosystem: Host-associated > Plants > Roots > Rhizosphere > Soil ...
AAAAACACGGACCGGCCCACTATTCGCCGGCTCGTACAAGAGAGGGCCGACGTCAACGCTGCCGAGCCCGACGGCACCACCGCACTGCACTGGGCGAGCTATCGCGATGATGGAGAGAGCGCCGATCTGTTGATCAAGGCGGGCGCCAACGTGAATGCCGCCAACGATCTCGGCGCGACGCCGTTGTGGAACGCGAGTCTCAACGGCAGCGCCGCGATGGTGCGCCGCCTGCTGCAGGCCGGCGCCAACCCGAACGCCCTGCTCCTGCTCGGCGAGACGCCGCTGATGGCGGCCGCGCGTTCCGGCAACGCCGACGCCGTGGAGCAACTGCTCGCCCGTGGCGCGAACGTGAATGCGCGCGCAGCGCGCGGTCAGACCGCCCTCATGTGGGCCGCCGCCCAGAAGCATCCGGGCGTCGTCAAGGCGCTGCTCGCCCACAAGGCCGACGTCCACGCGCGATCCGACAACTGGAAACAGATGGAAGCGGTGTCGCCGCACGGAGTCCCCGAGTACAACCGCGAGATTCCGTACGGAAAGAACACGCCGTTGATGTTCGCGGCGCGCAGCGGCGACCTCGAATCGGCAACGCTTCTCGTCGCCGCCGGCGCCAACGTCAACGACCAGGACGCCTGGGGCATCAGCGCTGTCATGCTCGCCGCGCATTCGGGCTTCGACGATCTCGTCCAGTTCCTGCTCGACAAGGGCGCCGATCCGAACACGTCAGGGGCTGGCTTTACCGCGCTGCACGCGGCGATCATGCGCCGGGACGAATCGCTGGTGCGCACGCTCCTGGCTCACGGGGCCGACCCGAATGCGCGCCTCCAGGACTGGACGCCGACACGGCGGCAGTCGAGCGACCTGCATTTCGAGCCAGAGCTTGTGGGAGCCACACCGTACTGGCTGGCCGCGCGCTACGTGCAGCCGAACGTCATGCGCAGGCTGGTGGAACTCGGCGCCGACCCGTTGTTCATCCATCGCAGCGACAGAATCGTGGACGGGAAAGAGGGCCGCGCCTACGACCACAAGCAGGAGGCGACGACGGCGCTGATGGCGGCGCTCGGGATGGGTGGCGGCGGCAACGCATGGGTGCTGCCAGAGAGAAGCCAGCGCGAGGCGCTCGCACTGGAGACCGTGAAGCTCGCCGTCGATCTCGGCGTCGATGTCAACGCCGTGAACACCGACGGCCGCACGGCGCTCGACGCCGCAAAGACGCTGAAGTTCGAATCGGTCGTGACGTACCTGGAGTCCAAAGGCGCCAAGCCTGGCAAGACGGAGAAGAAGGAGCCGGAGACAAAGCAAGACCCGCTCGCACCACCTCCACGCAATTGAACATCGACATGACTGCCGCGCCCGCGACGACGTTCACGCGCAGGATGCCGCCGTTCGCCCTTCGGTGCCTCATGGGCATCGCCATGTTCGGCGTGGCGCGTCCGGTCGCTCGCATGCTCGATTGGCTGGGGCGCGCGCCGTCATTCGGGGCATCCATGGCCAAACGGCAGCACCGCGCTGCCAAACGGAGGAATCCTCTCAATAAGTACACGCCGACCAAACACGACGTGTTCGTCGCCGCGCACGTCAAGAGCGGCACGAACTGGATGTTACAGATCGCGCATCAGCTCGCCTTCCATGGCAACGGTGAGTACGACCACATCCACAGCGTGGTGGCATGGCCGGACGTCGCGATGATGGGGCCCATGAACCATTACGCCATCCCGATCGAAGACCCGTCGGTGTGGATGGCCTCACCGGAACAAAAGCGGGTCATCAAGACTCACCTCGACTTCGACTGGCTGCCGTACTCAGAGGATGCGCGCTACATCATCGTGATCCGCGATCCGAAGGATGTGTTCGTCTCGAGCTACTACTTCTTCGTCAAGCACGGTCCTCTGAGCTTCACGGGGTTCTCGGCCGACACCTGGCTCGAGATGTTCCTCTCCTCGGGCACGGGCATCTGGTCGTCGTGGCCGGTGAACACGGCCGGCTACTGGGCGGTGCGGCACAAGCCCAACGTGCTCGTCGTTTCCTTCAAGTCGATGAAGAAGGACCTGCGCGGTACGGTGAAAAAAGTCGCGGACTTCATGGGCGTCCGCGCAACCGACGAGATCATCGACCGCGTAACCGAGAAAGCGTCGTTCGACTACATGAAGAAGATCGACGAGAAGTTCCGCGCGTGGGAAATGATCCCGTGGAAGTCGACCGCAGCGCCGATGATGCGCAAGGGCACACAATCGTCATCGTCGGAGTTGCTCAGCGTGGAACAGCAGGAACGGATCGACCGGCACTTCATGGCCGAACTGAAGCGGCTCGGCTCGGATTTCCCCTACGAAGAGTTCTGCGACGTCGTCCCTGGATTGAAGGCGGGCGCCGCCTGATCACCGCGCAGCCGGAACGAGCCTCCGCAGATCGTCGAACCAGTTCAACACGACGTTCAGACGCGTCACCGGTGCTTCGGGCGGTCCTTCGATCAGCACGAAGCGGCCATCCGGGCCGACGTCGTACGAAGGACCAGGCACATTCACGTACGGACCGCTGAACAGAAGTCTCGGCGGCGTGGCACTGAATCCCGGCACGCTCTTCACGTCCACCGCCATCCACTTCGTGCCGTTGCGATAGAAGATCTCTTTTCCATCGCGAGACCACACCGGCTCCTCGCCGCCGCCGGTCGAGATTTGCCATTGACTACCGGGGCCGGAGAACGGACGCACGTAGACCTCGTACTGTCCTGACGAGTCGGAGATGTAGGCGATCCATTTGCCGTCTGGAGAGAACCTCCCATCCCAGTCGCTGAAGGGTGTGTTCACGAACGGGGTCGCGCTCGGACTGCCGCCGAGCGTCAGCATGTAGAGATCCTCGTTGCCGCTTTCCTCGGTTGAACATCCCGCCGCGAGCGTCTTGCCGTCCGGAGACCACGAATACGGAACACATCTGAGCTTGGGGTCGGTCCAGAGCGGTGTTTCTATCCCGCTGCCATCGGACGGCCTCGCCATGATGGAGGAGTTGCCGTCCTGGTTGGAGTTGTATGCGATCTGGTGGCCGTCAGGGCTCCAGATGGGTGCGCCGTTCCTGCCGGTTTGCGTCAGGCGTGTGAACGTGCCGCGACCGATCTCGAATACCCACACATCGGCGGTGCTTCCCACCACCTGGAACGCGGCGCGACGGCCGTCGGGTGACAGCGCAAACGAACCGTAGACCTGTTTCGGCGCACCCAGCGGCTGCGACTTCCCGTCTCGAGTCACCATCACCGGCGTGCCCTCCCACGCGGGAGTGCCGTCGATGTAGACGAGTGTGCCGTCTCGAGAGATCCCGACCTGTCCGGCGCCTACAGTCTCCGTTCGAATCCCTTCGAGGACCACGAGAGGAGTGCCTGTGACTTCGAGCCGATCGATGTCAAACGGTACAGCGAACAACGCGCCGCCCCTCATGAAGAGGAGCCGACCTTCCGCGTAGACCGGATGCGTGCCGCCTTGCACGAGGACTTTCCTCGCTCCGTCTGCAATCGCAACCACCTCGATCGTGTTCAAGTCGGGGTTCGCTCCTGCCCGGATGTCTATGAGCACATGCGTCGAGACCGGAAGCGGCGCAACTCCCTGGAACGCGTAGGACGTGGTCGCCACTGTTCGCGAACCCGAGCCGGTCGGCGGCACCTGAAGCAGGACGCTCCCCTCGAAGTTGCCGAACACGATCGAGCCGTCAGGAAGCCACCCACCGCTCCTCGCCTGTCGCGCTTCAGTGACTGTCACCGGGTCGCCGCCGAGGAGCGACACCTTCTTCAACGAGCTCTGACTGAAGAATCCAACCGAGGTCCCGTCCGGCGAAAAGAACGGACTGTACGCGCCCTCAGTACCTCTAATCGGACGCGACTCGAAGCGCTCGAGATCGCGAACGACGAGTTGTCGCATCCCGTTTCGAAGCGCGACGTATACAACTCGAGAGCCGTCAGGAGAGATGGCGATCGCCGTCCTTTCGAGACCAAGTGGCGCTGTGCCGGCCGGAGCCAGCGGCTCCGTGTCCGGCAATGAAATCGTCAGCCGGCGAAGTGCCGCAGTCGGCGTGACTGCCTGCGGGCGAAACGCAGTCGCCAGGATCGCGCCGAGCGCGAGCGCGACAACTGCGGTCGCTGCGAGCGCGACGTACGATCGCCCTCTCACCGGTTCGGGCGCAGTGGCCGGCGCCATGGTGACCGCGGCACCGGACGACGTCGATGCTGTGCCGGCCGTGCTCAGCGCGAACGCCAGATCCTGTGTGGACTGAAAGCGGCGCGCAGGATCCTTGTCCAGACACCGTCGGAGCAACTGATCGAGCGACGACGACACCTGCGGGTTGCTGTTGTGAATGTCCGGAGTATCGTCGCGCAGGATTGCGGTCATCGTCTCGGGCACGGTCTCGCGAACGAATGCCCGGCGCCCGGTCAGCATCTCGTAGAGAACGACACCGAGCGCGAAGATGTCCGTTCGACGGTCGACGAGCTCACCACGCACCTGCTCCGGAGACATGTAGCCGGTCGTGCCGAGCACGAGTCCTGGGCTCGTTCCAGGCGGAGATGTCGGCAACACGCTGGACACCAGTCCAGTGCTCTCCTGGTCGATCAACTTCGCGAGACCGAAGTCGAGAATTTTCACGCGCGCGTGCGACGTGACGAACACGTTGTCGGGCTTCAGGTCTCTATGGACGATGCCCCTCTCGTGAGCAGCGGCGAGACCCTGCGCGATTTGCACTGCGTAGTCGAGCGCGGTGCGAACGGGGATCGGCCCCTTGCTCAAGCAATCGCGCAGAGTCTGACCCTCGAGCAATTCCGACACGATGTACGGCACACCGTCGTGCACGCCGACGTCGTAGACGGCAAGGATGTTCGGGTGATTCAACGCCGCCGCGGCGCGCGCTTCCTGCTCGAAGCGTTGCAACCTGCCGGGATCGGTTGAAGCATTGGAGGGGAGAACCTTGATCGCCACGTCGCGGCCAAGGCGAGGGTCCCGGCCGCGATAGACCTCGCCCATCCCTCCGGCACCGAGCAGAGAGTAGATCTCGTAGGGACCGAGATGAACGCCGGATGTCAGCGGCACGCGAGAGATGCTATCTCAGGCGGGTCTGCCTTCGACGTTGCTCAGGCCAGGGAAGACCCGCCTCCACGTTTGGCGCCGAGCTCGCGTCACTCGGCAAGCGGCGGGGGATTGTCGACGTCTTGCGGGATCACCCGCGTGAACTGTCCTCGCTGCAGGAGCTCTCGCCCCTTGCCGCCACGGCCTGTGACCTCGTACTTCGTGGTGCTGATGGTCTGCTCCGCTCCGCGGCTCGTTTCGACGCGCATGATGTCGCGATCGCCGGTCGACGCGATGAATCCGAGCACGCGGTCCTTGTCACCGAGCTTGATGAGGATGACCCCCTTGCCCGGACCGGACAGATAGTTCACCTCATCGGCGCGACACAGGATGGCGCGGGCCTCCTCGGTCGCGGCGATGACGATCTCGTCCCCCGAGATCTTCGCGACGCCGACGACCTCGACGCCTTCCGACGGCCGCGCGAACCGTCGTCCGGCGCGAGTGCTCGGCTCGACGAACGAGTCAAGACCGAAACGCAGGCTGTAGCCGTCACTCGTGACCGCGATCGCGTGCACGCGAGGCACCGCCCCTTCTTTCTTTGGTGTGATGTCCCCCGCCACTCGCGGATCGAGGCTCACGGCCGCTATCACACGCTCCTGATCGCGCAGCTTGAACAGCTTCTGCACCGGCTCGCCGTAACCGGTGGACGCCGGCACGTCGATGATTCGGGCGGTGTAAGCGGCACCGAGATTCGTAAAGAACACGACCGTCGCGCGCGTGCTGCCCGGCAACACCGCGAGCACCGAATCCCCTTCCCGCAACCTGGTCGTCGAGAGGTCGCGCACTTCTTTCTGACGCTTCACCCACCCGTCGCGCGACACGATGACGACGTTGTCCTCTTCGACAATGAAGTCGTCTGCGGTGAAGGCGACCTCTTCCTCGGATTCGATCAGCGTGCGGCGTTTGTCGTTCTTGCCGTACTGCTCCTGGATCTCGCCGAGCTCGTCGCGAACGACCTTCCAGCGCCCCTCTTCGTCTTTCAACAGCGAGGAGATTTGACGTGCGCGCTTGCGTTTGTCCGCCAGCTCGTTCTGGATGACGAGAATTTCGAGTCGCGCGAGGCGATACAGCTTGAGCTCGAGGATCGCATCGGTCTGCTCGTCGTCCAGTTCGAACCGCTTCATGATCTTCTGAGCGGCGTCGGCCTTGCCGTCCGACTTGCGAATCATCTTGATGATCTCGTCGAGCGCGTCGAAGACCTTCTCGAACCCCTCGAGGACGTGGATGCGCTTCTTGAGCGCTTCGAGCTCGTGCTCGAGCCGATTAGTGACGACCTCGAGACGGAAGTGGAGGAAGTGCCAGAGGATCGCTTTCAGGTCCAGCCGCTCGGGACGACCGACTTCCGCGTTCTCGGTCGGAATCAGGCAGGTCAGGTTGACGATGACGTTGGTCTGGAGAGGCGTGTTCTTGAACAGGTACGCCATCACCATCTTCGGATCGGCGTCCTTCTTCAACTCGAGCGCAATCCGAACATCGTCTGTCGAGACGTCCTTGACGTCGAGGAGCGGCGGCAGCTTTCGCGAGAGGACGACCTCAGCGATCCGTTCGACGAGCGCGGCCTTGTTGACCGCGTAGGGAATGCTCGTGATGTGAATCGTCTGGCTACTGCGCGTGTCCGGGCCTTCGTCCCACGTTGCACGCAGGCGGACGGTGCCCGATCCGGTCCTGTAGATCTCCTTCAGCTCGTCCGGCGAGTTGAGCACCTGCCCGCCGGTTGGAAAGTCCGGCCCCTTGACCCATCGACACAACTGGACACTGCTCAAATCCGGGTTGTCGAGCAGCCTGACGAGCGCCGTGCACACCTCGGTGAGGTTGTGCGGCGGCACGTTCGTGGCCATGCCGACGGCGATGCCGGTCGTGCCGTTGATCAGGAGGTTCGGCATCCGCGCGGGGAGGACAACAGGCTCGGTCTTGGTGCCGTCGTAATTTGGCCGAAACGGGACGGTGCTCTGTTCGATCTCGGTCAGCATCTCGTCCGAGATGCGCGCGAGCCGGCACTCCGTGTAGCGCATCGCGGCGGCGCTGTCGCCGTCGAGCGAGCCGAAATTGCCGGAGCCATCGACGAGCGGATAGCGCAGCGAGAACGGCTGCGCCATGCGGACCAGCGTCTCGTACAGCGCAGCATCGCCATGCGGATGGTAGCTGCCCATCACGTCGCCGACGACCTTCGCGCACTTGCGATGCTTCGTGTCGGCGGTCAGGTTCTGCTGCCACATCGTGTAGAGGATGCGGCGTTGGACCGGCTTCAACCCGTCGCGAACATCCGGCAGCGCACGCGAGGTGATGACCGAGAGCGCGTAGTTGAGGTACCGGCTTTGCGCCGCCTCGTGGAGCGCGACACCCTCTGCAGCACCCGGCGGTGGCGGCGGAGCGGTAGTCTGATCGTCAGCGAGGTCGAACAGTGATGGCGATTTGCGTGATCTCTTCACAGGCTCTCGGCTCTACGCTTCTGGCTTTCGGCTCCAACGTTTCAGCCGTAATAGTACGGTACCTTGATCGTCATGTTCACCCGCAAGACGGTTTCCTTTCTACGCTCGTTGAAGCGCAACAACACTCGCGAGTGGTTCCGCGCGCACAAAGAGGACTACGAGCGGCACGTGCGCGGACCGATGATCGCGGTCATCGCGCGCCTGGCGGACGACATGCGGTCGTTCGCGCCGGAGCTCATTGCCGATGCGAAGGTCTCGCTTTTTCGACCCTATCGAGACACCAGGTTCAGCGGCGACAAGTCGCCGATCAAGACAGCGGTCGGCGCGCGCTTCCCGTCGAGACAGTTCGCGCGTGGTGAGGGTGCCGGCCTGTATTTCGAAGTCGCGCCGGGATGGGTCTGGATCGGCGGCGGCATGTACATGCCTTCGTCAGCCGATCTCCACGCCATTCGCGAAGAGATCACCGCATCGCACCCGCGGCTGCATCGTCTCGTGACGTCGCCGTCATTCAAACGGGCGTGCGGCGAGATGACCGGTGACCGCCTGACACGCGTGCCTCGGGGCTACGTCAAGGATCATCCGGCAGCGCATTACCTGCAGTTCAAGCAGTTTCTCGGGGCCAGCGAATACGAGGCGTCGTTTGCGACGAGCCCGGCTTTCTATCGAGAGTTGCTGAAAGTCTTCAAGGCCGTGACACCGCTCGTGAAGTTCCTCAACCAGGCCCTGCTCGAGCGACTCACGCAGGCACCGATCCTCGCTGACGAACTGTCGCCGCGAGATCGGCGGCGAAGCGCGTCGCTTCCGCCAACCGCAGCCCTGATGTGGTGACCCTGATCGCCGGCGGGCTCTGAATACGAAATCGCTCGCCGGCCGCGACGGCCCAGCCACGCTCAGCGAGCGCCTGGACCGTGGACGTTTCTTCTCGAACGGGAATCCACACATTGAAACCCGATCGCCCCTGCGCCCGGATTTCGTGCGCCGCCAGCGCCTGAATCAGCTCGAGGCGCCGTTCGGCGTAGACCTCGGCTGCGCGGGCGAAGAGTCGTCCATTCGACGGGTCCGACCAGAGCGCCAGCGCCAGGTTCTGCAGCAGGTGACTCACCCATCTCACATTGACGGCTTGTCTCCTGTGCACGCGGCCAATCGTAATCGCATCGCCCGTTGTCACAGCGAGGCGCAGATCCGGGCCGAGCCATTTTGACGTGGACCGCACGACTGCCCACCGTTCCCGCCCGGCTGTGAGCGTGACCAGCGGAGCACCTGAGACGGCAGCGGAGTCGTCGATCTCGATCAGCAACGCGCGAGGACGCTGACGAAGGACGCGACGGAGATCGGAGGCGCGCGACTCGCTGATCGCTGCGCCAGTTGGATTCTGCGCCCGCGACGAGATCACCACCGCTGGCACTCGTGGCCCCACTGCGCGCTCCAGCGCTTCCGCACGCGGTCCGTCACCGTCCACTGCGAACGGCGCCGGAACGAGGCCGAGAGAGGCGAGCTGATCGAGCAAGGCCGGAAACGTCGGATCCTCGACCGCAACGTGATCGCCAACTCGCGTGTGCTCACGCAGCAACCGCTCGATCGCATCGAGACTTCCGCTCGTGACGGCGACCGGGCCTTCAGCGATGCCGTCGGCGGCGAATTCGCCTGCGGCGAACGCGACCAGCGCAGACGAGTCCAGCGGTCGGCCGTACAGGCGCGTCTCAGGGTCGATGCTGCGCAGCACGGGGCCGAGTAACGGAAGAAGCGACGGGTCGGGGTTGCCGGTCGCGAGATCGACGTGAGCGCTTGCCGCCCTGCGGCCGGCCACCACGTGTCCGCTGAAGGCGTGCGCCTGCAGGGCAGTGCCACGTCGGCCGCTGCCGCTGGCCAAACCTCGACCTCGCAGCTGGCGGTACGCGGACGCGACAGTAACGGGACTGACGCGAAGCGTCCTCGCGAGGTCGCGAATCGCCGGCAGACGCTCGCCGGCCGCCAATTTCCCGGATTGAAGGGCGGCTTCAATCGAGTCGGCGATGGCGGCGGCGCTATCGCCTCGAATGATATTTCGAGACATTACTAATAATATTTTGTACTGTAACATACTTGCACCGCGAGCCCGCAATCGGGCCAGTTGCGAGCGTGCGACCATTTGACGCCGGCTGGTCCACAATCTAGGCGTGCACGGTGACCCTGCAGAGGCCTATCGCACCCGCCTGGCGGCTCGCCGGGCCACTCACGAACGGCTGACGCAGATTGATCGCCAGTTCAGCTACGCCCGGCTCGGGGTGTTTGGGCTGGCCGCCTTGATTGCGGTAGCGGCGTGGCAACAGGTCCTGAGCAGCTGGCTGCTGCTCCTCCCCGTCGCCGTGTTCGTCGTCCTCGTGCGCAGGCACGAAGGGGTCATTCGTCAGCGCGACGAGGCCGCACGCGCGGTCGCGTTCTACGAGCGAGGTCTCGCTCGTATCGAAGATCGCTGGCCGGGCACCGGCGAACCTGGCGATCGCTTTCGCGATGACGAGCATCTCTACGCGAACGACCTCGATCTCTTCGGCCACGGTTCGCTCTTCGAGCTCCTCTCCATCGCACGCACGCGGGCGGGAGAGGCCAGACTTGCCTACTGGCTGACGTCACCGGCGGCACCGGCGGACATTGCCGCCAGGCAGGAAGCCGTCGCGGAGTTCGCTCCGCTGCTCGATCTGCGTGAGCAGCTGTCAATGGCGGGAAGCGACGTTGCCGCCGGTGTGCACGAGAACGATCTGATTGGGTGGGCTGAGGCGCCGCCGATCCTCCGGCCGATCCCGTCGCGCTGGATCGCCGTCGCGCTGACCGCGTCGGTCATCGTGACCGGCGTCATGTGGCTCGCAGGTGGCAGCGAGGGTCCACTGCAAATCGCACTCGCGATTCAGGTCGGGTTCGCGTGGCCGCAACAGCGTCGCGTCGAGCGTGCGCTCCATCGCGCGGCGGCGGCGGCCCGGGATCTGGACATCCTCGGCCACCTGCTCGAGAAGCTCGAACACCAGCAGTTCTCGACCGCGCGTCTTCAATCGCTGCGCGCGGCCATCGAGACGGGCGACGGGCGCGCCTCGTCCTCCATTCGCTCCCTGCATCAGCTCGTGGAGCTGCACGACTGGCAGCACAACCTGATCTTCATGATCCTGTCGCTTCCGTTCCTCTGGGGAACACATCTGGCGTTCGCGATCGAGGCGTGGCGCGCGAGACATGGTCGCCACATCCGAGGCTGGCTCGAGTCGGTCGCGGAGGTCGAGGCGCTGTCATCGCTGTCTGCCTTCAAGTTCGAGCATCCGCGTGATCCATTCCCTGAGATCGTCACCACTGCGGCAACCGCGCTCTTCGACGGGCGCCAGCTTGGCCACCCCCTTCTGCCGGACGCTCGATGCGTGCGCAACGACATCGAGATGAGCGAGATCCATCGTCTGTTGGTCATCAGTGGCTCCAACATGTCCGGAAAGAGCACGCTGCTCCGCACCGTGGGCATCAATGCGGCGCTCGCGCAGGCTGGCGCGCCCGTGCGAGCCGCATCGCTTCGAATGTCGCCGCTCCAGATCGGGGCAACGCTGCGCATCCAGGACTCGCTGCAGGAGGGACGCTCACGCTTCTACGCGGAGATCACGCGCGTCCGCAAGCTGGCCGACATTTCTCGCGGCCCGGTGCCGTTGCTTTTTCTACTCGACGAGCTCTTTCACGGCACGAATTCGCACGATCGGCTGGTCGGCGCCTCAGGCGTCCTCCGCAGTCTGTTGAGTCGCGGTGCCATCGGCGCAGTCACGACGCACGA
>Ga0070674_100001939_pt1 | contig 11297 bp, 6 predicted proteins | sample KBSM33metaG_FD_65344 | JGI IMG/M metagenome (GOLD analysis project Ga0070674, IMG submission 65344) | Miscanthus rhizosphere microbial communities from Kellogg Biological Station, Michigan, USA - KBS M3-3 metaG | ecosystem: Host-associated > Plants > Roots > Rhizosphere > Soil ...
CGACGAGTACTCGACGGCCGCGCCCGACGTCGACAAAGTCTCGCTGTCGGAGAAGTTCGCTCGTGTCACCGTCCACTGGTCTCCGCACATCGTCGCCTCGCTCAACGGACAGCACGTCAAGGTCGTGAAGTTCCAGGGCGCATTCGTCTGGCATCATCACGAGGCCGAGGACGAGCTGTTCCTCGTGCACCGCGGGCGCTTCAGGATGGAACTGCGTGACAAGACGCTGCAACTCGAGCCGGGCGACCTTGTCGTGGTGCCGCATGGCGTGGAGCACCGGCCCGTCGCCGACGAGGAGGTCGAAGTGCTCCTGTTCGAACCGGCAGGCACGCTCAATACCGGCAACGTCCGAAATGAACGGACGGTGACGGATCCCGCCCGTTTGTAGGCCGGGTCTGGGGAAGGCGGGGGCACCGTCCGATAGACAATACGGGCCCCTGCATGACCAATCACGTCGTTGCGCGCTTTGCGAACGGCAGCCTCGTCAAGGGCGTGTCGATCAACGTCGATCCCGCACGGCCCTCGTGCCACGTCCGGTCGGCGGACGGTGTCATGCACGAAGTGAAGTTCGCGGACTTGAAGGCGTTGTTCTTCGTGAAATCGCTCGACGGCAACCCGGCGCATGACGAAGCGATGACAGTGGCGCCCGCGGATCCGCGTGCGCGAGGCGCGCACCTGATCGAAGTCCTGTTCAAGGACGGTGAACGCCTGGTCGCCCTCGCGAACCGCTATCCACCGCTCGGCAAGCTGTTCTTTCTCGTCCCGGTCGATCCCGCCAGCAACAACATCCGCATCCTGGTGAACCGCGAGCAGCTCGCGTCACTCGAGAAGGCGACATCAGCGGCGTGAGCGCGTCCGACGCGTCGTCCATTCGACTCTGATTGACTGTAGGATCGAACCATCCGAGGTCCGCATGCTGAGCATGAGCGTCGCGTGGTGGGAGCTGATCCTCCGTGCTCTGGTCGTGTACGCCTTCCTCATCGTGCTGTTGCGCGTCACCGGCAAGCGGCAGGTCGGCCAGCTGGCGCCGTTCGACCTTGTCCTTCTTCTGATGCTGTCGAACGCCGTTCAGGATTCGATCAACGGCGGCGACAACTCGCTGCTTGGCGGCCTGGTCTCCGCGACGACGCTCGTCGTGATCAATGGCGTCGTGAGCTGGGGCACGTGGCGCAACAAACGATTCGAGCGCCTCGTCGAAGGCCGGCCGCAAATCCTCATTCACAACGGGCATCTGTTCGAAGACGTTCTGGCCGCGGCGCATCTCACGCACCACGAGCTGAATGCCGCGCTTCGACAGTCCGGGTGTACGTGCATCGAGGAGGTGCGATCCGCCGTCCTCGAGAACAACGGCGCGGTCAGCGTGGTGGCTCGCCACACGGACTGAACCGCCAGCACTCGTTCCTCGTAGAATCCCGGCATGACGCCTGCTTCCCAGCCAGTCGTGTCGTCGGACCGCTCCGGTACAGAGATCTCGTTCGCGTCGCTCGCCGCCAAGACGATCGCGCTGCACACGATCACGTATTTCATTGCCGGACTGCTCGCCTTCACGCTGCTCGATTACCAGAAGCGTTTCGCCGATCCCACGATGCACGGCTACATGCTGCCGACGACGTCGATGTGGGTGATGGCGGGGCCGCTCTTTCAGCCCCTGCGCGGACTGCTGTTCGCGTGCATCTTCTATGTGCTGCGCGGATCGTTGTTCGACTCGCCATCGCATTGGCTGCGCACGTGGCTGGTACTGGCGGGTGTGGGAATCTTCGGGACGTTCGGTCCGGCTCCCGGGTCGATCGAAGGCTTGATCTACACGAACCTGCCGGTCGTCTCTCAGATCTTCGGGCTCAGTGAGGTCGTCGGGCAGTCGCTTGCCTTGTCATGGTCGCTCGGCTACTGGGTCCGGCATCCCCAGGCCAAGGGTTTCGGTATTGCGGTGTGGATCGCCTTTGCGATCGCGATGATCTTGCCGATTCTCGGCCTTCTGGCCGGTGGAGCGCACGCGCATTGACGACTGCAGATTGACGATTGACGAATGGCCCCGGGCGACCGCATGCAATCGTCATTCGTCGATCCGCAATCGTCTTTGCAGGTATCGAGCTAGAGGTCGAGCTCTTCGGCCTCCTCAGCGCGCTCCATGATGAAGCGGAACCGCGCGGAGGCATCCTTGCCCATCAATTCGTTCATCACACGGTCGGTGACGAGCTGGTCGGCAATATCCACGCGGAGCAGGCGGCGGGTCTTCGGGTTGAGTGTCGTCTCCCACAGCACCTTGGGCATCATCTCGCCCAGTCCCTTGAAGCGTGTGATTTCTGGCGTCGAACGTCCGCTCGGTCCTTTCCCGTGCTTCTCCAGGATCTGAGTCTTCTGCGCTTCGTCGAGCACCCAGTACGTCTCCTTGCCGATGTCGATGCGGTAGAGCGGAGGCTGTGCCAGGAAGATGCGGCCGTTCGCCATCAGCTGCGGCATGTGCCGGTAGATGAAGGTGAGCAGCAACGTCGCGATGTGATGGCCGTCCGAGTCCGCGTCGGCGAGGATGATCACCCGGCCGTAGCGAAGGCGGCTCAGGTCGAAATTCTTGCCGAGCCCGCACCCGAGCGCCGTGACGAGATCCGAGAGCTCCTTGTTCTCGAGAACCTTCGCGAGTGACGCGCTTTCCGTGTTGAGCACCTTGCCGCGCAGCGGCAGGATCGCCTGCCGCGTACGGTCGCGGCCCTGCTTGGCGGACCCGCCGGCCGAGTCGCCTTCCACGATGAAGATCTCGCTGTTGTCGCGGTCCGACGACGAGCAGTCACTCAACTTGCCGGGAAGAGCGAGCCGTGCGGACGTAGCGCTCTTGCGCGTGACCTCCTGCTGGGCCGCGCGGCTGGCCTCGCGCGCGCGAGCCGCGAGGATGATGCGCGCGACGATGCCTTCGGCGACGCTGATGTTGTGATTCAGCCAGTGCTCGAGCGCCGGCCGTACCGCCGAATCCACGACCGACAGCACCTCGGGATTGTTCAATCGATCCTTCGTCTGCCCCTGGAACTGCGGCTCCTGGATGAAGACACTCAGAATCCCGACCAGTCCTTCGCGGATGTCTTCGGCCGTGAGCGTCACACCCTTGGGCGACAGATTGTGCGTGTCGATGAAGTTGCGGACGGCTTTCCCGACGCCGGCCCGCAATCCGCTTTCGTGCGTGCCGCCGGAGCCTGTGGGAATGCCGTTGACGTAGCTCCGCAGATGTTCGTCGGTCGATTCGGTCCACTGGAGCGCGAGGTCCATGCGCAGCCCATTGTCCCGCTCCAACAGGAACGTCAGGTCGTGCACCGGCTTGGCGGCGCGCTCGCTCACGACCTTCTGCAGATACTGCACGATGCCTTCGTCGTGCTGATACGTGACACGCTCTTTGGTGGCTTCGTTCTCGAACGTGACCTTGATGCCTTTGTGCAGGTAGCTGACGACTTCGAGGCGCTCACGAATGACGGCGGGGTCGAACTCGATTTTGGGGAAGATGGTGGGGTCGGGATGGAAGTAGACGGTGGTCCCGCTGCCGCGGGCCGGTCCCAGATTCTTGAGCGGTCCGGTCGGCTTGCCCTGCTTGAAACGCATCTCCCACTGAGCGCCATCGCGCCGCACCGTGGCGACGAGCTCCTTCGACAGCGCGTTGACGACGCTCGCCCCGACGCCGTGCAGCCCGCCGGCTGTCTTGTAGTTTCCTGGATCGAACTTGCCGCCGGCGTGGAGCACCGTGAAGATGACTTCGACTGCGCTCTGTTTGGTCTTCGGATGTTTGTCGACCGGCATCCCCCGGCCATCGTCGGTAATCGTCAGCGATGAACCGTCTTCGTGCAGCGTGACGACGATGGAGGAGGCGAAGCCGTTCATGGCTTCGTCCACCGCATTGTCGAGGATCTCCCAGGCGAGATGGTGGAGCCCGGCTGCACCGACGCCGCCGATATACATGCCGGGACGTTTGCGGACCGGCTCGAGCCCTTCGAGAACGGTGATGTCTTTTGCGGTATAGGACGAAGCCATGAATGCGTCGATGATAACAGTCTGATGGCAGGACGAACGGGCGGCGATTGCCGCCCGCAGCGCGTCGTGCGCTTCGATTCTACGGTATCCTCTGGCCTCGTCCATCCAGACCTGACCCGGGTGCGATTCAGCGTCCATGCGTTTTCCGATCACGAGACACTGCATGTCTGTCATTCGTAGAGCTCTGTACGTCTTGATCCTGTTCGCGGGTATGTACGCGGTGGCTGCGGATCAGTTGCTGCACGCGCAAGCCCCAGCCCCACCCGCGGCATCTGCGCCTGCCAGGGCCCCCGTCGGCGTGCCCGGAATCGACGCGCTGGCAGCACTGAAATACCGCAGCATCGGTCCGTCGTTTGGCGGCCGGGTCAGCCGCGTCGCGGGTGTCGCAGGTGATCCGTCAACGTTCTACGCCGCAACGGCATCCGGAGGCGTGTGGCAGTCCGTGGACGGCGGCCTCACCTGGAAACCGGTCTTCGATAGTCAGCCGGTCTCGTCGATCGGGTCGCTTGCGATCGCGCCATCGAATCCCAAGGTCATCTACGTCGGATCGGGCGAGGCGAACATCCGCGGCAACGTCGCGGCGGGCAACGGTATCTACCGCTCGCTCGACGGCGGTAAGACGTGGACGCATGTGTGGACGGAGGAGGGGCAGATCGGCACGATGGTCGTGCATCCGACGAATCCCGATGTCGCGTACGCTGCCGTGCTCGGCCGCACCTTCGGCCCCAACCCGCAGCGAGGCATCTTTCGCACGCGCGACGGCGGCCGCACGTGGCAGCAGGTTCTGACGAGAAACGCCGACACCGGTGCCTCGGACGTCGCGATGGATCCCAACAACCCGAACGTCCTGTTCGCCGGGTTCTGGCAGGCCCGCCGCCGCCCGTGGGATCTAACGAGTGGTGGACCTGGCAGCAGCCTGTATGTGTCCCGCGATGGCGGCGACACGTGGACGGAATTGCGCGGGAAGGGCTTGCCCGAAGGCATCTGGGGCAAGGTGGGCGTGGCCATTGCCCCGTCCGACAGCCGCCGCGTCTACGCGCTCATCGAAGCCGAGGACGGTGGACTCTTCCGTTCCGACGACGGCGGCGATACGTGGACGCACATCTCGAAGGATCGGAAAGTGCGGCAGCGTCCCTGGTACTACTCGACAATGACGGTGAATCCGTCGAATCCCGACGACGTGTGGTTTCCGCAGGTGCCGATGGTCCGCACGATCGACGGCGGACGCACGCTCAAGACCGTCAGCGGCTTCCGTCACGGCGATCACCACGACATCTGGATCGATCCCCGCAACCCGCGGCGCATGATCGACGGGAATGACGGCGGCGTCGAGCTCTCGAACGATGGCGGAGAAACGTGGACGCCCGTACTGTTGCCGCTCGGGCAGTTCTATCACGTGACGACAGACACGCGCGTGCCGTTCCGTGTCGCTGGTGCCATGCAGGATCTCGGCACGGTCCAGGGCCCGATCAACAGCTTGACCCGTGCGGGTCTCACCAACGCGCACTGGTACGACGTCGGCGGCGGCGAGGCCGGCCACGTGGTATCGAAGCCGGACGATCCCGACGTCGTCTACGCCGGAGAATATCTCGGGTACATCTCCCGCTACGACGACCGCACGAAGCAGGCCCGCAATGTCAGTACGTATCCCGAAAACGGATCGGGCCACGGCGCCGAGGACCTCAAGTACCGGTTTCAATGGACGGCTCCGATCGCCGTGTCGCCGCACGATCCGAACGTCGTCTATCACGGCGCGAACGTGTTGTTCAAAACGACGGACGGCGGCCAGACGTGGTCGGCCATCAGCGGCGATCTGACCCGGAACGATCGATCGAAGCAGGCGTGGTCAGGGGGCCCGATCACCGGTGACAACACCGGCGTCGAGTATTACTGCACCATCTTTGCGATCGCCGAGTCGCCCGTTGCGGCAGGCACGATCTGGACCGGGAGCGACGACGGTCTCCTGCAGGTGACGCGGGATGGGGGAGGCTCGTGGACGAACGTCACGGCCTCGATGCCAGGCATGCCCGAGTGGGGCACGGTCGCCACGATCGAACCGTCGCACTTCGACGCCGGCACCGCCTACGTTGTCGTGGATGCGCACCGCACGGACGATGTTCGGCCGTATCTGTACAAGACGGGTGATTTCGGCCGTCACTGGGTGCGTCTGGACGCGGGGATGCCCCGCGACACCTATCTGCACAGCGTGCGCGAGGATCCGCGCCAGCGCGGACTGCTGTTCGTCGGAACCGAGCGCGGCGTCGTGTTCTCGGCCGACGACGGCGCCACGTGGCGATCGCTGCAGCTGAATCTACCGCCTGTCGCGGTGCACGATCTGGCCGTCAAGGATGACGCGCTTGTGGTGGCGACACACGGCCGCTCGCTCTGGGTGCTCGACGATCTGGTGGCGGTTCGCCGCGTGGGCGCGAAGGCACCCGATGAGGTGACCCTGCTGCCGCCGTCACCAGCCATCCGCTGGCGTTATAGCGCCGAGGCTCGACTCAAGCCCGCCGGCGAGAATCCGCCGGAAGGCGCGACGATCTACTACTTTCTGAAGGCCAAGCCGTCTGGACCGCTGACGATTGAGATCCTCGACGCCGGAGGCCGTGTCGTACGTACGTTGTCGAGCGTGAAGACCAAGCCGGAGAACGAAGACGACGACGGGGATCCGGACGCCGACGAGAAGAAGAAGGACGTGCTCGCAACCGACCCCGGCATTCAACGGGCCGTGTGGGATCTGGCCTGGGAGGGCGTGAAGCCGATTCCTCGCGCAAAGCTGGACGCAGGAGATCCTGAAGAAGGGCCGCTCGCCGTGCCTGGAACGTACACCGTGCGGTTGACGGTCGATGGCCGCTCCCTGACCGCGCCGCTGACCATACAGCCCGATCCGCGCGTGCACGTGACGGACTCGGAGCTGCAGGCGCAGCTGACGTTTGCGTTGAAGGTCCGCGACGATCTCTCGAAGCTCACGGCGATGGTGGCGCGGGTGCGATCGATTCGGACGCAGATCACGCAGCAGCAGCAGGCCTGGAAGGGAAAGTTCCCCGGAGACATGGGCGACCTCGCCGTTCGCATTCTCGATCGCTGCAATGGACTCGAGGGCCGCCTCCACAACCCGAAAGCCGAAGTGACCTACGACATTCTGGCGTTCAAGGGCGGCGCGCAGCTGTACTCCCGCCTGAGTCCGCTGTTTGCAAACGCCATCGACGGCGATGGTGCACCGACCCAGGGCATGCAGGCGGTGTACGCCACGCAGGCCGCGGCGCTGACGGCACTCGAGACAGAGGTCGAGGCGCTGGTCTCGACGGACGTGGCGGCGTTGAACGATGCGGCCAGGAAAGCGGCGCTGCCGTTCATCGTGACCGCGCCGCCCGAGGCGGCCACTGCGACGAAGTAATCGGAGCGGCTCGACGCCGGCGAGCGTCAGCTCGTCGGCGCCTTCTTCCGGCCTCGAGGCTGGCGCGGCGCAGCCGTCCGGCTCGGGGTCTTCCGTGGTGCCTTCGGACCCGCGGTCTTGCGAGGGCGGCGTCCTCCTCGTGGAGCAGGCGTTTCGGCGGCCGCCTCCAGCTGAGGCTCGCCCTCAGGCTGCGATTCGATCGCGACAACGACGTCAGCACCCTCGAATGGGGTGCCGTTGCCGGTGAGAACGGGCTCCTCGGCTTCGGCCAGACTCTCGGCCATCGGTCCGTAGCCTTCGCGCATTTCGGCCGCGCGGGCAACGGCGACACGCACGGCGGCCTCTGCATCGAGCTCGGCATCCGTCGGCGCAGCCTGCGGGCGCTGCAGCAGATTCGCCCCCGGGAACACGCGGAGCACACCCTGGCGATCGCGTTCCAGACGGAACAACGCTTCACGCTGGGCCGCGCGCAGCACGTCCACGATCGATCCGAAGCCAAACTTCCGCTCGTCGAATCCTTCGTCGTTCGCGCGGAGGAACTGCTTCACCTGACGCACGTACATCGGCCATCGGGGCGTCTGCGTGGATTGCGCGAAGATCTCGCGCACGCGCTGGACGGCCTGATCGGGATCGGGTGCCGCCGCTGCAGGTGCCGCCGGAGCAGGTGCAGACGCCGCTGGTGCCGCGGCCGTTTCTTCGTCCGACGATTCCGCCATCACCGGTCGGCTCTCACCGGCAGGCGCCGGCGATGGACCAGCGGTGGTCGTGTCTGGCCGCGTTCCTGCGCCATCTTCCGCAAGATCCACGAGCAGACTGCGGCCGGCGTTCCGCAGCGTCACGATCCCTGTCTGCGCGACCTTCTCGATGAAGTCGCGGAACGTGTTCGCGCCGTAGTCGCGTTCGGAGAATGTCGAGTCCAGCTGCAGGAGCGTGCTCTTCAGCAGGCCGAGCTGCGGGGACACTTCACGATCGACGAGCACTTTCAGCGCGCGCTTCACGAGCGGCAGCGCCTTCGAGACGTCTGCAGGAGCGCCGTGGGAAGACTTGCGCTCGCCGCCCGCCGACTGCCGGCTGCGGCTGGTCACCAGATTCTCGTAGGCGATGAACTCGTGGCAGTTCTTCTGCATCACCAGGCTGGTGAATTGCCGACCACCGACGACGAACACCTTGCGGTCGTACTGCTTCAGCTTCTCGACCAGCGTGATGAAATCGCTGTCACCGCCCACGATGACGAAGGCATTGATGTGGGCGTGCGTGAACGCCATTTCGAGGGCGTCGAGGGCCAGGTTGATGTCGGCGCCGTTCTTGTCGCCGCCCGGCGTCAGGTTGCGCTGCACCATGCGGATGGCGTGCTGCGACAGCAGCCGTCCGTGGTCGCCGGCGCGCTTCCAGTCGCCGTACGCCACTTTGGTGATGACCTCTCCACGTTCCTTGATCGCTTCGAGGATGACGCTGATGTCGAACTGTTGGTTGAGGGTGGTCTTCACGCCGATCTCGATGTTGTCGAAATCGATGAAGACCGCGATTTTGAGGCGTGTCTCTGTCACTGTGTCGATAAACCGTTCTGGTCAATAGGCGCGTCGGCATCCGGCCGAACGGAAGCATCAGGACCGCAACGGTCGGGATGCAGCGCGCAGTTTAGGGGAGGCGGCGGCCGGAGGCTCCCGGCCAGAACTGCTCCTGCCGTGGATCCTATCAGAGATTCGGATAATGACGAATGCGGATTGACGAACGACGAATAGCCCACCCCGGCAGCGATACATGACGATTGACGACTGACGATTCGACCCTGCGGCTTGGGCTATTCGTCAAACGTCATTCTGCAATCGTCATTGCGATGGGCGTCATCTAGCTGGTTCCATCGAGTACGGGAACCTCAGGCAGGGTCGGCACTATCCGGGTGAATTTTCCCCGCTGGAGCAGTTCCCGCCCCTTGCCGCCGCGGCCCGTTACCTCGTACTTGGCCGTACTGATCGTCTGTTCGGCCCCGCGGCTCGTCTCGACCGTCATGAGATCCCGGTCGCCGCGCGAGGCGATGAACCCGAGGACCCGGTCATCGTCTTCGGTGAGCTTGATGAGGATGACGCCACGGCCCGGCCCGGCCAGGTAGTTGATCTCGTCAACCGGACAGAGCACGGCGCGCGCCTGTTCGGTCGCGACGATCATGGTCTCTCCGCCGCTCACGACCGAGACGCCGACGACTTCCGCGCCTTCCGCCGGACGCGCGAACCGTCGTCCCGCACGGGTGCTCGGCTCCACGAATGAATCGAGACCGAACCGGAGGCTGTACCCATCGCTGGTGACCGCGACGGCGTGTGTGACCGCCGGCTCGCCCTCGGCGGGCGGCGTGATGCTCGGCGCGAGCCGCGGATCGAGACTCGTGGCGCCAACGACACGCTCGCCATCCTTGAACTTGAACAGCCGCTGCACCGGCTCGCCGTAGCCGGTCGATGCGGGCACGTCCACGATGCGGCAGGAGTAGGCGACACCGAAGTTGGTGAACAGCACCACCGTCGATCGCGTGCTGCCGGCAAGCACAGCGAGCACCTGGTCGCCCTCGCGCAGCCTGGTCGACGTCAGATCCTTTACTTCCTTCTGCCGCTTCACCCAGCCATCGCGCGACAGGATCACGACATTGTCTTCTTCGACGATGAAGTCGTCGGCGGAATACTCCGTCTCGTCCTCGATCGCCTCGATGAGCGTGCGGCGCGAATCGGTCTTCGCACTGGCGTACGTCTTCTGCACCAGTTCGAGCTCCTCCCGCACGAGCGCCCACCGGCTGTCTTCGTTCGTGAGCAGTCCCCTGATCTGCCGCGCTCGCTTGCGCTTCTCGGTGAGCTCGTTGGTGATGACGAGAATTTCGAGCCTGGCGAGCCGGTAGATCTTCAACTCGAGGATCGCATCGGTCTGCTCGGCATCGAGCTCGAACCGTTTCATGATCTTCTCGGCCGCGTCCTGCTTGCCCTCCGACTTGCGCACGATGCGGAGGATCTCGTCGAGCGCGTCGAAGACCTTCTCGAAGCCTTCGAGCACGTGGATCCGCTTGTGCAGCGCTTCGAGCTCGTGTTCCAGGCGGCCGGTGACGACCTCCAGCCTGAAATGCAGGAAGTGCCAGAGCATCGTCTTCAGTTCGCAGCGCTCGGGCCGTCCGACCTCGGGATTTTCGGTGGGAATGAGGCAGGTGAGGTTGACCGCGAAGTTGTTCTGAAGCGGCGTGTGCTTGCACAGATACGCCATGACCATGTTCGGATCGGCGTCGCGTTTCACCGTCAGCTCGATCCGCACGTCGTCGGTCGAGATGTCCTTGACGTCCACGAGCGGCGGCAGCTTGCGGCTCAGGACGATCTCGGCGATCCGTTCGACCAGGGTGGCCTTGTTGACCGTGTACGGCACGCTGGTGATGTACACGGGGATGCCGCTGCGCGTCGGCTCACCAACGGTCCACGTGCCGCGAAGGCGCACCGCTCCCGATCCGGTCTTGTAGATTTCTTTCAGTTCGTCGGGCGAGTTGAGCATCTCGCCACCGGTCGGAAAGTCCGGTCCCTTCACGTAGCGGGCCAACTGCACGCTGGTCAGGTCAGGATTGTCGAGCAGCTTGATGAGCGCGGTACAGACCTCGCCCAGATTGTGCGGCGGAATGTTGGTCGCCATGCCGACCGCGATCCCGGTGGCGCCATTGATCAGCAGGTTCGGGATCCGCGACGGCAGGACGACGGGTTCCGTTTTGGTGCCGTCGTAGTTCGGACGAAACGGCACCGTGGACTGATCAATCTCGCTGAGCAGTTCGTCGGACAGCCGGGCGAGCCGGCACTCGGTGTAGCGCATCGCCGCGGCGCTGTCGCCGTCGAGCGATCCGAAATTGCCCGAGCCGTCCACGAGCGGATAGCGCAGC
>Ga0070674_100001941_pt1 | contig 11290 bp, 4 predicted proteins | sample KBSM33metaG_FD_65344 | JGI IMG/M metagenome (GOLD analysis project Ga0070674, IMG submission 65344) | Miscanthus rhizosphere microbial communities from Kellogg Biological Station, Michigan, USA - KBS M3-3 metaG | ecosystem: Host-associated > Plants > Roots > Rhizosphere > Soil ...
GGGCCCCTTCCAGCACGGCCTCGCGCAGGTCGGCCTGGTTCCAGAGCGTCTGCTGGCAGTTGGCTCGCGAAAGGTTGGCGCCGGCCAGATCGGCGCGCTGCAAGCGCGCACCCGCGAGGTCCGCGCCCTCCAGATTGGCGCCGTCGAGACGCGCCTCCGTCAGATCGCTGTCCCACAGCAGCGCGCCGGCCAGACTGGCGCCGGTGAGGATCGCGCCGTCGAAGCGGGCACCGCGGCAGCGCGCGCCGCCGAGATCGGCGCTGCGCAAGTCGGCGCGCGACAGCTGCGCGCCCTCCAGGTATGCATTGGCCAGATCGGCGGCCGAGAGATCGGCGCCGCACAGATAGGCGTCCACGAGGCTGGCCTCGGCGGCGTGGGCGCCCGTCATGCGCGCGGCGAACAGGTTGGCGCGCACGAGGCTCGCCTGCGCGAGGTCGGCGCCGGACAGATCGGCCTCGGCGAGGTTGGCGCCCGCGAGGTTGGCACCGGCGAGCTGGGCGGTGAAGAGCGACGCGCGAGAGGCGTCCGCTCCGGGCAGCTGTGCCCAGCGCAGGTCGGCCTCGGTCAAGACAGCGCCGGAAAGTCGCGCGCCGGTCAGGTCCGCTGACAGAAGCTGCGCCTGCGGCAGCGTGGCGCCGTCCAGCCGCGCGCCGCGCAGATCGGCTCGCCATAGCACCGCGCCCGCCAGATCGATGCCGGTCAGGTCGGACTCCGCGAGCTTCGCTTCCGACAGATCGCAGCGCGGGGCGCGCGCGCCGGGCAGCCGCGCGCGGATCAGGCTCGCGCGCGCGAGCACCGCCTCGGTCAGATCGGCGCCCGCCAGCACCGCCTCGTCGAGGTGCGCGCCGGTCAGGTTCGCCCGCGTCAGGCGCGCGCCCGTCAGATCCGCGAAGGCGAGATCGACGCCCGACAGATCGGCGCCGGTCAGCACCGCGCCGGCCAGCGTCGCGCCCCGGAGATCGCGGCCGCCCTCGACCTCGTCGCGGCCGGGCAGACCTTCCAGCGCTTCGAGCCAGGACTCACGGTTGCGCGCGGCCGCCAGCACCGCCTGAAGGCGCGAGGCGCCGTCCGGCGTCCGCCATCGCTCCACGAGCTGTTGGACCGAGTCCCTCACACCGTCATCACGTTGCTGCCGGTGCGTGCCGCTGCGCTGACCGCGACCAGCGCGTCCTCGCACGCCCGGACGTCATCCGGCTCATTCGACGACAGCGATACGGGCGCGCCGACGTGGTAGCGCAGGGTCCCGCCGGGCAGCGGCAACAGATGCTGTCGATCGACAGCGAACCGGCGCGAGATGTCGATTCCGATCGGGACCAGCTCGGCGCCGAGGCGCCGCGCGAGCCGAACGAAACCTGGTTTGATGTGAAAGTACGGTCCGCCCGAGTCCGGGAACACCAGCATCGGGCTCGCCTCGGGGAAGGCTTCGGCGATCTGGGCGATGCGGGAATCCTGCGCGCCGAGCTTGAAGATGAAGACCGGCATGCCCCACCACGTCGGCGGCAAACTGCCCCACAGCGCGCGCAGCCGATCGTGTGTCAGCCAGACGACATCACGCAGCTCGGGGCACAGGCGGGTGAGGAGATACGCGAGGTAGATGTTCTGGTGCCACGTGAAATAGAGGCGTGGTGGACCGCCGGGCGCAACGGCGAGCGCCGCCGGGGCGCGCGCGGGTTCGAGGCGGAGGCGCGGCAGCACGAGATGCAGCAACCCGAAGAGGGGCAGGCCCAGGGCTGAGGCCGTTGCGACTTTCCACGCCGGGAGCGGCCCCAGCTCGGACGAGGTGCGGACCCGGGTCAAGCGCCACCCGACCGGCCGGCCCGCCCTCCCGCGCCGATCAGCGCGCTCACCTCGGCGGCAGCCTGTCGGACCTCACGATGCACGCTCTCGGCTCCCAGCGTCTTGATCTTGTCGATCGACTCGGGATCCGCGATCGCGCCCAGCAGATAGATGGCCGCCATCGTCGAGGTCCACCGGCGATCACCCAGCGCGAGCGCCTTGCGGTACGCGACGAGAGCGTAGCTGTTCTTCTCGTGCTGCAGGACGCGGGCGGCATCGGCGCGCTGGATGACGACTTGCGTGGCCAGCGCCTGCGCGGTCTCCGCGGTGGCGGCCTCCGGCGAAGTGGCGACCACGCGATCGATCAGACGCTGAATGACGCCGCGGATGACGCTGTTGCGTTCCGCCGCGAACGCGCGCAGCAAGCCCGGCAGCACCTCCGGCGTCTCGTACAGACCCAACCCCTGGCAGGCGACGCACCGGACCAGGTCGTAGCGGCCGGCGAGCAGCAGCGTTTCGAAGACGACGCGCACTTCGGGCACCGGCCATCGATACATGGTGGCCAGAAAGTTGCTCTGCACCTCTTCGGTCTCCGATTCAACCACCGCGCGCAACGGCAAGCCGGCCACGCCGCGCCGCTGGATGAACTGGATCATGAAGTCGAAGATCTCCGCGTAGAGCGGCCGTCGCGCCCAGCGCTGCAGGCGGCCCTGGTAGAGATCGTTCACCAGCACCTCCGAGACGAAGAACTCGAGGAACGACAGGTGCAGGAACCGGAATCGGCCGCCGACGCGAGAGAAGAACCCCGAGTTGATGATCTGCGCGGCCAGGCGCGCGCTCTCGGACGCCGGGATCGTCGAGAACGCCTCGTGCTCATCCGCGATGAGCGTCTCGAAGTAGCCGGGCGTGACCTCGTACAGCTCGTTGCTCCACAGGTCGTACGCCAGCTTCGCCACGATGGCGCGCTGATCGGCCATCGACCAGCCCGGATGGTTGGGCGCGTTGATCGCGAGGTTCTTCTTCACGAACGAGTCGTACAGATCGATCGGGCGAAAGTCTTCGTCCCCACCCTGCCGGTCGCGCAGATATTCCGTGCACAGGAACAGGTGAATCGCCATCCGACAGAGCTCGCGGAGACGCGGCGAGCGCGCGAACAGCTCGTGCGCCTCGCGCAACAGGTTCTTTCGCTCCAGGTACTCGTCGATCTGCTGGTCGTCGAACGGCGCCAGCACCACCCTGTCGGTCGTGGGCACCTGGGTCTCGTCCAGGTTGTCGCGGAAGAAAGTGATGCGCGACGTGAGCACCACGCGCACGCCCGGTAAGTCGCGGAGGTCCATGAACAGCCCCAGCATGCGCTGCAGGTCCTCACCCTGGGTGCGGTTGGCGACCTCGTCGAGGCCGTCGAGGACCAGGACCACGCGGGCGTTCACCCGCATCAGCTCGCGCAGCGCGCGCTCGGACAGCGCGACGCCGTGCCGGCTGACGAACAGCGAGAGCGCCTTGAGCAAGCTCGTCTTGTTGCGGGCGTAGGACAGGTTCAGGTAAAGCGGGATCAGCGCCTCGGACGGATCGTTGATCAGATCGCGCGACAGCTCGTAGGTCAGCCGATAGCTGAAGGCGCTCTTGCCCGAGCCGTAGTCACCCAGCAGCAACACGAACGCGGAGGGCTTGTCGCGCAGCACCTGCCTGACATGCGCGATCAGATCGGGGAGGCGCTCGCCGTTCTGATTGGTGGCGGCCGGGCGAACATAGGCGCTGTGGACGGGCTGGTCTTCGTACAGCGCGACGATCTTGCGCGCGTACGCGACGGCGGCGGCGGTGGCGTCCGGCTGCTCTTCGCTGGTCGGCGGCGCGGCAGCGGCCGGGTGAGCGCTGGACCGCGAGCTCACCGTCCCGAGCGGCAGCGCCCCCGGCTGGCTCAGCGATTCGAGATGGCGCAGCAGATCTCCGTAATCGCTGCCATAACGGAACTGCGTGCACGATCGCAGCGCCGCGGGGATCCATTGCTCGTCGGCGCCGTCGGGGATGACCGGACGAAAGCGCGATGGGTCGCGCGTCCATTGGTCGACCAGCAATCCGAGTGCGTCGGAGGATCCCCCTCGCGCAGCGCGCTGCCGGGTCAGCAGCTCCACCTGGCGGTGCAGCGCCTCGGTGCACACGACCAGCGTCACCTGCGCGGACGCCAGCTGATTCTCGGTCCACGCGTGCCAGCCCTCGGGGGGCGTCTTCACGAACTGGTCGAACGCGCACTCGAACCCGTCCTGACGGAGGCGCGCCGCCAGTTCGCGGACCAGCTCGACATGGCGGGGCGTATCGTTCGAGTAGGCGACGAACACCCTGATCGAATCGTTGCGACGTCTCTCCGTGGTGAAGCGAGAGCCCAAGTTTTCCCCTGATCGAGGCTATCAAGGGGCCCTGATCTTGTCACTGCGCATCCGTGCTACAAGGGCCGGCATGCCGCAGCGAGTGGCTCTCGTCGATCTCGACGCGCGTCTGCCGAACCTCACCTCGCAACTGCTGCTGCCTCGCCACGACGTTCTCGCGGTGGGAACCGCCGCGCTCGCCGCGGGGCATGACGTCGACGTGTTCGTCGAGGCCTGGAATGGAGTGCCGTTCGCCGCGCTGTCCTCGTACGACGTCGTCGGCGCTGCGGTCACCGGGTCGAACCTGAGCCGGGTGGCGGAGCTGTTCCGCGACCTGCGGGCGCGTCGGCCCGCTGTCCATCTGATCGCCGGCGGCCCGCACGCGACGCTGGCGCCGGCCGAGGTCGCCGCCCTGGCCGACGTGGTCGTGCGCGACGAGGGCGAGGTCACGTTCGTCGAGGTGCTGGACGCGCTCGCGCGCGGCGACGACGTCGCCGGCATCGAAGGCGTCTCGTACCGCCGGGCCGGGCGCGTCCACCACAACGGCCGTCGTCCCTTCGTCGGTACGACGGAGGCCGAGAATCTCGACCTCCTCACGGGGTTCCGCCCCCGCTCGCGGTTGCGGCAGCTGTTCGGCCAGGGCGGGCTTTACACCGGCTACGCCAGTGCTTCGCGCGGGTGCCCGTTCCCGTGCACCTTCTGTTACGAGAACATGATCGGCGGCACCGGGTTTCGCCGCCAGGAGATCGAGGCGTTCGTCACCGACGTGCGTCGCAAGCGCGACCTGCTCGGCACCCGATCGTTCTGGTTGACCGACAGCAATTTCACCACCAACCCGCAACACTGCCGCGATGTCTTGCGCGCCCTGATCGCCGCCGATCTCGGTTGCACGTTCTCGGCCCTGTGCCGCACCGACGTCGGACGTCAGCCCGAGATCCTGGACTTGATGAAGCGCGCCGGCTTCAAGACGCTGGTGCTGGGCATCGAGGCCGTCGACGACGCCACCTTGATGAGGATTCGAAAGAAGCAAACCGTCGACAGCACCACCGAGGCGATCCGGCGCATGCAGCAGGCCGGGCTCGGGGTCTACGGTCTGTTCATGCTCGGGTTCGACGAGGACACCGTGGATTCCGCAGCCTCGTTCGTTCGCTATGCCGACGCGCACGATCTGGTCGGCCTCAGCATCTACTGCCTGACCGAGTACCCGAGCTTGCCGGGGCGGACGCTGCCGCGCTGGCGCATCTGCGAGACCGACCTCGACTATTACAACGGTCACTACGTCACGACCTTTCCGCTGCGCGCGCGTCCCAGCGCCCTCGAGCGCGCGGCCTTCACCGCGCTGCTGGGGTTCCATCACCCGCGGCGGCTGCTCGGCACCCTGGCGCGGGGTGACTGGCGCCAGGCCATGCTGCACTTCGCGCACTACCTGCAGCTGCGGAAGATGTGGCGCGTCTCGCTGCAACACCAGCGTCGTCTGGCCGAGATCGAAGCGCCGTACTACCGGGGCGACGACCTGCAGGTCGATCTGCTGCGCGCGCGGCCTGTCGTCACCGATCCCTTGCCGCCCGACCTGCTCGCCGGGTGGCGCGATCCCGACGACCTCGTCGCGCCGGCGGCGCTGGCCCGCGCCCTGTCGTGAAGGCGGCCGCGCCGCTGGTCGCTCCGCGCCGCAGGCGCGGTGTGCGACTATAGTTTTTGTTGTAGCCGCGATCCCGCGCTGCGCGCGGGGGCGGCTAGCGGGCGATGAGGTCGCTCATCCAGCCGACGTCGGCGGGGCTGGTGCCGCTGAAGCGTTGCGCCCAGGTCGGATCGTCGAGGCGGGTGAAGTTGCTCGTGGTCTCCTCGAAGTAGCTGGAGACCAGGCCCGCGTAGGCGCGCGGGCCGGTGCAGGTGTTGGCGGTCAGCACGATGAGGCGGGCGTTGCCCGTTCCGACGTGAAGGACGCGGCCCACGGGGTTGCCGGCCGCGTCGGTGGGCTGGGTGTGGACGTCGGCGATGGTGGGCGAGAACTTCGTCGGATCGGTCTGGAAGAACAGGTTCGGGTACCAGCCCGAGGCGAAGGTCTGACCGCACGCGCTGCTGAGCGCGACCGTCTGGTTGATGAACGCCATCTGCTCGGTCGTGAACGGCGTCCCTTGCGCCTGATACGTCGCCATCGACTCCAGCATGGCGGCGGCGGCGCCGAGGCGCGTGAAGTGCTGGACGATGCTCTGGCCGAGAAAGTCGGTGCTGCTGGTCCCGATCCCCAGCGACTTGACCATCTCGCCGCCCTTGCTGGCGTACGCGCGCAGCTTCGTGAAGAACGCGGGGTTCGGTTCCACCAGCGCGTCGGGGAACGCGCACTGCCCGCCGCTGGTGTAGCTCTGCTTGGCGTAGAGGATCGTGTCGTGGCGCAGCTCGGCCCAGGAGGCGAGCTGGCTGTTCAACGTGCGCCGGCCCCAGGCCTCGGTCTGCGCGATCTCCAGCGGCGACGTCTGGGTGGTGGCGTTGCGCGACAGCGACCGCACCGCGCCCAGCCACTGGTTGTACAGGCTGGAGTCCCAGAACGAATCGCCGTGGTCGTCGATCAGCACGCGCATCGACGCCAGATCGGACGCGTAGCGATACATGTCCAGCTGGGGCTTGAGCAGGGTCGCCGCCTGATTGTTGCCGAGCGCGGCGAACGCCACGTCGAGTGGATCGGGCATCATCCGGCTCACGGCGCCGCCCTGGACGCGGTCGTAGACCACGTTCGAGAACACGTGCGAGTCGATGACGTAGCGCTGTCCCATCAGCAGGAACGTGCGCGACAGCGGCAGCGTCCCCTTGCCGAGGCCGTTGATCATGATGTGGCTGGAGATCCGCTGCGAGCCGAAGTCGCCCGCCACGAGCGCCGTCTGGATGCTGGCGTCGTCCATCCCGACGACGTCGCCCGGGCCGGCCGCGCCCAGGCGCGACAGCAACGGCGCGAACTCGTCGACGCGCATGTTGTCGCTCTCGCCGACGAACACCTGGATCGTTCGATCGATCTTGTCGAAGGCGGGGCGCAACTCGGGCGTCACCAGCGAGGCGAGGCCGAGCGCGCCGTCGAACTGGCGCCGCTGGAACTTCTGGCTGCCGTCCTGCTGCGTCTCGATGATGCGGAGGTCGATGCGGCCCAGCCACATCATCGCCTTGAAGTAGGACTTCAGATCTTCGCTGTCGGTGTAATGACCGCGCGGGACGAACTGCGAGAAGTCCTCCATGCGCGGCAGCCCGAAAAGCGTGATCCCCTGCAAGCCCTGGGCGGCCTTCGCCGCGGTGAGCAGCGAGGCGATCTGATCGGCGGACGCGCCCGCGACGGGCGTCTCGCTGCCGGGATCGAGCAGGCCGGAGGCGACCGCGAGGTAGAGATCCAGATCGGCCGCGGTCTGGGTGCCCAGCGCGGACACCGTTCCCGCCGCCAGCGCCGATCGCATGCCGGCGAGCAGCGTCTTCAGCGCGGGGCGCAGCGCGCTGAGCTCGACCTGCTTCAAGATCGAGTCGTACGATCGGTGGACCACATAGAGGATCGAGTCCGCGCTGACGAACAGCGGCAGGTCGGCCCCGTAGATGCTCGCGTAGCCGTAGATGAAGGTCGGGAACTTCTGGCGGTCCGAGATGACGAAGCCGTTGCGGACCAGCGCCGTCTCCTCCGCGGTGGTCAGGCCCAGGCGCGAGTCCCGGATCAGCGAGAGGTTCGCGGCCGTGCGCGGATCGTAGCTGAGCGTGCTGGCGAAGGCGGTCGGGTAACGCGCCGCCAGGCCCGCCGTGTCCAGACCGGCGACCGCCGTCAGCGCGGCCGCGATGCGCGCGCGCTCGGCTGCTTCGCTGGCGCTGCCCGACGTGCCCGCGGTCCCCGACGTGCCCGCGGTCCCCGACGCGCCCGCGGTTCCTGTCGCGCCCCCGGTCCCCGACGCGCCGGCCGTTCCCGTCGCGCCCGCGGTCGCCGCGGTCCCGGCGACCCCGGCCATTCCCGCCGTCCCGGCGTCGGGCTTTGCCGACGTGCGACCTCCACAACCGGCGAGGCCCGCCGCGACGAACGACGCAACGCAGAGTAAGCGCTTCATTCGCGGCTACAGATGCCTCGGGCCGCGCATTTCGGGTCGCCCGCCCCGTCCGGAAGGGGCGCGAGGAACGTGGAAAGCGGCTTCGAGACTCTGTAGTCTCGTGCAAAACGAGCTTATGCGTATCCAGTCCACCGGACTTCTTCTCTCTGCTCTGTTGATCGCCGCGGGCTGTGGCGGTGGCGGCGGCGACGGCGCGAAGGGAGGAGGAGGAGGCGCCGCGGGCTCCGCGCGCGGTGGATCCGGCGGCGCGGGCCGCGGCGGCACCACCGGCGGTGGCGGCAGCGGCGGTATCGGCGGTGTGGGAGGAATTGGTGGAATCGGTGGCAGCGGCGGCACGAGTGGTAGCGGCGGCAGCACGGGTGGCAGCGGCGGCAGCACGGGTGGTATCGGCGGCAGCGGAGGCGGCTCGGGCGGCACGGGTGGCACCACACCCGTCGACGCGTGCGCCGCGACGCCGAGTCCTTGCAGCGTGAACGCCACCTGCACGACGACGTCGACTGGCTTCACGTGCGCGTGCAAGTCCGGCTACACGGGCGACGGCGTGACCTGCGCCGACGTCGACGAGTGCGCCGCCGCGAACGGCGGCTGCGACGTGAACGCCACCTGCACCAACACGCCCGGAACCCGCACCTGTGCCTGCAAGACCGGCTACTCCGGCGACGGGATCACCTGCGCGGACGTCGACGAATGCGCAACCAACCGGGGCGGCTGCAGCGCCAACGCGGATTGCTCGAACACGCCGGGCTCACACGCCTGCACCTGCAAGAGCGGATTCACCGGCGACGGCGTGACCTGCACCGACATCGACGAGTGCGCCACCAACAACGGCGGCTGTGACGCGCTGGTGATGTGCAACAACACGCCCGGATCGCACACGTGCGGCAACTGCCCCGCCGGCTACACGGGCGGCGGCGCCTCCGGCTGCACCGACATCGACGAGTGCACCGCCGGTACGGCGAACTGCTCCGCGAACGCGAACTGCGCGAACTCGCCGGGCTCGTTCGCGTGCGCGTGCAAGACAGGTTTCACCGGCACCGGCGTCGTGTGCACCGCGTGCAGCGTGTGCGCCGCCGGCCAGTACCAGACCGCGGCCTGCACCGCCACGACGAACACCGGCTGCGCGACCTGCCCCACGGGGTGCGCGGCCTGCACCGGCGCCACGACGTGCACCGCCTGCGGCCAGGGATACCATCTGGTGGGCAGCGCGTGCGTCGCGTGCACGGCCTGCGGCGCCGGCCAGTTTCAGGTCAGCGCATGCACGCCGACGCAGGACACGGTGTGCAACACCTGCTCGACCTGCGGCGCCGGCCAGTACCGGACGGCCGCCTGCGCCGGATCCAGCGACACGACCTGCGCCGCGTGCACCGTCTGCGCCGTCGGCCAGTACCAGACCGCCGCCTGCAGCCCGACCAGCAACGCCACCTGCGCCGCCTGCGACAGCACCTGCACCGCGTGCACCGGAATCGGCGCGTGCACCGGCTGCGCGTCCGGCCGTTACCTCAGCGGCGGGACATGCCAGCTCTGCTCGACGTGCACGGCGGGGCAATATCGGGCGGTCGCGTGTACATCGACGGCGAATACCGTCTGCAACACCTGCTCGGCCTGCGGCGCCGGCCAGTACGAGACGGGCGCCTGCGGCGGCACCAGCGATCGCGTGTGCAGCGCGTGCACGCCCTGCGGCAGCATGCAGTGGGAAGACGGCGCCTGCACGCCGACGAGCAACCGTTCCTGCGCGATGTGCGCGGTGTGCGGCGCGAGCCAGTACCGGGTCGCGGCCTGCGGCGCGACCACCAACACCGTCTGCGCGGCTTGCTCGAGCTGCGGCGCGGGGAAGTACCAGACGGCGGCGTGCAGCGCGACGGCCGACACCGTGTGCGCCACCTGCACCCCCTGCCCCGTCGGGCAGTTCGTGACGATGGCCTGCGGCGGCACCACCGACACCGTGTGCGCGACGTGCGACGCGCACTGCGACGCCTGCACCGGGCCCACCGCCTGCACCGCCTGCGCCGCGGGTTTCGCGCTGCTCGCTGGCAGCTGCGTCTCGACCGGATCCAGCTGCCTCGGCATCCACACCGCGAACCCCAGCGCGCCCGACGGCGTTTACCAGCTGGATCCCGACGGTGGCTCGTCCGCCAACGCCTTCTTCGCCTATTGCGACATGACCACCGACGGCGGCGGATGGATGAAGATCCTGCAGTACACCAACGCCGCTTACACTCCGACGACCGCCGCGGTCGGCAACATCGCGGTCGCCGGCATCAGCGCGATGGCGAAGATGGCCGACGCCGACGTCAACAGCCTGGCCAATCTCGCGACCAACCGCGAATACCGATTCCAGGGCGCCACGTCGACGAAGAAGCTGTTCATGAAGGTGAGCGCGCCGTGGAACGACACCGCCCGCAGCCACGGCCTGATCCTCACGTCGACGGCCCTCGCCTGTGAGGCGACGACCAGCTGCGCCTACATCCCGGTGACGGCCACGATGCGGCCGACGATCGACACGTTCAGCTGGAACCCGGCCTCGACCACCTTCAACAACGAGGACCGCTACTTCACCGACTACGACGCCCCGATCAATTGCTACATCACCGGATCGACCACCCAGCGCTGCTACTGCGCCGGCTCCAGCGTCGGGCACGCGCTGATCCCGAATTTCTCCATCTGGACGCGCGAGGTGCCCGTCCGGAACGACGGGATCATCCTTTATCCGCTGGACGAGAACACCGGAATGGCGGTGGGCGATGCCTCGGGATACGGCCGCAACGCGACGGTGATCGCCGGAGGCTGGACGCCCGGACACACCGGAAGCGCGCTGCTGGGCGCGCTGCGCACCGACGCCGCGGTGCCGGTGACGAACGCGGTGACCGTCTCACTGTGGGTGCGGCGCGACGGCCCCGGCACCGCCGACACGCGCATCGTCAGCTGGGACAACGACGGCCTCGAGCTGGGCGACGTGAACCACGCGAATAATCTGGGCGTGTCCGTGCCCGGCCTCGGCTGGCAGGCGACCGGAACCAGCTTCGGCACCGGCTTCCACCACGTCGCCGTCTCCGTCGGCGGCGGCACGATCCGCGTCTACTTCGA
>Ga0070674_100001946_pt1 | contig 11277 bp, 8 predicted proteins | sample KBSM33metaG_FD_65344 | JGI IMG/M metagenome (GOLD analysis project Ga0070674, IMG submission 65344) | Miscanthus rhizosphere microbial communities from Kellogg Biological Station, Michigan, USA - KBS M3-3 metaG | ecosystem: Host-associated > Plants > Roots > Rhizosphere > Soil ...
CCTTGCCGCTCGACAAACGAGACACTCTGGTCGGCTGCCATCTCACGGTACGCGAACGCGACCGCAACAGAAAAGACGACGAGAAACGCCAGCGCGCATACCCCGCCCGCAACGACGATTCGCCGCCGACGTGCTTCGACAAGGGTGAGGTGGGCGATTGTGAGGACGCTTCGCATCAATTAGCCAGGCCGCTCGTCGTCGCCTATCACGTCCAGGAATACATCCTCGAGAGACTTGCGACGCGGCTGAACCGCATGGATGTGCACGCCCTGCTGCACCAGCCAGGACACGATCGCCGGAACAGCGCCATCGCCGTCGACGCGGAGGGCTATGACATCAGGGCTCTGTTGGACGACGTTCGTGCCGAAGCGCGACAAGCCCTCGACAATCCCGGCGTTCAGCGCACCCACCCGCAACTCGAGGTCGAGCTGTGCCGTCGGAGCCGACAGACGTCGTTCCTCCACGACGCGGCCGCGCTTTACGAACGCCACGCGATCGCATGTCGCTTCAACTTCGCCGAGCAGATGGGAATTGAGAAAGACTGTGACGCCCTCGCCGCGCAGCTCGGCGATGATGTCGCGCACCAGCAGGCGCCCGAGCGGATCCAGTCCTGACGTGGGCTCGTCCAGGAAGACGAGGGAGGGCGTGTTCAGCAGCGCCTGCGCGAGCCCGACGCGCTGGAGCATGCCTTTGCTGTACCCGCGGAGGGGGCGGTCGACCGCGTCGACGAGGTCGACGCGGGTCAGCAGTCGATCGATTCGGCCGTCGAGCGAAGCGCCTCGCAGCCCGTAGAGCCGGCCGTGAAACCGCAGCAGCTCGGATGCGGTCAGCGTCTCGTGAAAACGGAAATGTTCGGGAAGAAAGCCCACGCGGGCGCGGACCGCCCGATCACCGAGCGGAGCGCCCAACACGCGCCCTGTGCCGGCCGTCGGCGCGACCAGCGCCAGCAGCATCTTGATCGAGGTGGTCTTGCCCGCGCCGTTCGGACCGAGGAATCCGAAGACCTCGCCCTCACGCACCCCGAGCGAGAGATCCGACACCGCGAGTGTAGGACCGAACTGCTTGCGCAGGCCGTGGGTCTCGATAATCAACGCACTGAGCTGGCCATGGCCAGGGCTTCCGAGGCCTGCTGAATGCTGACCAGCGCAAACACACGTTCGGGTGTCGACCATACGATGGTCGTGGTCGGCGACTGGTCACGCGGCTGGTGTTGAATCAAGACGCCACGATGTCCACTCACATCCACCTGGCGGAATGACGTCGCGTTTGGGGGCACCGGCACAATCAAGGTGGTGTGCCAGTCGATCGCCTGCGCGAACTGTTTTGCCTCGAGCGGGGGCAGGCCCAGAATGCGCAGGCCGATCTCGCCGAGCGCCGGCACATCGACGCGGGCGGGAAGGGTCAGCTGCGGCGTTCGCGCCTGAAACAACCGCGTCCGCCTCCTGTTGCCGTGATCGTAGCGAATCATCACCACCGGTGGCACGCGGACGTCGACGACGAGACCATCGAGCCCTGCCGGCACGCTGAGATCGTTGATGCCGAGCGCGTCCATCACCTGCTGCAACCGGTGACTGTCTGCGGTGATGCGCATCGCGCGTTCGCCCATCACGGCCGTCTCCATAACCTGCGTGTTGCTCGGCAGCCACTGCGGCGTCGCGAGCGTCATGCGTGCGGCAGCCCCGGCATCGGCCAAGGACGCGACAGGTACCGGATCACCTGGATCCTGCAACACCTGGACGTGTTCGCCGACCAGCGTGCCGATGTCCAGATGTTCGGCCCTGAGCCGATCGAGGCGACTGGGATCGAGCGGCACCCCGACGACGTTGACGACTCGGAACAACGACACGAATTGCGCCACTGATGCGCGCACGCCTGGAACTGCGATCACAACCGCGCCGACCGTCAACGCTGCGACGACGAACAGCGCGCGCCGTGGCCAATCCATCGGCGTGTCGGCCGCGGGCTCCTGGGCATGCAGGCGCTCGCGCAACCGCGCCTTGAACAGCGGCGAAGGCTCGCTCCGTAATGCGAGCAGCCAGGCCTCGCTCACCTCGTCCGTACTCGTGTCTCCGAAGGTCATGATTGCGCTCCTCACCAACGCCCGCGAAGTACTTCGACTGCGCGGTGCAGAATAGTGCCGACGTTGCTTTCGCTGAGCCCGGTGGCCTGCGCGATGGCCCTGTTTGTCATGCCCGCACCGTATTTCATGGCAATCAATTCCCGCTGACGCGGCTCGAGCGTCGCGAGCAAACCGGCAAGCCGCTGTGCGTCGGATTGCTGGATGACCAGGTGCTCGGGGGTATGTTCCGGCGATGGCACGGCGGCCGCGGCGTTGAGCGTTTCGTGACGCTGTTGCGTGCGCAGATGATCAATCGCGACGTGACGCGCGATGGTCAGCAACCAGGTCGACAGGCCGGCAAGATCACGCCGGTAGCGATGGCGCGCCCGCCAGGCCTTCTCGAAGGTTCTGGCGGTGAGATCTTCGGCCTCAGTGTCATGACCGAGGCGATAGCGGAAGAAGTTGAGGACGCGGGGCAACTCCGCCGCGTACACCTCGTCCCAGTCCGGTTCTGTCGCGATCCAGCCCGCCAGCCGCCTGGGCAACACCTGCACCAACGCCATTTGACTCTATATACGGCCGCGCAGCGGATGTATCACAAGGTCGAACGCGGTCCGCGTTCGAGCGGGCACGTCTGTCTAGTATTCTCGAGTCAGGCGCGCCGCCACGACCACTCCGACACTCACCTGAGAATGCGGATCTCGGCCACTGACCAATTGTGGCGGACGTTGGGCGCCGGCTCCTGCCGCACGATGACGTACTTCGCTCGTACAGGCTGGAATGAAATCGCTATTTCAGGATGGCGTTCGTCCAAAACGATTGCTCTATACAGGCTGCCAGCGGTCAGTCCCTGCCATTGTGTCTGCCACGTGACTCCGTCGCTCGACGTGTCGATCGTGAGGCGTCTGGGGTAGTCGCCAGCCACAGCACGCATCGAGAGGCGGACCCCGCTCACGTCCTGAGCCTCGGCGAGCGTCAGCTGCAGTGTGTGCGACACGCGTTGTGACTCACGGCTGGACCACCGCGTGTCCTCGCTGCCGTCTGTCGCGCATTCCGGACACACGCCCCCATGGTCGTCTTCGGTGGAGGAGACAGGCAACGTGCTGGATGCGGTCTTCAGTGTGGAAGGATGCCTCGGCACCAGATAGAGGGCACGATGCTCGGAAGAGCCACACCGTGTCGCTCCGGCCCGCAGCGCCATGCGTTCGTACGCACTGGCGTCCGTTACGCTGCCATCGATGATGATGCACAGCGAACCGAATTCGGCGAGCGAGGGCAGGATCGATTCGTCGTACTCGTTTATCGCGCGAGATAGAACGTTATAGGGTGTGGGCGAGTAGCCGGAATAGCCGTTGACCACCGCCTGGCCGTGAAAAATGCTGCGATACATGGCGGAGGCGTCGGTGACAACCGTGCCCATCGGCAACTCGAGCACCGCACTGCTCCGGCATGCCGCCGGCAGCTCGATACGCGCGGGAGCGGCCTCCATCGGAAGCGGCCGCGGCCAGCAGTCGCAGACGATGACGGCCACAATCGTCGCGACGACAACGCGCCGGCGTGATCCTGAGAGGTCGCGAGACATCCGACCGAGCACGAGAGCGGCAGCCATCGCCAGGCACAGGGAGACGAGTGTCGCGAACCGCGTGGGCACCCGAAGCGCCTCGCCGCCCGGCAATTTCATCAGCCAGAAGTACGGTGGTTTTTCGATGAGCCATTGCCCGAAGACGCGGCCGACCGGACCGAGACAGAGCGCAACACTGACGACGGTGCCGAGCAGGTAAAACCCGGCATCCGATCGTCTCTGCCACAGCCCGCGGACGGTGTTCGTCGTGAGCGCTGCGACAACGAAGCAAAGCACGCCGAGCGTAAATGGCTTCCTGCCTCGTCGATCGCTGAACGTCATCGAGGCCGCCCGAAACGACCACCCTCCGGCGAACGCTGCGTACAAACCCAGGACGATACAGATGCATCCGACGACGACGAACGCCCCCCGCCAGCTCGGGGTACGGAAGCTGGCGATCGACTTCGACCGGTTCCTGTAAGTGAGGACCACGCCTGCAGCCAGGATCAGCGGCCCGACAAGACCGGGGTAAAGGGCCTGCTCGGGCCTGTGCTCGAGATGCAGGGGCCACAGCAACAACAGATCTGGCCCCGTGAGGAATGAGGCGACGTCTGCGCCGAACGACGCAATCTCGCCGAACCCGCGACTCAGCTGGAACTGCGCATGGATCGTCTGATACGCCGTCAGTATTGGTGCGAGGGGCAGTGCGCAGCACAACCACGCGCACGCCAATATCCAGGCTTTCGGCGGCCGATACCAGGCGATCCAGACGAGTATCAGCAGACTGAAGTACACGAGGTAATAGCCATTCGACAGCGCCTGAAGCAACCACGTAATGCCGAAGAGGATCGACCAGCCAATCTTCGCGCGTTCAGTTGTGGCAGCGAGAAATCTGTGCAGCGCGAACAGCGCGGCCGGCATCCAGAACGACAGCAGTACCTGCAGATGTGAGATCTGGTCCAGACGGTAGGGTGAGAATCCAAAGAGCAGACCGCCGACGAATGACACATCGTGGCGCGCCGTCAATTGATACGCGAGCAGGTACGCCGCGGTGGCGGCGAGCGGCCACGAGACTAGTAGGACGAGATTGTAGGAAGCCTGAGGTCCAAATCCGAGCCACGCGAGCGGTCCGAAGAGCGGCATCGCGCCCAGCAGATGTTCCGAATACGCCATGACGCCAGAGAGTGGCCAGAAGGCGGGCGCGTTCCACCACGCTGCGGTGAGCGGCGTCGTTTTCAGGTTCCAATCGGCGATCCAGGTGTTCAACAACGAATCGCCGAGATCATGCGGCACGCCGTTTCGGAACTGCAGCACGATCGGCCAGAAGTAGGCCGCCGTCAGCAGGCAGTATGCGGCGAGCGCGAACCACAGGGGATGCCCGGCAGCGAACCGTCGTATTGCTACCAGTGACGGCCGATCGTTCATGGCCGACGGTCGAGCGCCTCGATGGTAGCCGTCGAAGGGCTGCGGCTGGTCGCAAGCCGCCTGGCCGCATCCTCAGCCCCGCGGAGCACGCGCAGCACGTTTCCCGACGCGAGTTTCTGGAGGTCACCGTCGGACCACCCGCGTCTCATGAGCTCGGCGAACAGATCGGGAAACCGGCTGACGTCCGCGAGGCCCGACGGCTCGTCGGTGCTGCCATAGAAGTCGCTGCCGATACCGACATGATCTTTGCCGGCCACACGGGCGACGTGCTCGACGTGATCAGCGACCTGCGCGAGTGTGGCGATCGGCGCAGGGCCGTGAGCCGCGGCGTACTCCTTCTCCATCCGCTCCATCTCGGCGTTCGACTTCGCGTTGAAGATCGACGTCTCCATGCCCTTGCCCCACGCGGCCGTTTCGGCAGAGACAAAAACGGGAATGAAGGTGACCATCACGACGCCACCGTTCCTGCCGATTCGCGCAAGCACATCGTCGGGGACGTTGCGTGGATGATCGACCAGCGCGCGGGCGCTCGAGTGCGAAAAGATGACCGGCGCCTCTGAGATGTCGAGGACCTGGCGCATCACGTCCGGCGACACGTGCGAGATGTCGACGAGCATTCCCAGCCGGTTCATCTCACGCACCACTTCACGCCCGAACGCCGTCAGTCCGGCGTGCGCCGGGGTGTCGGTCGCGGAATCGGCCCAATCGTTGTTCTTGCCGTGCGTGAGCGTCATGTAGCGGACGCCGAGCGCGTAGAACGCGCGCAGGGCGCCGAGGCTGTTCTCCAGCGCCTGACCGTTCTCCATGCCAAGGAAGGACGCGATCTTTCCCTCTCGGCGCGCCCGCTCGAAGTCGGCGGTGCTCGTGGCCAGCAGGAAGGTATCTGGATACGCGTCGATCATCCGGCGCGCGAGCTCGATCTGTTCGAGCTGAGTCCGCGCCGGGTTCGACAGTCCGGACGGGATGAAGACGCTCCAGAACTGGCCGGCGACACGGCCCTCCCGCAGCCTCGGGATATCGGTATCGACCGTTGCGCCGCGCGTGCGCAGATCCACGCGCGACAGATCGCCGCCCACGGTTTCGCGCAGTGTCCAGGGGAGATCGTTGTGGCCATCCACAAGCCCGACCCTGTCCAGGAGCGCGCGCGCCCGCGCCAACGCGGAATCGTCGGCGATGACCGGCGCCATCACGCCGGCGATGGCGATGCTCACCGCAACGGCCAGCAGGAACGTTTTCATCGCTTCACCGCACAATCGCGCACCAGTTCCACGCGTCGATTGCGAGCCCGTCCTGCGATGGTGTCGTTTGTTTCCACAGGGCGCGTCTCGCCGAAGCCCGCGGACGTCAGGCGGCCTTGATCGACGGCAAAATCACGGACCAGGGTCGTCCGCACCGCGTCGGCGCGCCGCGTCGAGAGGTCCTGATTATAGGTTTCGGAACCGCTGTTGTCGGTGTGCCCCTCGATGCTGACGCGCCACGACGGCTGCCGCTTGAGCAGCTCTGCGATGGTTGTGAGCGCGCGGCTCGACTGCGGCTTGAGTGTCGCGCGATCGAAGTCGAAGTAAATGCCCGGAACTTCGGCACGGCACTCGGTCGTCAGCTCGGTTTCGATCGTCCGATCGTCTGCCGCTGGAAAATCAATTTTGACGATTTCACGGGTGAACTCCGGTGTGAATCCTGCGCCCGCACCGACCGCGCCGTACGAGAACCGAAGCGTCAGCGGGTGCTTCGGGTCGTCGTAAATGAGCTGTTCCCACGGGCGCACCTTGTCGGTGTACTTGAGCAGACCAGTGACGGGAATGGCTTGTAGTGTCGTGCGGCGGCCGTTGATAAGGACCGAAAATGGCACTGTCGTAGTCCCGACGCGCGTCAGCGTTCCGACGCTGGTCGCCTGCTTGAGAAAGTTCATGACCGAGTACTCCGCGCGTCCGTTCGTCCGCAGATCTCGCGTCACGGCCACCGATGGACCCAAGGATGTGGAGCCGGGGATCTCGTTCGGGTCGTCCGTGTGAAAGCCGAGCACCTGCAGTCGCGAGGTCGCGAGGTCGGCCGGCAGCACGCGCCGGCGAATGGTGAGCTGTAGCGGCTTGTGATTCTCATCAAAGGCGTCGATCACCGTTGTTTCATCGATGCCCCTGTCGGTGACTCCCGTCACGCTCACGACCAGGTCATAGTCTCCTGTGGCGATATTGCGGCGGACGGTCGGCGACCGTTCCCCAGCCGGCTCCGCGTTATGCGCGGCGAGCACGAAGGTCAATCCAGGAATCAGTGGGATCTCTGGCGGCGCCCCCTGACCGATCGCGACGTCGCCGTGCACCAGGAGGGCGAACGCGCACGGTACGCCGAGCCACCATGTCCGTGTCATTCCGGTGAGCATACTGCCGTTTGCGGAGCCAGCCGTCGTCGTGACAGAGTGGCCCGGAGGACGTTGGCATTTGGGAGGTTAGGCAATGGACCGTCGCCAGTTCATGGAAGTCTCGGGTTTGAGCGCGTTTCCACCCTATCTCACAGACGAAACGACATCACAGCCGGCCTCCGGTGCGCAGCCACCCGCGGCGCCCCTCATCATCGGTCCTGAGGAGGCTCAGGTATTTGCGATGTCCGCCGGCGGTGAGGCGCGGTTGCTGGCCACCGGCGAGAACACCGGCGGAACTCTATGGGTCGGGCGCTTCCGCGAAGATCCCGGCTTCATGACGTCGGTGCACTTCCATCCGCGAACCGATGAACAGTTCTACGTGCTCGAGGGCATCCTCTCGCTGTACATCGAAGAGCGCTGGCGGGAGCTGGGACCGGGCATGCTGGCGGTCGTGCCTCATGGCGTTCGGCACGCACAAGGCAATCGCAGCGACAAGCCGGTACATTTCGTCGGATCGGGATCGCCGGCCGGTTTCGAGAAGCTGTTTCCGGCGGTCGAGGCGCTGATGAAGCGCGGGGTCACGCCGGGTAGTCCCGAATTCGCGAAGGAGTTCGCGGAGATTTCGAAGCGGTGCGACATGGAGCACGTGGGCCCCGCCCCGCGCTAGCTCGAACGATGCCGCGCGCGGCGGATGAACTGGCCGCATCGTGCTGATGTTGTGATGATGCTGGGCGAGCGCGAGGGGTGGTGGCGTGGCGCGACTGGTCTCTGTCAACGTTGGACTTCCCCAGGAGATCCAGTGGCACGGTCGAACCGTGTACACCGGAATCTGGAAGAGCCCCGTGTCTGGCCGCTGTCGCGTCGGCCGGTTGCATCTCGCGGGAGACGGCCAAGGCGATCGGGCGGGGCATGGCGGCGAGCAGCGCGCGGTCTTCGTGTATCAGCTCGAATCGTACCGCCATTGGCAGGAGCAGCTGAAACGCGACGACTTCGTCCACGGACAGTTCGGCGAGAACTTCACCGTGGACGGACTGCCAGACGAGACCGTCTGTATCGGGGACCGCTACCAGATTGGCAGTGGGCTCTTCGAGATCACCCAGCCTCGCGTGACCTGCTATCGCGTCGGCATCCGGATGAACGAGCCCCGCATGCCGGCATTGCTGACGGCGAGCGGGCGGCCCGGATTCTACTTTCGCGTGCTTCAGGATGGCGACGTTGGCGCCGGCGACGAGATCGTCAAGGTGGGAGAGGCGAAGGAGCGGATGACCGTCGCAGAGATCAACGCTCTGCTGTATTCGCCCGATCACGCGCGCGATCGCCTGCAGCGTGCGCTGCGCATCGACGCGCTGTCGCCTGGGTGGCGCTCGTCGTTCGAGGCGATGCTCCAGAGCCCGACGGCCACAGTGGGCAGCGGCAACGCCGGACTCATGCCCGAGGCGGCATCACATCCTGTCGCAGCCGGATTCCGGCCGATGACGATCGCCGCAATCGTTTGGGAGAGCGAGGACGTGCTCTCGCTGACACTGCAGCGCCCCGACGGCGAGCCGCTGGAGGCAGCGCTGCCAGGGCAGTATGTCGTCCTTCGTGTTCAACCGCCTGCCGCAGGCGGTCCGCCGTTCTTTCGCAGCTATTCGCTTTCTGGTCCGCCCTCGACCGAGCGCTATCGAATCAGCGTGAAGATTGAGCCGAATGGGGCGGCAGGAACCCGCCTGCGGCAATTCCGGGTGGGTGAGGGACTCGACGTCAGTCTGCCGCGCGGAAGCTTCATTCTCCAGGACAACGAGCGTCCGGTGGTGTTCATCAGCGCTGGCATTGGTGCGACGCCAGTGCTGGCGATGCTCCACGCGCTGGCGCAGTCGGGCTCGACCCGCCAGGTCCTGTGGCTCTACCAGGCTCGCGATCGGCAGCATCATCCCTTCGCCGCGGAAGTCCGCACGTTGCTGCTCGCACTCGAGCACGGCCGCGCGCATGTGTGCTACAGCACGCCTGGCGAGCACGACCGCATCGCTGAGGATTTCGACAGCACAGGTCACCTCTCGCGATCCGTTCTCGAGACGGTCGCTCTGCCTCGCGACGCGGACATCTATCTGTGCGGGCCGATTCGCTTTATGGAGGAGATGAAGGAGGCGCTCGGACAGATGGGCGTCGTTCGGCAGCGGATCCACGCCGAGCTCTTCAACGGCAGCGAGCCGGTGATGCCCGGTGTCGTAGGCGTGAAGGTGCGACGACCGCATTCGCCCGACGCCGACGCGAACACCGGCGTGCTCGTGTCGTTCGCGCGAAGCGGCATCGCCGCACACTGGAATCCGTCGGCCTATCAAAGCCTCCTGGAACTCGCCGAAGCGTGTGACGTGCCCGTCCGATGGTCGTGCCGGACTGGGGTGTGTCACAACTGCGAGAGTGGGCTCGTATCCGGAGCGGTCTCGTACAACCCTGAACCGCTCGACCAACCTGCGCAGGGCAACGTGCTCGTGTGCTGTTCGCAGCCGGTCCGCGACGTGGTGATCGATCTATAGATCGACAGACGCCGCGGATCCGTCGGAGGTCGCGAAGGAGTTCGCCGGGATGTCGGAGGGGTGTGACATGGAGCACCACCAGCCTCACTTCGCGTCAGCGTCGTCGATGAAGATCAGTTCGGAGCTGTTCGGCAGCGGCAGGTGCACTGTCAGTCCTGATTCCAGAAGCTGACGGCCCGTTGCGGTGGTGTCTGGCGAACTGCCGTCCTGGAATCGCAGCCTGTACGTTCCGTCCGGCCGCAGTCCCTTCAGGACGAAGGTGTGTTGCGCTTCGCTCTCCGTCGAGCCGCGGAACGCGTAGATGACGCCCCGGTTTCGGTGCGGATCGACATACTCGATCCCGTCCCAGTGCAGGCCATCCGGACGGTCCGAGACGTGATACAGGTCGGCGGCGCGGATGAACGACCGCAGCTCGCTCTTGTACAACTGGAATTCCTGCTTGGCTGCCGCGTGCTGCTCCGGCGTCCACGCGGTCGTATCGAGCATGATGGTGGCCCAACCCATCATGCCGCTGCGCAGCATGTAGCGGAAGTTCTCGAGGCGCGGTGTCGGCCACTTCTCGATGTAGCTCTCGAGCATGGCCGGCGGCAGCACGTGGCTCGTGTCGAAGAACGCGCGGCGGTTCGAGAGCGGATCGTACGTGTCGGTGATCGAAAAGTAGTCCACGTGCGCCGCACTGCCAAAGTCCACCATGCGCCCACCGTCGTTGCACGCCTCCAGCAGGAGATCGGGATGATCCGCGCGCAGCCTCGCGTGAATGTCGTAGTAGGCACGGACCGCGTGATAGCTCACATCGGTGGCATTCGAGCTCTCGACCAGAGACGATCCTTCCTCCTTCCGCATCGTGATGGTCGCGGGATCGGGCCGCGCGTGCGGATGATCCGTCCGCGTGCAGCCCTGAGCCACCAGATAGCCGTCGTGCTCCAGCATGTCGAGCTGGTACTCGGTGACGATGCGCTCGACTTCGTCCGCGGCCCACTTCGCGGCCGGCGGATGGCCGATGTCGATGGTCACTCCCTTGTACTCCTCCGGCTTCCAGTCAGGCGGCACGTCAGCGATCAACCAGTCCTGGACTTGTGCATTGTGGGCGTTGAGCGCGCCGGGTCCCGTCGCGACTCCGGCTTGTGTCCAATCCACCCACAACCCGAACTTCAATCCATGCCGATGGGCATCGTCGGCAATGGCCGCGAGGCCATGCGGAAACTTGTCGGGATTCGGGCGCCAGTCGCCGACACCCCGGAACCAGCCGGCGTCGATGTGGAACATCTCGAGCCCCAGTTCGGCTGAATCGCGGATCATGCGGTGAGCCAGGGCCTCGTCAACGGCCATGCCGCTGCCCCAACTGTTGTTGACCAGCATC
>Ga0070674_100001947_pt1 | contig 11274 bp, 6 predicted proteins | sample KBSM33metaG_FD_65344 | JGI IMG/M metagenome (GOLD analysis project Ga0070674, IMG submission 65344) | Miscanthus rhizosphere microbial communities from Kellogg Biological Station, Michigan, USA - KBS M3-3 metaG | ecosystem: Host-associated > Plants > Roots > Rhizosphere > Soil ...
TGATCAGCGCCCGCGCGATGGCCACCCGCTGCATCTGCCCACCGGACAATTCCTCGGGCCGGTGCTGCGCGCGCTGTGACAGTTCGAAACGGTCCAGCAGTTCCAGGGCACGCGGCTTGGCACTGCGGAGGGTCGCGCCGTCGAGAAGTCTCGGCAGCGCCACGTTCTCCCACGCCGATAACGTCGGAATGAGGTTGAAGAACTGGAAGATGAAGCCGACTTTGGTGCGGCGAAACGCAGCGCGCTCGTTCTCCGACATCGCATTGATCGCCAGCCCGTCGAACCGGATCATTCCCGAATCGGGCACGTCCAGTGCGCCCAGCATGTTCAACAGCGTGCTCTTCCCCGATCCCGAGCGCCCGATGATCGCGGTGAACTCGCCTCGGTCGACCTTGAGGCTCACGTCGTCGAGCGCGCGCACCGTCTGCCCGCCGACGGGATAATGTTTGACCACATTGGCCAGCTCCAGCAGTACGGCGCTCATCGATGTTCTCCCCTCGGTTTGTCAGCGGACACAAGACTTTTGCTCACTACGGATTTGGCTGTGAGACCCACCGCATCGTAGAAACCGTGCTCGCTCACGGCGGGCTTGGCCACACCGCTGTCGGTCAGTCCGGCACGTCCCCGGCTCGAGTAGTTCTTGCCCCGCGCCGCAACAGTGGGCGCAAACCGCGCCCACCCCACCGCGTTGTCCATGTCGGTGTAGACCAGATCCATCCCGCCGCCAGAGAAGTACGCCTCATGCCACGCACTGGTCGCGGCGTGCGGATCATTGAGGAACCGGCGCCACCAGTCGCGATGCTCGCTGGTATGGGCGTAGCGATCCAGACTGTCGGGATCGCGCCAGAACTGGCGGAAGCCCACGTGCAGAGGAAACATCGACCACCAGAACGACTCGTGGGCTAGCATTCCGTCCGGCGGGTGCTTGACGATCTCGTTGAGTTGCGCCCGCATCTTGACGACCGAGCCCGTTCCACGCAGTTTGGTGACCTTGATGCCCAGGTAGAGCACCACAGCTTCCGGGTACTCGGTCAGGTCGACCGTCATCCGATTACGCATGCAGTTCCGGCCTCCCGCCTTGGATTTCGACCACGAAGATGCGCGGCCGCAGGCCACGGATGACAGGCGCGCCGCCCAGCAAGGGATTCAGATACCCGAAGGTCAGACCGCGGCCTGGGGGGAAGACGGCGTCGCGGACGGACTTGATCGCCGGGTGGAGCCCCTTCAAGCGTTGCGCCTCACCAAGTGTGGTGCCCCAGTGCATCGGTGGCAGCCGGTAGCGCTTGTCGCGGTTGTCGTCTCGGCCCCGCATCAACGACGCGCTGAGCCACGTCCCGCCGGGCGCCCCCTTGGCCAGCCAGCCCGGCATGGCGTCGAAGACGATGGTGGCACCCGGGAACCGCGCGGCGCAGTCTCGCAGCAGCCGGTCGACCTCATCGCGTCGGAAGTACATCAGCAGCCCCTGCACGACGATGCATAAGTGCCTGGGCTGCTCGGCGAGCAGCTTCTCGACGGAGTCCATCCAGGCTGGGTCGAACGCCGAGCACGCCAGCGACTCCCGCCGAGGACCGTCGGGCAGAAGCTTGCAGCGGATCTCCAGGGTTTCGGGCAGATCGACGGTCAGCCAGTGCACGCTGCCGTTGTCGACCCGCCAGAACTGAGTTTCCAGACCCTCACCCAGCGACACCACCAGGGCGTCGGGGTGCGGGGCGATGAACTCCTCAATCACCTTGTCGAAGCTGCGCGCGCGCAGCGCGAACACCTGACTGGGACGCCCGAACCGCTCCTCGAACGGGTACTCGATCGAGTCCATCAGCCAAACCGCGCGCGAATCCCGCAGCAGCCCGTCGGCGCGGCGCGCTTCAGCGGCTCGTCCGTAGAGCGGCCACAATAGCGTCTCGGGGACGCCGGTCAGCTTGACCGAAACTCGCTGATCGCTCATGTTCGGATGTCCAGGTCCCATGTGAACAGTTGCATCTCATGTCCTTTCGCGTGTGGAACGGTGACGATGCTGGGCATCAGATCCGCCAGTGCTGGCAGCTTGCCGAGAACGGGGGCCGCGACGATGCGCCGCGATGACCGCACGCGGTGACCGCGACTTCGGCGATCGCCTCACTCCAGCCGCCGACCAGCTCGGCGAGCTCCCCGGGGTTGATTCCCCACGGCATCTTCGGTGTGTTGCAGTGCTCGGTGAGCGCCATGCCCAGGTGCGTTCGGCTGGCGAACCAGCGGGCATCGTGTCGAACATCAGCACGACACTCGGGAAATGGGTCATCGCCGCGCTGCACAAGCGCTGTACCTGATGTCGTTCGAAGTACACGAACACGCCTTGCGCGCTGACGAAAACCCCACGGGAGGAGTCGATCTCGTCGAACCAGGAGAAGTCCAGCGTGCTGTCCGCCAGATTTCGGTGACGGTCGGTCGACGGCAGGAACCGTTCACGCACCGCGACCGCCTTCGGCATGTCCACACACAGCCATCGCACCGTGCCGTCATCGCAGCGGAAGAACCCGGTTTCCAGGCCGGCGGTCAGCTCCACGACCGCGCCGCCCTGGTGCTGTGCCAGCCACGGCCGGATGGTGTCGTCGAAGGCCTTGGCGCGCACCGCCACCCGCGGTCCGACTGGCCGAAGTGACGGACGTAGTCGTAGTCGATCGAGCGATACCCGCAGGCACTCAGGGTCGTGAAGAAACGCGTCGGGCCGGGCCGCTTCCCCGGCGCGGCCGTGCAACGTCCACAGCATCGTTTCCGAAAGTCCGGTCAGCGCGACGCTTGTCGCCATGGCTGCTTCTGTTGTCATGGCAGCCTCGCAGGGTCGGCGGGCGCCGGTGCGGCGGTGTCCAGGGCGATCTGGTCGAGCCACCGCGTCACCTGCCTGACGGTCGGGGCGAAGTCGAGGATCCAGCCGTTGTGTCCGGCGCCTGGCTCCTGCCAACGGGTCACCCTCGCCGCCGGCATCTTGCTCAGCAGGTGATCGATCGATGATGTCGGCGCCAGCCAATCATTCTTGATGTCGATGGCCAGCACGTCGACAGCGAGCCGGGCGAGCTCATTCTCGTAGTCGGCGTCGGCAAAAGTGAAGGTGCCGCTGCGCACCACATGCGCCCAATCCTGGTAAAAGGCGGAAGGGTATTCGCACAGCGCGGTCCACAAACTCTTGATGTCGCCGGGCGGAAGTTTGATGTTGCGTGCCTTCGATGCGGCCAGCAGCAGCACACCGCGCACGACGGGGCGGTAGCAGCGCTGATAGTTCGAGCAGGAACCGACCAGCGCCAATCCGCGGACGTGATCGGGGTGGCGGGCGGCGTACAGGGTGGCCAACTGCCCGCCAATGCTGTGTCCGAGGAGGACGACGGCACGCCCCCCGAACCGTGCCTGCGCGGCACCGATGTGGGCGCGCAGGTACTGCGTCACAACGGTGGAGTAGCCGAAGTCCGCGGGCGCTGACCCGTCGGCCTGTCCGTTGAGCTCGGCGATCGCCACATCGTGGCCGGTGTTCGCCAGTGCCCGGGCGAACAACTCGTAATAGCCGGCGGCCACGCCTATCCCGGGCACGACGATCACCACCGGACGCAGCGCACCACTCCCTGACCGTGTTGCGCACAGCCGCAATGGGGCGCTCCAGCCGTCGGCCGTGCTGACCGTCATTGTCTCCATCGCTGCCCTACCAGGACTGCGCGCTGATATGGGCGAGCGCGTCGGGGGCCGGGCGGGCGACGGCGGCCTCGGCAGGCACCGTGAAGCCCAGGAGGCGAAGCTGGTTGACCCGGGTCAGGTAGGCGGCGCCCCACATGATGGCCGCGGCGATGTCCACCGCAGACGGGCGCTGCAGGTGCGTCAGTCCGGCAGCCGCGACCCACGCGTTGAACGCGCCCAACGCCGGACCCGCCCAGAGTTGGTAATCGGCGACCCGGTCGGCGACCCCATCTTGGGCCCATCGTGACGACACCCCCAGATACCAGCGGAATAGCAGCGCCATCTTGGCCCGCTCGTCGGCTTCGGCGCGGGCCAGCGCCGCGGGCCGGCTGCGCCCCAGATGCTCGACGACGTCCTCCCACGCGACGCCGATGGGTCGCTTGAAAACCTGCTTTTCGAGCCATCCGCGCTCAGCTGCGGTCAGTTCGTCGAGTGCGTTGTACCGAAGGAACAATTCGCGCAGCCGTTTGGCTTTCTGCGCGAACAAGGTGCCCCGCTTGAGCACCTGAACCTGCGCGCCGGCCTCGAACATGTCGGCGGCCGGTGCCATCGCGAAATCGGTTGGGGTGGCGGCGCATAACAGGACCTTGGCGTCGTCGGCCACCGCTGCCTCGACGCTGACTTGGTTGATCGATCCGGTGACCAGATAGTCGGCGCCGAGCGCGATCGCCGCCGCCGCCGCGTACGGCGTGCCAATACCCCCGGCCGCTCCGATGCGCACCGCGCCCGCGGCCCGGAAGCCGCGGCTGAGCCGGTACCGCTCCTCGAGGAACTGCGGCAGCAGCGCAGGCAATGGTCGCCCGTCGGTGTGGCCGCCCGAGTCCGCCTCCACCGTGATGTCATCGGCCATCGGCACGTGGCGGGAAAGATCCGCCTGCTCGGCGCTGAGCTCACCGGCATTCACCAACGCCGACACCACATCCGACGGCGGAGGGGATAGAAACTTGGTGCCGACTTCCAGCCGGGACACCTTGGCAATCACCTTGTGGGAGATCGCGATTGCCTGCCCGCGTCGGCGAAGACCGCTGACCCGGTACCGCACCAGTGCCGCAGTGAGATCCATGAATGCCGACGCCTCGACCGCGCGGACACCGTGCTGCAGATAGATTTCGACGGTCTTCTGCTCCAGCGCCGGATCGTGCGGCGCGTGCAGCAGGTTCATCACGTACGACGCCCCGGCGGTGGCCGCCGACAGCTGCGCGGCGGCGCGCTCGACATCGGGAAGCGGCAACCCTCCCGCACCGAATGCCGCCAGCAGTCCGGCCCGCGCCATCGCGGTGACCAGATCGGTCGAGGCGATGCCGAGGGCCATGCCGCCGGCGAGGTAGGCCAGCTTGACCCGGTGGGCGTTGCGGAATGCGGCCGATCCCAAGCCCTGCGGGACGCAGGGGGGCAGGACTGCCAGCAGCCGGCCCCGTGCGGGAACGCTGCTCGTGATGTGGACGTGGTCGCTGACCGCAACGACATGGCAGGCCTCGTGGAGGCGGCTCAGCGCCTCGCGCACCGCCGCGGGCGAGTTCGTCGCCGGCCCGATCGCAGGCGCAAAGGTCTCGGTGATGGTAGCGGTCACTTGCAGCTCCTTGTCCCGCGGATCTCAAGGGCAACGCCGGTGAAGTGGTAGATCCGCATCCCGGGCTTGAAGACGCTGGCGTCGGCCAGCAGCAAGAGCCCGGTGCTCGTCTCCCGGATGTCGGTCACGTCGAGTTCGAACATCAACCGGGGCTCGTCGCGCAGGATCTGGCCGCGGTAAGTCCAGGTGAACGGCACGCCGGTCGGCACGGCGAAGGTCGTTTCGGGCCCGTCGGCCAATCCCGCTGCCAGCGCGAAGATCTGCAGGCCCTGCTGCACCGCCTCAACGCCGAGCGAGCCGGGCATCACCGGATCGGTGTGGAAATGGCAGTCGAAGTACCAGTCCCCGGGCGACACCCTGCGCTCCCCGGCCAGGTAGCCCAGCCCGTGCCGGCCGCCACTTTTGACGATGGTGGCGTGGTCGACTAGGTGCAGGTATCCCGAACCGGGCCGCAACGTCGGATGCAGTTGCAGTCCCTCGTCGGTCAGGTCGAGGTCGATCACATCCAGCTCTGAGCGCCGGCCGCCCTTGTCGATCCAGCGCGGCACGTCGACGCCGCTGTCGAGTCCGACCTGCGAAGCGAGCGCCTGATCGGTGAAGTAGCCGAACAGCGAGGTTCCTTCGTAATAGAGCACGTCGTCGAGGGTGATCCGGTAGCTGAACCGTTGCAGCACCTGTCCGAGGACGTGCGTCGTGGACAGCAGCGTGGTCTCCTGCACCCAGGTCTTGCCGCGCGGGTCGAGATCGGCGAGAAACGTTGCCGTTCCGTCAAGATTGCGCACCGACAGCTTCTCATCGGGCGGCGCGATGGTGGTGGTTCCCATGCACACCCCGGTGACCGCTGCGGCCTGCAGGGAGGACTCCATGACCATCGAGGCCGGAATGCCGTCGAACGAATTGTCCTCGAAGAACCAGCTGTCTGGATGGACGTCGTATTCGACGGTCAGCTGGCCACCGCGCAGGCTCGCATCAGCCTCCTTGACCGCATTGATCCGGTCGACCAGGCGGAACTCCCCGTTGGGGATGTACAGCAGGGTCCTGCCGGTGTACGTGTCGAACAGCGGTCCCATCGCCACCCTGTGCTCACCGTTCTCCAGGTGGCTGAGGTGGAACTCGTTGAGCCAAACCGGTTCTCCCCTGGTGTTGCAGCGGCCGAGGTACACCGGGGCGCCGTTACGCAGCTCGGGCCGGAAGATGCTGCCCGGACGCTCCCGGACCTGGACGGCGACGCCCTGCAGCGCGACGATCTGCGTGTTGCCGCAGCGCACGCTGACATCGGCGACGATCGTCGGCCTGGGCACCATCGTCACCTCGACGACGACTGCGTCGAGCACCAGGTGATCGATCGCCGCAGGCGGTGCTCCGGTGGACACCCCCACCTGGATCGCCTCGGCGGGAACCAGTTCCGCGTCGTTGAACACCAGGTGCAGGCCGAGGTGGACGGCGTAGATGCGCAACAGTTGTTCGGCCGCGTCCAGAGCGACGGCCGCCGGTGAGACGTCGGTGTGGCGGCCGGCGCTGAGGTTACGCACCGCGCGCAGGGCGCCCATCCGGAACGGGCCGCCCCGCACGTCGATGTGATCCACCGAGGACAGCAACGCCGCCTCGGGGTCGGCGATCCGGACACGGGGATTGACACCGGCGGGTTGCTGCCAACGGGCGCCGTACACCCCGGCGTAGTCGCCACGGGCCAGCAGCAGGATCTGTTCGCCGGTTAGCGAGACCAGTGAGGTCCGCTCGATCGGTTTGAAGCCGCGCGCGCGTGCGGCCCGAGCCGATCGGGGTGTCGGCGCCGGCAAGACGGGACACGCCGTCACAGTCTCCAGCCCGGCCCGGCCCTCGACGTCGACGAGTGCGGCGCGGTCAACGTCCAAGGTCCCGGTGATCGCGAAATCGACTCCTGCAGAACCGCTGTCGCAACCGGGTGTCGGTGGACGCACCGTCAGGTCGGCGCGCGGTGGCTGCGCGGGGACCTGGGGTCGGCCGTGCCAGGTGAGGTGCAGGACGTCCCAAACAAGCGGCGACTGGGGGGCGTGCCCACCGCCCACCGTGGCGCGTTGGTGTGCCGCGGCCTGTTCCACGGCGTACATCACCTGTGCCCAGGGACTGAGAGTCGTTGGTTGAGCGCCGATTCCCTGGGCCGCGGACACGGGCGTGGGGCTTCCGCTCATGAGCGCGTCCATCGCAAGGTGCTGCAGCGCTGTCTGGGCATTCAGCGCCGCGATGTGAGCCCGTGCCACCCCGCTGGCGATGGCGCTGACAGACTCCTGCAACGCGGGCGCGGCCGGCGCCCGCCGCTGGGGCGGCGCTGAATGGTATGTCCTAGCAGGCGGATTCGCAGGTCGAGGCGCTACCGACGCGGTCAAGTCGGTGGTCGCGCCACCAGCTGGTTGAGCGGTGTGCGCCGACGCCAACAGCTTCACCGAGGCCGCTGTCAGTCCCACCAGGTGGTGGTCAGCGATCTCGAGCAGATCGTTCCCGACCGCAAGCAGGCTGGCGGCGGTGTCCTCGAGGGGTGCCGGAGTCGGATCTGCGACCGTGGTCTTTTCGGCACCCGCGGGTCGACCGGCCGGCGCCGGAGTGGACGACTCACCCGCATAGGGGATGTTCACCGGCAGCCCGGCGCTAATCAGTTTCGCCAGTGCGCGGGCGATCGCCACGGCAGTCGGTAGGGCGCGCTGATCGATCGACACGGCGACGTGGGGCTGACCGCGCAGATTGGCCGATATCCATCGTGTGCAGTCGCCGCCGGGGCCGACCTCGATGAAGTACCGGAAACCCGAGTCATACGCAGCCTGGCACAGCCGTGGGAAGTCGACCTCGGAGCAACACATGTTGAGCACCGCGTCGGCGATGGCGTCACCGTCGCTCAGATCGACATCGCGTCCGGAGGCGAAGAACAACTCGTTCTGTGCGTCTGCAGTGCCCAGTCGGTGGTCGGTCATGGCGAGGATGCTCTCGCGCGCCCGAGCGGCCAACGGGACGTGCAGAACAGGACCGCCGCCGGGTACGGGAAAGTGCGGGCAGCTCAGCTCCGCGGCGACTTGGCCGCACTGGGTCGGGTCTCCGGCGACCACGACCTCATTGGGAGTGTTGACATGTGTGACGAACACTCGGTCGTGCCCGGCGACCACCTGGCGGACCCGATCGGCGGGTGCGGCCAGCGCCAGAGTCTGCCACACGTCCTCGTCGTGGGATCGGTTCCACTCGTAGCGCACCGCTGTGCGGCGGCCATACAGTTCGTCGGTGAACAGCGGCGATTCGCGCATGGAGCGGCCGGTCTCCTCGCTGTACTCCCATACCCCCATCCCCCACAGCATGCAGATCTCGCCGAGGCTGTACCCGAACGCGCCGTCGGGCTGGATGCCGAGCAGCTGGGCCATCGATGTGCTCAGCATTCCGAAATACACGCCGGCCGAGGAGATGTAGCCGAGGTCGGATTGCAGGGCCGCGGTGTGGGCGGCGATCTCGTCGGCGGTCGGCGGCCGCGCAGCACGCAGATAGCTGTCGGCGATGGCCAGGGCATGATAGGGCCGGGATTCGAATACTTCGGCGCCGGCGAGCAGCGCCGGGAAGAGCTCGCAAAGTCCCGCTTCGGCGCCGGGATACATGGCGAAGGTGCCGGGATACACCAACGCCACCTTCGCGCCGGGCCCGATGGTGTGCGGCGTGCAGAAACTGCCGGACGGAGTGACCCAGATCTGGCCGGCGGCGATCCGCCCGGCGAGATGCCGGCGCGCTGCATCGAGTTCTGCGAGCATCGCCGCGGTGCTGGTCGCCAGCAGCACCGCCCGTAAGCCGCTGTGGGCGGGTGCTTCTCGCGCAGACCGCAGCGAAAGTGCCAACAGGTCGGCGCCAGCGCTGAGTTCGTCGTGGATCCGCGAGGCGGCAGCCTGCAGCCCTAGTCCGGATGCCGCGTGCAGAACCAGCATCACCGGTCCCCCGCAGCCGAACCAGTTCAGCGGCAGCTTGTCACCGGCGGGGCAGCTACTGGACACGACGTGCAGCGCACCCGCATCGCGCTGCGGTGAATCGGCGGTGGCGACGATGGCGGCCGCGCGGCTGCCGCCGCTGGATCGGCGTGCCCATGGCTGTGCAGAAACGGTCAGGCACAAGGGCTGTGGGAGTTCACTCGCCGTCTCGCGGAGCTCGGAAGGGGTGGCGGGAAGCACGGCGCGGTGTAGATCGCGCACCGCTTCGGCGAGTGCGAGCACACCGGCATCGCCGGCTCCACCGAGGACACACGTACGATCCTTGCGCCCCAGGCCGCCGGCCACACCAGCGATGACCGCCGAAGTGTCCTGCGTGACCTGTATCCGCAGCTGGGTGACGTCGTCGAGCGCCACACCGGCATATGCGGCCACCGCGGCCAACGCGGCGCCCACCGTAGGGTCGGCGCCATCGGCGAGGGGTGTGGTCGCGATCTGCGCGTACGCGAAAGGACCGCCATCCGGACATGTCACCAGCAGCGCGGCACCTGCGGACACCATCAGCACCGCAGCACATTTCGGTTCGTCCAGCAGCCGCACCGCGTCGGCGAGCGTGGCCGCGATGGGCTGCCCATCGGGCACGGCCCGCCGCTGAAATCCCTCACCATCCGGCGGCGCCCACCACGACCCGTCCCACGCGGCGGAGTCGACGTCGACGCCCACCAGCACGGCGACATCGTCGACCTCGACGTCGGCCAGCCGCATCGCGGCATCGACTGCCGACGCCGGATCCGGCGCCACGGCATAGCCGATTACTGCCAGCAGGGTCAGCTGCGTGCGCTCGTCGGTCATCGCAGTGTCAGGCCTTCCCGGTCCGGGTGCCCAAAGCCGGCGCGATGGCGTCATCCAGGACGTAGTCGGCTCCGGCGGCGAACACCTCGTTGAGCGCCGCGTTGCCGATGACGCGGAAGCTGTCGACCACGCAGCAGACTTCGCCGGTGGCGTCACACACGACGATGTCGGCCACCACGATGCTCGGCGCCGGCTGACGGAAGTTCTCGGCGATGACGATGAACGGTGCGCCGAAGTCGGGCCTCCGGTACCCGTCGACCCGGGCCACCGCTGCGGGCAGACAGCTGATACCGAGGTGGTGGCGCACCCACACACCGAGAACCTGCAGCGCGACATCGGCGATCACGGGATCGAAGAAGTCCGTGGTGTATTCGGGATATCCCGTCGGCGGCTCGTTGACACAGCACTCGATGATCAGTTGATCCTCCGAGTCCACCAGAATCTGCTGCATCCCCTGCAAGGACGGGCCGTGGAACATGGTGCCGTCGTGGTAGGAGGTCACGGGCACGCCGTTGGTGCGTTCCGGCAGCGTTCGACGCGCAGGCTGGGGGCGCAGCTTGGTGTCGTCGGACACACTGAGCCGGTACCGGGGCCTGCCGGAGGGATCCCTGGAGAGAACGGCGATCTCGCCATCGCGCTCATTGATGCAGTAGCTCAGCTCGGCGGGTTCGCTGCCGTCGAGCACGATGCCCTTGAGCACCGAGAAGTCCCGCCAGACTCGTGGTTCGAACCCTGCGACTGCGGACACGGTGTTGATCATCCCGCCGAGCGCGAAGGCCGCCGGCATCACGATGTGGCCGGCGATCGCGTGATCGGCGAGCACCGGGTGGGTGTATACCGCGGCCAGGTCGCGCCGCACGGTGATCCCCTCGCCCACCGTATTCGTGGCGCGGCGAACCATGGGAGGTTCGGGGGCGCCCACCAGCTCGACGACCGGACCGCCGGGGCTGCTTGCGAGCTGGACCGCGCAGATGCGGGCGCCGCGGTCGAGATCGATCATCTCGATGCCGCGCTCGCGGAACAGGTTCGCCAGTTCGGGACGTACCATCCCGCCTTCCCACGGCCACCACGCGACCACGCCAACCGCGACATCACGGTGCTGGTGGGACAACCACACGCCCAGTTTGGCGAGCGCCTCGTTAGCCATGGCGTAGTCGGATTGCCCGGCGTTGCCGTAGAACCCGGCGACGGACGCGAACAGGACCACAGACCGGAGCCGATCGCAGT
>Ga0070674_100001950_pt1 | contig 11259 bp, 10 predicted proteins | sample KBSM33metaG_FD_65344 | JGI IMG/M metagenome (GOLD analysis project Ga0070674, IMG submission 65344) | Miscanthus rhizosphere microbial communities from Kellogg Biological Station, Michigan, USA - KBS M3-3 metaG | ecosystem: Host-associated > Plants > Roots > Rhizosphere > Soil ...
GCGATCAGTGGCAACGGCTTCCGGTCCCTTGAAGAGGGTCAGGCGGTCGAATTCGAGATCGTGGATGGCCCGAAGGGTCCTCAGGCAGGGAACGTCACCAAGCCCTAGAACCACACACGACCTGTCCGGCGCCGCCAACGGCGCCGGACTCACAGCCCGGGCGCGTCCCACTCTCCCCGTCGCGCTCTCCCCTCGACAACCTACTTCTTCGATTTACCTTTCATCCCGCGTGCGGTGAAGGCGACTTTGCCGTCCTTGACCGCCACTCGGAACGCCACTTCGGGGCTGCCCTTTTCCTTCAGCGAGTTCACCTGGGTTTTGACCAGGTCGGCGAATTTGTGAAACGGGATCGCCTCCTGCCCCGCGTCTTTGCGCGCCTGAGCCAGCTCATCGTACAGCTGATGCACCTTCTGCATCTCCTTCAGCGGATCTTCGAAGGTGGTCACGTGCAGCACGCGATCCTCGGGCCGCGCCGCCTTGGGCTTGTCCTCGACGACGGGCGCGGGCCGCGGTAACGCAAACGGACCCGCGCGTCCCTCTTCGCGCGCGCGCAGCCCGCGATCCCAAAGGTCGATCGATTTCGCAAACCGCGTTTGCAGAGTGGTGAAACGGAACTTCTGGCCGTAGTTGGGAATGTGCGCCCGATCCATCTGTTTGACCAGGCCCTCGACGCGCTTCCGCATCTCCCACGGCGGACGCTGAAGCCGCCCCGCGAAGTACATGTTGTACTCCGCCTCGAGCTTCTTCATTTCCGCCTCGAGGAAGGACAGCTGACGGTCGATCTCGTCGGTCTCGGACACGGGCGGATCAATTGTACTGGCTCTAGGCTTTGGGCTCTAGGCTCCGGCCCAGAGCCAAAAGTCGAGAGCCGAGAGCCTAAAAAATCGTCGAGATCGAATTTGCTGCGAGATCCAGCACCTTCGTGGGCAGGATGCCGAGATAGAAAATCGCGGCAATCGACACCGCTAGGGCAGCCATGCCAATCCCGGTGACACGTACTTGTACGGCCTCGCCCTTACCGTCGGCCATGTACATCATGACCACGACGCGCAGGTAGAAGAAGACGGAGACGACGCTGGTCAGCATGCCGATCACGGCAAGGCTGTAGTAGCCGGCGCTGACGGCTGCGCTGAAGATGTACCACTTGCCGATGAAGCCGGCCGTCGGCGGCAGGCCGCCGAGCGACAGCAGGCACACCGTCATGAGCGCCGCGAGCGCGGGGCGCGTGTGCCACAAGCCGGCATAGTCGCGAAGGCTGTCGTTCGCCTTGTCGCGCGAACCGACCAGCGCGATGACGCCAAACGCCGCGAGATTGGTCACGGAGTACGCAAGCAGGTAGAAGAGGATCGCCGCCTTGCCCACCTGGTTGGCGGCCACGAGACCGACGAGCAGATACCCCCCGTGCGCGATGCTCGAGTACGCCAGCATGCGCTTCAAATTGCTCTGTGCCACTCCGACCACGGTGCCCAGCACCATCGTCGCAATCGCGATGAGCGCGACGACTGGCGCCCACTCGTCCTTGAACGGCTCGAACGCCGAGAGGAACACTCGCGCAAACGCGGCGAACGCGGCCGCCTTCACACCGGTCGACATGAAGCCGGTCACGATTGCGGGCGCCCCCTCGTAGGCATCCGGCGTCCACATGTGGAACGGCACCGCGGAGATCTTGAACGCGAAGCCAACGAGCAGCAGCCCGAGCGCCAGCAGGATCATCGGGTTGTTGGTCATCGACTGTGCTGAGAGGAACGACCCGACAGCCGCCAGCCTGGTGCTTCCGGTGACGCCGTAGGTGAAGGCGATCCCGTACAGGAAGAACGCGCTCGAGAACGCACCCAGCAGGAAGTATTTGAACGCCGCTTCCGTCCCCTGCATGCTCTCGCGACGAATAGCCGTCAGCACGTACACGGCGAGCGAAAGAATTTCGAGCGCGATGAAGACGACGAGCAGATCGGTCGCCGTCGCCATCATGATCATGCCGACAATCGAGAACAGGAGCAGCGAGTAGTACTCACCCGCCGGCAAACCATCTCGCTCGATGACCTGCGACGAGAACATGATTGTCAGTACGCCAACGATCGTCAGGATGACCGTCACGAACAGTCCGAAGTTGTCCGCGGCGATGACGCCGAACCCTTCGGCGTTGCGATCCCACAGCAGAACCGCGGCCGCACCACCGAAGAGCAGACCGATGATGCCGAGCCACCCGATCGGCGTCTTCTCACCCGGACGGCGAAGCGCCTCGGCACCCATGGACGCCAGGGCGGCCAGGGTGACACAGAGCATCGGGACGATGGCGTCTAACTGTGTATTGAACATGTCAAAAGTCAAACGTCAAAGGTCAAAGGTGAAGTCAAAGGTTCAAGGTGCAGGTCGGAGGCCCAAGGTTCAAGGTCCAAGCTCAAGGCTCTCCCTGAACCTGAGACGTGACACGTGTGACCTCGAACGTTTGACTTGACCTTTGACTCTTGACCTTTGCCCTTTGACCTTCGTTCTCCACGCGCAGCGGTTGAACGGATTGCACCTGCGCCACGAGTTTCTGCACGGCTGGCTCCATCGGCTTGAGGAAAATCATGGGAAACACGCCCATTACGATCGCCGCCGCGCACAGCGGAATCACGCTCGCCCACTCGCGCGGCTGGAGATCCGACAGCGTCTCGTTCTCCTCGTGCGTCACGCTGCCCAGGTACACGCGCTGGAACATCCACAGCATGTACACCGCGGACAGAATCACGCCCAGTCCGGCGGCGACGACGTAGCGCGGATCCCACAGGAAAGCGCCGAGCATCGTCAGGAACTCGCCGATGAACCCGTTGAGCGCGGGCATCCCGATCGAGGCGAGCGTGATGATGAGGAACGCGGCCGTCAGGCGCGGCATGACGTTCTTGAGACCACCGAACTCCGCAATCAGACGCGTGTGGCGCCGGTCCGACAGCATCCCGACGATCAGGAAGAGCCCGCCGGTGCTGATTCCGTGCGCGAGCATCTGATAGACCGCGCCCTGCACGCCCTGCACGTTCATCGCGCAGATCCCGAGGACGACGAAGCCCAGGTGGCTCACCGACGAGTACGCGACGAGCTTCTTCATGTCCGGCTGCACCATCGCGACGAGCGCGCCGTAGACGATGCCGATGACCGCGAGCAGCGCGATCCATGGGGCAAACTCCGTCGCCGCCATCGGGAAGAGCGGAAACGCGAACCGCACCAGCCCGTAGGTGCCCATCTTCAGCAGCACGCCGGCGAGGATGATCGAGCCCGCGGTCGGCGCCTGGACGTGCGCGTCCGGCAGCCAGGTATGGAACGGGAACAATGGAACCTTGATCGCAAAGGCAATCGCGAACGCGAGGAAGAACCAGCGCTGCGTGTTGGGCGCGATGTCCAGGGTGTACAGCTTCAGCAGATCGAAGGAGTAGCTGCCGGTCGCTTCGCTGTGGAGGTATGCCAGACCAAGAATCGCGACGAGCATCAGGACGCTGCCCGCCATCGTGTAGAGCATGAACTTGACGGCGGCGTAGATGCGCTGGTCGTAGCCCCAGATCCCGATGAGGAAGTACATCGGGATGAGCATCGCGTCCCAGAAGACGTAAAACAGAAAGAGGTCCAGTGAAACGAAGACGCCGATCATCGCCGCCTCGAGCGCAAGGACGAAGATCGAGAACTCCTTCACCTTCTTCTCGACGGATTCCCACGACGAGAGCAGTGCGATCGGCGTCAGGAACCCGGTGAGCACGACGAGCAACAGGCTGATGCCATCGATGCCCACGTAGTAGTCGATGCCGAACGCAGGAATCCACGGCACGCGCTCGACGAACTGAAAGTCCGCGCTGGCCGAGTTGAATCCCGCCCACAGCGCAAGGGTGACGCCGAAGGTCGCGAGAGAGACGGCGAGAGCCAGCCAGCGGACGAGGCCGTTGCGTCGCCCGTCGGCGTTGCCGATCAGCAGCAGGAGCAGTGCGCCAGCGAGCGGCAGCGCCCAGGAAAATGTCAGCATCTTCTCTCTATCGCCAGAGGTAGTAGCCCAGGATCACAACCACACCGACGAACAACGATCCGGCGTACGCGCGTACCGAGCCGGACTGGAGACGCCGCAACACACCCGCGCTGCCATCCACGATGGACGCAGCGCCATTGACCGCACCGTCGATCACGCGCACGTCGAACCAGCGCCAGAGACCCTCGGTCGAGGCCGCCTTGATCGGCTGGACGATCGTCGCGTCGTACAGTTCGTCGACGTAGTACTTGTTCAGCAGCAGCCGATGCAGTCCGGGGAACTCGCGGACCATGTTGTCGGCAATCCTCCGGCGCTTCACCCAGACGAAGTACGCGAACGCGATGCCGGCGACGGCGATCGTCAGCGACACACCCATCAGCGTCAATTCAAGCGCAGCGCGTTCGGCCTCGGCGGCTTCTCCTGCTTCCACCGCCGCTTCGCTCACCGCAGCCTCGCCAGCCACGCGAGGTGCACTGAACGACGGCTCGAGCCATGTGGCCAGCTCGTTATGTCCACCAATCGCGTGCGGAATGCCGATCCAGCCCGCTGCGACAGATCCAATCGCTAACACGATCAGCGCCAACGCCATCGCCGGTGGCGCGTCATGGAGGTGCGAGCCTGACCCGTGTCCGTGCGAAACCGCATCATGTCGGTGCGAATCATCTGACGCATGTCCGTGCGCGTCGTGCGCATCCGCAGCCGCCGGAGCGTCATGTCTGCGCTCGCCGTGGAACGTCAGGAACACGAGGCGGAACATGTACGTCGCCGTCAGGAGTGCCGTCAGCGCGCCGACGGTCCACAGCAATTTGTGGCCCTCAACGAAGGTCTCGAAGAGGATCTCGTCCTTGCTGAAGAACCCTGACAGAGGGAAGACGCCGGCGATCGCGATCGCGCCAATCAGGAACGTCCAATACGTAATCGGCAGCTCTTTCTTGAGGCCACCCATGTTTCGGATGTCCTGCTCCCCGTGAAGCGCGTGAATCACAGCGCCTGAGCCAAGGAAGAGACACGCCTTGAAGAACGCGTGCGTGTAGAGATGGAAGATGCCGGCGCCAAACGCACCGACGCCCATCGCCAGGAACATGTAGCCAAGCTGCGACACCGTCGAGTACGCGAGGACGCGCTTGATGTCGTTCTGGACGAGGCCGATCGTGCCGGCCATCAGGGCTGTCAGCGCTCCGATGACCGCGACGATCGTCAGCGTCTCAGGCGCGTGACTGAAGAGCACTGCGTTACGCCCGATCATGTACACGCCCGCTGTCACCATCGTTGCGGCGTGGATGAGCGCCGACACCGGCGTCGGGCCTTCCATCGCGTCCGGCAGCCAGGTGTAGAGAGGAATCTGGGCCGACTTGCCCGTCGCGCCGATGAAGAGCAGCAAGGTCGCGAGCGACAGGATGCCGAACCCGGTTTCCGCCGGCATCGCGGCCACCGCCGACGCGACGGCCTGGAAATCGAGCGTCCCGAACTTGGCAAAGATCGCCAGCATCCCGAGGATGAAGGCGTAGTCGCCGACGCGGTTGACGATGAACGCCTTCTTGCCCGCGTCGTTGGCGGACTTCTTCTTGAACCAGAACCCGATGAGCAAGTACGAGCAGAGGCCGACACCTTCCCAGCCGACGAACATCAGCGGGAAGTTCGCGCCGAGCACGAGCACCAGCATGAACGACGCGAACAGGTTCAGATACGAGAAGTAGCGCGCAAACTCGCTGTCGACCTCGTCGTGCATGTACGCGGTCGAGTAGATGTGAATCAACGAGCCGATGCCGGTGATCACCAGGATCATCACCGCCGACAGCGGATCGACGCGGAACGAAAGCCCGATGTTCAGATCGCCGGACGCGATCCAGGTGTAGAGCGTCTGCTCGATCGCCCGCGCATCGGGCGACAGCCCGCGAAGCTGCAGGACCGTGATGAGCGACACCGCCAGGGACGCCAGCATCGCGAGCGAGGCGAGGCCGCCCGACACGCCCTTCGGCAGGCGACGCCCCATCGTCGCATTGACGACAAAGCCGAGAAACGGGAAGAGAGGAATTAGCGCGAGCATCTCACCACTTGAGCGAGCTGAAAGCGTCCGGGTTGAGTGACTCTCGATGCCGGAACAGCGCGATGACGAGCGCCAGGCCCACCGCGGCCTCGGCGGCGGCGACCGTCATCACGAAGAACGTGATGATCTGGCCGTCCACGTCGCCGGCGAAGCGCCCGAAGGCGACAAACGACAGGTTCACCGCGTTCAGCATGATCTCGATCGACAGCAGGATCGTGATGAGATTGCGGCGCAGGAACACGCCGGCCGTGCCAATCGAGAACAGCACCGCCGACACTATGAGGTAGTGACTGAGCGGAATCACTGCTCGGTGCCCTCCCGCCGGGCGAGGACCACGGCACCGACCATCGCAACCAGGATCAGGACCGACGTGGCCTCAAACGCGAACGTGTGTCGGGTGAACAGGACCCGCCCCATCTCGACCACCGAGCCGACCGAGGAGGCATCGCTTCGTGAGCCGACCGGCGTCTTGAGTTCGGCGACTTTCGTCAGCGCCCAGACAAGCTGCACGATCAGCAGGGTCGCCAACAGCGCGCCGAATCTCCCGATGCCCGGGTGCGCCAGTGGATGCGACCGGTCGTACTCCGCCGCATCCTCGCGCGGCGCGTTCAGCAGCATGACCACGAACAGGAAGAGCACCATGATCGCGCCGGCGTAGATGATGATCTGCGCGACCGCGACAAACGGGGCATCGAGCTGAATGTAGAGCCCCGACAGCGCGCCGAAGGACGCGATGAGCAGCAGCACGCTGTACATCGGGTTACGCTGCCCGATGACAAGCGCCGACGCGCCGATCGCCAGGGCCGCGAACGCGTAGAAGACGACGTTCTCAGGCATTGAGATACAGCACGAGCGCGGCCGTGACGATCAAGTTGATCACCGACAGCGGGAACAGGAACTTCCATCCGAACGACATCAGCTGGTCGTAGCGATAGCGCGGTACCGTCCAGCGCATCCAGATGTAGAAGAAGAGGAAGCCGCCGACCTTGGCGAGGAACGCCATCCAGCCGAGCCCGTACTCTTCGATGAGCGGATCAAGAGGTGTATAGAAAGGCAACAGCCCGTGCCATCCGCCCAAATAGAGGTTGGTGGCCACGGCGGACATCGTCGCCATGTTGATGTATTCGGCCTGCGGGAAGAGCGCGAACCGGACCGAGCTGTACTCGGTGTTGTAGCCGGCCACGAGCTCCTGCTCTGCTTCCGGGAAATCGAACGGCGCGCGATTGGTTTCCGCGACCCCCGCAATGGCGTAGATGACGAAGCCGACCGGCTGCGCGAAGATCCACCACTGCTGGATGAAACCGAACCAGGTGCCGGCTTGCCCGTCCACGATTTCGCGCACCGACAAGGAGCCGGCCAGCATGATCACGGCGGCCAGCGACGTCGCGTACGAAAGCTCGTAGCTGATCATCTGCGCCGAGGCGCGCAGGCCGCCAAAGAGCGAGTACTTGCTGTTCGAAGACCACCCGGCGAGCACGATGCCGTACACGCCCATCGAGGTGATCGCGAAGATCACGAGCAAGCCGACGTTCACGTCGGAGACACCGAGCTTGATCGGCTGGTCAAGTAGCCCGAAGAGCGTCGTCTCGGCGCCCCACGGCACCGTCGCGAACGCCGCAAACGCCGCAGTCACTGAGAGAATCGGCGCCAGCGTGAAGAGCCACTTGTCCGCACCCTTCGGCCGCAGCTCTTCCTTGAACAGCAGCTTGAGGATGTCGGCCAGCGGCTGCAGGACACCGTGCGGCCCCACCAGGTATGGGCCGTAACGCTGCTGCATGAAGCCCATGATCTTCCGCTCTGCGAGCACGAGGATCGCCGACGCGTTGATCAGCATGAAGAACGTGAGCCCGATGACGACGAGCTGAACGATCGTTCGCAGATCCATGGTCAGTGCGCCCCCGCCGTGAGCGGCTGCTTCGCGCGCCACTCGGCGGGCAGCGTGCAGCGCCCTTCCTTGACGTGCGCCTCGAACTCGTGGCGGAACAGGTTCAGCGTCGTCAGCACCGGCGTCGCCGCGGCATCACCGAACGCGCACAGCGTTTTGCCGACGATGTTGCTGGCCACGCCGTACAGGAGATCGATGTCCTTCGTCCGTCCCTCGCCGCGTTCGACGCGTTGCAGCAACTTGTAGAGCCAGTCGCCCCCTTCGCGGCACGGCGTGCACTTTCCGCACGACTCGTGGCGATAGAAGTGCAGCAGGTTCATCGCCAGCCACACCATGCAGACGCTCTCGTCCATCACGATGAGCCCCGCCGACCCGAGCAGCGATCCGGCCTTCTGTATGTGATCGAAGCTCGCCGGCGTATCGAGATCCTTGTCGAGCAGGATCGGCACGGACGAACCGCCCGGAATGATGGCCTTGAACTTCCGGCCGTTCAGCATCCCCTGCGCATACTGGTCGCCGTAGATCAGCTCGCGCAGCGTCGTGTGCATCGACGCTTCATACACACCGGGCCGCTTGACGTGGCCGCTGATGCAATACAGCTTCGGCCCGCCGTTTTTCTCTGGGCCCAACGCCGAAAACCACTCGGGTCCATTGAGGACGATGGGGGGAACGTTGCACAGCGTCTCGACGTTGTTCACCGCGGTCGGGCATTGATACAGGCCCGCGACCGCCGGGAACGGTGGCTTGATGCGCGGCTGCGCTCGCTTGCCCTCGAGCGACTCGATGAGCGCCGTCTCCTCGCCCGCCTCGTACGCGCCGGCGCCACGATGCATGTACACGTCGCAGTCGAAGCCGCTGCCGAGGATGTTCTTCCCCAGGAACCCGGCGCGATAGGCTTCGTCGATTGCGCGCTCGAGCGTTTCCTGCACGTGGTAGAACTCGCCGCGGATGTAGATGTAGGCGACCTTCGCGCCGATGGCGTAGCATCCGATCGCGCACCCTTCGATGAGCAGGTGCGGGTTGCGCTCCATGAGCACGTGATCCTTGAACGTGCCGGGCTCGCTTTCGTCAGCGTTGCACGCGATGTACTTCGGCTTGGGCGTGTCCTTGAGGACGAACTGCCACTTGAGGCCCGTCGGGAATCCGGCGCCGCCGCGACCGCGCAGCCCTGACGCCTTCACCTGCTCGATGATGTCGTTCGGCTTGAGGGTCAGCGCCTTCCGCAGCCCTTCGTACCCGCGCGCGTTCTTCTGGTAGAAGTCGAGCGTGAACGAGTTCGGCTCGCGAACGTGGTTTGTCAGTACTGGTTCAAACGCCATATGCCTTAACCACGAAGTTCACGAAGATCGCGAAGATCACAAAGAAAAACCAATTTAGGTATTTCGTGTTCTTCGTGCGCTTCGTGATCTTCGTGGTTCATTTCTTTTCCACGTGAAGATGACACCCGGTGAAAGCCGCTCTGCCGCGCTCCTTGATGTCGTCCACGAACGCGCCCGCTTGCTCCGGCGCCAACCGCTCGTGCCAGTCGTCGTTCACCATGACGACAGGCGCGCGGTCGCACGCACCCAGGCACTCCACCTCGATGACCGTGAACTCGCCATCACTCGTGGTCTGACCCGGGTGAACGCCGAGCTTCGCGCACAATTCCTCGGTGACGCGCTCCGCGCCCATCAACGCGCACGACAGCGTGCGGCAGACGTTGAGCACGTACTTCCCGACCGGCTTCGTGTAGAACATCGTGTAGTACGACACGACGTCTTCAACTTCGGCGGCTGTGCACCCGATCTGCGTCGCCACGAAACGCATCGACGTGCCGGTGATGTAACCCTGCTGTTTCTGGACCAGATACAGCGCGTAAAGAATCGCCGACTGGCGCTGATCGGATGGATAGCGCTGGACGTTCTCGTTGAACCTGGCCTGGTTCTCGGCGCTATACGCGAACGCCTCACCCGCTTCTGCCAGCTTCCGTTCCGACCTGTGGAACCTGGCTGGCGCGTAATCCATCTCGGGATGAAAGCTCACCGGTCGCAGTCTCCCATGACGACGTCGCTGCTGCCGATGACGGCGACGAGATCCGCAATGAGGCCGCCCTGGACGACCGAGGGCAGTGCCTGAATTGCCATGAACGACGGCGCGCGCATCTTCACGCGCCACGGACGGTTGCTGCCGTCGGACACGATGTAGCACCCGTGCTCGCCGCGCGGCCCTTCGACCGGCACATAGCAGTCGCCTTCCGGCACCGTGAAGCCCTGTGAATAGATCAGGAAGTGCTGAATCAGCGCTTCCATCTCCGTGTAGACCTTGTCCTTGGGCGGCGGCACGACGCGCGTGTCGTCGCACGCCCAGACGCCGGTCGGCGTAATCCGCTGGATCGCCTGCTTGGAGATCTCGATGCTCTGGCGCATCTCGGCGATGCGCACTCGATACCGCGCGTAGACGTCACCCTCGGTCGCCGTCGGGACCGAGAAGTTGTAGGTCTCATAGCCGCAGTACGGGAAGTACTTGCGAACGTCGTAGTCAGAACCGGCCCCGCGTGCGATCGGACCAACCAGCCCCCACTGATACGCGTTCTCGAGCGTGACGACACCGACGCCTTCCGTGCGCCGGCGGAAGATGTCGTTCTTCGTCAGCAGCCGCTCGAACTCGTCCATCTTCGTCGGGAACCGCTCGAGGAACTCGTTCACCGCCTCGTGGAACCCACGCGGCAGATCCTCGCGCAGCCCGCCAATCCGGATGTAGCTCGGGAAGAATCTGAAGCCCGCGATCAGCTCGTTGATGTTGAGCAGCAGTTCGCGCTCGCGGATCGCGTAGAACAGCATCGAGACCGCGCCGATTTCCATCGCGTGCGTGCCGAGCCAGATCAAGTGGCTCGCCATGCGCTGCAGTTCCGCGATGAGCACGCGGATGTCGTTCACGCGCTGCGGCATCGTCAATCCGAGCAGCTTTTCGACGCTGAGCGCGTACGCCAGGCTGTTCGACTGGGCGGCCAAGTAATCCATGCGCTCGACGAGCGGGATCACCTGCTGCCACTTCTTCTGCTCGGCGGTCTTCTCGATGCCGGTGTGCAGGTAGCCGATGGTCGGCATCACGGATTGAATGACCTCGCCATCGAGCTCCAGCACCAGCCTCAGCACGCCATGCGTGCTGGGGTGCTGCGGCCCCATGTTCACGGTCATCGTCTCGGTTCTGATCTCTGCCATCGACTCAGCTCGGTCTGTGATGCTGCCTACCGCCTACCGCTTCCTGCCTACTTCTAGTGAGCGCGCTTGACTCGATCGCGTTCGATATTCGCCCTGAACTCTTCCTGGCTGACTTCGAGCGGTTCGTAGGTCTGCGCCG
>Ga0070674_100001952_pt1 | contig 11253 bp, 6 predicted proteins | sample KBSM33metaG_FD_65344 | JGI IMG/M metagenome (GOLD analysis project Ga0070674, IMG submission 65344) | Miscanthus rhizosphere microbial communities from Kellogg Biological Station, Michigan, USA - KBS M3-3 metaG | ecosystem: Host-associated > Plants > Roots > Rhizosphere > Soil ...
TCGACCACGAGCGTGTCGCCTTCCCATCGGCCGCGCGAATCGCCATGGTACTGACGGATGTTTGACGCGACGTGGTCGCGGCCATCAACCGGGATGATGCGCGTTTCGTGAATCATCTCGTAGGTGATTGCGACGAAGCCCGGACCCTGCACGATACGCGTGTTCGCGTTGTAGACGGCCGGAAACATCGAGCCGGGCACACCGCGCGTGATGCAGCGATCGTAGAGCGTGAAGTCCTTCGGGCCATTGAAGGGACCGTTGCCAAAGCTGCCGCGAACCTGGCGTTGTATGCGAGCGCGGGCGTCCGCGGTGATCGCGGGTACGCGCCCGTCGGGCGGGTCGATCACCATCGACGTTCGCCGTGAGGGATTCCCACGTTCGAGCCAGTGCGGTGGCGGCGACGTTGCCGAGCCGACGGCGCCGGCGTTACTGCGGTCGGCCGACTCGAGATCGAACTCGGCGTTGTCGCGATCGCGCTCGGCGTTCAGCCGCTGCGCCGCCTTCGTGAACTCCTCATCACTCAACTCCGGGCGCGTGCCGAATTCGGCGGGGCGCTCGAACGGGACACCAAGCTCGCTCTGGCTGGTCCAGTCACCCTGCAGATCGGGATCGCCCCACGGCGTGCGCGGCGACTTCGATGTGGACTGAGCGAGGGCCAAGGTGGGAAGCGCAACAACTCCGATGAACAGCGCGACGAGGACCGATATGGGCTGTGCTCGCATAGGTCGCTCCTTGAATCGTGCCGACATGATACTCAGAACCGTGTGGTTCTCGTATCGCCCGTAATCAGCCGGGCACCTCGCTGAAACGTGAAATAGGCCACCGCCCACTCGAAGAGCACGACAACGCGATTTCGAAAGCCCACGAGCATGAATATGTGCAGGAACAGCCAGGACAGCCACGCCATCACGCCGGACAGCTTTATCCAGCCGAGATCGCTGATGGCGGCACGCCGGCCCACGATCGCCATGCTGCCGAGATCGCGATACACGAACTGCGTCGTCGGCTGACCACGCAGCCGTCGCAGGATGTTCCTCGCCGCATGACTGGCACCCTGCATCGCCGTCTGCGCCACTCCAGGCAGCAGCTTGCCGTCCTGGTGCGTGAACGCGGCTGCATCGCCGACGACGAAGACCTCCGGGTGACCGGGGATCGACAGATCGGGCTCGACGACAACGCGCCCCGCCCGATCGACCGGCACGCCGAGCGTCTTCACGACCGACGATGCCGCAACGCCGGCCGCCCAGAGCACCGTCCCTGCATCGACGCGCTCAGACCCGATCATGACGCCGTGCGAATCGACCGCGGTGACAGCCACGCCTTCGCGCACTTCGATGCCAAGGCGCACGAGCGAGGCGCGTGCGGCGTTGCGTAGCTTCTCGGGAAATGTCTGCAGGATGGTTGGCCCTGCTTCGACCAGCAGAATGCGGGCGCGCGACGTATCGATGTTGCGGAACTCGTCGCGCAGCGTCTGCCGCGCGATCTCGGCCAGCGTCCCCGCCAGCTCGACACCGGTTGGACCTCCGCCGACGATCACGAATGTCAGCAGCGCATGCTGACGACGGTCGTCGTTCTCGCGCTCGGCGCGCTCGAACGCAATCAGAATGCGCCGCCTGATCCCGATGGCATCTTCGAGCGTCTTCAGTCCCGGCGCGTTCGGCTCCCAATCGGTGTGACCGAAGTACGCGTGCTTCGAACCGGTGGCCACAATCAACCAGTCGTAGTCGAGTGACCCGCCGTCTGAAAGCTCGATGCGCTTCGCGGCCACATCGATACGCGTGGCGTTCGCCATCAACACCTTGACGTTGGCGATGTTGCGAAGAATCCAGCGGATTGGTGCGGCGATGTCGCCCGGAGACAGCGTCGCGGTCGCGACCTGATACAGGAGCGGCTGGAAGACGTGATGGTTACGCCGATCGATCAGCGTGACGCGAACGTCGGCGTTGCGAAGAGCTCGAGCGGCGGACAGCCCGCCAAAGCCGCCGCCGATGATGACGATGTGGGGTAACACGGAATTGTTGAGGACTGATCGTTGATTAGTGATTCGTTGTCGATTAGTGATTGTTGATTGTCGATTGAGGGCAAATCAACGATCAACAATCGCAATTCAAAAACGATTCAACAATCAAAGATCAGCCATTCAACAATTGCTCAGGCCCACCTGAAGCCCTGCTTCGAGATCGGCAGCGAACGGATCCGCTTACCGGTCGCGGCGAAGATGGCATTCGCAAGAGCCGGAATCGTCGGCGGCAGTGCTGGCTCACCGAGGCCGGTCGGTGGATTGTCGGTAACGACGAAATGAACATCAACCTCGGGCGCTTGCGGGATGCGGACCGTCGGATACTGATTGAAGTTGCTCTGCACAGCCTTGCCGCCGGCAATCGAGATCTCCCAACCCATCAAGTGACTCATGCCTTCGACCACGCCACCCTGGCACTGGTTGGTCGCGCTGCTCATGTTGACGATCTGCCGTCCGATGTCACCCGCGACCCACACCTTGTTGACCCTCACGCGATTGAGATCGTCGACGCTGACCTCGGCGACGTTGGCGAAGTAACCGCGGTGGCTGTACTGGAAGCCGACACCCAGCGCCGTTCCCTTGGGCAAGGTTCGCTTGCCCCAGCCCGAGCGATCTCGAACGTCTTCGAGGACACCGCGCGCGCGCACGTGATCGAAACCGTTGCCTCCCTGCGCCGGATCCGGGAAGAGCGGCGTCGCCAGCATCTCGAGACGGAACCCGAGTGGATCCTTGCCCGCGGCGATCGCGACTTCGTCGATGAACGAATTGAACACGAATGAGAAGGCGTTGCTGCGTGGCGCCCGATGGGCGCCGGTCGGCACGCCGAGCGCCATCAGCGTGGCCTGGAAGTCGTAGTTCGGGATGAAGCGTGCCGGGAACTCGACGCCCGGGATGTTCGCCGAGTTGGAGAAGCCCTGCTCACCCTTGGCGTTGTCACCGTAGCTGACAAAATGATTGCGCCAGGCCACCAGCTTGCCGGACGCGTCCACACCGGCTTTGAGGAAGTGGAAGCCGCCTGGACGATAGTGGTCGTGCCGCATGTCGTCTTCGCGCGTCCACAGCACCTTCACAGGTACACCGATTTGCCTGGTGATGGCCGCAGCTTCGCCCATGTAGTCGTTGGTGAGACGACGGCCGAATCCGCCGCCGGCGCGCTGGATATGGATCGTGATATTCGACTCGGGAATGCCAAGTGCGGTCGAGACGAGCTGGCGTCCGTTCGCGGGCGTCTGCGTCGGCGCCCAGATCTCCATCTTGCCGTCGTGCCAGTGCGCCGTGCAGTTCTGCGGCTCGAGCGGTGCATGCGAGATAAACGGATAGTCGTACGCGGCTTCGAGGACCTTCGCCGCACCGGCGAACGCCTGCTCCGCGTTGCCGTCGACGCGCAGCGGGAAGCCAGGCTTCTGCGTGGAGAGCTCCTTCGCCTGACGCGCCCACCCCTCACTGCTCTGTTGCGCGGTTACGCCTTCGTTCCACTGCACCTGCAGCTTCTCGCGCGCGCTCTTCGCCTGCCACCAGCTGTCGGCGACAACCGCGACACCCGGCATCAGACCGCGCAGGTCGCCTGTACCGGTGACCGCGAAGCAATGCCGCACACCGGGCATCGCTTTGATCTGGTCGTAATTCGCGCTGACGACCTTGCCACCATACACGGGACACTTCTCATACACGGCCCACAACATCCCGGGGAGCGTGAGGTCGATGCCGTACGTCGGCTGACCAGTGACAATGCGGGCGTTGTCCACACCGCGCGTGAAGGTGCCGATGATTTTGTACTCGCCGGCCGGCTTGAGCTTTACCTTCGCCATGTCCGGCGGCGTCATCGTCGCAGCGCGTGACGCGAGCTCACCGTAGGTCCGGGTCCTGCCGCTGGCCTTGTGCGACACGCGCGCATCGGCGGCGACAAGGTCTGCCGCCGGCACATTCCACTCCTGCGCCGCAGCCGCGATCAACATCTCGCGAATCGACGCGGCCACCTGCCGTAGCGGATCCCAATTGGTCGGCGTCGCCGTGCTTCCCCCTGCGTTCTGCCGGCCATACTTCGTCTCGTCGAGGTCGGCCTGCTCGATCGTGATGCCCGCCCACGGCACACCGAGCTCGTCGGCGAGAATCATCGGCAGCGCCGTCTTAATGCCCTGACCAATCTCCGGATTCTTCGAGACGATGGTGATGGCGTTGTCGGGCGTGATCTTGATGAAGGCACTCGGTATGAAGGCCTGTCCTGGTCCCTGCGCGACGACCCGCGCAACGGGATCGAGATACGCGGCCACCAGCATGCCGCCGCCGGCCAACGCTGACACACGCAGGAACGACCGTCGATCGAACTTCAGTGCAGGATTCTTCGTCACCGTGACCCCTCAGTGGCAACATTGTAAGATACGCCGTCTCAGAGGTACATGATGACCCGTCTCGCTCTTGTTGCGATTACCCTTGCCGTTTGCGCGCTTCCCCATTCGGCGAGCGCTCAGGGTACGGAGACTTACACGGCCCGGCTGGGGTGGGTGCCGACCACTCCCACTGATCGGCCCAACGTCATTGGCAAGGGGTCGGCCACCGCCACGCTGGCAGGGCGCAAACTGACCATCTCCGGCGCGTTCGATGGCCTGGCCGGCCCGGCCACTGTGGCTCGACTCCATCGCGGCATCGCCAAGGGCGCACGCGGCGCCGCCATCTCCGACCTCACGGTGACTCAGGCCGCCAGCGGCAAGCTCTCTGGTTCCGTCGATCTGACGGCCGAACAGGTCGAAGCACTGAAGCAGGGGAAGCTGTACGTGCAACTGCACACCGCGAAGGGTGTGCCTCCAGACGGCAGCACCTTGTGGGGATGGTTTCTGAAATAGACGGCTCCAGGCTTTGGGCTCTGGTCTTTGGGCCTGTTCTTCCGAAAGCCAAGAGCCAAGAGCCGAGAGTCATTCTCGAGGTCATGATGATGTTTCTTAAGAACACTTCCCTGCTGGGTGCGGTCGCCACACTCGCCGCCTCGGGCGTTCTGCTCTCCGGTCAGCAACCGGCGGGTGGACCGTACACCGCGGAACAGGCGACTCAGGGCAAGCCGGCATACGAGGCGAACTGCGCTGCGTGTCACGGCTCCGACCTGATGGGTGCGCCGCCACTTGCCGGCGAAGGCTTCATCGGCGGATGGCGTACGCGCAGCACGCGCGATCTCTACACCATGCTTCGCACGTCGATGCCCGCAGACAACCCGGGCGGCCTTTCCGAAACCAACTACGCGAACATCGTCGCCTACATCCTTCAGTACAACGGCGTCGCCGCGGGCACGACACCGCTCACACCAACGACGGACGTGAGGATCGGCGGTCCGGCTCCCGCAGCCGCCGCCCCTGCCGCGGCTCCCGCACGTGGCGCGGCGCCGCCCGCTGCCGCCCCGCAGGCGCCAGCAGGGCGCGGCGCAGGCGCACAAGGTGCGGCAGCAGGAGCCGGGCGCGGGCGCGGTCAGGAACCGCCGCCGACTGGCCTCACGGTGAAAGGCGAGGTGAAGAACTTCGCGCGCGTGACCGACGAGATGCTGCGCAACCCGGCTCAGGGTGACTGGCCGATGCTGCGGCACGATCAGTACGCATCGAGCTATAGCCCTCTGACGCAGATCACACGAGACAACGCCCAGGATCTGCAGTTGCAGTGGATCTGGCCGATGAACGAGGGTGGAACGAATCAACCCTCGCCGCTCGCGTACAACGGGACGATCTTCCTCAACAACACCGGCGGCATCGTGCAGGCGATCGATGGCAAGACCGGCGATCTGATCTGGGAGCAGCGGCTCGGCGTCAACATCGCGATGCGTGGCATGACGCTCTACAACGACAAGCTGTATCTTGCGCTGAGCAACGCGCATCTCGTCGCAATCAACGCGCGCACCGGTGACATCGCATGGGACGTGGCGATGCCGGATGGCCGTGGCAGCTCCAGCGGTCCGCTCGTCGCCAAAGGCAAAGTCATTCAGGGCATGGGCGGCTGTCAGCAGTACGTCGAGCAGAAGTGCTTCATCAGCGCGTACGACGCCGAAACCGGCAAGCAGCTGTGGCGTTTCAACACCGTGGCAAAAGACGGCGAGCCGGGCGGCAATACGTGGGGCAGCCTCTCGAGTCTCTTCCGAGCCGGAGGCGAGACGTGGATTACCGGCAGCTACGATCCGGAACTGAATCTCACGTTCTGGGGCACCGCCCAGGCCAAGCCGTGGATGCCGGTGAGCCGCGGGATGTACACGCTCGACAAGGCGCTCTACACGAGCTCGACGCTCGCGCTCGACGTCGATACGGGCAAGCTGGCTTGGTACTACTCACACGCCCCCGGAGAAGCGCTCGACCTCGACATCGTCTTCGAGCGCGTGCTGGTCGACAGCGGCGGACAGAATCTCGTGTTCACGATGGGCAAGGACGCCGTCCTGTGGAAGCTCGATCGCAAGACAGGCAAGTATCTCGGTCACAAAGAGGGGACGTTCCAGAACGTCTGGGAGAGCTTCGACCCGAAGACCGGGGAACCCCGCTACCGGGCGGACATCATCGACCACGAAGTCGGCCAGTGGATTGACGGCTGCCCGAGCACAGAGGGTGGTCACAACTGGCAGGCCATGAGCCACAACAAGGCGACCAACCAGCTGATTGTTCCGATCAGCCAGAGTTGCATCGCGATTCGCGCGCAGAAGATCGAGCAGGTCGCGGGTGGCGGCAGCGGCGGCGGCGCAGACCGGCGCTTCTACGAGATGCCGGGCACAGACGGCAACATCGGCAAGCTCGCCGCGTTCGACGTCAACAGCCTGAAGGAGACCTGGGCGCTCCAGCAGCGCGCACCGTTCCTGACGTCTGTGCTGTCAACGGCTGGTGGCGTGGCGTTCGTGGGCGATCTCGATCGCGAGTTCAAAGCGGTCGACGTGCGGACCGGCAAGGTCTTGTGGCGCACGCGACTCTCGACGTCCGTGCAGGGTTTCCCGATTTCTTTCTCGGTCGATGGCCGACAGTACATCGCGGTGACGACGGGGCTCGGCGGCGGGAGCCCGCGGCTCGTTCCATCGACGATCGCACCGGAGATCCGCGTCCCGACAACGGGGCAGGCGCTCTACGTGTTCGCACTTCCGGACCGTCGCTAGCATTCGCAGACAGATTGGTGCGGGGGCTTCGGCCCCTGCATTGCCAACGCTTTACAGATTCGCGTGCTGGTGGGGTGACGGAAGCGTGACAACGTCATCGGTTCCCCGACACCGCCGGCTCGAATAGCACCTCGGTTCGCCCGCGCACGCTGTCAAATGCACTGCATTTTGACGTGCGCAGACTCCAGGCCTTCCTTCATCGGGGTGGCACCCCTCCTGCTCAATTAGGTCGTTGGAGAGGTGCGTCATAGGTTCGCTTTCACGTAAACACACCCGGGTTGCCGTGTGCCTGACGGCTATTGCCCTGTGTGTTCCGTCGCTCGCGCAGGCGCAGTCGATTCCGCCCGAACTGCGGAAGATGACGATCGAGCAACTGCTCGAAGTCGAGGTCACTTCGACCGCCTCGAAGTTCTCGCAGGAGGTGACGCGCGCGCCCGCGTCGGTCACGGTCGTGACCGCCGAGGAGATCCGCGTGCACGGGTATCGGACGCTCGCCGAGATTCTGGGCAGCGTGCGCGGCCTCTACACTTCGTACGATCGGAACTACACGTACGTGGGCGTACGCGGGTTCGCCCGACCTGGCGACTACAACACCCGCGTGCTGCTGCTCATCGACGGACATCGTCTGAACGAGCCGATCTACGACATGGCCCCGATCGGAACCGACTTCCCTCTCGATGTATCGCTCATCGATCGCGTCGAGGTGATTCGCGGTCCTGGGTCGTCGCTCTATGGCACGAGCGCTTTCTTTGCTGTGATCAATGTCCTCACCAAGAGCGGGGCGGCGCATGCTGGACGACGGGTGGATACCTCCGCCGGATCGATGAGCACCGGCCACGTCACCGCCAGCTACGGTCACGTGTTCGGGGGCGGCCAGGAAATGCTCTTTGCCGCATCTGGGTACGGCTCCGCCGGGAACACGCGCCTGTACTATCCTGAATACGATTCGCCGGAAACAGGCGACGGCATCGCTGTGGACGCCGACGGCGATCGAGCCGCATCCGCATTCGCCTCGGTTTCCATGGGTCGCATTCGCCTGAGCGGCGGTTTCCTCAATCGAGGAAAACATATTCCAACGGGATCGTGGGACTCGGTGTTCGGCGATAACCGTGCGCGAACGGAAGACAGACGCGCATATGGCGACGTCACCTACACGGGGATGTCGTTCTCCGGCTGGACGAGCGTCGCGCGAGCGGGCCTGAACTTCTACGAGTACGAGGGCCAGTATCCGCTCGACTTCGGCGCGGACGGCACGGTCGTGCAGCGCGATGGATCGCACTCGGTCCAGGCCTCCGGTGAGCTCACGCTCAACCGACGGTGGCGGCAGCATCTGTTCACCGTGGGTGGCGAGGTCCGCAGAACACTGCGGGACAATCAGTGGAATCAGGACATCGGTCCCCGATGGACTGCGCAGCAACGTCCTTCAACGCCGCTTGGCGTCTACGCACAGGACGAGCTGACCATCCGTCCCTGGATGCTCGTGAACGGCGGCGTCCGCGTGGATCACGACAGCGCGTTTGGCGGCAGCGCCACGCCGCGCGTCGGCGTCGTGTTCCTGCCGCGCCGGCAATCAGCGGTGAAGCTGCTCTATGGACGGGCGTTCCGCGCGCCGAATTCGTACGAGCTGTACTACTTCGACACGATGCGCGATCAGGGGCTGACGCTGTCGCCCGAGACGATCGACACGACGGAGCTCGTGTGGGAGGAGTACCTCGGCGCGCACTTCAGAACGACGGCGTCGGTCTTCCGCTACGAGGCGAGCCACCTGATCGCACAACAAAGCCTCGACGACACCAGCGGCGACAGCCTGTACTTCACAAACGCGGATCGCACGACTGCGCGCGGAGTCGACGCCGAGATCGAAGGGCGCTGGAACGACCTTACGGTTCGCGTCAGCTACGCGAATGTGCGTGCGACCGATTGGGCCTCAGGGGAACGGCTGTCGAACTCGCCGCAGCATCTGGGCAAGGCCGGCGTCGTTCTTCCGCTGAAACCCCTTGCGACGTCGCTGGCACTCGACGGGCGATTCACGGGCGAACGACGGACCCTGTACGAAGGGACGATCTCCGGCTTTGCTCTCGCCAACATCACGACGACGACAGCCCTCGGAAGAGCGCTGGACCTTCAGTTCGGTCTCTACAACGCGCTCAACCAGAAGTATGCGGACCCCGGCTCCGAGGAACACATCCAGCGCGCTATCGCGCAGGACGGACGCACACTTCGCGTGCGGTTGATGGCCCGGTTCTAGACCTGGCGTTCGACCCTAGGACGACGTGGGTCGATGCGAACGCAGGAACGAGCGAATCTGCCGCACGGCCAGCGGAATGCGCTCCTTCGGTTCCTTCCACGGGAAGATGCTCACTTCAGCCTTCGGCGCGAGCATTGCAGCTTCCATCGCGACGGCATACGGATGCGCCGGGATGTCGTCGGGCAGAATCAGCACCGGAGTCTGACAGCTCTTCACGAAGTCACGCGTCACCGTGAAGACGAAGTCGGGATTCGTGCGGTACATCTTCGTCAGGAACTTGTCGACCGTCGCCATCGTGACGTCCGGGCGCCGCTTCACGAACTCGGGCCCCCAGCCCTTGATGTTGTTGTCGTAGAACAGATCGCGCGCTTCCGGGCGTGATCCGCTCGGCTGCGCGAGCACGGCAGCGACGACGCGGTTGGGCGCGCGCTCCAGCAGGTTCCAGATGAAGGGCCCCCCGATGCAGAAGCCGAGCACCATGAACTTGTCGATGCGCAGGTGATCCATCAGCCCGATGTGATCGTCGGTGAACGCATCCCACGGCCGATCGACCTCGAGCGGGCCGGACGATTCACCGGTGTTCGCGTTGCGGAGATCCGAGTAGATGCAACGGAACTCGTTCTTGAACTCCCCGATCGCGTCGAAGGGATCGCCGTTCTTCAAACCTGCGATCGATGAGTTGAGTCCGCCGCCGGCGATGAGGAGCAACGGGAAGCCCTTGCCCGCTTCCTCGTAGTGGATACGAACGGGACCCTTCTCGTAGAACGACATCGCTCTTTCTCCTTGCCCTGCCTGAGCCAACACGCGCGACGCGGTGGCCATCGCCGTCGCCGCGGCGCCCGCTTTCAGGAGCTTTCGTCTGACTTTGTCCATAGCCCCGTCCTCCTCGTCTCGGCTCGCGTCCGGCCTGCGTGCTGGCGTGGATTCTAGCCCAGTCGCCACGACAAGAGGGTCGCTAACTGATCACGACACACCGAGGCACAGAGGCAGTGAGGAAACGCCCATCGCCTCTGTGCCTCACTGCCTCCGTGTATCGTATTCGTGCGATAAGCCTACGGGCAGGGATGGATTGGCTGACCTACAAGAGCCGCCGCAACAGCGATAGACTCGTTCCATGAAGCCCGCTTCAACGCTCGCCCCCGAGCACATCGTCGAGACGGCATGCCCGCTCGACTGCCCAGACGGGTGCAGCCTCAACGTCACGGTTCAGGACGGACGGATCACGAAGATCGACGGATCGACGGGCAATCCGATCACGGACGGCTACATCTGCGCGAAGGTGCGGCGATTCGACGAACGCGTGTACGGCGAGGACCGGCTCCTCTACCCCGCGGTTCGCAAGGGGCCAAAGGGTGCAGGCGCCAGGTTCGAACGCGTGTCGTGGGAGGATGCGCTGAACCTCGTCGCCGATCGCATGCGTGAGGCACGCGACACGTGGGGCGCTGAGTCGATCCTCCCCTATTCGTACGGTGGATCGAATGGACTGTTGACGCAGGACACCGGCGACGCGACATTCTTCCGTCGTCTCGGGGCATCGCGCCTCGCGCGCACCGTGTGTGCGGCGCCAACCGGCGCGGCCAACGGCGCGCTCTATGGCAAGATGCCGTCGGTCACCTACCCGGACTATCCCGAGGCGCGCCTCATTATCGTGTGGGGCGTGAATCCGTCAGCGTCGGGCATCCACATGGTGCCGTATCTGCGGGAGGCGCAGAAGCGCGGCGCCAAGCTCGTCGTCATCGATCCGCGCACGACGCCGCTCGCCAAACAGGCCGATCTGCACCTTGCGTTGCGACCGGGCACGGACCTGACCATCGCGCTCGCGATCCACCGTCACCTGTTCGAGGGTGGCTTTGCCGATTGCGCCTTCCTCGAGAAACACAC
>Ga0070674_100001953_pt1 | contig 11251 bp, 12 predicted proteins | sample KBSM33metaG_FD_65344 | JGI IMG/M metagenome (GOLD analysis project Ga0070674, IMG submission 65344) | Miscanthus rhizosphere microbial communities from Kellogg Biological Station, Michigan, USA - KBS M3-3 metaG | ecosystem: Host-associated > Plants > Roots > Rhizosphere > Soil ...
TACAAGACCTACGCCCAGGCTCTGCCCTATTTCGACCGGCTCGATTATTGCTCGCCGCTCTGCATGGAGCACAGTTTCGTGCTTGCGGCGGAAAAGCTGCTCGACCTGGAAGTGCCGATCAGGGCGCAGTATCTGCGCGTGTTCTTCGCTGAATTGACCCGCATTTCCAACCACATGCTAAACCTCGGGTCGCATGTGATGGACGTCGGGGCGATGACGCCGAACCTGTGGCTGTTCGAGATTCGCGAGGATTGCCTCAACTTTTTCGAGCGTGCCTCGGGCGCGCGGATGCACTCCAATTATTTCCGCGTCGGCGGCGTCCATCAGGACGTGCCGCTCAAGCTCCTGACCGACATCGCCGACTGGCTCGACACGCGCCTGCCGCGCTTGTTCGAGGATGCGATCAGCCTGGTCGCCGACAACCGCATCTTCAAGCAGCGCAACGTCGATATCGCGGTGGTCAGCCGCGAGGACGCGGTGCGCTGGGGCTTCTCCGGCCCGATGATCCGCGGCTCGGGCATTCCCTGGGATTTGCGCAAGTCGCAGCCCTATGACGCCTATGCCAAGATGGACTTCGACGTGCCGGTCGGTACGCGCGGCGACTGCTACGACCGCTTCATGGTGCGCGTCGAAGAAGTCCGCCAATCGGCGCGGATCATGAAGCAGTGCCTCAATGAGATGCCGAACGGCCCGATCGCCAGCGACGACCGCAAAGTGGTCCCGCCCAAGCGCGCCGAGATGAAGCAGTCGATGGAAGCGCTGATCCATCACTTCAAGCTTTTCACCGAAGGCTATCGCGTCCCCGCCGGCGACGTCTATGTCGCGACCGAAAGCCCCAAGGGCGAGTTCGGCGTCTATCTGGTCGCCGACGGATCGAACAAGCCATACCGCTGCAAGATCCGCCCCACCGCGTTCAGCCATTTGCAGGCGATGGACTTCATGTCGAAGGGCCACATGCTCGCCGACACCACCGCGATCCTGGGCGCGCTCGATATCGTGTTCGGGGAGTGCGACCGGTGAGTTCGCGTGCTTATCTGTATTGGCAGGTGTCCAGGTTGATTTCCGTTGTCGTTGCGATGTCGATCATCGTCGGAATTTGGCTTCACGCGGCTTGGGTCATGACGCCCTGGACCTTGCTCGCGTTTGTGATCGTGGGCGGCTGGGGCGCTTGGGCTAGCTTGGTTTTGAAGTTCAATCGGATCAACAAGCGCAAGGTGGCGCGTACTCATGGCTGAAGCACCTCAAATTCCGGACGAAGCAGAGACCCGCGCACGCTGGGGCAATTTCGCGTGGACTGCTGAGAACGCCGCCAAGGCGAAGGAAATCATCGGCCGCTATCCGCCGGGCCGCGCTCAATCGGCCTCGCTGCCGCTGCTCGATCTCGCCCAGCGTCAGGTCGGTACCGAGACGCAGACCCAGGGCTGGCTACCGGTTCCGGTGATCGAGTTCGTCGCCAAGCAGATCGGCGTGCCGTATATGCGCGTCTACGAAGTCGCGACCTTCTACACGATGTTCAACATGGCGCCGGTCGGCCGCTATCACGTCCAGGTTTGCGGCACGACACCGTGCATGCTGGCGGGCGCCGACGAGGTGCTGCGCGCGTGCAAGTCGAAGGGGCTGACCAAGGGCCACACCACCGCCGACGGCCTGTTCACGCTGAGCGAGGTCGAGTGCCTGGGCGTCTGTGCCAACGCGCCGATGGTCCAGGTCAACGACGACAATTACGAGGACCTCGACTACGATCGCACGATCGCTGTGCTCGAGGCTCTGGCCAAGGGCGAACAGCCGCAGGTCGGATCGCAGATCGGCCGCCGCGCGAGCTGCCCCGAAGGCGGCCCGACCACACTCAAGGAAATGGTCAGCGAGAACCACGATTACCGGGGGCAGTGGTAATGCGCGGTAACGTCAATCCGATCATTGCTGTCTTCGCCATCATCGGCGCGCTAGTGATCCTGGGCTTGGTGCTGCGCGTCGCCTTCGCGCTGATCGGGCTCGCGATCGTCGTCGGCGCGGTGCTGGTGATCTTCTATTTCGTCCAGAATGCGATGGGGAAGCGATAGATGCTCGCGGACAAGGATCGCATCTTCACCAACGTCTATGGCTTCCAGCCCTGGGGGCTGAAGGCGGCGCAGGCGCGTGGTGATTGGGACAATACCAAGAAATTGCTCGAGATCGGCGCCGATACGATCATCGACCGGATGAAGGCGTCAGGCCTGCGCGGGCGCGGTGGGGCGGGGTTCCCGACCGGCACCAAATGGGGCTTCATGCCCAAGGAGCCGCGGCCCGATCGTCCCAATTTCCTGGTGATCAACGCCGACGAATCCGAGCCAGGATCGTGCAAGGACCGCGAGATCATCCGCCACGATCCGCACAAGCTGATCGAAGGCGCGTTGGTCGCCGGCTTCGCGATGCGCGCGCGCGCCGCCTACATCTACATCCGCGGCGAATATATCCGTGAGGCGGAGACGCTGTTTGCCGCGGTTGCCGAAGCTTATGATGCCGGGTTGATCGGCAAGAATGCCTGCGGGTCGGGCTATGATTTCGACGTCTTCGTCCATCGCGGCGCCGGCGCGTATATCTGCGGCGAAGAGACCGCGATGCTCGAAAGCCTGGAAGGCAAGAAGGGCCAGCCGCGTCTCAAGCCGCCATTCCCGGCGGGCGCCGGCCTCTACGGCTGCCCGACCACGGTCAACAACGTCGAATCGATCGCCGTCGCGCCGACCATCCTGCGCCGCGGCCCCGAATGGTTCGCGAGCTTCGGCGCCGAGAATAATCGCGGCACCAAGCTGTTCCAGATCAGCGGCCACGTGAACAAGCCGTGCGTGGTCGAGGACGCCATGTCGATCCCGTTCCGCCAGCTGATCGAGGAGCATTGCGGCGGCATTCGCGGTGGCTGGGACAATCTCCTCGCGGTGATCCCGGGCGGGTCGTCAGTGCCGTTGGTGCCGGCGGCGCAGATCATGGACTGCCCGATGGATTTCGACGGGCTCAAGGCATTGGGCTCGGGCCTCGGCACCGCGGCGGTCATCGTCATGGACAAGTCGACCGACATCGTCCGCGCGATCAGCCGCATCAGCTATTTCTACAAGCACGAGAGTTGCGGCCAGTGCACGCCGTGCCGCGAAGGCACCGGCTGGATGTGGCGCGTGATGGAACGGCTGCGCACCGGCGACGCCGATGTCGGCGAGATCGATACGTTGTTCAACGTCACCAAGCAGATCGAGGGCCACACCATCTGCGCGCTGGGCGACGCCGCGGCCTGGCCGATCCAGGGCCTGATCCGCCATTTCCGCCCCGAGCTCGAGCGGCGGATCGCCGAGCGTCAGGGCGGGGATATGGCCCCGATGCAGGAAGCTGCGGAGTAATGAGGCGCGCGACGACCCTTGCTGCACTCATAGCGCTGTTGCCATCGATGGCGGCGGCCAAGGAGTTGTATCGGGTCGATCCGAGCAAGCCGGACGGTGCGCGCTTGACCATGCGCGATTTCGCTGACTGCCTGGTGTTCCACGAATTCCCGGTTCGAACGCGTAACATCGACGCATTTCTGGCGATTTCGCCAATGGCGCGAAACGCGGACCGGTTGGGTGAGAAACTCGCCGTCCCGGATTGTCTGAAGAGCAAGGATTCGTCTCAGTATATCGCGTCGCTGACGATGAAGCCGCAATTGCTACGTGGCGCGCTGTTCCGGTCGCGTTTCGAGAAGGCGTTCAAGGGGAAGGCGCTGCCTGCATTCGCGCCGTATGACGCCACGGATGGCTGGCATTTCCCCAGCGACGACCCGTTCGCGCCGCTTCAGATGATTGGCGAATGCGCAGTGCGCTCCAGTCCTGGCGGCACCCGCGCAGTGATCGAGGCGCCCGTCGGGTCACCCGCGGAGAACGAAGCCTACAGGACGGTCATTCCGAGCCTCAAGGCCTGCTTGCCCGCGAACAATACGTACAAGTTCAGCCGTACCGTCCTCGAAGGGCTTTTCGCCGAGGCGATCTATAACCTGTCGGTCAGGGCGTCTGCGCCCACGACCACGAAGTCGGAGGGGTGAGGTGTCCATTTTTCTCGCGTCGCTGATCGTTGGGTCGGCTTTCTCATCCCCGCTGCTCGCCGAAACGCCGTCGGGACCTGATGTCGCCGAGTGCGTGGTCGACAACGACATGAACGATGTCCGCGCGCTGCTCAGGACGGTGCCGGGATCGCAGGCCGAAGCCAAAGCCACCAAGCAGGTGTTGGTCTATTATGGTGGCTGCAACGACAACAAGGTGATGGCGGGCGGGTTTGCCTGGCGTGAGCGGGCCGAGATTGCCGAGGCCGCTGCGGCCAGCCTGCTGACTCGCGGCCAGCCGGATGTCGTCGCCGCCGCGGGGCAGGCCGACTGGGCGTTCGCGCTCCCGAAAGGCGTTCAGCCGGCGGGGTACGATTCGAGCAATGTCGGCATGCGGATGCTCGGCGATTGCGTCCTGCGCGCCAATCCGCAAGTAACGCTGGCGTTGCTCCGCAGCGATCGCGGCAGCGCGGCCGAAACGGCGGCGATCGCTGGCCTGTCGGGCAATTTCGCGTCCTGCCTGACGGCGGGACAAACGGTCAAGCTCAAGCGGCAGGATCTGCGACTGGTCGTCGCCGAGCCGCTCTATCATTTGTTGTCGAGGTAAGCGGCGCCCATGCCCAAGGTCAAAGTAGACGGGATAGAGGTCGAAGTCCCCGCCGGCGCCACGGTGCTCCAGGCGTGCGAGGCGGCCGGCAAGGAAATCCCGCGTTTCTGCTATCACGAGCGGCTGTCGATCGCCGGCAATTGCCGGATGTGCCTGGTCGAGGTGAAGCCGGGGCCGCCCAAGCCCCAGGCGTCGTGCGCGCTGCCGGCGGCGGACAATCAGGAGATCTTCACCAACACCCCGATGGTGAAGAATGCGCGCGAAGGCGTGATGGAATTCCTGCTGATCAACCATCCGCTCGATTGCCCGATCTGCGATCAGGGCGGCGAATGCGATCTGCAGGATCAGTCGATCGCCTATGGCCGCGGCAATTCGCGCTACACCGAGAACAAGCGTGCGGTGACCGAGAAATATATGGGTCCGATCGTCAAGACGGTCATGACCCGCTGCATCCAGTGCACGCGCTGCATCCGGTTTGCCGAGGAAGTCGCCGGCGTCGAGGAAATCGGCGCGATCTATCGCGGCGAGGACATGCAGATCACCTCGTACCTCGAACAGGCGGTGACGAGCGAATTGTCGGGCAATGTCGTCGACTTGTGTCCGGTCGGTGCGCTGACCTCGAAGCCTTATGCGTTCGAGGCGCGGCCGTGGGAGCTCAAGAAGACGCTGTCGATCGACGTGATGGACGCGGTTGGCACCAACATCCGGCTCGACAGCCGCGGGCGCCAGGTGCTGCGCGCGCTGCCTCGCGTCAATGACGACGTCAACGAGGAGTGGGCGACCGACAAGACCCGTCATGCGGTCGATGGTCTGGTTCGGCAGCGCCTCGACAAGCCGTACGTTCGCAAGGACGGCAAATTGGTCGCGGCGACCTGGGATGAGGCATTCGCGGCGATCGCGGCGGTGAAGGCCGGCAAGAGCGTCGCGGCGATCGCCGGCGATCTGGTCGATTGCGAGACGATGTTCGCGGCCAAGGCGCTGGTCAAGGCGATGGGCGGCTCGCTGCTCGAAGGCCGCCAGACCGGCATGGATTACGACGTGTCGAGCCTGGCCGCGGTCAATTTCAACACGACGATCGCAGGGGCCGAAACGGCCGACGCGATCCTGCTGGTGGGCACCAATCTGCGCTGGGAAGCGCCGTTGGTGAACACGCGTATCCGCAAGGCGATCAAGAAGGGCGCCAAGGTCTTCGCGATCGGGCCCGAAACCGACCTGACCTACAAGGTCGAGTGGCTCGGCAACGATTTGTCGCTGCTCGGCAAGCTGCCCAAGGCGGTGGCGGACGCGTACAAGGATGCGCAGCGCCCGATGATCGTCGTTGGCGGTGCGGCGCTCAAGGGCGGTCATGGCGCGGCGCTGGCGCTCGCCAAGACGCTCGGCGTGGTCAAGGACGGGTGGAACGGCTTCAACGTCCTTCATTTCTCCGCTGCGCGGATGGGCGGGCTGATGCTCGGCTATGCGCAACAGGGCGGGATCGCGGACGTGGTCGCTGCCAACCCGAAGCTGGTCTTCCTGCTCGGCGCGGATGAAGTGGATTTCTCGAAGCTTTCCAAGAGCTTCAAGGTCTATATCGGGCATCATGGCGATAAGGGCGCGGCGGCGGCTGACGTCGTTCTGCCGGGCGCGAGCTATGCCGAAAAGGCCGGCACCTATGTCAATCTCGAGGGCCGCGTGCAGCGCGGCGAGCGCGCGGTGTTCCCGCCGGGCGATGCGCGTGAGGATTGGACGATCCTGCGCGCTTTGTCGGAAAAGCTCGGCCAGACTTTGCCGTTCGACAATTTCGAGGAATTGCGTGCGCAGATGGCGCTCGATGTCCCCGCGCTCGGCCAGACCGGGCTTGTCAGCTTCGACTGGAACCCGCCGTCGCTTGACGCCAAGGGCGCGGGTGAGGTGACCTATCCGATCAAGGACTTCTACCTGACCAACGCGATCTGCCGCGCCAGCCCGACGATGCAGCGATGCTCGTCCGAACTGCTCCACGGCCAGGCCTTTGCGGAGGCGGCGGAGTGATGGATGCACGATATAATCGGCCCCGTTCTGGAAGTTCTGGCGGACGCTGTGCCGTCGGCGGAGCTGCCGGAACGTCCGCGTTGGCTGCGCCGCGGGTGCGCGATCATCTCGGTCCTCTTTCTGGTCGCCTTCGTTGCGCTGATCATCTGGGCGAGGTGACGGCATGACCTCCTGGTTCACCTATCTCGGCATGCCCTATGGCTGGGCCTGGTTCGTCGCGACGATCATCGACATTCTGGTGATCGCGCTGCCGCTGATGCTGGCGGTGGCGATGATCATCTATGCCGATCGCAAGATCTGGGCGGCGATGGCGCTCCGCCGCGGTCCCAACGTGGTCGGCCCGCTCGGCCTGCTGCAGTCGTTTGCCGACGGCCTGAAAGTCTTCCTGCAGGAAACGATCATTCCCTCGGCGGCGAACAAGGGCCTGTTCCTGCTCGCGCCGATCATCACCTTCACGGTCGCGCTGATCGTCTGGGCGGTTGTGCCGTTCCAGGCTGGCGTGGTGCTCGCCAACATCAACGTCGGTCTACTCTACGTCCTCGCGGCGTCGAGCCTCGGCGTCTACGGCATCATTATCGCCGGCTGGGCGTCGAACTCGAAATATCCGTTCTATTCGGCGCTTCGTGCTGCCGCGCAGATGGTGAGCTACGAAGTCTCGATCGGTTTCGTGCTGATCTCGGTCGTGTTGTGGGCGAACAGCTTCAACTTGACCGCGATCGTCGAGGCGCAGAAGGGCTTCGCCTGGGGCTGGGTCAACGGCAATTTCATCAACCCATTGCTGTTCCCGATGGCGGTCGTGTTCTTCATCTCGTCGCTGGCCGAAACCCAGCGCGCGCCATTCGACCTGACCGAGGCGGAATCGGAACTCGTCGCCGGGTATCAGACCGAATATTCGTCGATGAGCTTCGCGCTCTACTGGCTCGGCGAATATGCCAACGTGATCCTGATGTGCGCGCTCAATGCCGTGCTGTTCTGGGGTGGCTATCTGCCGCCGCTCAATGTCGGCTGGATGTACGCGGTGCCGGGGATCCTCTGGCTGTTCATCAAGATCCTGGTGTTCTTCTTCCTGTTCAGCTGGGTGAAGGCGACGGTGCCCAGGTACCGTTACGACCAGCTGATGCGGCTGGGCTGGAAGATATTCCTGCCGCTGTCGCTGTTCTGGGTGTTCCTGGTGTCTGGCTATCTGATGCTGACGCGTGTGGGAGTTGGGTCATGAGCGTCGCACAGATCATCAAGTCGTTCACCTTGTGGGAATTCATCAAAGCCCACGCGCTGACCTTCCGCTACATGTGGAAGGCCAAGGCGACGATCAATTATCCGTTCGAGAAGAACCCGATCTCGCCGCGTTTCCGCGGAGAGCATGCGCTGCGCCGTTATCCCAATGGTGAGGAGCGCTGCATCGCGTGCAAATTGTGCGAGGCGATCTGTCCGGCGCTGGCGATCACGATCGAGGCCGAGCCGCGCGATGACGGCAGCCGCCGCACGACGCGCTACGACATCGACATGACCAAGTGCATCTATTGCGGCCTGTGCCAGGAAGCCTGTCCGGTCGATGCCATCGTCGAGGGTCCGAACTTCGAATTCGCCACCGAAACGCGCGAGGAGCTGATCTACGACAAGGCCAAGCTGCTCGACAATGGCGACCGCTGGGAGCGCGCGATCGCCGCGAACCTTGCCGCCGATGCACCGTACCGTTAAGCGCGCCGCAACAGTGGGACGCACCATGATTCACCCCCTTTCCGTCATCCCAGCGAAAGCTGGGATCTCAAGCGGCTCTTGTCCCGCGATCCTGCGCGAGGCCCCAGCTTTCGCTGGGGTGACGGTGCAGTAATGATCCAGGCAATCGCCTTTTATCTCTTCGCAGCCGTGGTGCTGATCTCCGGGTTCATGACGATCACGTCGCGCAATCCGGTGCATTCGGTGCTGTGGCTGATCCTGGCGTTTTTCAACGCTGCCGGATTGATGCTGCTGTGCGGCGCCGAGTTCATCGCGATGCTGCTGGTCATCGTCTATGTCGGCGCGGTCGCGGTGCTGTTCCTGTTCGTCGTGATGATGCTCGACATCGACTTCGCCGAGATGCGCGCAGGGTTCGTTCGCTATGCCGCGCTGGGTGCCTTTGTCGCTTTGATCCTGGCGTGCGAGATCTTCATCGCGGTCGGCGCCTGGAGCGCGGGCGGGCTGCAGCTCGATCAGCGTATCGCGCCGACGCCCGACAAGATGTCCAATATCGAAGCGATCGGGCATCTGCTCTATTCGCATTATCTGTTCGTGTTCGAGGGTGCCGGTCTGGTGCTGCTCGTCGCGATGATCGGCGCGATCGTGCTGACGCATCGCGCACGCGGCGGGGTCAAGGGCCAGAAGATCAGCCGTCAGGTCGCGCGCCGGCCGCAGGACGCGACGCGCAACATGCAGCCGCCGGTCGGCCAGGGGGTGGAATTGTGATCGGCCTCACGCACTATCTGGTCGTGGCCGCCATCCTGTTCGGGATGGGCGTGCTCGGCCTGATCGCCAACCGCAAGAATCTGATCATCATGCTGATGTCGATCGAGCTCATCCTGCTCGCGGTGAACCTCAACTTCGTTGCCTTCTCGGCCTATCTGCACGATCTGGTCGGCCAGGTTTTCGCGATGTTCGTGCTGACCGTCGCTGCGGGTGAGGCGGCGATCGGGCTTGCCATTCTGGTGATTTATTTCCGCGGGCGCGGGACCATTGCGGTCGACGATGCCAACCGGATGAAGGGGTGAGCGCGTGATCACGATCCAGCTCATCGTTTTCCTGCCGCTGCTGGCTGCCATCATTGCCGGGCTCGGCAATCGCGCGATCGGCAACGTGCCAGCCAAGGTGCTGACCACCGGCGCGTTGTTCGCATCGTGCGCGCTCAGCTGGCCGATCTTCATCCATTATCTGACCGGCGGCGATCCCTATCCGGTGACCCAGGTGTTCACCTGGATGAAGTCGGGCGATCTCGACGTCTCCTGGGCGCTGCGTGTCGACGCGCTGACCGCGGTGATGCTGGTGGTGATCACCAGCGTTTCGGCGCTCGTCCACCTCTATTCCTGGGGGTATATGGACGAGGATCCGGACCAGCCGCGGTTCTTCGCCTATCTGTCGCTGTTCACCTTCGCGATGCTGATGCTGGTGACCGCCAACAACCTGGTCCAGATGTTCTTCGGCTGGGAAGGCGTCGGTCTCGCCAGCTATCTGCTGATCGGTTTCTGGTTCAAGAAACCGAGCGCCAATGCCGCCGCGATCAAGGCGTTCGTCGTCAACCGCGTCGGCGATCTCGGCTTCATGCTCGGTATCTTCGGCACTTTCCTGGTGTTCGGTACCGTCTCGATCCCCGAAATCCTGGCGCAGGCGCCGCACATGGCGGGCTCGACGATCGGCTTCCTCGGCTATCGCTTCGACACGATGACGGTGCTGTGCCTGTGTCTGTTCGTCGGCGCGATGGGGAAATCGGCGCAGCTCGGTCTCCACACCTGGTTGCCCGACGCGATGGAGGGGCCGACCCCGGTGTCGGCGCTGATCCACGCTGCGACGATGGTCACGGCCGGCGTGTTCATGGTTTGCCGCCTGTCGCCGATGTTCGAGACCAGCGAAGTCGCGCTCGACTTCGTCGTGTTCATCGGGGCCGCGACCTGCATCTTCGCCGCGACGATCGGTACGTGCCAGAACGACATCAAGCGCGTCATCGCCTATTCGACCTGCTCGCAACTCGGCTACATGTTCTTCGCGGCGGGTAGCGGCGCGTACGGCGCGGCGATGTTCCACCTGTTCACGCACGCTTTCTTCAAGGCGCTGCTGTTCCTCGGCGCCGGCTCGGTCATCCATGCGATGCATCACGAGCAGGACATGCGTTTCTATGGCGGTCTCAGGAAGAAGATCCCGGTCACCTTCTGGGTGATGCTGATCGGCACGCTGGCGATCACCGGCGTCGGTATCCCGGGCGTGTTCGGCCTGCCACAGATCGGGTTCGCCGGCTTCCATTCGAAGGACGGTATCCTCGAACTGGCCTATGCCTCGGGTCGCGGTACCGGTGCCTTCTGGGTCGGTATCCTCGCCGCGCTGCTGACCAGCTTCTATTCGTGGCGGCTGATGTTCCTGACCTTCTGGGGCAAGCCGCGCTGGGCGCAGTCGGAGCATATCCAGCATTCGTTGCATGACGATCACGGCCACGGCCACGGCCATGACGCCCATGCGCACGATCATCATCATGATCATGCGCATGGCGACGGCACAGGCGGCTATCATCCGCACGAGAGCCCGTGGTCGATGCTGATCCCGCTGATTCTGCTGGCGACCGGAGCGGTGCTGGCGGGATTCGTCTTCCACAGCTGGTTCATCGAGCCGGACTCGGGTGAGCGTTTCTGGCGCGGCGCGATCGCGTTCAACGAGCATCTCTACCATGCGGCGCATCAGGTGCCCGTCTGGGTCAAGCTGTCGGCGACGATCGTGATGCTGCTCGGCCTGCTTGGCGCCTGGATGGCCTATATCTGGCGCACCGATATCCCCGCGCGGTTCACGAGCACGTTCCGGCTGCTGTACGACTTCGTCTACAACAAATGGTATTTCGACGAGCTCTACGACCTGCTGTTCGT
>Ga0070674_100001957_pt1 | contig 11249 bp, 10 predicted proteins | sample KBSM33metaG_FD_65344 | JGI IMG/M metagenome (GOLD analysis project Ga0070674, IMG submission 65344) | Miscanthus rhizosphere microbial communities from Kellogg Biological Station, Michigan, USA - KBS M3-3 metaG | ecosystem: Host-associated > Plants > Roots > Rhizosphere > Soil ...
CGCGGACGGCGCTGTCGCTCGATCACGCCGCGGCCGAAGCGGGCGAAGTCCTCGAGTTCGAGCTGAAGACCCCGCCGCTCGGCGCCCGCTTCCCTTGACAAGCTACAAGAGCGGCGGTAACTTCATGTAGATAAACGACAAGACCCGGAAAGGACTGCATGGCGCCGAAGTCTGACTTGCTTCAGGGGACGCTCGACCTCCTGATCCTCCGCACGCTCGCTCTCGAGCCACAGCACGGCTGGGCCGTCGCGGAACGGCTGCAGCAGATTTCGTCGGATGTCCTGCGCGTCCAACAGGGCTCGCTGTATCCCGCGCTCCATCGTCTGGAACGGCGTGGCTGGATCAAGGCACGCTGGGGCACCTCCGAGAACAACCGCCGCGCGAAGTACTACGAGCTGACCGCAGCCGGCCGCAAGCAGCTCGAACGCGAAACCCGCGCCTGGCGAAAGCTCGTCGGGGCCGTCGCCGAAGTGCTCGGCACGTCGTAGCGGGCTTCCATTCACGATCCGGACGAGACCCACGGCAGGAGGCACGCATGTGGAGCGATCTGCGGTTCCGGCTTCGCGCGCTGTTTCGGCGCGAGGCCCTCGAAGATGAGCTCGACGACGAGCTGCAGTTCCACCTCGACCAGCAGATCGAGAAAGGCGTCCGCGCCGGACTCTCGCGTGACGAAGCCGCCCGCAGGGCCCGCCTCGCATTCGGAACTCTGGATCACGCCAGGGAAGAATGCCGCGATGCACGCGGTACGCGCCTGCTCGATCATGCGCGGCAGGACCTTGTATACGCCCTCAGGATCCTTCGACGCAGTCCGGCGTTCGCGTCGCTGGCTGTCGCGTCGCTCGCCGCCGGCATTGGCGCAGCCACCGCAGTCTTCGTCGTGCTCCACACGGTCGTGATGCAATCGCTGCCCGTTCCAGATCCGGATCGGCTCGTCGTGCTCCAGGCGCGACGGCACGGCGAGCGGTTCGTGCTGTTCAATCCCGTGTTCGAGGCGATTCAACGCGACCAACGGGTCCTGAGCGGGATGGCAGCCGTCTCCGACGACCCCTTCCTTCCGGTCGCCCTCGATTCGACGGAGCCTCTGGCCTACATGCCCACCAGCCGGGTGTCCGGCAGCTACTTCGACGTGCTGGGTGTCTCCGCATCGCCAGGGCGTACCCTCACCGATGCCGACGATGTGCCGGGTGGACCGTGCACGGCGGTCATCAGTCACGGGCTGTGGGTGAGACGCTTCGGCCAGCGGCCATCCGTCGTCGGCGCGCATCTGCGCGTGCGCGACACGGTCTGCACCGTCGTGGGCGTGGCGCCTCCGGAATTTCGCAGTCATCAAGGCGGCTACGCGCCGGACCTGTGGCTTCCGCTCCGCGCGATGACGAGCCGGGAGCTGCTGCAGAACCATCACCTGGCGTTTTTCTCGGGTGTCATCGGACGCCTGCGAGATGGCGTGGACCGCACCGCCGCTGAGCGGGTACTCACCGCGCGCTACCGGCAGGTGCTGGCGGGCGAGCCGGAGGGGGAGCTTCCTCCGGGCGTTCGACCGGCGCGGCCGTCCGACTACACGCTCGCACTCCTGCCCGGCGCGCAAGGACTTGGCGTCGTCAGGAACGAGTTCGGACGGTCACTGTGGATCGTGTTCGGTGTCGCGGTCGTATTCCTGCTGATCGCGGCGATCAACGTCGGCACGTTGCTGCTTGCCCGCGGCACTGCACGGACGACCGAGCTCGCCACGCGGGCGGCGCTCGGCGCCGGGCGGTCCCGACTCATTCGTCAGCTCGCGACCGAGGGCGCCGTGCTGGCCATCATCGGTGGCACGCTGGGCATCGTCCTGGCGTGGACGATGACGCCGATATTGGCTCGCGCCATTTCGATGCCGTACTTCACCGTCGTGCTCGAACCAGGGGCGAGCCTCGCATCTTCGATTGGCGTCGCTGGTCTCATCGCGATCGTCGTGATTCTGGCGGGTGTGTTGCCGGCGTGGCGGCTGAGCCGCGTCGAGGTACACCCGAGTGTCGCAGCGTCCGGACGTACGACGACTCGCGGCGGGCAGCGCCTCGCACGGCGTCTCGTGGTCGTGCAGCTCGCGCTGGCACTCCTCCTGGTGTCGGTCGCCGGGCTCCTGGTGCAGACGCTCGTTCATCTGCGCGGGGTCGATCCAGGATTCCGCCCGGAATCTGTCCTCGTACTCGAAGTGCAGCATGAGACGCTGCGTCCTGAGCCGGCCGATGCGCCGAAAGCCATCCGGAAACAGACGCTCGCCACGAAGTACGACCAGCTTGCGAGACAGCTGAACGCGATCCCGGGGGTACGATCGGCGGCACTCAGCTGGCTGGAGCTGTTCGGCGGCAGCGACCTCGGGTTGACGACATACCGTCCCGATCGGCCCGACGTCCGGAACTACGCGCACACGGATCTCGTGAGTCCGATGTACTTCGAAACGGTTGGCATGCACATCGTGGCTGGCCGGTCGTTCACGGATGCCGACCGCGCCGGAGCGGTTCCCGTGGCTGTGATCAACGAGACGCTGGCTCGCCAGTGGTTTAGAGACGTATCGCCTCTCGGCCGGACGCTCACGCTCGAGTACACCAGCGATCAGCAGCCGCCGTTCACCGTCGTCGGCATCGTGCGCGACTCGAAGTACAACGGTCTTCGCGAAGATCGGACCGAGCCGATGGTCTGGATGCCACTCGCACAGTGGCCGTTCGAGATCAGGGCCGTGGTGCTGCGCGTGCAGGCTGGCGCGGAGCCTCACGTCGCGCGGGACGCCCGCGCGAGGCTTGCGGAGCTCGATTCGAGCCTGATGGTCCGGAAGGAAACGACGCTGCGCGATCAGGTCGATCAGACAATGGCCCGTGAACAGCTGTTGCTGAATCTCGCATCGGCTGCTGGCCTGCTCGCCGTTCTCGTCGCGGCGGTCGGTCTCTACGGCACGCTTGCGTACGCTGTCGTTCAACGCAGGCGCGAGTTCGGCATCCGGATGGCGGTTGGTGCCGATCGCGGACGCGTCCTGCGCCTCGTGATGCGCGACGCGGTCCTCGTCGCGGTGCTCGGCGGCACGTTGGGGCTGCCGTTGGCCGTCGCCGCGGGCTACGCGTGCCGTGCGTTCCTCTTCGGCGTGACGCCCACGGACGCGACAACGCTCTTCGGCGCCTGCGCGATCCTCGGCGCCGTGATTGCCGCGGCGAGCTACCTGCCCGCACGTCAGGCGAGCGCGGTCGAGCCCACGGTCGCCCTCCGATACGAGTAGGGGTCGGGCCTTCAGGGTCGGGCCTTCGGGGTCGGACCCCCAGGGTCGGGCCAGCCCGATGGTTTCGCACTATCCTCTCCGCATGTGCGATCACCCCACGCTCAATCAGCGGACCACGCGGGCCTGCGGCCTGGCTGTCCTGTTCGTGCTGCTGATCCTGACTGCCACCGCACAAGCACAAGGCCGCCGCAAGGTGATCATCGACCAGGACGGCGCGGGTCCTGGCGGCACCGACATGCAGGCCATCGCGGCGCTCGTGAATTCGCCCTCCACCGAGGTGCTGGGCATCTGCGTGCTGACTGGCGATGCCTGGCGGGATGAAGAGATCCAGCACACGCTGAGACTGCTCGAGATCCTGGGCCGTACGGATATTCCGGTGTTGCCGGGCGCCGTATTTCCTCTCCTCAACAGCAAAGCGTTTGTCGCGCGGTGGGAGACGATCTACGGAAAGGTGTCGTATCAGGGCGCGTGGAACTACGGGAGGCCGACGCTTCACGGCCCGTACGACGTGCCCCCACTCGCAGAGGGCACCCCGACGACGAAGGCCTCCGCCGAAGCGGCCGCGGCGTTTCTGGTGCGCACCGTCCGCCAGTTCCCACACGAGGTCACGGTCTACGCCGCCGGCCCCATGACCGATCTGGCACTCGCAATCGGTCTCGACCCTCAGTTTCCCGAACTCACTAAGGAGCTCGTCGTCATGGGCGGGAGCATCCGTCCCATCACCGACGATCCGCAGTTCGGTCCGTCCGCGCGCCGCGAGTTCAACTTCTGGATGGATCCCGAAGCCACGCGGATGGTGCTGCACGCGCGCTGGCCGCGGGTGACGCTCACGACGGTGGACATTTCGGTCAAGACGCGGATGGACACACGGCTGATTGGTGAGTTGGCGCGGGCATCGACACCCGGCGCGCAGTATCTCGCGAAGTATGCCGAGGCAAGCTATCTATGGGACGAAATCGCCGCGGTGGCCTGGCTCGATCCGACGCTCATTACCAGGAGCCGGCGCCTGTATGTCGACGTGGATGTCGATCATGGAGCCGGGTACGGCGAAACGCTCGCCTGGGCGCCAGGAGACGAGCCTGGGCTCGGAGAGCAGCTCGTCGACGTGCAGGAGGATCTCGACAGGGATCGCTTCTATCGGATGTTTGTGGATCTGCTGTCGCGGGCGTCGTCGCACTGACGGGAAACGGTCACGTCGTCCGCGGCGCAGCGGGAGTCCAGCGCCTTCCTGGCGTCACCGCTCCTGCGGCGGGAACGGAGCGTTCACGTCCTTACCGAGCAGAAGGCGATCGATCAGGAAGCGCAGCAGCTGCCGGTCGTACGCGGTGTCGGTGCTGGAGTATTGGTCCGGATCGCGATTGACCCAGGAATCAGTGACGCGAACGCCACCAGGGGATCCGTCGAGGCGCAGCGCGTAGATGTGAAACCCCGTCCAGCTGCGGTGAAAGTGCAGCCAGCCGTCGTGAAAGTACACGAACCACTTGTCGTCCATGTCCGCGGGGATGGCACCGAGCATCATCAACTCGGCTTCCGAGTCGGTGAATACCGCTTCGAAGGCGAGAGACTCCCGCGCCGACGGGGGAGGACTGGTTCTCCAGGACGACTGCGTGGCACGTTTCTTCGCCATGGCGTGACCGTGGAGCGGTAAGCGTGGCCGGATACGGCTGAGCGACATCATGTCGCTCTCGCTCCGTGCGTGCAAGTGGCGTGGCGAAGCGCTGGTCAACTATATCGATATACGGTATAGTGATCGTCGACACAATGGCCAAGTCACGTGAACCCGATGTCGATGGGTTTCTGCCGCTGCCGACCGCCGTGTTTCACATCCTCGTGGCCCTGGCGGATCGCGACCGCCACGGCTACTCGATCATGCAGGACGTGACATCGCGCACCGACGGCAAGGTCCGGCTCAGCGCCGGCACCCTGTACAGCGCGATCCGCCGGATGCTGGAGCAAGGTCTGATCGAGGAACTGCGGACCAGTCCCGATCCGGCCAGTGACGATGAGCGGCGGCGGTATTACCGGTTGACGGATCTGGGCCGTGCCGCAGCCGCGGCCGAAGCGCGCCGCGTTAGCGAACTTCTGAGCCAGGCACGGGCCACTGGTCTGATTCCCCGCCGGCCCTGACATGCGGGCGCCAGATCTGTACCGCGCGCTGTTGTGGTGCTATCCGGCCCAGTTCCGAGAGGAGTACGGCCGGGAGATGGTGGGTGCGTTCTCCGATCAGCTCCGCGACGCACGCCACCGCGCCGGACGCGGCGCTGCCGTTGTCGTCTGGCTCACCACGCTCGTCCAACTCATTCCGACGGCCTTCCGGGAGCATCGTCACGTGATTCAGCAGGATCTGCGCCATGCCGTCCGCGTCTTTGCAGCCACCCCGGGATTCACGGCGGTGGCCGTCCTCTCGCTGGCACTGGGGATTGGCGCCAACGTGGCCATCTTCAGCCTGCTGAACAGCGTACTCCTCAGCGCGTTGCCCGTACCGCATCCCGAGACGCTTGTGATGCTGACCGATCCCGGATCGTCAGGCGTCAGTCAGGGCATGGAAGATGGCGACCGCTCGCTTCTGACGTATCCCGAGTTCGTCGCTCTTCAACGCAGCTCCGGCGGCCTCCAGTCGTTGATGGCCGCTCAGAGCCGCGCGGATCGTCTGGACGTGCGCGTCAGCGGCGGTGAACCGGAAGAAGTGAGCGTTCGGCTCGTGTCGTCTTCGTATTTCACGACGATGGGGGTGCCGGCGCTCATCGGCCGCACGTTCGATGCTCCGGCGGAACCCGCGCCGGGCACTGTGCCGTACGCGGTCATGAGCTACGAATTCTGGCAGCGCCGCTTTGGTGGGCGCCCTGACTCCATCGGCCAGCCGATCACCATCAACAGCACCGTGTTCACGGTGCTCGGGATTGCGCCGTCGTTCTTTCAGGGTGAGACTGTTGGCGAGCGACCGGACCTCTGGCTTCCGCTGGCAATGCAGGGAGCTGTGTTGCCGGGCCGCGACTGGCTGCACGACACGCCTGGAAGCCTCGAGAAAGTGATGTGGCTCCACGCCTTCGGGCGGCTGGCTCCAGGCACGACGATCGAGCAGGTACAGGCGCGAACCAACGTCACGTTCAAGCAGGGGCTCGCCAGCTACTACGGCTCGATGTCCGACGCCACCATGCGGAAGCGCTTCATGGATCAGCGGCTCCGTGTGCGGCCCGCGTCCACCGGAGCATCCACTCTCCGAGACGACTTCTCCGAGCCTCTGTTCATGCTGCTTGGTGCAGCGGCATTCGTGCTGCTCATCGCGTGTTCCAATCTCGGGAATCTGCTTCTGGCACGGACGACGGCGCGGAGCCGCGAGATGGCAGTTCGACTCGCGCTCGGCGCGAGCCGCGTCCGCCTGGTGCGGCAGTTGCTGACCGAGAGTCTGTGCCTCGCCGTGCTCGGCGGCGCGTTGGGTATCGGTGCGGCCGCTCTGTTGCGGCGCGGCTTGCTGCGGCTTGTCTCTGACACGGCCAGTCTGCCTGCCGCCTTGGACATGCGCGAGATCGGATTCATCCTCGCCGTCACGCTGATGGCCGGTCTCCTGCTCGGCCTGCTGCCTGCGCTCCGGCTGACCAAAGCCGACGTGAACACCAATCTGCGCGAAGAAGGCCGGGGAATCGCGGGATCGGCGGCGTGGCTGCGTGTGGGCCGATTCGTGGTGGTCGGCCAGCTCGCGCTGTCACTGCCGCTGCTGGTCGGAGCCGGCCTGCTCGTCCGGACGCTGCTCAACCTTCAGCACGTCGATGTCGGCTACGCAAAAGACAACTTGCTGACGATGCGGATCGACGCTCAAGCCGCCGGATATGCACCGGAGCGTCAGTCGGCGGCCTTCGATGCGCTGCTCGACCGAGTACGCGCGCTCCCCGGTGTGAGGGCCGCGACCCTCTCGAACAACGGGCTGTTCGGCGGCTCAGACAACGGCGACGAGGTGATTGTCGAAGGGTACACGCCGAAGGGCGACAACGATCGTGGGTCGCGTTACGATGCCGTCGGACCGCGCTATTTTTCGACGCTCGGGATCCCGGTGCTCGTCGGCCGAGAAATCACCGAACAGGATCGATCCGGCGGCCGGCAGGTCTGTGTGATCAACGAGACGTTTGCGAAACGCTTCTTCAAGAACCGGAATCCAATCGGCTTCCATGTCACGCAGCAATATGGAGAAGAGCGCCACACGTACGAAGTCATCGGCGTCGTGCGCGACACGCGTCAGAACCGGCTGCGAGGCGAAATCGAGCACCGCTTCTACACGCCAGTGTCGCAGCCCGCGGCCAGTATCAGCAGATTGTCGTTCATCATCCGATCGTCGGACGAAGGAGGCGCGCTCATCCCGACGCTCCGCCGCGCGGTTCAGCAACTCGAACCAGGCATCCCAGTGACGCAGGTCGAATCCGTGACCGCGGCGATGGACAGGCGGCTCGTCCAGGATCGCCTGCTCGCCCGGCTCTCGATCGGCTTTAGCCTGGTCGCGCTGGTGCTCTCGGCAATCGGGCTGTTCGGTGTGCTGTCGTACGGCGTCAGCCGCCGGACCAAAGAGATCGGCGTTCGCAAAGCGCTCGGCGCGCAGCACCACGCGCTGATGGGGATGATCATGCGCGAGACGGGATGGCTCCTCGTTGCGGGTCTGGTCGTCGGCGCCGCGCTGTCGGCGGCGTCGATCCGCCTCATTGCCAGCCGTCTGTTCGGTCTGTCGCCGGCCGATCCGCTCGCGATCGCCGTAGCGGTGGGTGTGCTGGCAACGGTCTCGCTGCTGGCGACCTGGTTACCGGCCCGCCGCGCCGCTCGTGTGGATCCGCTGGTCGCGCTGCGTCACGAATGATCCTGGTAAGGTAGGACCAGGAGAGTGGTGTCATGAAGCTGACCCAGCTGTTTCAGGAAGAGCTCGATCGCGAAGCGGCAAGAACGCGCCGCGTTCTCGAGAGCGTGCCTGCCGATCGCGACGAGTGGAAGCCCCACGACAAGTCGATGCCCTTTGGCCGCCTGGCGGGCCTCGTGGCCTCGATGCCGTCCTGGGTCAACTTGATTGTGGAGCAGGAGGAGCTCGATCTGACGCCGCCGTCCGGCGGCGGACAATATCAACCGCCGCCCACCAGCGAGCTCGTGAACACGCTCGACACGCTGGTAGGGAAGGGGCGTACCGCCCTCTCCAACACTACCGACGAGTATCTGCTCACGACCAACTGGCGGCTCAAGGCAGGCGGGCAGGTCGTTCTGAACGAACCGCGTCACATCGTGCTGCGTGACACGATCAATCACTGGTCGCATCATCGCGGCCAGTTGACCGTGTATCTTCGACTGCTGGGACAGCCCGTGCCGTCGGTCTACGGGCCTACTGCCGACGACAAGAGATTTCTCTGACAGCGGCAGACCGTAGACCGCAGACCGCGCGCGCTACGGATTCTTCGCGTCCGGCGGTGTTGCGCTGTCGAGGCGCTTCGCGATTTCGTCAGAGATGTCGAGCGCCGGGTCGTGCCACAGCGTCGAGCTGTCGACCGTGAACACGGCCCAGAGCTTCTTTTCGGACGCCACGAGTCCGACGATCGGAAACAGATGCTGCATGAACGTGTGGAGCATCTGTTCCTGCGCACTCTGGACTTCGGCCTGTGCATCCTGCGTGAAGCGCTGCAGGTCGACCTGCGCCCGATCGTACTGCCGCTGTAATTGAAGGCGCGCATCCGCGCTCAGGACGGATTCGGTCTGTGCGAGGCTTTGCTGCAGCGCGTTCACCTGCTTCCCCCGCTCGTCCACCTGCGCCCGCTTCTGCGCGCGCAGCTGATCCAGTTTTGAATTGGCCGCCTTGCCCTCACGGGTAGTCGACGCGATTCGTTCGAGGTCGACGAAGCCCACGGTACGGTCCACGGAGGCGGCGGAGCCCAGGGCGGGTGCAGCCGGAGTCGCACCGGGGGGAGGAGCCTGTTGAGTCTGTGCCGCTGCTGGCAGCGCCGTCGTCAGTGCCACGAGACCAACCAGGTACCAGAACCGCTTCATACGCGTCCCTCCATTGGACGCGCTTAAGACGTTCAAACGGTCCCGCTGGCCGTCACGCGCCGCGGGTGGCCTCGTCCACGAGCACTTCGAAGAGCCGGATCGGCTGATCGGGCGAGAGCCTGGTCAAAAGGGGAAGCGAGACGTTGTAAACCGGCGCACCCGACGTGAGCCGACCCTCGGGCGCGCCCTTGTGGGCGTGGCCGTGGAAGACCGCGGTCACGCCGAGCCGGGAGAGCGGTTCCTCGAGCCGGCTGCTCCCGAGGAACGGAAAGATTTCGCGGGGTTCTCCGATGACCGTATCGACGACCGGCGCGTAGTGGAGTAGCACGATGCGGGCCGCGGTGCGGAGACGGGCCAGGGCGGATTCCATCTTCAGCGCTTCGTCGACGGCTTCGTGAACGAATTGCTTGATGACCGGTTCACCCCACGGACCGAGCGCGCCGCGGCCGAAGCCGCCGCAGAATCCTTTCGCTCCGGCGAATCCAACGCCCTTGATCTCGCACGAATCGCCGTCGAGGACCGTGACGCCGCCGTCGCGCAGGATCTTCGTGATGACATCGACGGCGTTGCTCTGGTAGTCGTGATTCCCGAGCACCGCAAGGATCGGCACCTTGATACCGCTTACCAACTCGCGAGTGAGACTCTGCGCCTCTTCCGCAGTGCCGTAGTCGGTGAGGTCGCCGAGCAGCAGCAGCACGTCGGCATGCGTGTCCTGGACGGCCTTCAGAATCGGCGTCAGTACATCCTTCGCGGTGCGGCCGAAATGCAGATCGCCGACGGCACCGATCCTGACTGTGTGTGGCACGGGTCCTCGTCTCCCCGGCGTGGCGGAACGCCTGGTATCGCTCTTGCCTGGCAAGTGACATGCCCGATCTCAACCTCAGCGTCACCACCGACGGTCCGGTTGAGTTCTACCGGACGGTGCTCAAGACACTCCATCGGTCTGAGGTCCCGTTTCTGATAGGCGGTACGTTCGCCATGGAAACGCTCGCGGGGATTTCGCGGCCCACGAAGGATCTCGATCTGTTTCTCCTCCGGAAGGATTGGCCGGCCGCCTGCCGCGCCTTGCGCGAGGTGGGGATCGACTGCCGGATGGTCTACGCGCATTGGCTCGGTAAGGCGACCAGGGGCGACTTCTTCGTGGATCTGATTTTTGCCAGCGGGAACGGCGTGGCGCGCGTGGACGACACGTGGTTGACCCACGCCAGCGTCAGCACCGTCCTCGACGTGCCCGTGCGGGTCTGTCCGCCTGAGGAGATGATCTGGTCCAAGTCGTTCGTCATGGAGCGGGAACGGTTTGACGGCGCGGATGTGCTGCACATCCTGCGGCATTCGGGACGGCAGCTCAATTGGCAGCGCCTCGTCGCCCGATTCGGAACCCACGGCGAAGTCTTGCTCGCGCACCTGGTGCTGTTTGCCTACGTGTATCCCGGTCTACGCGACATCGTCCCGGCATGGGTGATGGATGAGCTGTGGAACCGTCGCGACACGCCAGACGGAACTCCCTCGCAGGAATGCCGCGGTACACTGCTCTCGCGTACACAGTACCTCGTGGACGTCGATGCGTGGGGGGCGTCCGACGCGCGGCTCGGACCGCGCGGGACGATGAGTCAGGACGACGTCGCGGCGTGGACGGCCGAAATCGAGCCCGCCACTATTCCACTCCCCGCGCCGTCCCTCTCCTGTCGATAGTTCGATCGAGAGGCGGGGTCCTCCCAGACTTTTGTGGGGGCGGGGCCCTTCTTCTTGTCATCGAAGGCGCCCTGCCCTGGCTTGGCCGGGGTACATCGGTGAATCGAGCATGACCCCGGCCCTACAAGAGACTGTTGTGGGGGCGGGGCCCTTCTTCTTGTCATCAAGGCGCCCCGCCCTGGGCTTGGCCGGGGTACATCGGTGTATCGACCATGACCCCGGCCCTGCAACAGACTGTCGTGGGGGCGGGGCCGTTCTCGTTGTCATCCAATGCGCCCCGCCCTGGGCTTGGCCGGGGTACATC
>Ga0070674_100001958_pt1 | contig 11249 bp, 7 predicted proteins | sample KBSM33metaG_FD_65344 | JGI IMG/M metagenome (GOLD analysis project Ga0070674, IMG submission 65344) | Miscanthus rhizosphere microbial communities from Kellogg Biological Station, Michigan, USA - KBS M3-3 metaG | ecosystem: Host-associated > Plants > Roots > Rhizosphere > Soil ...
ATCGTAGGGAGGCGTCGCGCCGCGGCTGAACATCAACTCGCCGGTCGCGATCAACAGCAGGCCGGAGCCGATACACGCGGCAATGGCCGGCGCGGTTCTCGCGCGGGACGGCGGCGGCGGCGCGATCGACGTCCAGGCCGTCGCCTGCTGCTCATACAACCGCGCGTCGGCGGCGCGCAGCGCGCGCCGCAGATCGGTCGCCGTTGCGCGGCCGTGCCGGCGATCGCCCCCGAGGACGCAAGCGCCGGCACACGCCGTCTCCGCCCGCTTCAAGAGGCGGCGGACGACCTCGTCCCGCGCGCCGCGTTCGTGGCGCTTCAGCGCCTCCGAGAACGCGTCCAGCGAATCGAACGGCGCGACGTCGACCTCGAGCAGCCCACGCGCGATGAGGTAGCGCAGGCCGCCCGGCACCCGCGGGGAACCGGCCGCAAGCAGGCTGTCGAGGAAGATGGCGACTTCCGAAATCGCCGGCGTCGTGCCGCACGCCGCGCACGAGACCGAGCCGTCGGCGTTCAGCACGACGTTCGAGGCCGTCGGCGGGCCGTAAGGCGGCTCGATCCCGGCGCCGCTCTGCTGCAGGGCCTGGATGAGCTGTTGAGCAATGGCCACGGCCTCCCCGGCATCGAGGATCACCCCCGCCCGCTGAAGTTCGGCAATCGAAGCGGTCGTCGTCATGCGACGAGGTGCGTGCCAAAGGTACGCCAGCACGCGTCGCAGGGAGGCGGGAAAAACCGGCGAAAAAACGCGCATTCCAGCAACGCGATCGTCATCGCCCCGGGGGGCGACCATCGGGCTGAGGCGTTATTGCACGGTAGTGTTGCTATCGGAGACGCGCGCCACCGCTGACGTCGACAATGCCGCCATGGCGCGGTCGCGTACGGCGGCAAACGCGACCATTTCAGATTCGGGGACGGGATCGGCCGGAGGCACGGACCGGTGCGCGGTGATCGGGTTGACGAAGACGCCGTTCCTCATGAGCCGATAGTCGAGGTGCGCCGCGGTCGCGAGACCGGTGGCGCCAACTCTGCCGATGAGGTCCCCCTGCCGGACGTGCGCGCCCGCCCGGACGGCGATCGCCGACAGATGTAAATATTTTGTCTCGTAGCCGTTCGCGTGACGGAGGTGCACGACGCGGCCGCCCGCGCCGCCGGCGCCCGCCGAAACCACGACGCCGCCGGCCACCGCCACCACCGGCGCGCCGGCCGGCGCCCGGTAGTCGACGCCCAGGTGCGCGCGGTATTCACGCAGCACCGGGTGGAGACGGCTGCGTGAGAACGCCGAGGTGACCACCGGCTGGAACTTCAGGGGCGATGCGAGAAAGAACCGGCGCATCGAGACGCCGCGCTCGTCGTAGTACCCGGGCGAGCCTCCCTCCGGCGTGAACCGCACGGCGCGCACACGGCGCCCGGCGTTTGTGAACTCCGCCGCGACGATCGGCCCGTACCCGGCGAACCGGCGATCCTCTCGGAACTGCTTTTCCACCGACAGCTCGAAGTGATCGCCAGGCTGGACCTCGGTCGTGAAGTCGATTTCCCCTCCGAAGATGTCGGCGAGCGCGATCGTCAGATCGATGGTCTCGCCGGCGGCGTCCAGCGCCGAGACGAGGGAGGAATGCTCGCGGTCGATCCGGCCGCGCACGGTCTCCAGGCGCCGCGTTTTCGGGATCGGCTGCACGTCGGCCACCAGGCTCGCGTCAACCTCAGAGCCGGTGCGCACGACGCGCAGCAGGCGATCGCCGTCGATCTCGTACTCGAACCGGCGAAGGAGTCCTTCCGCGTCTTTGACCAGCACGTACGACTGCTGCGCGCGCACTTTCCGCAGATCGAAGACGGCGGCGGCGCGCGCGACGAGCGCGGCGGCGTCGGCGGCCACGACCTCGTGCGTCCGCAGAATCGAGGCCAGGGTGGCGCCGGCGGCGACCCTCGCCGACACCAGCGTCGTGTCGGCGGCGAGCGCGATGTCGCGCGCGATCGCGTGCGGCGCTTTCACAGGCGAAGGCGGCGCGGGCGCCGGCCCGCACGCGAACACTCCGGCGGTAACGATCAACAGCGAAAAGAATCGCAGCACGGTAGAATCATCGAGTCGGCGGAAGGGCGCATCGTAACAGCTCTTCGCCCAAAACTTTCTTTATAAAAATCCGGCCCGGAGGTCGTCAGCTCATGAATTTCCGTCGAACCTTCGCTTCGAGCGCCCTCATCGGCCTCCTCGTCACCCTCCCGCTCGCCGCCGACTGGCCGGCCACCGAGAAGATCGATCTCGACGCCATCTACCGCATCAAGGACGAAGGGCTCCAGCGTTCGAAGGTGATGGAGATCGAAAGCTACCTCACCGACGTGTATGGCCCGCGCCTGACCGGCTCCCCGAACATCAAGGAAGCCGCCGATTGGGCCCAGAAGACGATGAAGGAGTGGGGGCTGACGAACGTGCGTCTCGAACGCTTCCCGTTCGGACGCGGCTGGCAGAACCAGCGCTTCGTCGCTCAGGCGCTGACGCCGCGCGCCTACCCGCTCATCGCGTATCCGAAAGCGTGGACGCCCGGCACCAAGGGCCCTGTGTCCGGCGAGGCGGTGATGGCGATCATCACCTCGGAGAAGGATTTCGACACGTTCCGCGGCAAGCTCCGCGGCAAGTTCGTCCTCGCGACGGCGATGCGCGAGGTGGAGCCGCAGTTCGAGGCGCCGGGCCATCGCTACACCGACGCCGAGCTCGCGGATCTCGCAAAGCAACCGCCGGCGCGCGGACGCGGACGCGGCGGACGCGGCAATCAGGCGGACGCGGCCTTTGCCAGGCGTAGGACGCAGTTCTGGATCGACGAAGGCGTGGCGGCGGTCCTCGACGCCAGCCGCGGCGACGGCGGCACGCTCTTCGTGCAGAGCGGCGGGTCGCGCAACCCGAAGGATCCGCCGTCACCGCCGCAGGTCGTGCTGGCGGTCGAGCACTACGGCCGCATCGCGCGCACGCTCGAGAAGAACATTCCCGTGACCCTGCAGGTCGACATCGACAACACGTTCTACGACGACGACCTCAACGCCTTCAACATCGTCGCCGAGCTGCCGGGCACCGACAAGGCCGACGAAGTGGTCATGCTCGGCGCGCACTTCGACTCGTGGCACACCGGCACGGGCGCGACCGACAACGCGGCCGGATCCGCGATCATGATGGAAGCGATGCGGCTCCTGAAAGTGAGCGGGGTGACGCTGCGCCGCACGGTCCGCATCGGCCTGTGGGGCGGCGAGGAACAGGGACTGCTCGGATCGAAGGAATACATCAAGGCGCACTACGGCGATCCGGCGACGATGCAGTTGACGCCGGAGCATGCGAAGTTCGCCGGCTACTTCAACGTCGACAACGGCACGGGCCTGATCCGCGGTGTCTACCTGCAGGGGAACGAGGCGGTCGCGCCGGTCTTCCAGGCGTGGATGGAACCGTTCAAGAACCTCGGGATGACGACGCTGACGATCCGCAACACCGGCGGCACCGACCACCTCTCCTACGACGCGGTCGGCCTGCCGGGGTTCCAGTTCATCCAGGACGAGGTCGAGTACGACTCGCGGACGCACCACTCGAACATGGACGTCTACGAGCGGGTGCAGGCCAACGACATGATGCGCAACGCGGTCATCGTCGCGGGGTTCGTCTACAACACGGCGAACCGCGACGAGAAGCTGCCGCGGAAGCCGTTGCCGAAGCCGGCCGCCCCGGCGGGGCGCGGTACCTCGCCGCAGTAACCACGACGATCAACGAGAGAACTCGCAGAAACCGCGGAGCAGATCGTCTCTGCGAGTTCCGCGGGTTCTGCGTTTAACGTCCGTAACGTTCTGACCAGGCGCGCAGCTGATCTCTTCTCTCGCACGCCTCCGGCACTTGATCGAGAGTGTCCACCGGCCAGGGCAGGCGGTAGGTCCAGTTCTCGTCGCTGACGGTCGCGGGCTCGTTGATGCGATCGCTCCAGCCGAACGCGTCCTGTATCGGCAGCAGGAGCAGGTCGGAGCCTGACGCGAACAGCGCTTCGAGCAGGACGTCGCGCACGGCGGTTCGGTACGGCGCGTCCACGAGATCTCTTCCGCCGGCGAGGAGCCGGATGAGCGGCAGCTCGCTGACCTGCCGCCTCTCGTCGTCCTTCGCGTGTGCCCACCAGATCGCGAGCGGCTCAGTGTCGTGCGTGCCCGACGTCGCGACGGACAAGGGCGGATACTCCGAGGGATCGCGGAACGGCTGGCCCGGGGTGTGCCAATGGCGCTCCCACCGGAACACGCGGTAGCCGGGAATACCGAGGTGCGCGAGCGAGGCGCGGACGAAGTCCGGAACGGTGCCGAGATCTTCGGCGATGATCTCGGCGCCGGCGCCGCGAAACAGCTCCAGCAGGCGCTCGCCGAGCGCGAGCTGTGACGGCTCGTCCGGCGGGCTGAAGAAACCCTCACCACCGTCCTTCAACTTGCCGTAGGTCCGGTAGAAGCCCACCAGGTGATCGACGCGATAACCGTGGAAGACGTCGGCGCTCCGGCGCGCGCGCTCACGAAGCCAACGGAAGTCTTCGAGCCCCATGACGTCCCATCGGTAGAGCGGCATCCCCCAGTCCTGCCCGGTCGCGCTGAAGGCGTCGGGCGGCGCGCCGACCGAGACGTCGAGCCGGAACTGCTGCGGCCGCGCCCACACGTCGGCGCTGTCCCCGTCCACCATGAACGGCAGATCGCCGAACAGGGCGACGCCGTGCGTGTGCTCGCGCGCGTGCTGCCACTGCGTGCCGGCGAGCCACTGCAGGTACTGATGGAACACCACCTCGTCGGCAAGCTCCCGGCGCGCGCGATGGATCGCCGCCGGCTCGCGGCGCTGCAGCTCGACCGGCCACTCGGTCCACGGCCGCTCGTGCTCGCGCACGTGCAGCGCGCGGAAGAGGCTGTAGTCCTCGACCCACCACGCCTGCTCGCTCACATACGAGCGCAGCGCCCGCGCGCGCGCGCTGTCGCGCCGCCACTCGGCCTCGAGGAAGCGCTCGAACGCGGCGCGCAGCGCCGTGTATTTCAAGCGCCGGACGGTCCGGTGATCGATGCGCTTCGCGCAGCGTACGTCTGAAAGCGCTTCGCGATCTCCGGGTGACAGGGCGGCCTCGCCGCCGAGCGCCTCGAACTCGGGGACCCCCGGCACGCGGATGAAGATCGGATCGATCGCCATCGCGCTGATCGCGGAGTACGGAGACTGCTGGCCCGGCGCCATCTCGTTGAGCGGCAGCAGCTGAAACACGCGCTGGCCGGCAGACGCCAGCCACTCGGTGACGGGTCCCACATCGCCGATGTCGCCGATGCCCCAGCTTGCGGTGGACGGACACGAAAACAGCGGGATGAGCAGGCCCGCCCGGCGCCGGCCGGTCGGAGCACTCATGCCTCGGTCGTGCTGCAAGCAAAGTGCCGCAGGACGCGCGTGACGCCGTCGCTGAACGACGCCTCGGGAGGCAGGAGGCTGAGGACGAGGAACGACTCGCGCGGGAAGTCGAAGAAGTAGCCCGGATGCGTGAGGACCCCGTCGCTCGTCAGCAGCCTCACGGCCAGATCTTCTTCCGGCTCGAACGACGGCACCTGCATGACGGCATACCACCCGCCATCGCTTCGCAGGACACCGCACGACGGCGTGCGGACGGCAAGGGACATCAGCTCACGATAGTTCGTCGCGACCCGCGCGGCAATCTGCGCCCGGACCACGGCGCCGCGGTCGATCAGGGTGGCCGCGGCCAGCTGCACCGGCGTCGACACCGAGAGGTAGGTATCGCACAACAGCTCCAGCCGCTCGAGCGCGGCCGCGACGAGGGCGTCCGGCCCGCCGGCGGCGATCCATCCGAGCTTCACTTGCGGGAGCCCGGCCGACTTCGACAGCCCGCCGAGCGCGAACGACAGCACGTCGCGGCGCGCCGCCGCGCGTCCGGCCCGGCGTGACGCGCCCGGCTCGAGCTCGTAGTCGGCGAACACTTCGTCCGCGACGATCGCGATCCCGCGCGGCGCACACAGCGCGGCGAGCCGATCGAGCTCGGAGGCGGACACGAACGAGCCGGTGGGATTGTTCGGGCTCACCACCAGCACGGCGCGCGTGCGCGGCGAGAGGGCGCGCTCAACGCTCGCCACATCGATCGCCCACGACCCGTGGACGTCGAGGTCGTAGGGCCGCGTCGCGACGAGATCGAGCCGCGTCAAGTGATCGAAGAGCGGATAGCTCGGCTGAGGCACGAGGACTTCGTCGCCGGCGTCCGCCAGCAGCTTGAAGAGGAGGGAGTAGGCGTCGCTCGTGCTGGCGGTGAGGACGATACGCTCGGGAGCGACGCTGACACCCTGGCGCAGGTAATCGCGCGCGACCGCCTCGCGCGCCTCGAGCAGACCGGCGGGCGAAGGCTCGTAGCGCAGCCCGCGGGCGTCCGCGAGAGGCGCCAGCAGATCGAGCGGATAGTCGAACCCGGCGTGCGTGGGATTCGACAGCGTGAGATCGATGATTGGAAGGCCTTCGGCGCGCCGCGCGCGCACCGCTTCCGTCAACCGATTCGCCGCCAGGTTCGATTCGACTCTTGACGAAAACACGTCAGGGACCAGGGACCAAGCACTCAGGACCAAGGACTACGGAATTATCTCAACCCGCTCGATGACGTCGCCTTCGAGGACCTGATCGACGATCTCGATGCCGTTCAGGACCTGGGCGAACACGGTGTACTCGTGATCGAGGCGAGGGTTGTCGACGAGATCGATGAAGATCTGGGCATCGCCCGTGTCGCGGCCGCGTGTCGACACCCCGACGGCGCCCCGCACGTGCGGCCACAGGCCCACTTCGTCGCGCATGAAGTGGGCATCGCCGATGTATTCATTCGCGCCGGGGCTGCCGCCCTGGATCACGAAGTTCGGCACGACACGATGAAACGTGAGGCCGTTGTAGTAGCCGCTTTCCGCGAGGCGCGCGAAGCGGAGCACGGCGGCCGGCGCCTGCGTGGTGAACAGCGCCAGCTCGAACGTGCCCACCTGACGGATCGTGATGCGCGCGCGCGGTGAGGCGAGACGCCGCAGATCGTCGGCGTCGAGATCCGACTGCATCGCCACCGCCGGCGCCGCCCCGACCGGCGCGCCGAGCGAGGCCATCGTGCTCGCAATCGCGTCCCGCGCGTCGTGCGAGTTGTCGCGCCCTTCCGCGACGAGCCGCCGCCACGCGGCCCGCAGCGCCGGCACCGCCTGCTCGCGGTTCGGCGTCCCCTCGAGCGCGAGCGCGGACAGGCGCACGATTTGATTGCCGCTGCGCGAGAGGCCGGCCATGAAGATCTCGTCGGCCTCGTGGCCGGCGAGCTTTCGCAGGCCGTCAACGGCCGCTTCCCTCACGTTGTCGTCGTCGTCTTTCGCCAGCGTGTCGAGCACCTCGCGGTCCTTGAGCATGGCCGCCGCGCGGGCCGCGTACATGCGGAGCTGCCAGATCCGTGAGCCGGTGAACTGCGCCAGCGCGGCGGTGCCGCGTTCCGGTGCGGCCACGGCCAGGGCGACGAGCCCATGCGCCGCCCGATGCCAGCCGCGCGCGGACGCCGCGTCCGAGAGATCGGTGACGGCGCGTTCGAGCGCCGCGACGGCATCCGGCATCGATCCGCAGTCGCCGAGCCCGTCGAGCGCGAGCAGCGCGACGTGCGTGTCGCGATCGCCCACGGCGGCCAACGCGATCGCGCACGCATCCATGTCGCCGCGGGCGCGGCGGCTGCGGAGCGCTTCGAGCCGCACAGCGGGCGAGGGGTCGCGCGCCCCGGCGGTCAACACCGTCCGGGCCGCGTCAGGCGAGACGCTGCTCGGGGTGCCGCCGGCCGGCGCCGTCGCACGCATCGCGAGCCGGCGGACCTGCGCGTCCGGATCGTGCGCTACCGCGCTCAGCACCGCATCGTCGATCGCGGGCGCGGAGATCAGCGCTTCGATCGCCAGGCGCCGCACGCGCACGCCGGTCGACGACTCGCCCGGCGCCGGCGTCGCGAGACGGCGCAGCAGGGCGACCGCGTCGCCGCCGGGCGCACGCACCTTGCGGTGAAGGCGGACGAGCGCTTCGAATCCTTTCGCGACGCCGAGGCGGTCGGTGACCGTTTCGACGCGCGACGCCATCTCGAGCAGCGTGCGCTCCGCGGCCTCGACCTGCGCGGCGCTCGTGTACGGCAGGCGCCCGATGGTGTCGCAGATGGCCGCACGGACGTCCGAATCCGCTTCGACTTTCAGCCGCGCGACGAGCGCCGTCACCGCGGCGTCCATCGCGGACGCCGGGGGCGCGTGCTCGCCCTTCCAGCCCTGGGCCGCCTGCCCGATCGCGGTGGCCCCTTCCGCACGCACTTCCGGCAGCGGATGCCGCAGCGCCGGGATGATGTCGGCGATGACCGACGGGCGCTCGAGGCGGCCGAGCGCGCGAACGGCGACGCGCGCGGTCTGGCCGTCGCCGCTGCGCGCGCCGGACTGGATGATCGCGAGGTCGCGGGCGGTCGGCGCGCGGCGGTCCCCTGCCTCGAGGACGGCGAGCCGCGTCGCGGTGGTCTGCGCGTGGACCACAATCCCGAAACCGCAGAGCACGCAAAGCGCGCAAAGGAAGGCCGTGACTCTTCGTGTCTGAACCGCTCCACCACGGAGGACGCAGTGGACACAGAGGTGAAATCCCTTACGCGAGCAGGTTTGACCCTCCGCGTCCTTCGTGTCCTCTGTGGTGAAACGCATGCTCATCCCCGCAGGTGGCGCGTCGCCGCGGAATACTCGAGCATCTGCGCGGCGAGATCCAGCGGGTACGAGATCTCGACCTCGGTGATCTCGCCCGACGCGTTTCTGACCGCCTCGAGCCGGGGCATCACGAACCCGGTGTAGGACGGCAGCTGCAGGCGATCGACGCGCGCGACCACCTCGTCGCGCAGCGCCGGATCGAAGTGCACGCCGTAGGCGTCGAACAGCGCGCGCGCCGCCTCGTAATCGCCCTCGCCCTTGATGCGCTGCACCTCGGCCAGCAGGCGGCCGACGCCGTCCCGGAACGCGTGGGGATCGTTCATCACGTAGTAGGTCCGGCCGTCACGCGTCCGCACGTCGATCGCGGTGGTGTGCGCCATCAGCCAGCGGACGATCATCTGGCGGTTGCGCATGTGGTCTTCCTCGATCTCGGTCCCCTCGCGCACGCGCCGCAGCTGCACGAGCGCATTGCGGGCGTAGGACTCGTACTCGGTGCGGACGATCTCCTCGTGCGCGTCTTCCGGGACGAGCCCGAAGTCCACGAGCTTCGGATCAGAGATGAAGTAGAGCGCGACGAGATCCGCGCGCGACTCCTCGATCGCCGAGAACTGTTCCCGCAACGCCGCCTGCGGGCTCCCCTTGAGACGCTCGTCGACTTTGCCCGAACCGTGGCCGATCACTTCGTGCATGTTGGTGGTCAGCTCGCCCGCGAACGCGCTCCAGCGCATCGCACGCCCGGCCTCCTCGGCGGTCCACGAGAACTCGCTCCGGAACTCGGGCAGCGTCGACTTGTCGTACGCCTCGTTCACGTTCGACAGCGACACCGACTTGCTGCCGTAGCGCTCGCGGATCGCCTGATCGTTCGGGAGGTTGATGCCGACCGGCGTCATCGGCCCGGACTCCCCGGTTTCGATGACGATGTCGATGGCGTTGGCGGTGACGCCGTGGACCCCTTCCTTGCGGTACTTCGGATCCCACGGCATCCGATCCTCGAACCACTGCGCCTGCTCGGCGATGGTCCGAATCTGGGTCGTCTTCTCGAGGTTGACGTAGGAGACAATCGCTTCCCACGCGCCCTTGATGCTGCGCGCGTCCATGTAGACCTCGACGAACCCGTTGATCGTGTCGACGGGCGATGCCTTGTCCTGGACCCAGGCGATGTCGTACGCCTCGCGGTCCGCCTCGTCGCCGGTCTGGTAGAACGTGATCAGCGCGCGCAGCGCTTTGGCCATCGCCTCGGTCGCGTACGGGATCGCCGCCTCGAGGTGCCCGACAATCGCCGCGATCTGCGCGCCGTAGCGGCCGCCGACGCGGTAGACCTCTTCCACCAGCCGGCCGTCGCGCTTCACGAGGCGTGAGTTGAGCGGATGCTTCTCCTCGAACCCCGTCAGGTCCGACATCGTCACGTCCGAGTAGAGATTGTTCGCGCTGGCCGTGAGGATGTCCTTGCCTTCGCGCGGGGTCTTGCTCGTGACCGTCGGATCGACGGCGGGATCGAAGAACATCGGGCGCAGCCGCTCGAGCAGCGCGTCGAGGGTTTCACCGGCGCGCACCGGGAAGCGCGCGCCGCGGATCTCGGCGGCGTGCGCGGCGGCGGCGAGCGCGTCGGGCGTGCACGCGAGCACGAATTTTCGCGCGGTCAGGTTGTTGTACGGGCCGGTGTTGATCCAGAACAGCCGGGTGTAGCGCTCGATCTCCTCGCGGGCGGCAGGTTCAACGTCGTCGGCATGGGTGACGATCGCTTCGAGGACGTCGCGCATCTCGAGGTTGTGCGCGTAGCGCTGGTCGTAGAAGATGTCGCGCCCCGCGATGGCCGCCTGCGCCAGATGCCAGACGAGGATCTTGTCGCTGAGCGGGAGGGCGCGGAACCCGTCGGCGTAGATCTGCACGACGGCCGCTTCACCGATCCGTTCGAGCAGATATTGTCGGTCGGGGGGAGCGGAGGTCGATGTCGAGGCGGGCGCGGGAGTCGTCGATGCCATTCAATTCGTAGCCTACATCAGGCCGGAAGTTCGACGCGCTCGAGGTGCGCCGCGATGTGGACCGGCCACTGCCGCTCGTCGCCAATTGTCTTCGACAGCGCCGTCAACGCGACCGGGTCGCCGTGCACCAGATAGGTCATGCGCGGCGGGTGCGAGAAGCCGTCCAGCCATCGCATGATCTCGCCCGCGTCGGCGTGCGCCGACATCGAGTCGATGCGCTCGACGCGCGCCGCGACCGGAAAGACGCGGCCGAGGAGCTTGATCTCCGTGGCGCCGTCGGTCAGCAGGCGGCCGCGCGTGCCCGCCGCCTGGTAGCCGACAAAGAGCACCGTGTTTTTCGGGTTGGAGATGCCGGCGGCGAGATGCCGCAGCACGCGCCCGCCGGTCGCCATGCCGCTCGAGGAGATGACGATCGACGGCTGGCGCGAAGCGACAAGGTCCGCGGACTGCCGCGGCGAGCTGACGGTCACAAAGCGCGTGGTCGCGAACGCCGCGACGCGCTTCATGCCTGAGGGCCTGGGGTCAGACGGGGGTCCGGAGGGGGGTCTGACACCCGTCTGACCCCGGTCTG
>Ga0070674_100001963_pt1 | contig 11246 bp, 10 predicted proteins | sample KBSM33metaG_FD_65344 | JGI IMG/M metagenome (GOLD analysis project Ga0070674, IMG submission 65344) | Miscanthus rhizosphere microbial communities from Kellogg Biological Station, Michigan, USA - KBS M3-3 metaG | ecosystem: Host-associated > Plants > Roots > Rhizosphere > Soil ...
TCCGTGACTTGTCGGGCCCTACTTGGTGAAGCTGCTGGACCAGCTCGCCCGGCTCCAGCTCGCCCGCGACCAGCTGGCCCGTGTCGGGTCCATCGTGGTGCAGGCGGCCTGGGCGGACGTGAGGTCCTCGGCCGACCAGCTCGCCCGCGACCAGCTGGCACGCTCGAGGTCGGCGCAGCTTTGCGGGGTGGCTGACCAGCTCGCCCGGCTCCAGCTTGCCCGCGACCAGCTCGCCCGCGACCAGCTGGCGCGCAGCGCGTCCACGGCCTCGCTCCAGCTCGCGCGGCTCCAGCTGGCGCGGCTGAAGTCGATCTTGCCGGTCGACGGGATGATCAGGTCGTTCGGGGTCAGGTTGGCGTTGCTCGAGTCCGGCGTGTTCGGCGCGATCGCCTTGTCAAGCGCCGCCTCGCCGTTCTTGATCGTGGTCTCGATCGTCGTGAGGAGCGGAAGACCTGTGCCGTCGGCGTCCACGAAGGTGCCGAGGACCATGTCGATCACGGTCTCCTTGACCGGGCGGGTGCGCTTGATCAGGGTCCCCTTGACCTGGTTCGGGGTCCAGTCGGGGTGCTTCTGGATCACCAGCGCGGCCTCGCCCGAGATCAGGCCGGCAGCCATGGAAGTGCCGCCCACCCGGAAGTAGCCCTCGTCGACCACGCAGGTCGGGCAGAGCGACGTGTAGTCGGCGCCTGCCGGCATGGTCGAGACCAGGTGTGCTCCGGGCGCGACCATCTCTGGCTTCGTGTAGCCGTCCTGCGTCTGACCACGGCTGGACCAGGAGGTGAGCTTGTCGTCGTTGATCTGCTTGGTGCCGACGTCGTCGACGGCTCCGACGGAGATCACGTAGGGGTCGTTCGCGGGGGCGTAGTCGACGGCGTCAGCGGCGCCTCCGCGGTTACCCGCGGCGGTGACCACGACGATGCCCGAGAGCCAGGCCTGCTCGACCGCCGCGTCGAGCGGGTCGGTCTTGTAGGACTCGGCGACCGTCGAGTTCAGCGACAGGTTCGCGACGCGGATGTTGTAGTCGTCCTTGTGGTCGACGATGAACTGCAGCCCGTCGATGACGTCGATCACGTCGACGTTGCCGTCCTCGTCGCCCGCCTTGACGTTGATCAGGTTCGCCTCGGGCGCCACGCCGGCGTACTTGCCGCGCAGCGGGTCGGTGGCTGACCGGTTGGTTCCGTTGCCTGCGATCAGGCCGGCGATGTGCGTCCCGTGACCGTAGCCGTCACCGGGGGTCGTCGCCGAGGGGTTCACGACCGCGTTGGCGATCACCCGCGAGGTGGTGTCCGTCTCGGAGACCTGGAAGTCGGGCAGGTCGCCGGCGATGCCGGTGTCGATCACCGCGACGCCGACACCCTTGCCGGTGTAGCCGGAGCTCCATGCCTTCTCCGAGTGCATGGACGCGTTGAAGGAGGTCAGGAGCTGGTCGGGATCGACCATGCCGGTCTTCTCTACCTTGGCGTTGAGCGACACCGCCCGCACGCCGGGCTCGTCCTGGAGCCCAGCCGCGCCCGCAGCAGTCATCTCGGCGCCGAAGCCGTTGATGATGCGCAGGTCGCGCGTGACCTTGCCGCCGGCGCCGTGGATCAGCTGCCGGCCGGCGTGAGAGTCCGTTCCACGCTCGAGCTGGACGATCACCTCGACGCGCTTGGCCGGGTGGCTGGCCGCCAGCGCTGCGAGCGTCTCGGCAGACTTGCTCGAGGAGCCGGCAAGGGAGACGGCGGAGCCGTTCGTGCCTGCGCCCGACGACATCGCGCCGATGACGAGCACTGCGATCGCGAGGACCACCAGTGCGACGTTGGTGATTGCCTGCTGCCAGCGCCAGCTGGCAAGGGAAACGGACATACCCATGTCGGAACCTTCCGTGGCTCGGGGACGAAGTCAGTTGTGTCAACTGGCTGGCAGCTGAGCCATCTCGCTGGGTGCGAGACCTCTGGCTTTGCGTCCCCGCCTCACGACGGGTTTGCCCTCTGGGGGAGCAGCCTCCGCGCAGTTATCGGCAGGGCACCCCCACCGATTGAGGGGGTGGACGAATGTTCTAGTCGCCCACCGTCACAGTGCAGGCGACCTTGCGTGTGGTGAGATGGGGGCCATGTCTGCCGCCGCGCCCGACGTCCTCTACACGATCCCGATCAGCCACTACTGCGAGAAAGCGCGCTGGGCGCTGGATCGCGCCGGCATCCCATACCGGGAGCGGGCGCACGTCCAGGTGATCCATCGATTCGTCGCGATGCGCGTGGGCCGCAGCAAGACGATGCCGGTCCTGGCCCGCTCAGACGGAGGCGTCCTCACCGAGTCCGAGGACATCCTGGCCTACGCGGACACGCGGGCACCCGCGGACGCTCGCCTGTACCCGGACGACCCCGCGGAGCGCGATGAGGTGCGGGCGCTCGAGCGGGACTTCGACGACCGGCTCGGCCCTCACGGCCGGCGCTGGATGTACTTCCGGCTGCGAAAGAGCCGCGACCTCGCCGTCCGGTACGGCTGCACAGGTGTCCCCAATTGGGAGCGCCGGCTCCTGCCGCGCGCCTATCCGCTGATGATCGGAGTGATCGACCGCGTGCTCGAGATCACGCCCGAGACCGCAACCGAGTCGGAGGAGGTCGTCCGCGATGTGTTCGACACGGTCGACGAGCGCCTGAGCGACGGGCGCCCGTATCTCTGCGGCGATCGCTTCACCGCGGCGGACCTGACGTTCGCCGCACTGGCGTCGGCAGTGATCATGCCGCCCGAGTACGGCGTGCCGCTGCCGCAGCCGCACGAGCTGCCCGGCCCGGCGGCGGCGATGGCAAACGAGCTGCGCGAGCGCCCGGCGGGCGCCCACGCGCTCGCGATGTACAGGCAGCAGCGCCGTTAGGCGCTACGCGCAGCGGAAAACTCGGGTTCCGGATGCTGCGTCAGCGGGGGTACCGGCTGGATCACGCGCACCCCGCGGCGGGGAACGATCGTCACGCCCTTGCGCAGGCCCTTCTCTGGCCGGCGGTCAACAGGACGGAGGTCCGTTCGCTCGAGCATGCGCTGGATCGCGACCCGCATCTCGAAGGTGGCGAAGCTCGCCCCCAGGCAGCGCCGGGTGCCGCCCCCGAAGGGCAGCCAGGTGTAGGTGTCCGGGGCGTCGTCGCCAAGGAAGCGCTCCGGGCGGAACGCCTGCGGGTCCGGGTAGCAGTCCCCCCGCCGGTGGATCGCGGCGATCGAAGGATTGATCTCGATGCCGTCGGGGATCAGATAGGGCCCGAGCTCGAACGGCTCGCCACGAACGACGCGTCCCACCCCGGGCACCACCGGGCGCAGCCGCAGCGTCTCCTTTACGACCGCGTCGAGATATGTCTCGTCGCCCTCCTTCAAGGTGGCGCGCAGGCGCTCCATGACCGGCGGGTTCCGCAGCAGCAGCTCGAATGCCCACGCCAGCCCGGTGGCCGTCGTCTCATGTCCCGCCACGAGCAGGGTGACGAGCTCGTCGCGGAGCTCGCTGTCGGTCATGGGGGTGCCGTCGTCGTCGCGGGCGAGCAGCATCATCGAGAAGACGTCGGTGCGGTCCTCGAGGTCCGGCGCGTCGCGGCGAGCGGCGATCTCGGCGTAGATCAGCTCGTCCATCGCGCGCCTGCGCTGCTCGAACTGGCGCAGCCCGGATGGAGCGATGCGGCCGCCGGACAGCAACATCAGGAGCAGGCCGGCGCGGCTGGCGACGGGCTCGATCATCGCCCGAATGCGCCGCTTCAACTCGTTCTGCCTGGCGCCGCGCTCGATTCCAAAGACCGCGCTCATGATCACGTCGAGCGTCACCGACTGCATCACCGGCAGCAGCCGGAAAGGCTCTCCGACGGGCAGCGAGTCGATCGCCCGGTCGGTGGCCTCCTGCATCACCGTTGCGTACTCGCGCATCCGCTCCCCGTGGAAGGCCGGCAACATCAGCCGGCGCTGGCGAAGGTGCTCGGCTCCGTCGAGCAGCAGCACGGAGCGCTCGCCGAGGACCGGCCCCAGCGGGGCATTTGCCTCGCCGGCGCGCAGGCGCTCCGGTGACGCGCGAAACACCTGCTTGACCGTCTCGGGGTCGAACACCATCACGAAGCACCGGTCGAACAGCGTCCCGAAGCGGACCACGTCCCCGTAGCGGCGGCGCGCTCCGTCCATGAACTGGCGCGGGAAGAAGACGAAGCCCGCCGTCTGAGCGAAGCGCGGCAGGCGGGGGCCGTCAGGGAACGTCGGAGTTCCGCGCTCGGGGATGCTAGGCGGCATCGGAGCGTGGCCCGCCGAAAGAGGGCCGGAAGCCGGACCGGACCACGCGGCCCCAGCCGCGCGGGCGCGTCAGCATCTTGAATGCGAGCGGAAGGGGATCGAAGTACGAGACGCGAGACAGCGCGAGGCCGTCACGCAGGATGAACCGGTCGACCGCGGGCCAGCTCAGCTCGCGGCCGCCGAACGTCCCGGCGAGGGTGAACTCGATGTAGAGGACGTCGTCGCCCGCGCCCCAGCGGTGGACGGTCGCGCGCAGGTCTGGGATCAGCGCGAACAGACGCGCGAACGCCGCCCGGGATGCGGTGCGCCCGCGAGTGGACGGCATCATCGGCTGGATCAGGACGACGTCCTCGTCGAGCAGCTCCGCGAGCGCGGCGGGGTCGCATTTCGACCACGCGGCGGCGAACCGCTGCACGAATTCCGCAGCTTCCGAGACCTCCGCGACGTCACGCTGCTCGATCGCCATCCCCGTCACCGTAGCGCGACGCGTCGCCGCGGTGAGCGTCAACGATCACTCTGAGCGGATTGGCCGCTTAGAAGATCTCGACGTCGCCCAGAGTGAGCGCCCACCGTTGCGGGCCCGCGATCTCGGGCGCTTCGTCTGTCAGGCGCTTCACGACGAGCGGCAGCCCGTCACGGCGCGGCAGGAAGCCGGCGGTCGCAGCTGCCATGCGCTGTGGCGACGGAGATGGAAAGCGGCAGCAGAGCAGGGGTGCCTGCGTCGCTGCCCCGATGGAGCGCAGCAGGCGTCCCGCGGTCCGGCGGTCGCCGGGCCGCACCAGCAGCTCCTCGATCACCGCCTGCGGCATGCCGCGCGCGGTACGCATCCGGAACAGCGCCAGCCCCCTGAGGGCGCCGCCCGCCTCGTCGGCAAGCGCGTGGTAGGCGATCGGCGCCTCGCCGTATCGCCACCGAAGGTAGTCGGCGGAGCGCGCGGTCGTGAGGCGGGCCTCACCTGCGCGAATCTCCTCCAGGAGCTCCGTGATCTGGCGATCACGCGCCAGCTCCTGCGCGGCGATCGGTGCTTCGACCGGCGGTGGTGCGTCGCGGCGGCTCGCTTTGGCGACGGCCGCCCGCGACACGGCTACGCGGACCCAAGGACGGATCACCTCCACGACCTCGCGTCCTCCGAGCTTCATGGTTGCCCCGTAGCTCTTCAGGTTGGGCGTGCCGAAGCTGAGCTGCGCACCGGGCGGGAGCAGCTCGTCGGCGACCGTCCGTATCTGTGCGAATACGCCCGAGCGCTGGAGCTCCGGCCGGGTGGCCGCGTCGGCGGAGCGAAAGGCGTCGATGTCCACCTCGCCGGCGGTCAGCCGCCAGGGCATGAAAGCCCGCACTCCGACGATTCGGCCCTCGGCGAGGGCCACGATCAGTTGGGAGGCGCCGAAGGGGCTGCTGCGGTGCTTCCAGTCGAAGAACTGCTCCGAACCCCAGACGGCTTCGACGCCCTCGACGACCGGCCAGTCGCCGAGGGCGCCGCGCAGAAGCTGCACCACGGGGCCGACGTCGTCCGGCTCGAAGGCGCGCACGGAAAGGGGCGCGCGCTCGCGGATGCCTGCCTCGGTCATCGGGTCTTCATCGACTCCAGTCGAGGATCGCTGAACTGTGGCCACGGGTTAGGCGGCGAGCCGCGCGGGGAACGACGAGTACGGCATCGCGCAGTTCGATTCCTCGGACGGCGTCTACTCGTGGAATGTCACGAACGGCAACGGCGAGGCGGGCGTGTACGTCGGCGACTCTCCGAACTCCAACGCCGAGGTCGAGCACAACGCCTCGTTCGAGAACCGCGGCTTCGGGATCTTCCTGCGTGACGCCTCGAACGGCGAGGCGGAGCACAACGCCGTGTGGGCCAACGCCCCCACCGCGCTAGCGCTTGAAGCTCATGAAGGCAGGGTTGTGCGCCACCATCAACCGGCAGGGCCCTGCGTCCGAGCAAGCCGGCGGGGCGATGCACGGCTGCGCCGGCGTACAGGGCTCGCCGGGGAGGTCGGCGCCCGACAGCAGGTAGTAGACGGACGGGCCGTCGACTGCCAGCGCGAGCACCGACCGCACGAATGCGTCCGGCTGGCCCGGAGTCGGCAGCGGAGCCTGCTGGCGGCCACCGGTCGTGATGCGGTAGCGCCGCACCGAGCTCGCGGTCGTGTCGCCGAAAAGGGTGCGGCCCCAGTAGACCTGACCGGTGTCGACGGACGGCTGAATCATCTCCTCGGCCTGGATGTCACCCGAGCTGCCAAGGTCGACCCGGTGCTTGCGCGGGTGGGCGCTCAGCGTCGCGAAGTAGGCGGCGCTCGTAGGTCCGCCCTGGTCGCCGGAGTCCCAGCCGAAGGCGAGCCGCCGGCCCGCGAGATCGAGTGCCGTCGGACCGGGCTCGAGCAGCCGTTTGCATCGGCGCGGCTTGCCGGTGCAGAACCGCTGGGTCGAGCGGGATCCGGCAGGAACGCGCACCGAGCGTCCCGCTCCGGAGACGCCGCGGAAGTAGAGATAGGCGCGCTGGCCCGCGATGCCGTGCTTTCGCTCGTAGACGCGCGCGAATGCGACGCGCGCCTTCCACACGGTCGGCAGGAACTCGCTCGCGGTCGGTGAGTTCGCGACCGCGATCGGCGTCTCGCGCCCGGTGGCGAAGGTGAACCTGTAGATGTCGCAGCCGCGTCCGGTCTCCCACACGGGGAGCTGGGTGATCACGTTCCCGGTCGCCGGCGCTCGCGGCGTGGGCTCCCGGCGGCAGCGGGAATAGACGGCGACGGTGTCACCGTTTTCGTCCGGCCCGAGGTCGACGTCGAACGGCACCGAGCGAGGAGCGACCGGCACGACGGAGGGCACACCCCCGACGCTGGTCATCAGCACGTACGCGTTCTGAGCGGGGTCGAAGGCGCTCCAGGCGATGCGGCCGGCATACGCGCTCACGGGCGTAGGGCGGGACGCGGTCGCGACGAGGTCGTCAGCCCGCGCCACGGCGGGCAGCGCCAAGGCGAGCAAGGCGGCTCCGAGCACGGCTGCTGGTCTGATGCGCACTTCACCCATAGGAACACCCGCGGGCCGCCGGGGTTGCGCGGCGTTAGGGTGGCTGCATGCCGGCCAAGCTCTACGCGATGACGCTGTCGCATCCCTCACAGGCGGTGCGCATCGCGCTCGAGCGGAAGGGGATCGAGCACCGCGTGGTCGCCCTGCTGCCGGGCTTTCATCCCGCCATGCTGCGGGCGGCCGGGTTTCGCGGCAATACCGTCCCCGCGCTGAAGATCGACGGTCGCAAGTCGCAGCATTCCGTCGAGATCATGCGGCTGCTCGAGGAGACGGCGCCCGATCCGCCCCTGTACCCCGCAGATCCGGTGCAGCGACAAGCCGTCGAGGAGGCCGAGGAGTGGGGCGAGCGCGAGCTGCAGCCGATCCCGCGGCGCGCGTTTCGGTGGTCCGTCTGGCACAACCCCGAGCTGCGTGTGTGGCTGGCGCGCGAAACGGGCCTGCCGGCGCCGCGTCTGGTCGCGCCGATGAACAAGCCACTGGCGATCTATTTCGCGCGGCAGATCGGTGCCGACGACGCTGGAATCCGCTCCGACATGTCTCGGCTGCCCGGGCTCATCGACCACGTCGACGAGCTGATCGCGGACGGAGTGATCGGCGGCCCCGAGCCCAACGCCGCAGACCTTCAGATCGGCACCACGCTCCGCGTGCTGCTGGAGTTCGAAGACCTCCGCAACCAAGTAGAGAACCGCCCCGCAGGGCACCTGGCGAGGAGGATCCTGCCGGACTACCCAGGTCCGATCGCCAGCTCGCTTCCGAAGGACTGGCTACCGGCCTAAGCCTGCGGTCTGCGGTCTGCGGTCTGCGGTCTGCCGTCTCCCGTCTCCCGTCTCCCGTCTACAACCCGTGATTCGGCCACTCCACCTCGGCCGGATCGCGCGCACCGCGCTTGAAGGCAGATGCTCCGATGGCCTGCGAGTCACGGCGCATGAACATCGAGATCGTCATCTCGGCCTCGATGCGCAGGCGCTCCTCCAGCGTGCGGCCGATGCCGCGCACCACCGACTCCTTGTCGCTGCGGATCGCGCCCTGCGGCAGCGCGGCGATCTCCCGCGCCAGCTCCTGGGCCCGCGATAGCGCCTCTCCCTGCGGGACGACCTCGTTGACGAGCCCGATTCGCTCCGCCTCGTCGACCTTCACTCGCCGCCCGGTGATCAGCAGCTCCATCGCCCGTCCGTGGCCGACGACCAGCGGCAGGCGGACCGTCATCCCGTCGCCGCCGACGATGTTCCAGCGCCGCTCGAGCGCCCCGAATTGGGCGTTCTCCGACGCGATCCGGATGTCGGCCAGCAGTGCCGTCTCCAGGCCGGCGGCGAACGCGAACCCGTTGACGGCCGCGATCACCGGCTTGAAGACGTCAACGCGCCTCGTGTAGCCGCACTCGCCCGGAGCGTTGTAGATCGAGCGGCGGAACTCCTCGTAGTCGGGCAGCTCGGTGAGCGCCGCCGCGTCGGCGAGGTCCCATCCGGCCGAGAACGTCGTGTCGCCCGCTCCGGTGAGCACCAGGACGAACGCGTCGTCGTCGTCCCGGAACCGCTCCCAGGCGTGGTGGAGCTCCTTGTTCATGACCCGGTTGATCGCGTTGTGCTGCTCGGGCCGGTTGAGCGTGAGCGTCACGACGTGGTCGTCCTGCTCGTAGATCAGGGTCTCGTAGCTCAAGCGGGCCTCCTCCGCCGGGATCTGGTCAGGGGGCCGGAGCATGCCACGCTTCGCGTGGCGCGGCGGTGACAGGGATCACCACTCGGAAGGCGGCGCCTCCGAGCGTCGACTCGCCCACGTCGACGGTGCCGCCATGGATCGCGGCCTGCTGCGCGACCAGGGCAAGCCCCAGGCCAGACCCGTGCGCGGACGTGCTGTCGCCGCGCACGAACGGGTCGAAGATCCGCTCACGATCGGCGGGCGGAATCCCGGGCCCATCGTCCTCGACGGTGAGCACGAGGGTCCCCGGGCGGGACTCCGAGATGGTGACGGCGACGCGGGAGCCACCATGGCGAACCGCGTTCTCGATCAGGTTGTCGGCGAGCAGGCGCAGCCCGTCAGGCCAGCCGTCCACCGCGAGCTGACCATCAGGAGCATGCAGCTCGATCGTCGCGTCCGGGTGGCGCGCTCGGGCGGCCGTCACGGCGGCATCGACCGTGTCCCCGAGGTCGAGCCGCTCGCGCGGAAGGGCTTCGGCCGCGTCTCCGCGTGCAAGCGCCTGCAGCGAGTCGAGCAGCGAGACCAGCCGGACCTGCTCGGCCGCCGTTTCGTCGAGCAGGCGGCGCCGTTGTGTCTCCGGCATGTCGGGGTTACGGCGTAGGGCGTCGAAGTTCGCGCGGATCGACGTGAGCGGTGTGCGCAGCTCGTGTCCCACGTCAGCCGCGAAGCGCCGGGTCGCGGACAGGGCGCGCTCCGTCTCGGAGCTGGAGCGCTCGAGCCGGCCCAGCATCGCGTTCACGCTGCGGGCGACGGCTCCCACCTCCTCGGGTGCATCACCCTCGGGGAGGCGGTTGGCAAGGTCACGTGTCGTGCTGACGCGAGCGACGGAGTTGCGCAGTGCGTGCAGCGGCCGCAAGGCGGGCGCCGCGAAGAACCACGCGATCAGCGCGGCCAGGACCACTCCGATCCCGGAGACCAGGGCGACCCGGTCGCGGAGGTCGGATATGCGGCTCTCCTGGGCGGCGAGGCTCGCGGCAAACTGAAGCCGGCCCGCGGTCTGGCCCTGCTCGTCGGGTGGCGGGCGCGCATCCACGGTCAGGGTGCGCCACTTTCCGCCGCCTGCGCTGACTGTCTCGAACCCCGTGCCCTCGGGAAGCGGGAAGTTCCCGGACGGGACGTCGCCCCGCTCCGCCAGCACCGTGCCGCCCTGCAGCACGCGCACGAACGAGCCGCTTTGCGCGAGCAGGTCCTCGTCGGCCTGACGCTCGATGCGCCCACCGAAACCATGATCTGCAGAAATTCCGCCCGGCGGATGGCCGCCGCCGCCGAACAGGTCGCCCGCCGGTCCGCTCGCCCGGCGCTCGAGGTCGCGGTCCAGGCTGGATCGCTCGTGACTGGCGAATGACGTGACCGTCAGCACCCCGGCCGCTATCAAGACGAACGCGACCGCCGCCGTGGCGGCGGCGGTGACGCGCAGGCGAATGCTGGGGTTGCGGGTCACTTGCTCAGGGGCGCAGCACGAAGCCGACGCCGCGAACCGTATGAATCATGCGCGGCTCGTCGTCAGCTTCGAGCTTGCGGCGCAGGTAGCCGACGAAGACGTCCACGACGTTGCCGTCCACCTCGAAGTCGTAGCCCCACACGCTCTGGAGCAGCTGCGGCCGGCTGAGCACCATGCCGGCATGGCGCCCGAGCTCCTCCAGAAGCTCGAACTCACGCCGGGTGAGCTCGATGTCACGGCCTGCGCGCGCGACCTGCCGGCGGGCCGGATCGATCCGCAGGTCGCCGACGCGCAGCTCCGCGCCTGTCGAGGCGGGCGAGCGCCGCAGCAACGCGTGCAGCCGCGCGACCAGCTCCTCGAGGTCGAATGGCTTCACGACATAGTCGTCGGCTCCCGCCTGAAGGCCGGCCACCCGGTCGTGGACCTCGTCGCGCGCGGACAGGATGCAGATCGGAACGTCGACGCCGCGGGCGCGCAGCCGAGCGGTGACGGTAACGCCGGAGATGTCGGGCATCGTGACGTCGAGCACCATTACGGCCGGCGGGTCGCGGTCCACGAGCTCGAGTGCCTCGAGGCCGCCGCCGGCGGACTGGACCGCGAAGCCCTCGAGGCGCAGTGCACGCTCGAGGGCCACGCGGATCGACTCGTCGTCATCCACCACCAAAACGGTGGGTCCTTCGCTCATCACATGAGCCTACTCGCGGTCTCTTCCTAGATCGCGAGGCTCTGCGGAGCCGCTGACGGAGTCGAAGTGCCGGAGTCGCCGTTGCCGCCATTTGGCGCTCCTGGTGGCGGGCCGCCGAAACGCCCGGGGCCGTCACCGTCACCGTCGCCGGGGCCACCGGGACCGTGA
>Ga0070674_100001966_pt1 | contig 11235 bp, 8 predicted proteins | sample KBSM33metaG_FD_65344 | JGI IMG/M metagenome (GOLD analysis project Ga0070674, IMG submission 65344) | Miscanthus rhizosphere microbial communities from Kellogg Biological Station, Michigan, USA - KBS M3-3 metaG | ecosystem: Host-associated > Plants > Roots > Rhizosphere > Soil ...
GGCGCTCGCCCTGCTGCACGGCCTGCTCTGCTCGCTGCCGCGCGTCAACGACGTCGCGACCGGCATCGCGCTGATGCTGCTCGGCACCGGCCTCGCGTTCTACCTCGGCAAGCCGCTGATCCAGCCGCAGGCGCCGCAGCTGCCGCCGATCGCGCTCGGCGGCTGGAGCGGCTCGCAGGTGGTGCAGGCCGCGCTGCAGGTCAACCCGCTGCTGCCGCTCGGCATCGCGCTCGCGATGGCGATGCGCTGGGGGTTCGCGCGCACGCGCTGGGGCTTGCTGGTGCGGCTCGCCGGCGATTCTGCGAGCGCGACCAAGGCGCTCGGCTATTCGGTCAACGGCGTCCGCATCGCCGCGACGACCGCCGGCGGCGCGATCGCCGGGCTCGGCGGCGCCTCGCTGACCTTGTTCTACCCCGGCAGCTGGAACGAGGGCATCTCGAGCGGCCAGGGCCTGATCGCGGTCGCGCTCGTGATCTTCGCGCGCTGGAGCCCATGGCGCTGCGTCGGTGCGGCGCTGCTCTTCGGTGGTGCAGGCGCGATCGGCCCGGCACTGCAGTCGATCGGCATCAGCCAGGGCTACTACCTGTTCGGCGCAGTGCCCTACGTGCTGACGCTGGTGATCCTCGTGATCAGCTGCCGGCCCGGCAGCGTCGCGCGCGGCAGCCCGGGCGAGCTCTCGTCGGTGCGCTAGTCGGTGCCGTCGATCGCATGAGCGGCGCCCTTTCCATCGTGGAGTGATTCGAAAAATGAGTGGCCTCGGAGGCTTGAACAAATCGCCGAACGGCGTCGTGATCGGCCTGGTGCAGCTGCAGCTGCCGGTCGTCGAGACGCCCGAGCAGCTGCGCACGCAAGCCGATCGCATCGTCGCGATGGTCGGCAAGGCGCGCCGCAACAACGCCGGCCTCGACCTCGTCGTCTTTCCGGAATACGCGCTGCACGGTCTGTCGATGTCGACCGCGGCCGAGCTGATGTGCCGGATGGACGGCCCCGAGGTTGCCGCGTTCAAGGCGGCCTGCGTCGAGCACCGGGTCTGGGGTTGCTTCTCGCTGATGGAGTTCAACCCGAACGGCAACCCGTACAACACCGGCATCGTGATCGACGACCACGGCCAGGTCGCGCTCTACTACCGCAAGCTCCATCCGTGGGTACCGGTCGAGGCATGGGAGCCGGGCAACTGCGGCATCCCGGTGATCGACGGCCCGAAGGGCTGCAAGCTCGCCCTGATCATCTGCCACGACGGGATGTTCCCGGAGATGGCGCGCGAATGCGCCTACCGGGGCGCCGAGATCATGCTGCGCACCGCGGGCTACACCGCGCCGATCCGGCACGCCTGGAAGATCACCAACCAGGCCAACGCGTTCCAGAACCTGATGGTGACCGCGAGCGTCTGCCTGTGCGGCAGCGACGGCAGCTTCGACTCGATGGGCGAAGGCATGGTCTGCAACTTCGACGGCACCGTGATGGTCGAAGGGTCGGGCCGGCCCGACGAGATCGTCACCTGCGAGGTGCGGCCTGACCTCGCGCGCGAGGCGCGTGCGCACTGGGCGGTCGAGAACAACCCATACCAGCTCTGGCACCGCGGCTACGTCGCGGTGAAAGGCGGCGCGATGGACTGCCCGTACACGTTCATGCACGACATGGTGAACGGAACGTTCCGGCTGCCGTGGCACAACGAGGTCGTCCACACCGACGGCAGCTCGTGCGGCTTCGCGGTGCCGACGCGCACGCACGACGCAGGCAACCGGCTCACCGAGGCGGCGGCCGCGGTCGAGATGCGCGCGCCGCGCGGCGCGAGCGTCGACGACACGAGCACCGCATTGCCGTTCGACGCGGCGCGCAAGGCCGCCTGATCGACGAGGCCCGCGATGCAGCGCTACGCGACGATCGAAGCCAACCCGTATGCATGGCCGTACGACGGCGACCTGCGGCCCGACAACACCGCACTGGTCGTGATCGACATGCAGACCGACTTCTGCGGCGTCGGCGGCTACGTCGACAAGATGGGCTACGACCTCGCGCTGACGCGCGCGCCGATCGAGCCGATCCGGCGCCTGATGGCCGTGATGCGCGAGCTCGGCTTCGGGGTGATCCACACGCGCGAAGGCCATCGGCCCGACCTGTCGGACCTGCCGGCCAACAAGCGCTGGCGCTCGCGCCGGATCGGCGAAGGCGGCCGCGGCATCGGCGACGCCGGACCGTGCGGACGCATCCTGGTGCGGGGCGAGCCGGGCTGGGAGATCATCCCCGAGCTCGCCCCGCGCGCCGGCGAAGTCGTGATCGACAAGCCCGGCAAGGGCTCGTTCTGCGCGACCGACCTCGAGCTGATCCTGCGCACGCGCGGCATCGTCAACCTGCTGCTCGCCGGCATCACGACCGACGTCTGCGTGCACACGACGATGCGCGAAGCGAACGACCGCGGCTTCGAGTGCCTGCTGCTGACCGATTGCACGGCGGCGACCGATTCCGGCAACCACCTCGCTGCGATCAGGATGGTGACGATGCAGGGCGGCGTGTTCGGTGCGGTCGCGCCGTCGAGCGCGGTCCTGAGCGCGCTCGCGGCGACGGCGATGACGGCATGACGATGCGTCCGATCGTTCGCTCGCCCGACTGCATCACCGTGTCGTCACCGGCCGCGATCGCCATCGTTCCACGGGCCGCTGCGCCGGAGCGTTGGAACGACGCAGGCTCCAGCCCGACGATCCAGCGTCGCATCGCCTCTGAGGAATTCGCATGACCGCGCCGCTCGACCCGCACCCTGCGCCGACCGGCGCGCTCGCGCTCGACACGTTCGACCTGACCAAGCGCTTCGGCAGCTTCACCGCGATGGACCGCGTGACGATGTCGGTCGCGCCCGGCTCGGTGCACGCGCTCCTCGGCGAGAACGGCGCCGGCAAGAGCACGCTGGTCAAGTGCGTCGCCGGCTCGCAGCGGCCCGACGGCGGCTCGATCCTGATCGACGGCCGCGAGCACGACATCGCGACGCCGATCGTCGCGCGCGCGCTCGGCATCGGCATGGTCTACCAGCACTTCACGCTCGCTCCCGGCATGAGCGTCGCCGAGAACCTGCTGCTCGCCGGCGGCCGCACGCCGGCGCTGATCGACTGGAAGAAGGAGCGCGCCGCGCTGCGGGAGTTCCTGCGCTCGACGCCGTTCACGCTCGATCTCGACGCGACCCCGGCCGGCCTCGCCGCCGGCGAGAAGCAGAAGCTCGAGCTGCTGAAGCAGCTCTACCTGAAGCCGCGCCTGCTGATCCTCGACGAGCCGACCTCGGTGCTGACGCCGCAGGAGGCCGACGAGGTGCTCGCCTACGTGCGCGCGGTCGCGCAGCGCGGCGAGTGCACGGTGCTGATGATCACGCACAAGTTCCGCGAGGTGATGGCGTACGCCGACGAAGTGACGGTGCTGCGGCGCGGCCGCAAGGTGCACGGCGCGAAGGTCGCCGAGACGACGCCGGCCCAGCTCGCGCAGACGATGATCGGCGAGTCGGCGGCCGGTGCGGCAGCCGCCGAGGGCCACGCGGTGCCGCGCGCGCCGACACCGGCGAGCGCGCCGGTTGCGCTCGACGTCGATGGTCTGAGCGCGATGGGCGACCGTGGCACGCTCGCGGTGCGCGACCTCAGCCTGACGGTGCGTGCCGGCGAGATCCTGGGCATCGCCGGCGTCTCGGGCAACGGCCAGCGCGAAATGGTCGAGGCGATCGTCGGCCAACGCGCCCGCGCCGGCGGCAACGTTCACGTCGCCGGCGCGCCGTACGCCGGCCGGCGCAGCGAGAACCGCGCGCTGCAGCTGCGCGCCCTGACCGAGGAGCCGCTGCGCAGCGCCAGCGTCGGCGAGCTCAGCGTCTCGCACAACATGGCGCTGCGCGACTTCGACCAGGAACCGCTGCAGAGCGGCCCGCTGCCCGGCCTGACCTGGCTGCGCTACGGCGCCTGGCGCGAGCGTGCGCGCGCCTGGATCGCCGAGTACGGCATCAAGACGCGCGGCGAGAACGCGCCGATTGCGAGCCTGTCGGGCGGCAACGTGCAGCGCGCGGTGCTCGCGCGCGAGCTCGCCGGCAACATCCGCGTGCTGATCGCGGCCAATCCGGTGTTCGGCCTCGACTTCGCCGCAGTGAGCGAGATCCACGCCCGCATCCTGCAGGTGCGGGCCAAGGGCGGCGCGGTGCTGCTCGTCAGCGAGGACCTCGACGAGCTGCTCGAGCTCAGCGACCGGATCGCGGTGATGAGCGAAGGCCGCATCGTCTTCGAGACCACCGCGGCGAACGCCGATCGCCGCACGATCGGTTCGCACATGGGCGGCGAGGCGCACCACGCGCCCGCGGGCGCACATGCGCCGGCCCTGGCGGAGGCCGCATGAGCGGCAACGTGACCGGCTCGGACCTCGACGCGACGGTCGCGATCCCGGCGACGCCGTTCGAGTACCGGCTCGCGCCCGGCCGCACCGCACTGGTCGTGATCGACATGCAACGCGATTTCGTCGAGCCCGGCGGCTTCGGCGCCTCGCTCGGCAACGACGTCACGCAGCTGCACGCCGCGATCGCGCCGATCGCCAGGCTGCTCGCGGCCTGGCGCGCGCGCGACTGGCCGATCGTCCACACCCGAGAAGCGCACAAGCCCGACCTCTCGGACTGCCCGCCGGCCAAGCGGCTGCGCAGCCAACCCGGGCTGCGCATCGGCGATGCCGGTCCGATGGGGCGCCTCCTGATCGCCGGCGAGCCGGGCGCCGACATCATCCCGGCGCTGGCCCCGAAGGCCGGCGAGCTCGTGATCGACAAGCCCGGCAAGGGCATGTTCTGGGCCACCGGCCTGCACGAGACGCTGCAGGCGAACGGCATCACGCACCTCGTCTTCACCGGCGTGACGACCGAAGTCTGCGTGCAGACCTCGATGCGCGAGGCGAACGACCGCGGCTACGAATGCCTGCTGGTCGAGGACGGCACCGCGAGCTACTTCCCGGCGTTCAAGGCGAGCGCGCTCGCGATGATCGCCGCGCAGGGCGCGATCGTCGGCTGGCATGCGCCGTCGAGCGCCCTGCTGGCGCAGCTGCCCGGCTGAGATAATTCCGGTCCCGCTCCCTGCGAGCGTTCAGAACGGACTGCGGTGCTGCGCATCCTCGTCGTCGAAGACAACCCCGATCTGCGCGAGACGCTTTCGCTGCTGCTCGAGCGCGAGGACCGCCACGTCGAGTCGACGGCGAATGCCGAGGATGCGCTGCGCGCGTTCGCCGCGCAGCCGTTCGACGTCGTCTTCAGCGACGTCAGGCTGCCCGGCATGTCCGGCCTCGACCTGGCCGAGCGGCTGCGCGCATTCGAGCCGGCGCCGTGGATCGTGATGTCGTCCGGCATCGCGGTGCCGACGCTGCCGGCCGGCGCCGCGGCGCGCACCCGCTTCCTCGGCAAGCCGTTCACGATGGAAGCGCTCGACGCGCTGCTGGCGGAGTTCGAAGGGGCGCGCTGACGCGCGGCCGGCGCGACGCGCGCCGTGCCGCTGCCCCCGCGAGGCACCGGTGCGCTGCCTAGAATGACCTCGACACGGCAGGGCCGGTTCGCCGGACGCCGTCCCTTCGAGGAGCCACCATGTCCGCATGTCGAGAACGCGAGGACCCCGCCGCCGCGACCGGCATCGAGGTCGTCCGCATCGGCGGCAACATCGGCGCCGAGATCCGCGGCGTCGACCTGCGCCGGCCGCTCGGCGACGCGCAATTCGCGGCCATCCACGCCGCGTTCGTCCGCCACGAGGTCATCGTGCTGCGCGACCAGGACATCTCGCTCGACCAGCAGATGGCGTTCGCGCGCCGCTTCGGCGAGCTCTCGATCCATCCGTTCTCGCCGAACCTCGACGACCAGCGCGAGGTCATCGTGCTCGACTACTCGGCCGACAACCCGCCGGCGCTGACCGACCAGTGGCACGCCGACGAGACCTTCCGGGCGGCCCCGCCGATGGCGACGATGCTGCGCGCGAAGGTGGTCCCCGCGTACGGCGGCGACACGCTGTTCTCGAGCATGACGGCCGCCTACACCGGCCTCTCGGAGCGGATGAAGCAGTACATCCATGGCCTTGAGGCGCTGCACGACTTCAAGCCGTGGCGCCCGCTCTTCACGAGCTCGGAGCGCCACCAGGCCAAGTTGCGCGAGATCGAGCGCCAGTTCCCGAACCCGTGGCATCCGGTCGTCCGCGTCCACCCGGTCAGCGGCCGCCGCGTCCTCAATGTCAACCCGCAGTTCGTCGTCAGGCTGCGCGGCCTGAAGGACGACGAGAGCGACGCGATCCTGAGCTACCTGTACGACCGCGCGAAGATTCCCGAGTACCAGCTGCGCGTGCACTGGGCGCCCGACACCGTCGTGATGTGGGACAACCGATCGGTCCAGCACTACGCGCCGCACGACTACTACCCGCAGCGCCGGACGATGGAGCGGGTCACGATCGCCGGCGATGCCGTGGTCGGCGTCAGCGGCGCCTACACGGCCGAGGAAGGCGTCGAGCCGCTGCCCGACGGCAAGGGCATGAAGCCGGTCCATGCCGGCAAGGCACCGACGCGCGAATTCGAACGCAGCTAGATGCCCACCCCCGAAGCGGCCTGCGGCCGCCTCCCCCTCCAGGTTGGGCAACGCCAGCGGACCGGCGAAGCCTGATCCGCGGCGTTCGCTTGAGGGGTGCGAAGCCTCACGCTGCGCGGACGGCAACACACCATGAAATCGACATGAAGCATTTCCCTGACCGACGCGATGCGCTCGGAGTGTTTTTCGCTTCGCTCGCGGCGACACAAGTCCCGCTGGCGGCCTTCGCGGCCGACTACCCGGACAAGCCGATCCACCTGCTGGTGCCGTTCCCGCCGGGCGGCCTGACCGACGTGCTCGGCCGGATGGTCGGCGAGCGCCTGCGCAAGACGCTGAACCAGGCCGTCGTCGTCGAGAACAAGCCGGGCGCCGGCACCTTGCTCGGCGCCGGCGTGGTCGCGAAGTCGCCGCCCGACGGCTACACGCTGATGGTCGCGACCAGCACCACGCTCGGCATCTCGCCGTTCCTCTACGAGAACACGCCGTTCAAGATCGGCGACCTGACCGGCGTCGCGATGCTCGGCGACGTCACCCTGCTGCTGGTCACGCGGCCCGACTTCCCGGCCGCGAACGCGGCCGAGCTGGTCGCCGCGGTGCGCGCGAAGCCGGGCGGCTACAACTTCGCATCGCCGGGCAGCGGCACCGTGCACCACCTGCTGATCGAGATGCTGAAGGCGCAGGAAAACCTGAACGTGCCGCACGTGCCGTACCAGGGCAGCGGTCCGGCGCTGACCGACATGATGACCGGCCGCATCGACTTCATGCTGATCGACGCGTCGATCGGCGTGCCGCAGGTGCGCGCCAACAAGATCAAGCTGCTCGCGATCGCGGCCTCGAAGCGCTCGGCGTTGGCGCCCGAGACGCCGACGTTGAACGAGACCTATCCGAAGCTCGACCTGCAGGCCTGGCAATCGATCGCGGCGCCGGCCGGCACGCCGCCGGCGGTCGTCGCGAAGCTGAACGCCGAGATCAACCGCGAGCTGGCGACACCGGAGTTCCGCGCCGAGCTCTCGAAGGTCGGCCTCGAGGCGCGGCCGATGGGCGTCGCCGAGTTCAACGAGATGATCAGGAAGGACGCGCCGCGCTGGGCCGAGCTCGTCAGGCTGTCGGGGGCCAAGGCGAACTGACGGCGATGTCGAACGGACGGCGACGCCGCTCCGTGCTGCGGCATCGACACTGGCCGACGGCGCTGGCAGACGTTCTCGTTGGCATCAGCGTGCGCCGGGACCCGGGACCGACGATCGCGTCGGCACCGGGCGTGTGCCGGAACCCGGCAACGCGCCGTCAGAACGTCGCGACCGGCTCCGCCTGCCGATCGTCGCGGCGGACCGCGGTGACCCGCTGCACGTCCGCCGGCCGCGGTGCGAGGGCGAGGCCGCCGTTCGGCTGCGGCCGCGCAGCCGTCGATCGCATCACCGCGGCCTCGGGCTGAGGACGCTGCGTGTCCGCCGCGGCCATCGTCGCGAGCGGAACGTCGATCCAGAGCGGCGATGACACGATCGCGATCACCGCGACCGCGATCGTCAGCAACCCCGCCCGCGCCTCGATCCACCGGGCCGCACGGACGGCCGGATGGACGGCCGGCAGCGCCTTGGGCGACGCGTGCGCGCTCGAGGCATGCAGGTCCGGCATCGCCTTGCCGATCGGCTCGCCGGTGCCGTCACCCTCGTCGTCGGCATCGCGACCGGCCTCTCGGACGATCGACGGCAGCGCGAGCGCGATCCGCTCCGGCGATTGCACCGGCCCCATGTGGCCGAGCCCTGCGAGCGTGACCCGTTCGGCGTTCGGCAGCAGGTGCGCGAGGCGCTCCAGGATCATCCGCACCGGCGCCGGCGACCGATCGCCGCCGAGCAGCCGGACCGGCATCCGCAGGCGCGCGTAGTCCGCTTCCTGTGCACTGTCCTCGAGGGCGGCGCTGAACTCGGCGCCGACCTTCGGCATGCGCAGCGCGAGCGCCTGCCGGCGCGCCGGGCTGGTCTGCGCCCAGGCACCGTCGCCGGACCAGTAGTCGACGAAGCGCGCCGCGGCGTCGGCTGGGGCCGGCCCGGCCAGCCGCTGCACCGAGCGGGCGAGCCGGATCACGTCGTAGGCGAGCGGCGTCAGCGCCGGGCGGTCGAGCAGCAGGCGAAAGCGCACCGGCTCGTAGAGCGTCAGGCTCTTGATCCGATCGGGCCAGCGCAGCGCGATCTGCAGCGCGACCGCGCCGCCATACGAGTGGCCGAGCAGATGGATCCGGCCGGCCTGCGCGGTGATCAGAGGCGCGAGATGCTCGACCTCGTCGTCGAGCGACAGCGCCGCGCCGACCGGCCACGGCGTGCGCTCGACATAGCCGAGCAGGTCGGGGGTCAGCACCGTGAGATCGTCGGCCAGCGAATCGGCAAGCGCCTTCCACTGGCGGCCCGAGCTGGCGCTGCAATGCAGGCAGATCAGCGTATCGCGCGGCTCCGGGCTGCCTTCGCCGCTCAGGTAGGGGATCGGTTCCATCGTCATTCCTTCAGAGAGGTCCCCCGAGGGACCGTGAACGAATGGTGGGCGGCGCCGGTAACGCGGCGATGTCGTCGCGGCGCGGATGGGTTGTCGGCGCGTATCGCCGCGGCCGCTTTGTAATCGGCATGTATCCGCGCGGTATCGGCGCGGCAATGACACGCCGCTGCCGACGGTCCACCCCTAAACTGCTCCGCCATGAGGAACGCCGTGCCCACCTCCGCAGTCGAACCGAAGCACTGGGACCGCGATGCGCAGACGCTGCGCCGCGCCGCATTGGCCGCCGCAAACCGCGCCAGCCCGGCCCTCTTCAACGACCTCGTGCGCGAGACCGCGGACAGCCTGCAGGTCGCGGTCGCCTTCGTCGCGGTCTATGCCGACGAGGCCCACACCCGCCTGCGCAGCGTCGCCGGCGCGCTCGACGGCAGGCCGCTCCGGCCGTTCGAATACCCGCTCGAAGGGACGCCGTGCGCGCAGGTGGTCGGCACCGAGTTCCGCTTCGTCGAGCGCGGCATGGCGCGCGAGTTCAAGTCCGGCACGATCTTCGCGGCGAAGGGGATGGACTCGTACGCGGCCTACCCGCTCTGCGATGGCAACGGCTTTCAGCTCGGGCTGCTGGTCGCGATGGACCGCGAGCCGCTGTCCGACGCGGTCCTCGCCGAGGCCGTGCTGAAGATCATCGGCAGCCGGATCGCGGTCGAGCTCGAACGGGCGAGCGCCGATGCGGTGCTGCGGACCGCGGCGCTGGCGGTCTCGAACGCGCGCGGCGCCTCGGTCTTCGCCGAGCTCGTCCGCTACGTCGCGACGATCCTGCACGTCGAGATGGCCTTCATCGCGAAGCGCATTCCGGAGCAGCCGCAGATGCTGCAGGTCATCGCGATGCAGCTCGACGGCAAGCCGGTCGACGAGTGGCGTTACGACACGCAGGGCACGCCGTGCGAAGTCGTGCTGAACGAGGGCTTCAAGGTCTACACCACCGACGTCGCCGCGCTGTTCCCGACCGATGCGGCGCTGCTCGAGCACCAGATCGCGGCCTACGCCGGCCATCCGCTGCACGACCTCGACGGCGCGCCGGTCGGCATCCTCGCGATCGCCTCGCGCCAGCCGCTCTGGCACCCGGAGCGGATCGAATCGATGATGCAGATCTTCGCGGTCCGCGCCGGGGCCGAGATCGACCGGCTGCGCAGCGAAGAGGCGCTGCGCGGCTCGGAGGAGAGCTACCGCACGATCTTCGAGGCCAGCGAGGACGGCGTCGTGATCCACGACTGGCACAGCGGCGCGCTGGTCGACCTGAACCCGAAGGCCCTCGAGATGTCGGGCTTCCAGCGCGAAGAGGTCCTCGGCGCGCCGCTCACCGCGTTCTGCGGGCCCGAGGCGCCGTATTCGGAGGTCGAGGCGCGCCGCAACCTCGTGCTCGCCCAGCAAGGCCGCTGCGCGCCGTTCGAGTGGCGGCGCCGCAACCGCGACGGCAGCGTCCACTGGGACGAGGTGCGCCTGAAGCCGGTGACGATCGGCGGCGTGCCGCGCATCCTCTCGTTCAGCCGCGACATCACCGAGAAGAAGGCCGCCGAGGAGGCGCTGCGCCTGCGCGAGGAGCAGTACCGCGCGATCTTCGAGGCCTCGTCCGACGCCTTCGTGCTGCGCGACGCCGACCTCGAGGTGGTCGACGTCAACCCGGCGTTCCTGCAGCTGTACGGCTTCACGCGCGAGCAGCTGGCGGCGCGCGGCGGCTATCCCGAGACCTTTCCGACCGGCTACGTCGCCGAGCGGCGCGAGCGCGTCGAGCGCGCGCTCAAGGGCGAGGAATCGCGCATCGAGACGATCGCCCTGCGGCCGGACGGCACGAGCTTCGAGGCCGACCTGCGCGTCATCCCGGTGCGCTACCGCGGCGAGCCGCACGTGCTCTCGGTGGTGCGCGACATCACCGAGCGGCGCCAGCGCGAGCGCGAGCTGCAGCGCAGCGAAGCACGCCTGCGCGCGACCGTCGAGGCGGCGTTCGACTGCATCATCGGCATGGATGGCGAAGGCCGGATCGTCGAGTTCAACGCCGCCGCCGAGCGCTGCTTCGGCCACGCGCGCTCGGCCGTGCTGGGCCGCCTGCTCGCCGACGTCGTCATTCCCGGCCGGCTGCGAACGGGCCACGCCGACGGCCTGAGGAGGTTTGCCGACACGGGCCACGGGCCGTTCATCGGCCG
>Ga0070674_100001967_pt1 | contig 11234 bp, 6 predicted proteins | sample KBSM33metaG_FD_65344 | JGI IMG/M metagenome (GOLD analysis project Ga0070674, IMG submission 65344) | Miscanthus rhizosphere microbial communities from Kellogg Biological Station, Michigan, USA - KBS M3-3 metaG | ecosystem: Host-associated > Plants > Roots > Rhizosphere > Soil ...
CCCCGCGCGAGGCGCTCGCCGACGCCCTGGTCCGTGGCGGACAACGCCCTGTCGGGCGGGCGGAAGCCCTTGACGTTCGGGAAGAGCACGTCGCGGAAGACGTTGCCGCGCTGCAGCAGGGTGGACGGCGTGATCCACGTCCGTCCGCCGGCCCACCCGGCGACGTTCGGCGGATCGAACAGCGACTGGCCGAGGCCACCGGTCATGCGGCCGAAGTCTGGAATCGTCGGCACGTCGCGCAGCCCCAGCTTCTTGTAGGTCGAGACGACGAGCTGGACCGGGCTCTTGATCTGCGTCGCGTAGGCAGGCGGGCTGTAGAAGTCTCTCGAGAGGAAGATCTGTTTCAACAGCGGCTTGATCTGGTAGCCGCTGTCGCGGAACGTGCGCCCGAGGGCCGCCCGGACCGGCGCCGAGATCTCGTCGCGCACGAAATACCGGTACAGCTTCGCCGACACGAATTCGGCGGTGACGGGCTGCTCGAGGATGATGTCGATGATGTCTTCGCCGTTGAACGGCCCGGTCCGGCCGAGGAAGGTCTTCTCGCCGGGGTCGTGCTGGGCGGCGTCGAACTTGAACTCCAGTACGTTGTTGGTCCAGCCGGTGAACGCCCGCGCGGCCTCGCGCACGTCCCGCTCGTTGTAGTTGCCCACGCCCATCGAGAACAGCTCGAGGAGCTCGCGGCCGAAGTTCTCGTTGGGGTGCGTCTTGATGTTCTCGCCGTTGTCGAGGTAGACGAGCATCCCGGGATCCTTCAGGATTGCGACGAGCAGTCCGCGCAGCGTGCCGGCCGCCTGCGCGCGGAACATCTCGTTCTGACGGAGCATCATCCGGTAGTCGCGCACCTTGTTCTCGCCGGTGGCGAAGTGGCCGTGCCAGAACAGCGTCAGCTTCTCTTCGAGCGGCCGCCCGGTGGTGAGCATCCGCGTCGCCCACCACAAGCCGAGACGCTGCGTTTCGATCGCGTTGGCGGCAAGGCTGTAGAAGAACTTGTCGACGACGGGCTGGAGGCGGCGCTGCGATCCCGCGGGCCGCATTTTTTCCCCGAGTCCCTCGCCGCGCTCGCGGGCAAGGCGCACGGCCTCCGCACGGCTGGGCGGGAACGGATCCATCCCCGGATCCCAGATGCCCGACTCGTCGAACGGTTTCAGCACGCTCGCGATCGATTCGAAGTCGACAAGGGCGTCGACCGCCTGCCGCGGCGACATCGCCGCCAGGCGCGCGATCTCCTCGGGCGTCCCGCCGAATCCCGCGCGCTCGAGGAGATGGGCAGCTTTGTCGTAGTGCCACTCCGCGGCGGTCACGGGCGCGAGGTCGTTGGCCCATTCGACCGGACCCGCCCCGGCCAGGCCGCTGGACGACACGGTTCGCGCGGCTGCGACCACCGACAACGCGGCGGCGACGAGCACGATGCACCTGGAACGCGAAGGGATCGGCCGCCGGGAAAGGGTCGTCGGCATGACGCTCCTCGTGAACATTTAAACGGCGGGAAGTGGTCGGGGCGACTGGATTCGAACCAGCGATCTTCCGCTCCCAAAGCGGACGCGATACCAGGCTTCGCTACGCCCCGACAGGCCGATCATACCCTGCCTCGGCCGGCCTCCGGTCGCGCCGACAAATCCGTACGGCCTGGCCGGTTTTGGCACATCGGCGGGACGGCTGAAAAAATCGGGCCCTACGAATCCGCCGTGAACGGCACGGTCGGCGGCGGCACGTAAACGGCATTTATCCAGGGACAGATGCCCAGCCCTACCGTAGTGTTTGAATCGGCCGGCGGCGACGAGGTCCACGCCGCAAAACGTGCGCGTCCCGTCCGGCGCGAACGGACCGTCCGCCCGCCGACGACACCCACGCGGATCGAGATGCCGCACCAACCGGCGACGCCCGCGCAGTTCGACACGCTGGTGCAGCCCGAGCGACCGGTTCAACCCTCGAGGCCGGCCGACCCCGAGCGTCGACTCAAGCCCGGGAAGCCGATCCGGGTCGAGATTCCGGGCGCGCCCGCACACGTCGACGAGATCGGGAAGCGTGTGGACGTGAGGGAGAGCTGTTGCAATTGAGAATTCGTTAGCGCGGCGCCGCCTTCCTCGCGAGCGACCGGTAGTATTCCTCGATCGCCTGCCGGAAGCCGTCGGGCACCTGATCGGATCCTGACAGCGACAGCGAGTCGTTCCCCGTCTCCGCCTTCCGCCTTAGCGAAAACTCGAACTTCTTCAGCTTGTCGATCGCCGCGGCCTGCAGCGCTTCGAGCCCGCGCGGGTCGGCGTAGACGCGGTCGTTGTCGAACGCCTTGAGATCGCGGAGCACCTCGTCGAGCTGCTGCGGGCTCACGCCGGCCTGCTGCAGCTGGCGCCGCAGCGCTTCGGCGTCGTTCGCCCACTCGCGGAACTGGCCGCGGAACTGGCGGATGTCGTCCGGATTCCAGCGGCCGCCGTTGTAGCCGCCCCAGCTGCGCGGGTCGCCGTTGGACCAGCCGCCGCCGGCGCTGCGCGGGGAGCCGCCGTTGTCGCCGTTGGTCGCGCCGCCGCCGGCATTCTGTCCGCCCTGCGACTGCTGGCCCTGACCCTGTCCCTGCCCCTGCTGGCCCTCTTGTCCCTGCTGGCCTTCTTGTCCCTGTTGGCCCTGCTGACCCTGGCCCTGCTGTCCCTGACCCTGTTGGCCTTTCTGACCCTGCTGGCCCTGTTGCCCTTTGCCGTCCTGCTGTCCCTTGCCCTGCTGCCGGTCGCGCATGCGCTGATCGAGCGACTCCATCCCGCGCACCAGGTCGCGCGCCTTTTCGGCGGCGCGCGCAACGGCGTCCTGCTTCGACGCCTTGCCGACGGCTGACGCGGCGTCGTCGATCTTTTTCTGCAGCGCGTCGAGATTCGCGCCGATCGTCTCTTCCATCCCTTTCGCGTATTGCGACTGCGCGCTGGTGCCCTGGAGCGCGCCCTTGGTGTAGCGGATCATCTCGCGGATGCGCTTGTCGCGGATGCTGCCCGCGGCGTCATCGAGCTTGCGCGCCGCATCCTTCTCGTCGCGGCGCATCTGGTTCGCGAGCTTCTCCAGCTGCTGCTGCAGGTCGGCGACCTTCGCGTCCATCGCCTCCTTGCGCTGACCGACGGCTTGCGCCTTCGCCTGACGTCCTGCGCCCGCCTGCTGCTGTTCGAGCTCGCTGACCTCGGAGGCGACTTCCTTCTGCTCGTTGGCGAGCTCTTCGGCCTGGCGCTGGGCGCGCTCGAGGTCGCGCTCGCCGCGTCCGGTCTGGTTGCGCTCGAGCTTCTGCTGCGCCTCGCGAAGCCGGTCGAGCGCCTGGTTCGCCTGGGCGCCGCCGTCCTTCGACCCGTTCGCCGCCGCGCGACGCATGGCGTCGGCCGCGTCCTGGAGACGCTTCATCGCGTCGTTGATCTCCTGGCGCTGCTGATTGCGCGTCAGCTGTTCGAGCTGCCGGGCGGCCTTTTCGGCCTCCTCGGCGAGCGCGCGCTGGCTGGCGCTCGAATTCCCGCCGCCGCTCTGGCCCGACTGCGCCAGGCGCCGCTGCCGTTCCATCTCCTGCTGCTGCCGGCGCGCGAGCTCCTTCAGCTTCTCGACCAGCTGATCGATCTGCTGGTCGGCGCCCTGCTGCTCGGCGCGCTGCTGCATCTCGTACTGGTTGGCGAGCTTGTCGAGCTCGAGCTCGAAGAGATCCGCGAGGTCTTCGGCCATCGCGTTCTGTCCGCCGCCGCCTCCGCCGCCGCCGCCCTGCTGCTGCGCCACCTGCAGCTCGTACTGCTGCTCGGCGTCCTGCAGCAGCTTGAGCGCGCGCTGCTCGGGCGACAGCGCGCTGTCGGCCTTCATCGCTTTCAGGTCGGCTTCCGCGGACTTCATTTCCTCGGCCGCCTTCGGCAGCGCCTCGGCGATCTTGTTGTAGGCCGGGTCGACCGCGCCGAGCCGCGACTTGAGCTTGCCGACCAGCTCCTCGACCTGCTCGCGCAGCTTGGCCTGCGCGAGATTGAGGAAGACCACGTTCTCGCGGAACTTGTCGGGTTTCGTCTTCGCCTTGTCGCGCACGATGTTGAAGGTCGCGGCGACGATTTCCCGCTGCTGCTGCGACAGCTGGCCGACCTGCTGCCCGGCGCCGCCGCCCCCGCCGCCGCCCTGCGCCTGCGACTGCGCCGGCTTGTAGTCCTTCTTGAACGGCCGGATCTGGACGAAGTAGATGTCGCTGGTCGTGGTCTTCGATCCCTGCACCGAGTCGATGTCCGACGCCTTCGCGTAGTAGGAGACGAAGTCGCCCGGCTTCAGATCGAGCTCCTCGAGATAGATCGTGTGGCCGGCGCTCACCTCGGTCAGCGGCTTCGACCCGCCGAACAGGCCGATCGTCTTCGGCGTGCTGCCGTTCACCGAGTAGAACAGCTGCAACGACTTGACGCCGTAGTCGTCGTCGGCGCGCGCCTCGAGGAACAGCTCTTCGACCGGGCTCGCCTGCGAGTCGCGCCCCGGCTTGGTGAAGCGCACCGACGGCGCCTGGTCGTCGATGACGTCGATCGTGTACTGCGGCGACGCTTCGACCTTTTCACCCTGCGGGCCGGTCAGCTCGATGCGGTAGAACCCCTGCTTGTCGATCTTGAAGCTGCCGATGAGCGAGCCGTCCGCCTGCCTGACGAGCGGCTGCGCCGCGCCCTCGCTGAGCACGATCCGGCCATCGGGCGTCGTCATCGTCGGCACGACGCGGAGGACGACCTCGGTGCCGCGGATGGCGGCGACGTCGCCCCCTTCCGCCTTGCGCGGCGGGAGGCTGGTGTAGGCGGGGAAGCGGTACTCGACCTCGAGCCCGGAGACGGTCGGGAGGTTGACGACCGACAGCTTGAAGGTGCCCGAGTGGACGCCGTTCGACTCGACGAAGTACTCGGTTTCCTTTTCGAGGTGGAAGAGCATGCCCTCGAAGGTGCCCGGCTCAGCGCCGGCGATGAGCGGCACCCGGTCGTACGGCAGGTTCGCCGCCGTGCGCATCATGACGCTGACATCAGCGGCGGTAAAACCCACCAGCTTGGCCTTGACGGTCTGATCCGCGCCGCGAGGGACCTTCGTGTTGCCGGGAAGGACTTCGATGCTGTACGGGCTCGACGCTTCCGCGCTGCGCGAGATGACGAGGAGCGCCGACAGGCCGTGCCGCAGGTACGCGGGGCCGAACGCGATGATCAACGCGACGATCGCGGCGATGGCGGCCAGCGCCGCCGCATGACGCTGCACCGACGTCCGCTCGATGGCGCGGCCGTCGTCGAGCGTCCGGCACTGATCCATCGCCTGCTCGACCAGCTTCTCGACGAGCCGCGGCGAGTGCGCGGGCGAGCCGCCGGCGGTCGTGGCCTCCACGGCGCTGATGATCGCGGCTTCGAGGGTCGGGTCGCATTCCTCGAGGTACATGGCGACCTGCGCGTCGGTCACGCGCCGGCGCAGCGGCCACACCAGGCCGTAGAACAGCAGGCCGACGAACACCGCGACGGTGATGATGCGGAAGGAGATGATGGCGGGGGCGCTGAACCGGAACGATTCGAGGCCCGAGGCCGAGAGCAGCAGGGCGAGCATCGTGCCGGCGACGACGACGACCGCGCCCCGGAGGGCCAGCCGCATGCGCCAGCGATTTCGCACCCGACGGATGACGTCGACGAGCTCTGTCCGATGGTCCATGGTTCGCCGCTCTCCCTTACGAAAGATTACACCCGTCAGCGCACCGGCGCTCGCCTAAACAGCCGGTGAAGAAATCCCTTAACCGCAGAGACCGCCGAGATCGCCGAGGGCAGAAGCTCAAGGATCTCTGCGAACTCTGCGTTCTCCGCGGTTAAACGTCGGGTTTTCCCAGGGTTCCTCGTGGTCCGAGCTATAAAAACCTCTCTTTGCGCGAGAGGCGATTCGAAATCACGGTTTCGGCGGCCAACAGCAGCAGGCCGGCCAGCAGCAGGTACCACCACAGGCTTTGGCGACGCTCCGATTCCTCGCGCGTCATCTCCTGCACCGGGGCCGCCGGCCCCGCCGCCACCTGCGTCGCGTGGCCGGTCACGGCGGCCACCAGCTCGCGCGGATCGATCGGGCTCAGATCCGACTCCGCCGGATCGAGGTTGACCGCGATCGCTTCGGGGCGTCCGGTCGGCGCGCTGGTCGGCCGGACTTCGTAGACGCCCTGCTCGTTCAGCTCGAGGAGTCCTTCGTTGCCCTCGCCACCGCCGGCGTGGGTGATGCGCTCGCCGGACGGCGTCACGACGATCCGATCAGACCTATCGGCGCGCCCTTTGGCGCGCGCGGTCAGGTCGAGCACCTGGCCGACCGTGAACCACGAGGTGGACGGTTCGTAGTGCGCGAGATAGCGCACGAGCTGGTGCACGAGCGGCAGGAACACCGGCTTCACGCCGATGTCCGTCCACGAATCGTCGAGCGTCGAGGTCCACACGATCGCGCGGCCGGCGCCGATCTTCCGCTCCGCGGCCGCGATCGCGCCATCGTCGAACCGTGCGAGGACGCGGTCGGTGGGCTCGGTCTGGAGCGTACGGTAGCGGAAGACGTGCGCGGCGGAGAAGTCGCCGCTGCGCGGCGCCTTGAACACTTCGAACACCGGATGGCTGTAGTCCAGATACCCGAGCGAGCCGCTGCGCCCCGTCGTGCGATCGACGGTGGCGCCGAGACGGCCGGGGAGCATCGCCGCCTCGCCCTGCGGCCACGTGGTGTGGTCGCCGGTGACGACGAGGAGACCGCCGCCGCCCTCGAGGTACCGCTTCAGGGCATTCCCGCCAGCGGCGGGGGGGAACATCGTGTCGTTCAGGATCACGACGGCGCGCTTGTCGAACGCCGACGGCGTCATGCGCGAGGCGGTCGTGACGTCCACCTGGAAGGTGGGCGTCGTGCCGATCGCGAGCGCCTTCGAGAGAAACAGGCTGTCGTCCGTGCGATCGCCGCTGTCGACAATCACGAGCGACACCGGATCGCTCGGCGCGAGGACGAAATGGAAGGCGTTGTCGGCGGGCAGGGCATCGGTGCCCGCCTTGATCGAGCCGCGGACGTTGGCGCCGGTCAGGGTGAACTGCGTGAAGGACACCGAGCCCGATGCGTGCGGCGCGACGGTGGCACGCTCGGTTTCGATTTCATGTCCGTCGATGGTCAGCGTCACCGGCACGTTGGCGACCGGCGCGTCGCCTTTGTTGCTCAGCCCGGCCGTGACCGTGATGCGCTCCTGGCCCGAGAACGACGCGCGCGCGAAGGTGACCGATGGCACGGCGAGGTTGGCGACGCCCGGCGACGACACCGAGACGACGCTGACGGTCATGCCCTCGGGGAAGCGCACTTCTTCCGAGCCGCTCCAGCCGCTGCGCTGGAAATCGCTGATCAGCACCGCCTCGCGGCGTTTGATCGCCGAGCGGCTCAGGATGCTGTCCGCGAGCTTCAAGGCCGGGCCGTAGCGCGTCGCGCCCGAGCCGACCTTCGCGGCGCCGATCGCCGCGTCGAGGCGCGTCCGGTCCGCGGTGGCGCGCATGTTCTCTTCGGCATTCTTCGCGAAGAGCACGAGCGTGGCGCGATCGTCGGAGCCGAGGCCGCGGACGATCGTCCGCGCCGCCTCCTGCGCGCGCGCCCAGTGGTCGCCGTAGCCCATGCTCGCCGACTGGTCGAGCAGGATGACGATCTCGCGCGCGCCGCCGCCGACCGCCGCGGCCACCGCCCCCTGCCGGAAGAAGGGACGCGCGAACGCCGCGACGACGAGCGCGATGGCCGCCGCCCGCAGCAGCAGCAGCGCCCAGTGGCGGATCCGGCGCCGGCGGACGGACTGGTACGGAATGCGCCGCACGAACATCAGCGACGGAAACTCGATGACCCGCTTCTTCTCCCGCTGAATCAGGTGAATCAGGACGGGGATCGCGATGGCCCCGAGGCCGGCCAGGAACAAGGGAGTCAGGAACGTCATGTCAGGGCTTGCGGCTCATCGCACGCGCATCAGCCGTTCGCGGCTGGAGAGATAACTGAACAGCGCCCGGTCGAGCGGCTCGGCGGTGTTCAGCACCGTGTAGTCGATCCGATGCTCGGAGAACTTGGTCGTGAGCGCCGCGATGTGCGCCTGGATCATGGCTCGATATTCCTTCACCAGCGACTCGGGCACCACCGGAATCTGCTCGCCGGTTTCGAGGTCCTCGAAGCTCGACGCGTCCTCGTAGCCGAAATCCAGCTCGGCCGGATCGAGCACGTGAAAGACGATGAGGTCGTTGCCCAGGAACTTCAGCGGCTTGATCGCTTCGAGAATCGTGTCGGGCTCTTCGTAGAAGTCGGAGATCAGCACCAGGATGCCGCGCCGCCGGAAGTGCTCGGCCATCTTGTTCAGCGGGATCGCCAGGTTCCCGCCCCGTTCCGCTTTTGCCAGCTCCATCGTGTGCAGGACGACGTTGAAGTGCTTCGCCGACGGCGGGACGTGCGAGACGATGTCGTTGTCGAAGGTGATCAGGCCGACGCGGTCGCGCTGACGCTGGGCGAGATACGCCAGGCACGCGCCGACAAAGCAGCCGTACTCGAGCTTGGCGATGCCGCGGCTGAAAAACTTCATCGACCGCGAGATGTCGAGCAGCACCGACAGGTTGGTGTTGGTGTCGGCCTCGTACTGCTTCACGTAGTAGCGATCGGTGCGCGCGTACAGCCGCCAGTCCACCCGGCGGATGTCGTCGCCGGCGACGTAGCCGCGATGCTCCGCGAAGTCGATCGAGGCGCCGAAAAACGGCGCGCGGTGGTTGCCGTTGATGAAGCCTTCGACGACGTTGCGCGCCAGCAGCTCGAGGTTGCCGACGCGCGACAGCACCTTCGGGTCGACGAATCGGGCGCCGGGAATCGCGTGTGATTGCATGTGTCACGTTTAACCGCAGAGAACGCTGAGACCGCAGAGAAAGGTTCTTTTTCTGCGAACTCCGCGATCTCCGCGGTTCCGGTGTTTGTTCTACATTCCGCTCTTTGGCACGGGCACCGCCGTCAGCAGCTCGTCGATGATCGAATCGGAGGTGATCCCTTCCGATTCGGCGCGGAAGTTCGTGAGCACGCGGTGCCGCAGCACGGGGTGCGCCAGCGTGCGGATGTCCTCGAAGCTGACGTGATAGCGCCCCTGCGTCAGCGCGCGCGCCTTGGCGCCGAGGACCAGGTATTGCGCGGCGCGGACGCTGGCGCCGAACGCCACGAACTTCTTCACCCCGTCGGGGGCCTGCTTCGACTTGGGACGGCTGGTGCGGACGATGCTGAGGGCATAGCGCATCACGGCGTCGGCGACCGGCACGCGGCGCACCAGGCGCTGGAACGCGACCAGGTCGGCGCCGTTCACCGGCTGCTGGAAATGCGGGTCGATGATCGCCGTCGTCGCGCGCACGACGTCGAACTCCTCGTCCTCGGGCGGGTGCTCGATGATGATGTGGAACATGAAGCGATCGAGCTGGGCTTCGGGCAGCGGATAGGTGCCTTCGAGCTCGATCGGGTTCTGGGTGGCGAACACGAAGAACGGCTCGGTCAGCTCGTAGGTGCGTCCCTGGATGGTGACGCGGTGCTCCTGCATCGCCTCGAGCAGCGCCGACTGCGTCTTCGGCGGCGTGCGGTTGATTTCGTCCGCGAGCACGATGTTGGCGAAGATCGGGCCGGGCGCGAACACCATCTGACGGCGTCCGGTCGCCGCATCCTCGTTGATGATGTCGGTGCCGGTGATGTCCGAGGGCATCAGGTCGGGCGTGAACTGAATGCGGTTGAACTTGAGCTCGAGCACCCTCGCCAGCGTCGCGATGAGCAGCGTCTTCGCCAGCCCGGGCACGCCGACGATCAGGCTGTTGCCGCCGACGAACAGCGACAGCAGGATCAGCTCGATGACATCCGACTGGCCGATGATCCGCTTGCCCAGTTCGTTGATGATCTGCTGGCGGCCGACTTTCATCTTGTCGGCGAGCGCGATGTCGTCGGCGGACTCGAAATCCACGGTCGTGTTGAGCTCCAAGGTGTCCTCTCGAAATTAGCGTGACATGTTTAGTGCGTCATGCCGTACATGATGTAGTTCACGCCGAGCTTATACGCTTCGTTCGATTCGTCAATCGGCCTGAGGCCGGTATCCGACCATTCCCAGAATTCCGAGATGTCGGTGTTGTAGTTGATCATCACCATGATCCGCCGCGACGGATCGTTGTCCTCGTAGACCGCCCTGAAAATCGCCGGCGGCGGGTCGTAGTACTGCGGGACGTCGAGCGTCTTGATCTCGAAGAAGGTGTGGAAGATCTGGTTCTCGAGATCGAGGTCGAAGAAGCGCGCCTCCGGCATCACGCGCAGCATCTGCGTCTCGAAATTGCTCCAGTCCTGGAAGTGGAAGTCGTCGACGATGACGAACCCGCCCTTCTTGAGGTAGGCGCGCAAGCCGGCGGCTTCCTCGTCGGACATGACCCACCGGCCCGGCTCGCACAGATACGCCACCGGATACTTGAACAGCTCCGGGTCGTCGAAGGTCAGGATGTTCGTTTCCTCGGTATGCGGCGCCAGCGAGCTGAGCTCGTTGACGATCTTCATGAAGTGCTGTTCGCCCGACGGGTAGTCGTGCGACCAGGGCAGCCCCTGCGAGGTGAAGCCGTAGTCGGGGCCGTAGCGGACCCGGACGAACGTGAACCGTCCGTCATACGGCGTGTTCGGCACGATCGCCTGCTGGCGGCGGCCGAACCCGCCACCGCCGAAGCGCCGCTGCGCCAGCGCGGTGCCGACGCTGGCCAGCAGCAGCAGGATCACCAGAACCACGGCCTTCCTCGTCACGGCTTGGCCTTTTTCGCCTGAAGCTCGCGGATCGCCCTGGTCTTCAGCGCGAGGCTGGTCAGCAGCGCCTCCATCTCCGCGTCGTACTGCGCCTCCGTCATCGAGGGCTTCTTCAGCTTCAGCCCGGCAACCTGCTGCTCGAGGGCCGTGCGCTCGTCGACGAGCGCGCGCATCGCCGGATCGCTGGTGTCGACCGCGAGCGCATCCTCGGCGCGCCCGGTCCCGAGAAAGATCGCCGCGGCGAGGTGGCTCTCGCCGGCGCTGCCGGTGCCCTCGTCGAGGGTGGCGTGCTCGGTGAGCAGCAGTCCTTTCTGCTGAAACGTCTGGACGACCTTCGCCTTGGCGTACTCGAACGCTTCGCCGATCGACACATGGCCGTTGCGATCGCGATCCGCGGCCGGGTCGCTGAAGGCTTCGACGAACGGTTCGGGGAACAGCGTCTCGTTGCGCTCGCCGCCGGTCTTGGTCGCGGTGACGACGACGCG